>Ga0194132_10000564_pt1 | contig 76216 bp, 61 predicted proteins | sample TA2KigOf80mmetaG_FD_148612 | JGI IMG/M metagenome (GOLD analysis project Ga0194132, IMG submission 148612) | Freshwater microbial communities from Lake Tanganyika, Tanzania - TA2015054 Kigoma Offshore 80m | ecosystem: Environmental > Aquatic > Freshwater > Lake | place: Tanzania: Lake... | reverse complement strand
CAATGCACTGACAGGTGTGACTGCTGTGGCACCGATAACGGTCACTGGATCGGGCACTGTCCCTAGCATAGCGATAACTCAGTCCAGTGGTACGACGGCTGGTTATCTAAGTGCAGCAGATTGGATTACGTTTAATGCGAAGCAGAGTGCTCTTGGATATGCACCGTTGAATAAGGCGGGAGATACACTTGCAGGTGCGCTCAACCTAGGTGGCCAAGATCTAACCAACTCCGGTGATCTCCTAATGAGCGGTTCCAAGGTCTTTGGTCTTAGTAACAATGCATCGGATCCCACAGTCACTGGCACAGCCGATAAGGGCAAACTCTGGTTTAATAGCACCAGTAACGAGCTTAAGTATTTCGACGGTGCGGCAATTAAAACTCTTGGCACCGCAGGCTCGGGACTGCAGAGCTTTAACGGACAGTCAGCCAACAGTCAGACTTTAGCGACTCCCGGGACCACGGGTACCGCTCCAAACTGGTCTTCCAATACTGGAGTGCATACTCTGAATCTGCCACTAGCCTCGGCTTCTAGTGTGACGGCAGGTCTCCTTTCCCATGCGGATTACACGTCATTCAACGCCAAGATCGGTAGTGTGGCGGCTGGCACTGGTGTAGCCGTGTCCACCTCTGACACTACTGCAACCGTGAGTCTTTATAACACCGCCGTGACACCCGGTAGCTACTCCAGAGCGAATATCACGGTAGATGCGCAGGGACGACTTACTGCGGCGCAAAGCGGGGTGGCCATAGTCGATGCTGATATTTCCTCAACAGCTAGTATCGCTCAGTCAAAAATCTCCGGCCTCACCACCGATCTTGGGAGCAAAGAGCCAACGATCAATGTCGGTACCACGGGTCAATACTGGAGTGGTAACAAGACCTGGCAGACACTGAACACCACGGCAGTAGCCGAGGGCAGCAACCAATACTTTACCCCAGCGCGTGCCATCTCAGCATTATCAAGCGCAGCGCCTATCACCTACAGCACTGTGACCGGTACGATCGGCATCAGTCAGGCCAGTGGATCTGTAAACGGCTATTTAAGCTCCTCTGACTGGACTACGTTTAACGCGAAACAAAACGCTCTTGGTTTCAATCCTATAAATAAAGCCGGCGACACTCTGAGCGGTACGCTCGATGTGAATGGTCAGGATGTCAACAATACGGGCAATCTCCTAATGAGCGAGTCCAAAGTCTTTGGTCTTAGTAACAATCCATCAGATCCCACCGTCAACGGCACAGCTGATAAAGGCAAACTCTGGTTTAATAGCACCACTAACGAGCTTAAGTATTTCGACGGTGCGGCAATTAAAACTCTTGGCACCGCAGGATCGGGACTGCAAAGCTTTAACGGACAGTCTGCCAATAGCCAGACTCTGGCTGTACCCGGAACCACTGGCACCGCCCCAAACTGGTCTTCCAATGCTGGGGTGCATACTCTGAATCTGCCTCTAGCTTCGGCGTCTAATGTGACGGCTGGTCTCATGTCCCATGCGGATTACACGACATTCAACGGCAAAGTCGGGAGCGTCATAGCAGGTACCGGTTTGGCCGTATCCACCTCTGGCACTACTGCAACCGTGGGTCTCAATAACACCGCCGTGACACCCGGTAGCTACTCTAGAGCCAATATCACGGTAGATGCGCAGGGGCGACTCACCGATGCCCAAACTGCTGCACCCATAGTCGATGCTGATATTTCCTCAACAGCTAATATCGCTCAGGCAAAAATCTCTGGCCTCACCACCGATCTTGGGAGCAAAGAGCCAACGATCACTGGCGGTACCACGGGTCAATACTGGCGCGGTGATAAATCTTGGCAGGCGCTAAGCACATCAGCCGTCGCTGAAGGCAGCAACCAATACTTTACCCCAGCGCGTGCCATTTCAGCACTCTCGAGCACAGCACCGATCACGTATAGCACCGTGACCGGTACGATCGGCATCAGTCAGGCCAGTGGATCTGTAAACGGCTATCTAAGCTCCTCTGACTGGACGACTTTTGACGGCAAGCAAAACGCCCTAGGTTTCAGCCCAGTCAATAAAGCCGGAGACACGATTACTGGCACTTTAGATCTTGGCAACAACGACCTCAACGCTGCGGGCAATGTCCAAATCGCTGCTGCTAAAACCCTAGGCCTGGGTGTCTATGCTAGCGATCCAAGTGGACTCACAGCCACCGATAAGGGTAAGACCTGGTTTAACTCCACGGCTAATCAGATCAAGTATTGGGACGGCACTAATGTGCAGGCTGTAGGCGCTGTCGGTGCAGCGGTCTCTAGCCTCAACGGACAATCTGGAGCGAGCCAGTCGTTTGGCGCTCCGGGTACTGCGGGCACAGCTCCGGCTTGGTCATCATCTAGCAACACCCACACTCTCAATATCCCCATGGCCTCAGCCTCAAGTGTTACAGCGGGGCTGCTGTCTCATACCGACTACGCTGCCTTTAGTGCTAAACAGCCGGCTGGTAGCTACCTCACTGCTTTAACGGGTGACATCACGACCTCGGGATTCTCTTCGGGGTCAGCCACGGCGACGCTGTCCAATGTGGTCACTGCCGGTACTGCAACCAAAGTTACCTATGATGCAAAGGGTAGGGTCACGAGCGGCGTCTCTCTGAGCGCCGCAGATATCCCGTCATTGAGCGCATCGGTGATCACATCTGGTACGCTCACTGTGCCTAACGGTGGTACAGGAGCCACGAGTCTCGCAGCAAACGCCGTAGTCCTTGGTAACGGTACAAGTGCGCTTCAGACCGTGGCACCAGGCAGTAGCGGTAACGTCCTTACATCTAACGGCACGACATGGATCAGTACAGCGCTCCCGACAACAAACTGGGCTGCGCCGGGGGCCATTGGGGCTACGACACCAAATACGGGTGCATTTACCACGCTGACAGCGAGTGGGAATCTGGGAGTAGGGACCACCGTTCCAAATTCTTTACTGCATGTCAATGGGACAGCTCAGGTTGGAGCGGTTGTGAGAAGTGACGGGCGTCCGGTGTTTGATAAAAATGGATCTGCAACGCGCGTTGGCGACGGATCCGCGATCGATCTTTTGCAGTTAACTGGTTCCAAAGTTGAATTTTACGCGTCGGGTTCAGGCGGCATTCCGCAAATGACGCTAGCGACGGGTGGGAACGTTGGGATTGGGACTACAAATCCCACCCAAACCTTAGTGGTAAACGGCGCTGGAAACCTCGTAGCTCTCGGGGTTGGGGCACCAGCAGATTCCAATGTTGGCTTATTGAGGATTTCAAATACGAGTACGTTCCCAGCATTGCGTGCTGATCAAGGCGGCGGCGGTCCGACAGCTGTATTTATGGGTGGTAACGTCGGGATAGGGACTACGAGTCCGAGCCAAGCGCTCCAAGTGATGACGAATGGTAACAATCAAAGTGCAGTGAACTTTGCTTTTGGCACATACGGCGCCGTCGGTCAGACGGATGCTGGTACTATCGATAAGGGAATCGTACTTGGTAACAACCTTATGGGTGCAACTGGAGGCTATGCTACTGCCTACACCACTGCACTATATGGGTACCGTGCCATCACTCTCGACAAGAATGGAATATATCTGTCGGCTAACTCAGGAGCAACGACCGCAGGTCAAATAGTTAGTCTTAATCCGGCTTTAAGCGTAACCAACGCCGGCAACGTCGGGATCGGAACCACTACACCCAATAGCAAACTTAGCTTCGACTCGACTTGGGGCAGGAAAATTGACTTTTGGAACGACGGGAAAGAATCGATCGAAATGGTTTCTGGTACCCCTTGGGAGTTGAGGCACAATTTTCATTCTGGTGGTGATGTAACATTCCGGTCGAGTTCTGCTGAAATTATGCGTATTACGGGTTCAACGAGTCGCGTGGGAATTGGGACTACGGCGCCAACTCAAGCGCTCGACATAGGAGGAGGCAATATTTCGATGGGTTGGGAGCGTATTGTTACGACGTGCTCAGGCTATATCGGTGGATCTGCTTGTACCGCTACGTGCACTGGCACTAAGCGTGCCACAGGTGGTGGATGCGAATTGAGCGGCAGTTGGTCACCAATGTATTCTGTTACAGGCGACAACTCCTACCAGTGTTATACACAGAACAATCAGACATTTGTTAAAGCGACAGTGTACTGCGCTAACATCAGATAATGTGGCAGGTTCGAGTTAATGACAACGCCGCCTTGTAGGGCTCGCATGGTAGTGATTGGGGCTGAGGCGCAAACCTTTTCGATTTAAATCACAGGTGTCATGGCAGACGCGGTCTATAACGGTCGACGAATTACAAACTCATCGTACGCCACCATCGATCGGCCGACCTAAGGTGTGATTTGATCGAGCTGACGATTCCGAACGCAAAATAGGAGATAGGCATCACAGTTGGCACAGATGGTATCCGGTCCCCAGATAGATTTATTGGCGAATAAATTTTTGCGGAGCGCTTTCTTTGGACTTCTCCAAAAGGCCCTCGAAAATTTGATATAAATCTTTAACAATTTTTAATTCCGCATTGCTTACAATTTCATTCCTCAGCAATTGTGGCCACTAAAGGTGCTTCCCTAAATCGTATGTGTTCTTATCCACATTTAAGACGGCTGTCCAAGGTAAGCGGCAGTAATTCAAAAGAGCAGCATGATTGCCACGGCGCTCTTTTACGAGTCTGTCGTATGTTTTGAAAATCAAACGGCTTTTCTTCGGCTTTTTTCTTTGGGCTTTATCCAGTTCGCGCTTGGTTCGAGTCCATGCATGGCATAATCCCGGAGGACATAGTTAACCAGACTCTGATAAGGGATGTCCGTTTTCAATGCGAGATCCTTAAAATAAGCAATGACCTGAGGATCTAACCGAATAGTTACAGTTTCCTTAAGGCGCTTAAGGTATTTAGGTTCTGCTTTTTTCATGTTCTTAAAGTTGTAGCTAGATTTCATGGTTATCCCCCAAAGACGTCCTTTGATTCTTTCCGTGTAGCCTTACGCGCTGAAATAATTCTTATCTTTGTGCCTGATTGATTTTCGCAATGTACCACCAGCAAGCAGCGTTGCATGTTGCTATATCCGACTGCAATATAGCGACTTTCATGTTCTGAATGGTGAGGGTCAAAGAAGACCTCGAGAGGAAAATTCGAAAAAATTGTCGCAGCTTCTTCAAAGCTCACTGCATGTTTCTTCTTATTCGACCGATTCTTCTCATCATCCCATTCAAATTGAATCTGCATTTAGACATAAACCCCAAATGTTGTATGTACATCGTAAATATACATGCGTCCTGTGTCAAGGGTGGTTATCCGGATCCAGTTTTGGGCATGTCGGTATTGGGACGACAGCGCCTTTTAGTCGCTTGCAGTTGGTCACTAATGGCAACAATTCGACAGATGGGTTATCCATCTCGAGTCCAACTAGTGGAAACGTCATGGTCAACCCTAGTGTGACAGCTGGCGCTTACAATCCGTTGGCCCAGCTCGGCGACTCAGAGATGATTTTTAGTGCTGGATCAATCAACACAGGTGCTATGGTGATCGGCCCTTGGAGCTCTAGTAGCGCTGGGATGCGCATGACTAGCAATGGCAACGTCGGCATCGGCTCCGACACACCCACGGCTAAGCTCGACGTGGCTGGCGACTTGAAAGTGTCCGGTAAATACTTTGGATCCAAATCGGGCGTAGGATATGTGCAGCCGGCTAGCTGGTCTTATTCCATTGGTGGCAGCGGGACAGTAGTAGGAACTTTCTGGTCAGGAAATATTACCGTACCACAGGACTCCATCATCCAAGTGACGCTTAACGGGCATTGGGAGGTGACGGCTAATGCATGTTATATTTCGATTGGTATCGATGACGTGTCGGTTGACTACCCATGCAGTGTTTCTGACACATCGTGCTGGGGTTGGTCCCATACCTATTCCACATTATGGGAGAGCATAGCACACAACGGTTATGCTAAAATCACCGCTGGCACACATAAGTTATCAGTTATGGGACTTACCAATACCAACACCTGCTACCTCAACGGTGCCCGCCTTAGCTACATGTACTTCCCTCAGTAACGCGATCCTCGTCATGACTCAGGTGATCACTAAAAAAGAAACCGGGCAGCCAGCACACAGTGCGGCTGCCCTCATGACCGTTTGGAGAGACTTAAGACATCACCCTTAGAGGCAAGGGATGATGTTTAGGTTGTTACCAGAAAGGATCTGCAGACCGTTACCAAAGGCGACGTTAGACTGGCCGCAGGTGGTGACGTTGACTTGTTGGAGGACCGAGAGACCGTTGATGCAGTATAGACCCATGGGGTTTAGAAGAGCCATCTCGACGACGCCGAGGAAGTTCATCATGTTGATGATGACGAGTGTTGGACCCTTGGACATGTCGGTGATGATGCCACCCGTGAGGACGCTTAAGGCATTGATCTCGCGCACGGCGATTTGGAAGGGACCAGCAGGATTGATTCCGAGGCCCGGGAGTGCTGCCATGCATGAGCCGATGATGCCGGGGCCAAAGTAGCCACCGTTGATACCAGCAGGATATAGCACTTGACCGCCGCCTTTGTCACAGTAGGCATTGACGCCGCATTCTAGAGGGGGGCCACCGGCGCCGACGCCGCCAACTGCGCCAGGTGCACCGCCACCAGGAATATTGCCTACGCCGTTAATGCCACCACCGGTGACAGGACCGTTGCCTGGGCCATAAAGCGGGGGCTGATTAGCAGGAGGAGGCAGAGCGCTAGGATTCGGAACGCCCGCGTTGGGAGCAGGAGCGCCGCCGTTAGCCGGGGCACCACCGTCTGGACCATCGGCTAATAGAGCAGGGAAAGGCTTGAGTAGCTTATTGCCGACTTTTTCTGAGCAGGCAGCCAGGGTAGTCGCGAGGACCAGTGAGGCTGCGAGGGTAGACATTAATTTGATTGACTTTAACATGATGGCATCTCCAACGTCCGAATTTAGGTTCCGCTTCCGTGTTTACAGCTACAGCAACAAAAGTGAGTGGCAGTGATTCAAACGAGCCTGGGTGGCTCGTGTTGGGATATGTGCAAGGTGTGGGCCAATTCCCACAGAATTCGTTAAGTTGCTGAATCGCATGGTGTTAACCTGCTTGACGGCAACCGCCCTGGATGAGCAAATTTGTAGATGTTTTCCGTGTCATGTTGAAGTTCCTGACACTAAACAGCATTTGCCGAAAGGTATCGCCGCCGCAAAAGACCGGTTTATACTAGGTATGATCACCGCATGCTCACCAGGTGAGGTCGCTTATGCCGCTTCTGATTCAACTTGTTGCTCGCGCTTTAGGACTAGGAGCTTTTTTTTTCGCGTTAGCTTGTAAGGAGCTGCCCGAAGATCTAGGCCAGCGTCATGAAGAAGTTGCTTACCGCAGCGGTCCCACGCTTGGTGCTGCTGATCCCATGGAACTTCTGCAGAACAATAGCTTCTATTTTCAGGTGTGGAACAACTACTTCACACTGGCTCTTGACTCCATGCCCATGGAGGGATCGGTACCTGACGACAAGAAGCCGTGGTCGGGTTCTTGGTATCCTGAGACCAGCGGTGGTACCGATGTAAAGGCGTCAGGGGAGTCGGCGCTGCAGAAATATGACAAAGTTTTTCACGGCGGTACCAATAAGGCTAGTGCCTGGGAGCGCGAGAAGCACAACTCTAATGTCGGCTGGGCTGGCCACTGTAATGGGCTAGCGGCTTTTGGTCAGAGGCACCCGACAGAGCCGAGTAAAAACGTAGTCCGCTCGGGGGTTACCTTCACTCCCAAGGACATCAAGGCTCTGATGACTGAGCTGCACATGAATGCTGACTACCAATTTCTCGGTGGCACGCGCTGTAATAAGTCCGGGCCCTCGCGTCCGGAGTCACGTTCTGATCCGACCATTATGGATGCTTGCCAAGGAGTTAATCCGGGGACGCTACACGCCACCGTCGCCAACTGGATAGGGACGATGAAGCATGTCGTGATTGTCGATACGCATCCAGGCGATCAGGTTTGGAATTACCCGGTCATCGGCTACAAGGTGCTAAACAAAGATGTTGTCTCTGAACAGGAGGCAACGCGCGCCGTTACTGGTGGCAGTAAATACGTCTTCAATCCGGCAGCAGTTAAATTTGTCAAAATGCGGACGCAGCTTTATATCGTCAACGCCATGTCTAACGAAGTGTTGCAAACCCGGCAGCAAGGCACTGTTGACCTAAGTTACATCCTCGAACTAGACGCCGTGGGCAATATTGTCGGCGGCGAGTGGACTGGTAGTAGCATCATGCAGCACCCTAACTTTGTTTGGGTCGCTTTTGAGCCGCTACCTGCAAACGGGAGCCGCTCTCTCGGTAATCCCCATCTGGACTCTAAGACAGTGATCGGCATGTGGGCCGAATCGATCGGCGCTGATCCCAGTAATCCGCCTAGCGATATAAAGCGCCCGGCACAGGCGCAAGCGTGGGGCGAGCTACCAAACTTTAGCGTAACCCTCGACGGGATGAAGAGCGGCGCCGCATTTGGTGGCAAGCCCATTAATCTGCGTCTGGAGAGGCGAGGGCCTCTGGCTGCTGGTGGCTTAGAGCTCTTGGTCAGTCTGAACGGCCAGGACTTGCCACCCGTGGCCACCTCGGGAGGGGAGGAGCTTGTGGTGCCGGTCAGTCCTTTACCGGGTTTAAACAAACTGTTGTTTCAATGGAAACAGGGTGGTAATTCACTGCAATCGGCAACTCTTGCATTTAATTTCAATCCGTGACGATGGATCAGAGCACAAACATACAAATCGAATCGGCTAAAGGCGCCTCTCAAGGATCCATTACCATACGCGCAGTACCCCATGCCGAAGCGCGGCGTAAAGGCACGATGATTTGGGCAGGATGCTGGGGTGCTGCACTAGTCATGCTGCCCATACCTTTGGTGCATTTTATCGCCGTGCCGCTGCTGCTCTTGCTCGGCCCTTTGGTCGGTATCGTCGTGTATAAAATCACGTCAGGCGCCCAGGACATAGTCTCGGGTGGTGGCAAGTGCCCCGACTGTGGATCACCTGTGGATTTGGCGGGACGCGATGCCCATTGGCCGCTGGACGCGATGTGCGCCAGCTGCCAAGCAAGGCTCCTCATTCGCAACGAGTTCGCTGCGGCTCACCTCTGAGCTGCCTCTAGGCTCTGACTGAGCCACGCGGTCAGCGCTTGCAGTTCAGGCTCGACCTCCTGATCCGTTAACGTGCGATCCGGTGACTGGAAGGCAAAGCGGTAGGCCATACTCTTCGTGCCTGCCGGGAGTTTGTCACCGGTGTAAACGTCAAAGAGTTCCGTGCTGGTCAGATGCTGACGCCGCTTAAACCCTTTGATCGCAGCTAAAACGTCAGCGTGAGTCTTACCTTTAGGCAGTAGGAAAGCTACGTCACGCGTAACGGCTGGGAATCGCCGCACGCTGACGCTGGAGCGCTGCGCTTTAGACTGCGCGTCAAATAGGGTTTCAAGATCTACTTCCAGAACCACCGGCGCCCCATCACTACCGAGTAGATCTAGCGCTGCGGCCGCCGCAGGGTGCAGCTCACCGACGTAACCAGCCAACTTACCTGCCACCGTCACCGTAGCCGCCGCTCCTGGATGCAGGAAGGGATAGTGATTCGGATTGATCGCCGTCCATTGGGCCATCTCAGCTAGACCGAAGTCTCGCAGAAGTCCGAGCAGGGTCGCCTTGCCATGATAAAAGCTAGTGCTCACGGCTGGGTTCTGCCACGTCTTTTCGAGATAGGGCTGATCGAGCACGGCCGCTAGCCATTGCCGCTCGATGGGTCTCTCTGCCTCACTCTTGGCGCGTGGTGAATAGTGACGCCCTGGTCGTGCCAGACCCTTAAATGCCGGATCGAGTCCGGATTTGTCGGCACCAAAGAGGAAGTAGCCCCGCCCGCACTCAAAAAGGCGCGAGCCGAAATCGCTGCGGCGGCGGTTTTCCTGCACTGCGCGGAGTAGGCCTGGCACCAAAGTGGTCTGCAAGTGCCGCTGCTGATCGCTAAGGGGATTGGCCAGAGTCAACTTAGGGAAATAGGGATGCTCCGGAGTGAGGCGCAGCGCTTCTAGGTCACGCAGCGCAGCAAAGGGGAAGCTCACCGTTTCCCGAAGGCCAAGAGCCGCCATCGCCGTGCGGGCCGACTCCTGAAAGGTGATGAAATGGTCTTCCGGAGTGGGCTTAATGTTCATGACGGGTAGCTGATAAGGGATGCGGTCAAAGCCAAGTAGGCGCCCTACCTCTTCGATCAGATCGACCTCGCGCTCAATATCGCCGCGGAAATATGGCACCTCAAACAGAAGGCGGTCATCCGTGCCGTCGAGCATTTCAAATTCAAGCGCTGTGAGCGTGTCGATCACGTCACTGCGACTGAGCGCCTGGAGGCCAAGGATCTGCTTGGCCAGGCTCACGCGCAGGGCTATCACTTTTTTGTTTATATCGGCAGGGTAGCAATCAACAATGTCACCCGCAATCCGCGGTGCCGGTTTACCAGCCTCAGTCAGCCCTTGAGCTATGAGTTGCGCGACGCGCAGGGCTACCGTCTCCAGGTTGTCGACGTCGACACCGCGTTCAAAGCGGTGCGAGGCCTCCGAACGTAGGCCAAGGCGCTTACTGGTGCGCCGAATCCGATGTCCGGCAAAAGCTGCCACTTCGATCAGGAGTGTCGTGCTGTCAGCTCTGATCTCACTAGACTCCCCACCCATAATACCAGCGAGGCCGATAGGGCCTTTGGCATCACAGATCAGTAGATCCCCCGCTTTGAGATCGCGTTTTTGGCCGTCTAGCGTGACTAAGGTCTCGCCGTCATGGGCGTCGCGTACTTCGAGGCGTCCACCCGTCACAAAACGCGCATCGTAGGCATGAATCGGCTGGCTATACTCCAGCATGGCATAATTGGTTGCGTCAACCAAGAGGTTGATGGGACGCACGCCAGCTGCGTTAAGGCGCTTTTGCATCCACGACGGTGACGGTACCGCTGCAACGCCGTCGACATAAAGCCCGACAAAACGGTGGCATCCCTGACTGTCGTGAATGTTAATGGTCAGGTGCTTTTCTGATGACAACTTACTGTCGCGCCTTAGCTCGTGCACCTGCGGCAGCTTGAGCTGCCTTTTCAGTTTAGCGGCAAGATCCCTGGCGACACCGATCACACCGAGACAGTCCGCACGGTTTGGCGTGACGTTCAACGTCAAAATCGTGTCGCCAATACCTAGCGCCTGCGCCGCGTCGCTGCCCAGTTTCGCCTCAGTTTTAAGCTCGATAATCCCCTCGTGCGACTCGGAGATGCTGAGCTCCTTCTCACTACAGAGCATGCCCTCTGACGTTTCGCCGCGGATTTTCGACTTCTTGATCTTAAAATCCCCAGGCAAAGTCGCACCGACTTTAGCGACGACAACATTGATGCCTGGACGGGCATTCGGAGCACCACAGACGATGTTTAGTGGCACTTCACCACCCACGTCCACCGTGCAGAGCTGCAGGGAATCGGCATTAGGATGACGGACGGCGGTCAGCACCTTGCCGACGACGACGTCTCCGGTAAAGGCCGTCTGCTTTTCCACGCCCTCGACTTCGAGTCCGATCGCCGTCAAAGCTGCTGCGATGTCCTCGGCCTTGAGCCCTTGAAGATCAACATAGTCACCGAGCCAGTTGAGTGAAACCTGCATATGAATCCCTAGCGATAAATCTTTGACGAGAAGGCCTTAAGTAAACAACGGGAAATGACCCAGGAACGAGTGGCTACCCTCAAAAAGCTGACGTAAATCGTCGAGCTTGTATTTGAGCATAGCCATGCGGTCGATGCCGAAACCAAAGGCAAAGCCTGAGTAAATCTCACTATCGTACTCAACCGCCTCAAAAACGTTTGGATGAATCATGCCGCAGCCACCGACTTCCAGCCAGCCCGTGTGCTTACAGAGGCGGCAGCCTTTACCTTGGCAGTGGACGCACTGCAAATCGAGCTCGGCACCCGGTTCGACGAACGGGAAAAAACTAGGCCGCAGCCGCGTCTTCATGCTGCTACCGAATACGGCCTTCATAAAGGCGTCGATCACGCCCTTCATGTGGGCGAAGGTAACCCCCCGGTCAACGACAAAGGCCTCGATCTGATGAAACATCGGCGTGTGCGTCGGGTCCGAGTCGACGCGGAACACCCGACCCGGTGCTACCACCCGCAGCGGTGGCCGCTCGGTGAGCATGCAGTGAATTTGGATGTTGGACGTGTGAGTCCTAAGTAGCAGATGCTCCTGCTCTCGCACGTAGAAAGTGTCCTGCATGTCGCGTGCCGGGTGATCACTCGGCATATTGAGAGCGCTAAAATTATAGAAATCGTAGTCGATCTCAGGACCGTCATAGACGGTGAAACCAAGCCGCCTGAATTCGGTCAGCAGCTCACGCCGTATGAGCGTCACGGGATGCAGTGAGCCACGAGGCACACTCGCCGTCACTGGCAGACTGATATCAAGGGGCTCCGCATGCAGGCGCGCGCCAAGCTCCCACTCCTGCGCCTTACCCTTAAGTGCGGTAATGGCAGCTTCGACGTGCTGCTTCAGTTCGTTGATGGCACGCCCTGCAGCTGGTCGCTCTTCTTTTGTGCAACCCCGCAAGTCCTCGAGGAGTGCCGTTACCTTGCCCTTGCGACCGAGGTAGGCAAGGCGCAGCTCCTCGACGCGTTCACTGCTGCGACTCGCCTCTACGGCGGCGAGTTCGCGGTCGAATTCAGCCACCAGTGCAGCCGCGCGCGCGGGCAACGCTGTGGTTAAGCTATCTGTCATGTCTACCGTGCTCCTATGTCGCAGAGATCTGTCACTTGCCGAGTTTGGCCAGACCTTCACCAAGACGCGTCAGGCCAGCGGTGATGGTCGCCTCGTCACAAGTGTAGCTGAAGCGAAGATAACCAGGTGCCCCAAAGGCGTCACCAGGGACCAGCGCGATATGTTGCTCTAGCAGCAAACGCTCACTCAAGGCAAATGTGTCGAGCTTACCGCCCGCCTTGGCCAAGGCTTCCCGCACGTCGATCAGAATGTAAAAGGCGCCGTGTGGCTGTGCAAACTTGACGTTCGGCATCTTTTTGAGGAGCCCGACAGCTAAGTCACGACGTTTACGCAGCACCTCGATCTCGGCCTTAAGCAAATTAGGGCCCTGATTGATGGCAAAAGTTGCGGCGTCCTCAATAAACGGCGGCAAACAGGTCGACGAATGACTTTGCAAATCGCGCACTAACTTCATCGCCGGGGCCGGTCCCGCACAGTAGCCGACGCGCCACCCCGTCATCGCCGCACCCTTCGATAGGCCGTTGACCAGGATGAATCGGTCACGCAGGTTGGGGAACATCTTGAGCAGGGAGACATGCTGCTTATCAAAGGCCAGGTACTCGTAAATTTCGTCGGAAATAATCCACCAAGGCTTGTCGCTCAGGTAACGGCCGAGCTCTTCTAGTAGCTTCGGGTCCATCATGGAACCTGCGGGGTTATTTGGCGAATTCAGAACAATGGCGACCGTGCGCGAGGTCTCGGCCTTTTTAATAGCCTCGATACTAAGCGGATTTGCCGCGACGTCATCCGGTAGCGGCAAGGCTACCGGCTTACCACCAGCGGCGATCACCTGATCCGGATAGCTGACCCAGTAGGGCGAGGGGATCAGAACCTCGTCGCCGTCGTTGAGCAGGGCCAGGAAAATATGGAACAAGATCTCCTTAGCGCCGATCCCCGCCACGATTTCATTAGTGGCATATTTGAGGCCGTTATCGCGCTCGAGCTTGGCCGCAATAGCCGCCAAGAACTCGGGGCCACCACCTGCTGGTCCGTACTTGGTGCGCCCAGCGCGCAACGCTTCAATGGCCTTGTCGACGACTGCTACCGGAGTCGGGAAGTCTGGTTCGCCAACAGCAAAGTTGAGGACCTTGATGCCCTCTTTGGCTAGCGCCTTTGCCTTGGCATTGAGTGCGACGGTCGGGGATGTTTTGACTTGCAAGATGCGCCGGGACAGCGAGTTCACCAGTCCTCTCCTCTCAGCTAGGGGTGTGCGGCCTCCATTAAGCCCGCCACCTCGCTAGGATGCAAGCGCAAAAGGCTGGTCTCACGCAGCTTGTTTCGCGGCCTTTGGGCGGAGGCGGTAGACCTGGATGCGGTCCGATAGGCCCTTGATCATGGCTCTCTCGCTGGCGACATGAAGGCGGGCACAAAGCTCGTCGAGACCAGGGGCCCGACGGACGTCTTCGGTAACGCAGATTTCCTCGGCCGCGGCCAGGCCCTGCACCCGTGCGGCAATGTTCACCGTCTGGCCGAAATAATCGAGCCGGTCGTTTTGGGTCACGGCGATGGCAGCCCCTGCGTGGATGCCTATCTTCAGCACGACCTCGTCGCGGCCGAACTGCCTGTTATATGCGGCAATCACGTCGAGCATGGCCAGCGCTGCCAGCGTGGCGTCGAGAGGCGTCATGAAGGTGGCCATCACGGCATCGCCGATAGTCTTGACTATGGTGCCTTGGTGCGCTGCAATGACTCTGTCGAGCTCCTGAAAGTGCTCACTGACCAGCTGAAAGGCCCGGACGTCGCCAACCCGCTCGTATAGCTCCGTCGATCCTTTAAGATCGGTGAAGAGAAAAGTGAGGTCGCGGATGTGAAGACCTGAGGCCGTTTCTATGAGCTCCGCGCCAAAAAGGCGTCGAAACGTTGGGCTATTCAGCAGGAGCTTTCCCGTTAGGAGTGGATCTTTGACGCGTGGCGGCATGGTCCAGCCGTGTGGAAAATGGCTGATGGAGCAAGGCCGACGCCGGTCATCACCATGCAGACGCACCAAGACCGGACCTGGAGCTAGTTGCGTCGTCACCGACCTAGGGCCTCCAGCGCCAAAATGAATGTCGACTGTCTGAACCGCGTGAGCGCGCTCACCCCGAACTGGTATCGCTAGTCCAGACTCTGCCGCGAAGTCAAAAATACGCGTACCACCAGGCTCCAGCTCAAAGCTAAACTCCTGCGTGGTGTTCGGCTCTACAAAGGCAGCGCCACGCGCCAAATTCATGAAAACACTGCGGTACGGTTGACCATCTAAGGTCTTGCCGGCATGGGCAAAGCGGTACACTCCCAGGTAGTCGTCGATCTCCAGCGTTTCAGGATGAGCCAGCCGATTCGGCCGGATGCTATCGACGACGTTGAAGCTGACGGCTACGTAGTCGTCAAGATCGGCCTCGATGGCGACGCTGCAGATGCGGCAGTCGAAGTGGGTAGTGACCTTGCCGAGAGCGCTGAAGCTCTGCACAATGTCGCCGCAGTGGGGACAGACGAGCTCCCAGTGCATGGTCAAAAGCCCAGATTTAGCGCCATGGAGAAACAGGCGGACGGTATCTGGACCAGGGAGGCCGAGTTCATCGGCGAGCACCAGCGGATTCATACGGTAAAGGGCTGCATCATCGGACGTGCAGATAAAAGCCTCGAGTTGCTTCAGCACGTGAGCGTCAAAGGGACCGGACGACCTCAGCTTCGTTAAAGCGTCGTCAAGGGGGCTGACGTTTACTTTGGCTACGCTGATCAATGGGGCGCCTTGGGGTGAGGAGTAAGTGGCGTTTTTGACGAGGGCGCGAGGGCGGTTCGCGGCGGGAGCGGAGGCTAGGGGAACCCACCATCTCTAGGTGGGTGCCATCGACTATCGCTTCAGGCTTCCCCCTACGCACTTGAGGCGGGGGGCTTGCACACCGCTTTAGGATCTGGCTCCCTATTTGTTAGTATCGGTTCTCCTGCTGATCTACTCCAGCGCCGCGAACCTTCCATTACCTTAGCATATCTCTTTTCAACTGGTGCACTTAATTGTTGGCCATGCATGTATTTGGCAGCTATCTTGGGTGATTACATTACACGCTTCTTTCTCTTATTCAAAACTGCTCTAAGATTCTGTACACGCAGATACTTACAGCAGTGCACCAACAATTAAGTGGATCACTTTAAATGATGTACATAGTCGCGACCCCCATCGGCCACCTCGAGGACATGACGCCTCGGGCGCGCCAAATTTTGGCGTCTGTCGACATCATTGCGGCCGAGGACACGCGACAGACGCGTAAGCTGCTGACCCACTTTGGCATCCACGGAAAGCGTCTCGTAAGTTACCATAACCACGGTGAAGCGGAGCGGGCGCGGGCTTTGGTCGCGGAGTTAGTCGAGACGGGTAAGTCCCTGGCTCTGGTGACAGATGCTGGCACTCCTTGTATCTCTGACCCGGGCTACCGCATTGTGGCCGAGGCGCACGCGGCGGGCCTCAAGGTGCATCCGATTCCTGGGGCATCAGCATTGACCGCGCTGGTGAGTGCTTCTGGTCTCCCCAGCGACCGCGTGCTTTTTATAGGATTCCTGCCGACGCGTGTTGGTGCGCTTGAAGAGGAAATCGCCAGCTGGCGGTCCATGAGGGCAGCCGTCGTCTTTTTTGAATCGACTAGGCGTCTTGCGCGGACTTTGGCGGCGGTCAGAGCCGTATATCCTCAGGCGCGCGTTGTCATAGGTCGCGAGCTGACTAAACTCTACGAGGAAATCGTCAACCTCGAAATTGACCAAGTCAACGACTGGATCGCTGGACACGCCACCTTAAAAGGTGAAGTTTCCGTGATGGTTCACCCTGGCGCCTCAGCGGAGCCTGACGACGGCACGGCGCTGGTTGATGTGGAGTCCGCGGCGCGGCGTGAGTTTGCCAAAGGCGCAACCTTGAAAGACCTGATGCGCAAGTATCAGGACAGCGGGCTTAAGCGCTCCGAGCTTTATCAGACTCTGCTGCGCGCCAAAAACGACGACTAACCATAACCAAGATGTCGGCAAATCCCTACACTCCGTTAATTTGCCGCTTGATTGACATTTAAAATCACGCATACTACCTAAACTAAAGCAATTGAGTTCGGGACGCACATTTTCCAGGAGGATGACGATGACCATCTGGTCGACGATTAAGGCTCTCGTAGCTGGTGCGGTGATGAGTGTGACGATCGCGCAGGTTGCCCATGCAGCAGATTTTGCCAACGCGGACAGACTTTTTGCGCAGCGCGAAAATAACAAAGCAGCGATTGCTCAAGCGCGCAGTGAATACTTGCAGCTTCTAAACAGCGCCAGCAACACTAACGACAAGATTCGCGCGGCTGAGCAGCTTGGTCGTCTTGCCCTTTACGAAGGCGAGATGCTGACGCCTAAATCAGACGGGGCGACGCGCCGCGCTATTTTCGCCGATTGTTGGTGCCGCAGCACTTCTCTTTTCTCGCGCACATGCAACGAGCCAGGGTGGGTAGAAAAGATCAGCCCCGCTGCCATAGGCCAGCGCATCCCAGCTTATTACTACTACCGTGGCATGTGTATCGGCTACTGGGGTGAGGCGAGTAACGTCCTCGAGCAAGCGGCGTTCTCCGGCGCTTTGCGTGACGCCGTCAATGGCGGTATCGAGATCGCTAACCAGAGCGCGGATAACAGCGCCTATGAGGGCGGTGCCGTGCATCGCGTTGCAGCCAATGTTTGGTCCAATCCACTGGCTCGTGCGGTCGGCCTTTACGACATTAAGAAGGCGCTCGTCCAGATCGACAGAGCTCTGGCCGCACCGGCAAATGGAAGCCAAGATCCGGGCTCGCTCTACTTTGATAACCATCGGTCTAAAATCATCGTCATGAAACAACTGAACTCCGATGAGCCAAGCGAAGGCTGGAAAGCCAAAGCCATCGACTTCGCTAATGAGACGCTGCTCGACATGAATGACCGCATCGAACAAGACCAAATTCCCGCAAGCCGTGTGCCTGAGTTCAAAGTGATCTTTGATCACATGAAGATCGATTACCGTGCGTTGACCGGTCGGGATTGGCAGCCCGAATGAATAAGTAGCAGTTTGCTCTGAGGCCTAGTGTCAGGCTGCCTAGCGTTTGCGAAGGCAGCCTTTCTTATGTATGTTATTGGAATATTAGTCCCAACATAAAATGGAGCGCGTTGATGATGGCGACGCAAGTCCGTGGTGCAGTAAAAGGTACGTTGGCGGCGGTGATGATCGTTGGCTATGCCTCAAACGCGATGGCATTTGAAGACACCCGGGTATTACCCAAGGGAGTGCGTAATCTTACGATTCGCACGATAAACACAAATTTCGATACTATCTCTGGTCCTGCTGGAGAGACCAAGCCACTGGCGCATCTGTTGTTCAAAGAGCTCACCTTCAAGCAGATGGCCAATGCCGAGGACGCGCTCAAAGGTCGGCAGTTGCGTGGTTTTCTACTACAGAATGGCATTACCGAGAGCGAGTCGGTCGGCAAGTTTTCCGCCGACATCAAAGGACGTGTGACGGTGACGGCACCCATCGCGGCGATTGGGATCACCGAGAATATGACGTTAGCGGTGGCCTCACCTATATACAACGCATCGACCTCTGCCAGTGTGGGATTTACACCTAATAACAATGCCAATAAGATTCTCGGCCTACTCGCGCGTCCAGAGACTAATCAAATCGCCAATGCGCGTGAGGCTGCGCGCAAACTCAATGACGCCGTAGGTCAGCTAAACAAAAAACTAACTGATAACGGCTTTCAGGCGCTGAGCGACTGGCACGGTCAGGGCTTTGGTGATACGACCATCGCTCTCAAATATCGTGGGATCGACAATAGCCGCATGGGCCTTGCCACTACCACTGGTGTTGTCGCGCCAACTGGACGTAAAAAAGATCCGAACATTTTAAATGACGTGCCGTTTGGCGAAGGCGTCTGGGCGCCCTTTGCCCAGGTTGCCGTCGATCAAAAGTTACCCCAGCAGTTCTATACCAACCAATACGTGAAATACACCGAGTCTTTGCCGACGCAGCGGACGGTGCGAGCCATCACGAATGAGGAGCGTGTCGAGGTGCCGCTGGTGACAGTTGACTACAACATGGGTAACAGGTTTGACGTAGGCACCTCGCTCCGATACACGCCTAACTATGGTCTACTCGCTGGTGTGGGCTATACGTATCTGCGCAAATTCGGCGATGTTTACAGTGGCAATCTGAATGCGGCAAACATAGGCGCGATGCAGCAGTGGACCGATCAGCAGGCTCACAATGCCGAGTTTTTGATTGGCTACAGCACGGTCCCTCTGTACCAAGCTGGTCGTGCTGCCATTCCGTTTTCCATCAATGTCGCTTACACGAAGCAACTCGCCAGTCGCAATTTACCAATCTCCGACTTAGCGCAGTTCAATGTTGATCTGTTTTTTTAAAGGAGCGCTGACGCATGCAAGTTAGTACCTTAAAACGTTTAGTTTCTCCTGGAATCAGCCTTGTAGCGGCATCGATACTCTGGTCCTGCGGTAGTGCCAAACCGGCTACACCACAACCACGAGGTGTCCTGCCAGTGCCGACGTTTCCGTCCGATCCGGCACATCCATTTTTGCTCACCGATGGCGAGAACACAGTCAACTTTAATGCCTCGCTGATTTTTTGGGATAAGACGCCATCACCCGAGCAGGTTAAGGCTATCCTCGAGCATACGCATGGCGCGCGCGTCATAAAGTCACAGGCTTTGGTCGAGCTGAGCGACCAAGTTATTGCCGACAAAGAGTCGGTTGTCCAGTCGCGTTCTAACTACGATGCCTTCAATCCTAGGATTCGCGAGGCATCCGGCGATGTCGATAAGGCTGCGGTTCGCGATTTTGTTGGTAAGGTCGCCGATGGGCTTTTCGCCACGCGTCTTGGTGAGCTGGCCACGCAGGGGCTTGTTGACTCCAACGACATCGCCCGGGCGGAGGCTTTGTGGCCCGCATATTGCGAGGCTAAACTCTGGGAACTCGCTGTGAATACTCAGCTGGGGCGTGATTTTTTGGCGCGCCCTACGCCACTGCAAATGTGTGAACCTTACTATGCTGCGCGTCAATACTTCAGTAATGCGGAACTCTGCGGTCCCAGTACGGACGGCGCTGGCAAAAACTACTTCATGTGTATTTGGAGTGACGGCCTCCTAAAGTCTGCGCTATTTGCTGAGAATTACAAGACTGCGAAATGCACCCCGGCGACTTCGCCCATGGCCAGCCGTTATGCGGCGCTCGAGTCGTGGTTGGGTAGTGACGGCGGAATTCTCAGAGCGACTCTGACTGGTAGCGATCCTGTCGCAGCTGCTGGACTAGAACGGACGATTTTGCTCGGTGACCTGATCGATCGCAAAGCGACGGCATTTAAGGATTGCCGTGGCGCGTTCACCCGCAAGGAACCGACGATCGCAAGTCTGGCGGAAATTCCGGACTGGACTCAATTTAAACCCGAGACCCTGCTACAGATTGGCGAGATGGGCGAGACGAGTTCGGCTGAGGTTTGGCGTCTCATCCCGCTGTCCTCAAGTGACGAGCGCAACAAACAGGTGTACAGCCAGCTGGTCAGGGTCATCAAAGCGTTCGCTGAGCGTCCCAGTACCAGCGCTGACCTCAGAGGGCAGAATACCAATGGCCCCATGGATACAAGTGCAGAGACTGGCATCGAGCCTAAAACTGCTGACGTGGCCTCGATGCATCCAGTCCCCAGTTACAGCGACGCCGTGTTCAACCAAGTCGTTGGTCAGTCACTAGCGGCCAAACCGGCGGACGTAAATGTCGTGGAGTCTGATGCTGCATTTGCCGGACTGGTCGCCTTTGAGTCACCGGCAGTGAAAAAGCTAAAGCTGGAGCAGGCACAGGCCTATGACGTGTGGTCAGCTGCTGTGGTGAAATATCAGACAGCCAAGACGCACTACGACGGTGTGAGTAAACCAGCGATTGATAATAACCGCCTGTCCACCGTCGATGTCGTCAAGGATCCTGGGGCTGCGGTGTTTCTCAATAACTACTTTCTCAACGTTACCAAAATGGGCGGTGAGCTGCGCGTTCAGTTGGGCTTTGATCTTGCTAGTAAAAATCTGTTTGGCTGCGTCAACAGTGCTGATGGTTCTCAGTGTGCCGTTGCAACTGAGCAGCTTGGAACTAGCGGCGAGCAGTTGCAGGTTGCCTTTGACAGTGCGGCCAACTTGATCACAGTAAAGTTCTCATTAGCTGATGCGGCGGCCCTTGGTTTTGCCGATTTACCGCGCACACCGGGAGGTGTTCAGTTTAATGAGATGCTGGAGCTTAGAGACCGTTTCGTGCAAATCGAAAACTACGGTAATCAGTTACCCGGCGAGCTAAGGATCATCACCGGCAACGCCTACGTCCTTGATGCCGCGGGTAACAAGCTCTATACGGGGTCTATAACGGGAGACAACTTTGCGCAACGGGAGCAGGCGCTGTCGTCCAACTTCTAAACTAAAATCCATGCTATCGTAGTGAGAGGTCCCAGCGCCGCGCGGCGGTCGGGGCCTCTTATGCCATAGGAGCCCCGCATGGATGCTACGCGCTTTCGTGGAGCAGTGACGCAAATACCGGTGACTGTCGATCTGGAGGATGACCTTAGCGGTCTATGTAAGGCCCTCGGCCACCCAGTGCGGATCCGTCTGATCGGGATCTTGCTCGAGGTGGGTGGCTCCGGTTCTGGGGAGCTTGCTGAGGAGTTTGCACTCGCTCATTCCACCGTATCGGAACATTTGCGTATTTTGCGTGAGGTCGGTTTACTTGACGTAACGGCTACCGCCAGCCGGAGACAATACAAGGTAAATCAAAATCGCTTGACTTACCTTAAGTCTCTGATAGCAGTGCTGTGAGCGGCGCTTAGTTACTTTCTGGTGGGTCGCAGATTTCACCGTCTGGGAATAGCTTATTGAGCGCATTGAAAGCAGCGATCCCGTAAGCTTCTGCCAATGTCGGATAATTAAACACCATATTGACGAGATCCTGCGCGTGGCCGCCCTTTTGCATGATGATCAGACCTATGTGGACTAGGTTGCATGCGTCGGGCATTAGGATATGGATGCCGAGGATTTTATGGGTCTTAGCGCAGACAAGTAGCTTGAGTAGGCCGTGATCGTCGCCGCGAATATACCCGCGAGCCACTTCGTAACAGTGGGCTCGTCCTACGACGTAGTCGACACCGTTTTCCTTCAAGTCCTGCTCGGTGCGACCCACACTCGACAACTCCGGAATGGTATAGACCCCGATGGGATATACCTTAGGGTAGGCGACAGATTTCTTGCCAAACATATGGCGCGCCGCGTAGCGGCCCTGCACCGCTGAGGTCGCAGCAAGGGCAGGCGAACCGATATTGTCTCCGGCTGCATAAACGTTGGGGACTGAGGTTTGGAAGTTCTGATTGACGACGATTTCGCCTTTTTCCGATAACTTGATGCCGAGTTTATCGAGACCCAGTTTGTCGGTGTTGGGTACGCGACCGGCTGCATAGAACAGCACTTCAGCCTCTAGCGTATGGCCATTTTCGAGAGTCAGTTGTACGCCGGGACCGCCAACTTTGGCGCTCGCCATTTTTGAGCCGAGTACGAATTTGACGCCGGACTCGTCCTCCAGCGTTTTCTTTAACGCCGCGGCAATCTCGTGATCAGCGTATTGCATGATGGTGTTGCGGCCATCGATAATCGTCGTCTCAGTGCCCAACGCAGCGAATATCGACGCATACTCGCAACCAATGACGCCGGCCCCGTAAATGAGCACACTCTTTGGCACGCATTCGAGTCGGAGTACTTCGTCACCGTCGACGATACGCCAACCATCGAATGGCACCTCGGCCGGACGGCGGGGGCGAGAGCCTGTGGCAACGAGAAAAAAACGCCCGCGGACCGTAAAGGTCTCGCCTGCCTCGTTGCGCACGTTGACGCTGTTTTGATCGGCAAAGCTCGCAAAACCCTCGATGATCTCAACACCGTAGCGGTCGCAGTAGCGCCGGACGATGCTCTCTTCGTACTGCGACACCTTGTGGGCGCGACCCATGAGCTTGGCGGCAGGAAGATCGCGAATGATGCGTTCAACCCATTTGCCACCCGCATGAAAGCTGATGTTGTGGATGGCGTCCATCGATTCGCGTAGCGCCTTAGATGGCACTGTTCCCGTATGGATCCATGTGCCACCTAGGCGCCCCGGTGTGGCTTCAACGATGGCAACGCTCCGTTTCATCTTAGCTGCTTGCATGGCAGCTCGGTAGCCTGCTGGGCCACTGCCGATGACCACAAGGTCGTATATCTTGTTGGGCTCTGCCATTTATCCACTCCTTGGACGCATACTAAGTGAGGCTTTCATCGGCAGGAATCATCGTGGTCATTAGTCGGATGCACTGCAGAGGGTGGCTAAGCAATATTCCATTGCTTAAGCTTAGTCATCTGTTAAGCTATATCAAAATATGTCAGGATTCTCTTGTTGTTCTCAGCTTAACCCAGGGCCAAATTGGCATAGCCCGCTTCCTCTAGCAACTAGTTGTAGAGGGATAACGAGCTCTGCGCTCCGTAGTTATCAGGAGCAATTGCATGATGACCAATCCAACTGATCGCGTGAGCGAGCCCTCTAGTGGCACGGGGGTGGTCGGCCTTCGGGGCTCTAAACCCGATCCTACTATAATTTCGCGGCGGATGGCAGCGCGGCAGCGTGGGTGGGAACTCGGCCTGCCAGCTTATGCCGACGTCGCTGGGCGACGTCCGCCACCGATCATCGCTGTTGGTGGTGGTAAGGGCGGTGTGGGCAAGAGTTTGGTCAGCGCCAACCTGGCGGTTAAGTTAGCATCGATGGGCTGGCGTGTTTTGACGATCGATCTCGACATCGGCGGCGCCAATTTGCACACCTACTTCGGGCTCAACACCCCCGGACGCGGGGTGGCTGACCTCCTGGTGTACGGGCGCGACTCGATAGCCGACGTTATAGTCCCAACGGCTGCGACCGGCGTCAGTATCATCGCTGGGGGTAACGAGGAGACCTGGGGGGGCGCGGCAGCGATGGACCAGGCCGCCATGGCCCGGATGTTTGAGTCTCTTGTCGAAGTCGAAGAAAAGCGCCTCGCGGATATCGTGATCCTTGACCTCGGCGCCGGTACCCATGGCCTCACCTTGGATTTTTATCTGGCAGCTCACCTCGGTATTCTGACCGTGTTGCCGGAGCCGACTTCCATCGAAAATGCTTACTTGTTTCTCAAGACAGCCTTATTTCGCTTAGTGCGTAATGTTGGTGATCAACTGAAACAGGAAGAGAGCGCCAGCATGGTGCGGGATTTCCTGATCCAGCCTGAGCCAGGGCGCAAAGGTGGCTACGCTGATCATCTGCGTTATTTGTCGGGGCGCGCTCCAGAGCTAGTTGCGGGGTTGCGCAGTGCGTTACAGGCGCGTACCTTAGGGATTGCTGTCAATCAGGTACGCAGTCAAAAAGACATCGACGTTGGTAAGTCTATGGAGCTTATTGCCGAGCGTTATTTTGGTTTCAACTGTCGCAGTTGCGGCTACCTGAACTACGACGAAGCCGCGTGGAAGTCGCTTCGCAATCGCCGCCTGTTGGTGGTAGATTTTCCGCACTCAGTGTTGTCAAAGCGCTTTGCTGAATTAGCTAAGCAAGTCCTAGGTAATTTGGGATTCTGACGAAGGGGAGAGATTGTGCAGTACACCGAACCGAATGCCTTTGGCAGCCAGTCGTCGGCCTCACATGAGCAAGGCGACGGGGCGGACGTCAATTACTACCGCGTGCTGGATGTCGATCCTAATGCCTCACGCATGACAATCCGCGAGGCCTATTTACGCCTCAAGAATGCCTACGGTTCGGGCAGTGCGGCGCTTTATTCACTGTTGTCTGAAGACGAGGCCACCGCTCAGCTCGCCCAAATTGAGGCTGCCTTCCGCGTTTTGAGTGATGATGTGGCGCGTCGCGCTTATGACAAAGAGTACGGGATCAAACGCACACCGCAAGCCCGTCAGGGGGCTGTGAATCAGGTGCCTACTGGGTTTTCGCAGGATGACCTTGTGGCAGCAACTCTGGGTGGTTCGGTGGGCGGTGATTTAGCCGCATCGGTTCCCTTTGGGACGCCGACGGATGACGAGAGTGACACGAGGATCGAGGCCGTCATTCGGACCACACGTTCTATGCTTCCGATCGTCAAGCTCAAGGCGCCGGGTACTGATTCTCCCCAGTTGAAGGAGAAACTATTCGAGATCTTGCAGTCGGGCGATCCCGGTGACGGCGATGTGCTTAGGCGGTTGCGGGAAGCTTGTGGTGTCAGCGAGGAGGAGATTTCCGAGCGTACCAAGGTGAGTATAGGCTACATCCAGGCCATGGAAGCCAACCGCTTTGACCGTCTGCCGCAGGCCGTATTTGTCAAAGGCTTCCTCCGTAGTTATTGTCGCTTTCTCGACCTCCCAGAGACGGATAAATTGGTGGCAGCGTTTTCGACGAGGCTGATTGATTGGCAAGCGAACCGCAAGGGATAGCCCAAGTTGTCGTTGGGGCGGAGGATGCGGGGCAGCGCCTCGATATTTTTCTGACCAAGTTAGCCGCATCTACGACCGCTATGAGCCGGTCGAAAGTGCAGCAGCTCATCGCTACGGGTGCCGTCACCGTTGACGGGGAGATTGCTCGCGCGCGGGACCTGACCGTTGCAGGTAGTGAGATCCAGGTGCAGTGGGGACAGTCAGCAGCACCGTCTCCCCTTGAACCAGTGGCGATGACTCTGGACATTTTGTACGAAGACGAGCACATGCTAGTCCTCAACAAGCCGGCAGGATTGACCGTGCATCCAGGTGCTGGTGACACCGGTCCGACCCTCGTGCAGGGCTTACTCCATCACTGCCGTGAGCTGAGTTCTGGTGGCGGCACCGATGCCATGCGTCCAGGTATAGTCCATCGCCTGGATAAAGATACGACGGGTGTCATGGTATGTGCCAAGACCGACCGAGCCCACGCAGCCTTAGCCCAGCAGTTTCAGGACAAAGACACTTTGGTGCGCGAGTATGTTGCTCTGCTCGATGGCATGATGGGTGACGCGCAGATTAATTACGCGAGTTACCTGTACCGGGACCCGACGCATCGGCTGCGGATGGCCTCGATGACTGAGGCTGAATATCATCTCACCCCCGAACGTAAGCGTCCCTCGCGCCCACGATTGGCCAAGTCGCAGTTTAGCCGCGAGGCTGTCTTCGGTCAGCGTCTGACTCTGGCACGGGTGCGTCTCTACACAGGGCGCACCCATCAGATCAGGGTCCACGCCAAAGCCCTAGGGATGGCGGTGGTTGGCGACCCCCTCTACCATTGGCCCCTACAGCTGCCGCTTGTGTTCCCTGCCCAAATTCGATCACAAGTAGCTAATATTTCACGTCAAATGTTACACGCGGCGCGTCTTGACTTAAAACATCCGGTGAGTGGGATCCAACTTAGCTTTAAGGCTGACGTTCCTGCCGATTTTTTTGCATTATTAGAGGCTCTCGCGCCTTTTCGCTGGGACTTGAGATGAAGTTAGTATTAAGTAAGAATATGAAATGAACTACTTTACCCAGATTCTGTTGGAGTCATTCGAGCCATGACAGTTAGCTCGCACTTGGCAATGCGTCTGGTTATCGCCAGCGGTGCCTTTTTAATGACAGAACTTATGTCCCCTGCGGCGGCAAATGCCGAGCCGCCTCAGCCGCCGCAAACGACTCAAGTCGCGGCTAGCCCGACGGTGGGGCGCCACACTGACATGATCATTTTGACTGTCGACAAAAAGGCGCTGCAGGCAGAGCTCAAGACTTGGCCTCAAGATCCCCAGTCGTCGTCGTTGCTCAAGAGGTTTCGCATTGCCATAGGTAAGGCCGAGGGTGACAAGCAGCAAGAGGGTGATAACCGTACTCCTGAGGGTATCTACTTTGCTCAAAGTCACATCGTAGACGAAAAACTACCGATCAAATATGGGCGTAAGGCTATCCCCATAGATTTTCCAAATCCGATCGATCGTGCCTCGGGTAAGACAGGCCACGGCATCTGGTTGCATGGCGTCGAGCACGACGGGCGCGTTGATGAGGCCAAAGTGACAGAGGGTTGCGTTGCTTTCTACAATGCTGACATCTCTAGTCTGGCTAATTGGCTCAAGGGCTATCAGGGCGTGGTGGTGATCGCCAAGGACGTTAACGATGTCAACAAGTCCGAAGACCTCCAGACCGTTGAGAAACTGACGCGGGGGTGGATGCAGGCTTGGGCAGACCGCAAGATTGACGACTACGTCAAATTTTACCGGACAGACTTCCGTTTCGGTAAGATGGATCTCGCCGGTTATGCCGACTTTAAGCGTCGCGTTTTCGATAGCTACCGGAATATGAAAGTCTCCTTTGACAACCTACGCGTGGTCACCCACCCCAAATATGCAGTGGCCTTTTTCAACCAAGACTTTCATGGGGACCAGCGCTTCACGTCGATTGGCCGTAAGGCTCTCTACTGGGAGCGTAACGACAACGGTGGCTGGGCGATCCGTCGCGAAGTTTTTGAGAACCGTCGCTTCGAATTCATGACGTTCACGGATGCCGAGCTTGCCCTCCTGTCGGCAGCTGTACCCGGTACGGTGCACCAAGAAAAAAAGACACCTAGCCTCTAAATTAGTCGGAGTCGTGCATGAGCGGTCGGATAAATCATCAGATGATTACGAGATTTGGCCTACTCACTGTCCTAGTTACTGCTGGTGCGGCAGTAAGGCCCGTTGCGGCCCAGGCACAAGTTTTTAAATACGGTGCCAAAGTATACAAGGCGAGCGATCTTGCGACGGCAGATCAGCAGAGCCTGTTTGATATCGAGACAGAGGAGTATGCGAAGCGAGCAGCATTGCTACAGCAGGCAGCACTCAATGTGTATTTGACGGAAGAGGCCAAAAAAGCAGGCAAAACTAAAGCCGAGCTGGAAGCCACCTTGCTTGCCGTACCAGAGCCTACCGACAAACAGGCGACCGAGTGGTTTGAACAAAACAAGAGCCGCATCCCGCCTGGCTACACCTTCGATAAAGTTGCCGGTGAGATTAAAGGTCTACTTCGTGAGCAGGGACTGCGGGAAAAGCGCGAGGCGCTGCTAACCAAACTTAAAACTGATGGCAAGCTTGTACTATTGATCAAAGAACCAGACGCTCCCTTAGTCCAGGTGGATACGAAGGATCTGCCTGTTCGAGGCAGTGCCAAAGCAAAAGTGACGGTCGTAGAGTTTGCTGACTACCAGTGCCCCCACTGTAAGATGGTCGCGCCAACGCTCGACGAGTTGGTTAAAAAGCATCCCGATAAAGTTAAGCTGGTTTTTATGGACTATCCCATTAAAGGAGCGTCGTCGGAGCTCATAGCCCAAGGCGCTTATTGCGCTGGGGAGCAGGGGAAGTTTTGGGAATTCCATGATCTGGCGTTTGAGAAACAACAAGATCTTGCCAGCAGCGAGGCTGCTACCAACCTAGCTAAGACCCTGAAGCTAGACGAGTCTAAGTTCGCTAGCTGCTTGCAGAGTCCGGCAGCTCGTGCACGAGTGGCCAAGTCTAAAGCAGAGGGTGACAGATTGGGTGTCACTGGTACTCCAGCCATCTATATCGGTGGTCGTCGCGTAAAAAGTCACGACCTAGCTGATTTTGAGAAGGTCGTTCAGAAAGCTGTCGCCAAGTAGGCAAATTTTTCCCGTTAAGTTCCAGATTTAGATGCCGATGTCTCAGATGAGGGTAAAGCCTTTCAGGAGACATCCGTGTACTATAACGGGCGGCAAAAATTAGGACAGCAAGCGTGCATCAAAGCGGCGCTGGTCCTTGTTTTTAGCCTCGCGAGTTCCGTGCTTTTTGCTCAGGCAGCAAGCATCGATCGTGTCAAACAAGAGATGGTGCAGAACGTAAAAAATCGTTTAGCCCCACTGCTGTCTCAATACTGCAAAGAGGCCTGTGCAATCGTCGACGTTAATGTGATCATCGACGAGGACATGATCGAATCTGATGATATAGGATTCGAAGGAGTCGAAGGTACACCTCCCGCTCGTATCATCAACGTTAGCCGCGTTACGGCCGGAGTGCAGGTCGATGACCGCGTCAGTAGTGTGAACCGCGATCGGCTCATGAAAATCTTGCATACTAATGTGCAGGATCTTGGTGTGCCGGTAGATATCGTTTGGCGCCCTGTTACTATCCCGCAGTTTGGTCAATCCGCAGCTAAAGAGGAACAGCTCCGGAGCGATCTTGAACGTCGTATGACCGAGGCTGTCAGTAAGGTTCTTGACCTCTATTGCCCGGAGGACTGTGTACTGTCGCATGTGACCGTAGACGGCAAACTGGTCACCCCAGACGAAGCATCGGTCCATCAAGTCGAGGAGTTGGTACGTGATCGCAGCAGTGATGCCATCCTGCTCGTCTCTAGTATCGACATTGAAGTGGCCATGAATGAAAGCTTGCCCGCAAAGCATCGTGCGCGTATCACCAACCTGATCGAAGCCAAAACCAAATTTGCTAAGCCCGTGCACCTGAATATCGACGTGGCACCCTTCCCGGACTCCTACGCACGCCAGCAAGAACGTGACAAGAAAGACGGTGGCGATCCCTATGGTTTGGAAAAACTGCGCCAAACCTTAAAAATCTTCCGAGAGCTTGCTGGAACCAAAGAGATCGTCACGACGCTCACCAATAGCTCGACGTCGCAATCCTCTAACTCTAGCTCCAGCAGTAACACCAACAGCACGCACACAAGCTCGCGGAACGATAGTGCCACAACGCAGCAAAACACCAATAACTCGACGATGCGTGAGATTTCTAAAGAAGAGTCCAGCGCCAAATTCCAGTCACAATCGGATCAAAAGTTGCTCAGCAAAGACTCGTCGTCCTCAAAGTCCGAGATCGACAAACAAACTAGCGACCGGCTTGCGACTTTAAATGCGGAGGATAAATTCCGCGCGGTTCCCGTCTGGCAATGGATGTCCTACCTGGCCGGGTTTATGCTGCTCGTTGGGATGATCCTATTTGTCCTCATGCGTTATGCACGTGCTAACCGTGATGCGAATCTCATGATGTATGAGGCGCAGGGCAAATCACTGCGAGCCGTGGGGCAGGCGGAAAAGCCTGCCAACGATTCGCTCCAGGTGAGCCATGCCACCGAGGATACGGATGATGCTGGTCGCAAAGACATTGCTCTGCGTCTTAAGAATGAGGATCTGCGTGCTGAATTAAACAAAATTTTTGTCGAGCACCCGCGCCTTGCAAAAGAGACTTTTTCGCGACTGTTAAGTGAGGACGGCATCGAGGCTACTGCCAAATATGTGCATCTGTTTGGACAGTTGGTCGTATTCGAGCTCTTGGCTGACCCGAACTTACAGCGGGAGCTCTACGAGCTTAGCGAGTTTTATCACAAGTCGACTTTTGAATTCACACCTGAGCAGGAATTCCGCCTGCTCACAGCTTTGAAGACGCGGGTTACAGCCAATGAAATCCGGGTGCTTACCCGTAAGGCTGTCGAGCGGTTTGAGTTCTTGCAGCAGCTCGATGCCGTACAGATTTACAATTTGATCATCGATGAGAAACCCAAAGTGCAAGCCATCGTCATGACGCAGCTTGATCCCAAGCGTCGACGTGCGGTTTTTGAGATGTATACCGGCCAGCCTAAGATTGATCTGATGCAGGAGCTTTGCCGCGGTGAGCCAATTCCCAAGGAATTCTTGGCCAATATCGCCGTGGCCCTACAACGTAAAGTCAGCGCGCGCCCTGAATTCGATGTGGAAAACCTGAGGTCTTCGGAGATTCTCTTTGACCTGATGGACAAAGCCTCGCTCGATGAGCAGAGATCACTCATGCAGAATCTGATGCGCACCAATACCGAGGCTGCTCGTGCCATCAAGCTCAAGTTGGTTACTGTTGAACTGATGCCATACCTTAAAGACGGCCACTTGCTCGAGATTGTGCTTGGGCTGGAGCGTGAAGACTTACTTACGTTCCTATCAAGTGCTCCTGAGCATATACGCGAGCTGCTCCTCAGCAAGGCTCCGACGGAACTGGCGTCAAGCTGGACTGAGGATCTGGAGAACTTTACTGGCGCCGAGCAGAATTACCGTTTTGTCGAGATGAAACTGACAGGCCGTATCCGTGCCCTGGCTAAGAGTGGCGCGATCAACCTCCTCACACTCAATGACCTGGTATTTGGTACCGAGGCCGATATCGATCACGCTGAGACAGTTGAGCATCATCAGCTCGATAACATGACGGGAGTAGCGGCATGAGTACGCTACCACCGGTTAATCTCTCGGTGATTCGTATATTTGCCCGCTTTACCAACGACGATTTGACGGCCATATCAAGCATTGGTGAAATCATTCAGGTCAAGCCTCACGCTCACGTCATTATCGAAGGCGAGCCGACGCGAGGCCTCTACGTGATTATTTCAGGACGGGTGTCGATTTACCGCAACGAATCTGGCTCAACCACGATGAGTCGGCTCGCTATGCTCGAAGAGGGAGCCAATTTTGGCGAGCTTAGTCTGATAGATAATGCACCAAGGTCGGCTACTGTCATTGCCGAGACGGCCTGTGATCTGTTCTCTCTGGATGCGACGCGATTTCATGTCTGGTTGGAAAGTGCGGCGCCCGAGGTTTCGGTGCGCTTTTACCGTGCCTGCGCCGAGGAGTTAGCCGTCCGGATGCGCCGCATCAATCAAGACTACATTACCGCCCAGCAACAGCTGTGGCGGCATGCCCTGCGACGCGTCGAGGCTAAAGCTACCTGAGCACTAGCTAGTTATTGGCACCAGGATGCTTAACTAGCCAATCTACCAAATCAATCTTGGTCAAAATGTGCAGTGGGTGGCGCTTGTCGTCGATCACCACAGCACAAGGTGCGTACATGAGAATCTCTTGCAGCGCGCTGACCGGAGTAGACTCCTCAACCGTCGGTACGTTGCGGTCCATCACATCGCCGAGGATGGTGTCGGAGCCGATTTCACCGCTGGCCAGATAGCTTAGTAGGTCGCCCTCTTTCACCATCCCAATAATGCTACCGGCGTGGGTTACAGGTATTTGTGAAATACCACGCTCCTTCATCAATCCAATCGCCTCGCGCACCGTGTCGGTATGGACCATGCTGATGACGTTCGGCTTGGATTTGAGTAGCAGTCCCACCTGCCCCTCGATGGCGCTGACACCAGTGAAGCGGTTGTCCCGCATCCACTTGTCGTCGATGAATTTGGTCATATAATTGCGCACGCCATCAGGTAGTATGACGACGCAGTTTTGCCCCTTGGCGAGTGACTTAGCCTCTTTGAGTGCAGCGTACATCACGGCGCCGCATGATCCACCGCAGAGGAGTCCCTCCTCGGCAATGAGGCGTCGCGCCATCTGGAACGACTCCCGATCTGCAGTCTTGACCCAGGTGTCGACTAGGCTCCGATCAAGTACATCGGGTATGAAGTCATATCCTATCCCCTCGACCTTATAGGAACAGATAGGACCCGGACCTGCCAGGATCGAGCCCACAGGGTCAACACCCACCACTTTACAGTTGGGTAACCGCTCCTTGATCCTCTTGGCCACGCCAGTGATGGTGCCACCGGTGCCCGCACTCATGACGATCATGTCGATCTTGTCGTTCATGTCAGCCAAAATTTCGACGCCGGTGCCGTAATAGTGAGCGTTAGGGTTGGACGGGTTTGAGTATTGATCGAGGATGTGGGCGTTCGGTAGTTCCTTCTGCAGACGCTTAGCCACCCCAATGTGACTGAGGGGGGAGTCCCAAGCCGCGTCGGTCGGGGTACGGATGATTTCCGCGCCGAGCGCTTCGAGAATCACTTGCTTCTCGCGGCTCATCTTTTCCGGCATGGTGATGATGATACGGTAGCCCCTGATAGCGCCGGCAATGGCTATGCCGATCCCCGTGTTGCCGCTCGTGGGTTCGATCAGGGTGTCGCCTGGTTTGATGCGGCCGGTGCGTTCAGCGTCCGCAACCATTTGGTAGCCGATCCGATCTTTGATCGAACCACCTGGGTTAAAAAACTCGCACTTGGCGTACAGGTTACATTGCAAACTAGCCCCGACACGGTTGAGCTTGACGAGTGGGGTCCGGCCAATGGTCTCAAGAATCGAGTTGTAGATCACGGCGGTGTCCCTCCAAATGTCCAAGTGTCTCGGGGGGGCAATGTGCGCCTTGCACCGGGCCCCCGTGTCTGCTAACTATACGCCAAATGAGCATGACTATTGGAGCTTTTTTTAGCCTGATTCTTGTGCCGTTGCCAAGTGAAATTGCTGGGGTTTTAAGTCGGGTGTTGGTCCTGCGATGTCATCACTGTCAGCACAGCTGGGAGCTCTCCCCCCCGGTGGCGCGTAGTTCCGAGTGTCCGGGCTGCCGGCGCGATGCCAGGGTATGCCTGAACTGTAAGTTTTACGATCCGGGTGCCTCCCGCGCCTGTCGTGAGGAGCAGGCCGAGTGGGTCAAGGAGAAAGATCGCTCCAACTTTTGCAGCTACTTTAGCCCCGGTGCCTCAGTGGGCAAGGCCGCGACTGACACGGCCCGCTCCAAGCTTGATGCCCTCTTTGCTAAGGGCGCGGAACCTGCAGCTCCAAGTACGCCTACCGGCGGTGGATTTGCCGCAGACTTGGCTAAGTTTCTAAAGGACAAACGCTAGTCGTCTTGACGCAGATCGTCAAATTCCCGCCACCAAAACTGTACGAACGTTGACGCCAGTCTGGTGGCAATGAAACAATGGTAGTGGGAGACTACTTCCCACTGCCTCGCTGTCAGTTGTGCCTACACGATACTTTCCGATTTTCAAGCAGAAGTACTGCGCCTCCGCCCTTAAATCAGCAAACAAAAATTTGTCGGTAGCAGCATGTTCAAGCGCCCTCTCATCGCCATTGACGTTGGATCGTCTGCCATTAAGGTAGCCGAGCTAGCCGGTGGTAAACAAAAAAAACTCACGACTCTTGGGCTTGAAACCTTGCCCCTCGGCGCCGTAGTTGACGGCGTGGTACAAGACAATTTGATCGTCGAGCAAAAGCTCAAAGAATTACTGCGTAAATTGAAAATTAGACCGCGGGGCCGGCGGGCGTCGTTCTGTGTCAGTGGTAGTGCAGTGCTGATCAAACGCCTGGAGATCGAAGCCAAAGAGGGCAGCGAACTCGCCGAGCAAGTTTATTTCGAGGCTGAGCAGCAGTTCCAGGCGGATATGTCTGATATCTATCTAGACTTCTTTGTCCTCGGCAAGGCTAAAGACGGTAACGCCCAGTCGGTGCTCGTGGTTGGTGCAAGGCGTGAGACGGTAGAACAGTACATCACCATCTTGCATAGAATTGGCATGCGCGCTGGCGTGGTCGAATGTGATGCGTTCAGTATCGCTAATATGTTTGAACACAACTACGGTAAGATCGACGGACTGTCCGCCATTTTGAAGATTGGTGCATCGGCCTCGCAGGTCTTGCTGATGCAAGGGGGAGAGTACGTATATACAGGCGACGTACCTATGGGCGGCGAAGAGTATACGCGTCGCATCGCCGAGGCTCTCGGTGTTGACCGCGAAAACGCTGAGGCGCTCAAAATTGCGGCATCTTCAGGGAGTGGCAATCTACCGCCCGAAGCAGGCAAGGCGATCGCTGAGCTTAACGATCACCTGGTGGCAGACGTGCAAGTTGCCATTGATTACTTCGTCCAAGGGGCAGGGGGTGGTGCTGTAGTTTCCAGCGTATTTTTGACCGGTGGCGGATCGCGCATTCTAGGATTGGATGCGGCGATTGCAGCGGCTATGCATGTACCTGTTCAGATTATTAATCCATTTCAGCAAATCAATATCGATGCCAAAAAGTTTAAGATGGAGCAACTGCTCAATCAGGGAGCTGTTTACGGAGTAACTATAGGACTTGGACTCCGCTCTATGGGGGACCAAGCCTAATATGATTAAGGTCAACCTTTGTCCGGTCGATGAACTTGATAACGAATATTGGTACATACCCGATATCTTGGTGCTGATTGCCGTGGGCATTGGCGCCTTTATCGCCGTTAATAACTACCACGATACAATCCGCGAAAAGATCGACGCGCTGACGACAGAGCATCAGAGTAAGGTTGAGGCGACTAATAAGCTTACTCCTGACCTAGAGCGATTCAAAAATCTAGGCTCCGACATAGCCCAACTCGAGTCCAAAATTCGAGCGCTGCAAACTATTACAGTCTCTAAACTTGGTAAATATAAGCTAGTCATAGCTCTGGAGCATCTCCAAAACTTTAAACCCTCAGGCCTGTGGCTCACACATATCTCCCTCGGGAGTGCGGGTAAGACCGACTTAGACCTGCGCGGGCAGGTCGAAAAATCCAGCGATAGCGATAACGACAATAGCAGCTATGCAGTTGAAGGTCAGGCCTTTGATAATATTCTTACTGCTGAATATATGTCTGGAATGAGATCAACACAGAATCAAGACGAAAAGTCGGTCGACCCGCGGACTAAAATCAGTTTTGAAAATATCGTTCTCAAAAGCGCTAAAACACCTATTGCGGCTGACTCCGACTTTGATGAGCTTAGTATCTACCCGGAATTCAAAATCCTCGGTCGGATAGTTGAGCGGGCCGAGAATTTCGCTCCAGAAAAGGCTAATCCTCTCCAGTCCTTTTTTGAAATACCCCCTCCTATGGAAGATGTCGTCATTAGAAATACGGATACCGGCTTAAGTCGCAAAAAGAGGTCCTTTTAAAGAGAGCTATCGATGTCAGCCCTTAACGAACTACGCGAGCGCTACAAAATCTTGCCCCTATGGGGTCGCCTTCTGGCCGTGACTGTAATTGGAATTTTGCCGGCGGCTTATATCTACTTTGATGAGGGTGCGATTTTAGAGGAGTCCGTGTCTGAGTTAGAGCAGAAGGTAGATGAGGCACGCAATAAATTTCGTGAGGCGAGTAATAAACATGCCAACCTGCCAAAGCTTGAGAAAGATTTTCAGACCACTCAGGAGCAGCTGGCAAAGGCTAAGAGAAAGCTACCGGATCAGTATAAAATAGAGGATATTCTTGAGAAAATCGCCACTATAGCCAATGGTGCTGATGTCGTGATTCGGGAGTTTTTGCCGCAGGATGAGGTGAGAAAGCAGGATCCCTATCCCTACGTGGAGTTACCTATAAGTGTAGTGGTCGACGGAGTATTTGCTAAGGTCACGGATTTTTTAAACGGTCTGATCCATTTAGATGGAACCGTCTTCGTCAAGGGTATCGACATCAGAAGAATGAGTACGCGGGACGCTATGAAGATAGCGGAGACCCTGAATGGTGCCACACCCACTGACGCGGCTGAACAACAAAATCTCTCCAAATACAAAAAAGCGATTCAGGCACGCGAGAATCTCATGGTCAGGGCTAAGGTGACTATGGCCGTTTATCGGTCTATGGGCGGTGATGAAGTAGTGAACCAGCCAACTACTGGGGATGGCGCTGCCCCTAATGAGAGCAGAACGGAAGGTAATAAACGCAATAGAAAGAACTCACAAAATAACGAAGATGCAGCCATCCAGGTGCCGTACCGTGCAGTAGACAAAGTAGCGTTGGGCGCTTTTAGGTCTGTTAATTGATGGCGGGGGAGACGTAAGTTCTTGTCTGGTATGAATACAAAATTTGTCATCAGGTTAGTGGCGGTCATCATGATTTTTGCCGCGCTAAATCACTCTCATCCCATACTCGCTGAGAGTACAAAATCTGCTAAAAAGACGTTCAAATCCCCGCCGAAAAAATCCTCTGATGCAGCAAAAGTTAGTAGTGCAAAATCAGTCGTAGGAGTTGATATCACTAAAGATCTTAATATTGAGGAGATCACGGAGCCCTCGATAGATTTTCAATACGTCTCGTACGGCAAAGATGACCCATTTGTACCACCTATGACCCTCAATGAGGACGGTAGTTCTAAGTCACTCCATGCGTTAGGTACCGGAAAGAAAACCAGAAGAGATATCGATTCCCTTGAAATAGCAATCGTCAATAATTTGCAAAAGCATGAGCTGACAAAGCTCAAGGTTGTCGGGATTTGGCAGGGATCCTCAGGGGTGCGTAAGGCTCTCGTGATGGCTCCGTCAGCTAAGGAAGGCGCTAATGGCATTGCTGAAGAGGGTGTCGTAGTCACTAAGGGCACACAAATGGGTAACCGGGGGGGCAAAGTCGTTAGCATTGGCCCAGATAGAGTAATCGTTGAAGAGTTTGTGTTGTTGCACGACGGTAAAAAACATTACAAACCCACCAGCATATATCTGGGTGGTAAGCCACCTAAAAAAGTGGAGAAACAAGTCTTCGATCCAGGGCAGAAGGAAACCAAGATTATCGACAAGAATGCCGAAGAAACTTTTGATCAGGTCTTGGAAAGAGATCGTAAGGCTAAAGAGGAAAAAGAAAAGCGCGAGGCCGAGGAAGCGGCAAATCCCAACAAGTTCAAGGAAGCCGCAGAGAAGGAAATGAAGGAACGATCTCAAGAGGTCGGTAAAAACTTAGGTCCGAAAATAATACAGCAAAATAAGATGCCAGAACCTGAAGATGCAGAAGTCGGAGGTGATCAATGAGCAAACGCTACGCTTTAGTGTGGCCGCCGCTTCTCGCAGCAGTGTCATTTTATTCGTGCGCTTCGGATTCTGAGACGCCGGATGAAGATGGCGGCGACGAAATAATGGCATCCGAGAATCAGCTGAACGCCAACAGTACTGGCAATGAGGAAGCTGATTTTGACGATGTCGCCGATACGACTGATACAGGCGCACCACCGGCTGACGGTAATCTAGGTCAAAGTGGGAATTTGATTCCTGCTAATCCCATACCAAACGCTGTTAATACCCCTGGCAACATTGTCGGAGAAGTGCAGGGATTAGAAACGAATCAAACCCTCGGCTCGCAGAATACGGCCACAACGCTTGCAAACGCTAATACAACGTCCGTGGGCTTGGTGCCCGATCAACCAAACAACGAACTGCCCGGGTCTCAGTCAACTACTACCCCGACCGTACAGCCAATTAGTGCAGTTGTTGCTGCCGATAAGCCGCGTTTGCATTGGGTCGGCTACGACTACCTAGAGAAAGATGCTGTTGTCCGGGTTGAGATGGTAACCATGGGTAAGCCTCCATTTAAATTCTTTCAAGAGGTCAACAAAGCCGGTCAGCCGGAACTCGTCGTCCGCTTTCTCGGCGCTCAAATGCGCCATAAAATTCGTCGTGATATCGATGCTCGCGAATTCAAATCCCCGGTCGCTTTTATTCGTCTCCGCCAAACTGACGACCACGTTGACGTCGTTTTAACGATGCGGGATGCGGTAAAACCAAGATTGTTTACTAAGTCCGGTAATGTCATGCTGACATTCGCCCTGCCTGATCGCTATTTTGGCAATAACGCTATTGGTGAGGCGCCGGTTGGCGAAGCGCAGCTACTTGCAGCAGCTAATCTTATGCCAGACCTTGTGCGCGGTAGTGATCAATTGCCGTCCTTTGGTGTACCAAAGCCTTTCATTAATGATCCCGGTGCTGCCGTTTTTAATGACACACCACCCAGCGCTGGTACCGAGGTGATACCTGCAAGCGCTCCGCTTCCCGCGGCCCCCGCGCTAGCTACACCGACGCTGGCCACCCCCGTCATTGCAAGTCCGGTAGTGCCGTCAACGACACAGCCCGTTGCCCAACCAGTCATGAACCGCCCATCTGTTGCACCCGCGATCCAGCCCCAGGGTGTGCCCTTCACTCCTATGATGATGCCCCAGTCGATGCCAATGCCAATGGCAGTGCCACCGGGATTATCACCGGCGTTACCACCATCAGGCATGGTCGTACCCCCGGCTCAGCCCATGATGATGCCTGCCGGTCGTGCGCCAGTGCCAATGACGACGCCGCCGTCTCAAGTAGTTCCGTCGCCTGCGGCTCCACCGGCTAATGGCAGCGGTACGGAGAACGACGACAGCAAATTAGAGGATTTTGACGACGGTAAAGGTAATAGCTCTGAGATGATCGATAAGTTTGATGTGCGCCTTCCTGCCACCGAACCCGATGATGGGCTAGTCGTATTAGACAGCATGACTTTAGTCGGCGTTGCTCAGGATGATGTAGGCGGGGCTAATGCAGCAGCAGCTGCTGCTGGTCCGGCAAACAATGTCGGTCCCAATGCTAATATCAATGCTAACGCTGCAGCCAAGGCCGCATTACAAAACGGCGCCGCTAACAATGCCGCGGCAGCCAATGCTGCTACCCAAAATATTACTAATGCCAACGCTGCAAATATTGAGGGCAATTTAGCTAATCCAGCCGCCGCCAATGCGCCAGCTAATGGAGCAAATGCTCCCGTAAATGTTCCAGCCAATGCCGCCACTGGCAATTTGACCCAAGGTGCGCCTCCCGTAAACCTCGGAGGCAACGCTGCGGCTCCCAACGGTGCCGCCGACGAACTACTGGGTAACCCAGCGGCCCCAGCGGCCGCTGCTCCTGTAGCTCCGGCGCCGCAGATTCAAACGCCGGTCGCTCCAGAGCCACCGCTGCAAGGCGCACCCGATTTAGCAGGCGAAGAGACTGAGGGCAGGAGCGCCCAGGCGCTGCCAGAGGGCGTGAGCCTCGGCGGCGTGGCCAGGAGTTTTGATTTCGACGGCGCGCCGCTTCACTCGGTGATCGGGCAATTAGGTAGAGAGAGTAAGGTCAACTTCGTCATAAGTCCCACTGTCGAAAACAAGATCATAACATTGCACGTAAAAAATGTTCCGTTTAACGATATTCTCAATGCGGTACTTTCGGCTAATCAACTCACTGTGGTTTCCCTGGGTCCGAATCTCTACCGCATCGATAACATAAAGAGTATTGCGGATGAGAGAGAGCAAGAAGATGTCAGGCGTAAGAAGGAACTTAAATTAGTCCCGACGCGCATACTCGTGCACCGCTTGTCGTTCGCAGAGGCCGAAAACGTCGTAAAGGTGTTGGGAGAGATTTTGAAGGCGTCGGGTGAAGGTGATGGAAGGATAAAGGTGCAAGCAGACAAGCGTACCAACTCCGTGATCGTCAATGCTCCGGCTGGAGACCTCTCGACGGTGAAGGCCCTACTCGAGCGGCTTGATCTTGAGACGCCACAAGTCCGCATTGCAACCCGCATCGTTGAACTGAAAAAGGGTAGCGCCAGGAGCTTTGGTATAAGTTGGGGCATGCCGCTGAATTTTGATCAGGGGCGTGGGCTTGGCTTTGGTAACTTGGTATTCCCGCAGTCCATGCTCTCTAAATTCAGTATCGATGCCGGCGGTAATGCGCAAAAAACCGGGACCTCCAATTTCTTTTTCGGCAGCGCCAACAATTCCACAGCGCTCGATTTAGCGCTCAGTGCGCAAGAAACGCAAAATACGGCCGAGGTACTCCAGTCAAGTAGCCTTATTGTCGGCGACAATGAAAAAGCGACTATCGTCGCAGGTACCACGGATTATTTTATCCCTCAGGGGGGCGGCATTGGTGCACCTCCGCCCAATCCCGAAGACAGCAAAGTTGAGTACAACCTCACAGTTAAAGTGACACCGCATATCACAGCTGATGGCGCCGTACAGATGGATCTAGATATCAGGAGCGACACGCCGACCTTGCCTAAGGTTCCGGAAAATAGCCGTGGTGCCAAATTAAATCGGCAGGTAACAACAAAGATGATGCGCCGCAGTGGAGAAACAGCGGTGATCGGCGGCATCTACAATAACGAACGGACCAAGAATAATACCGGCATACCGATACTATCTAAACTACCAATCATAGGTGCCCTATTTAGAAGTTCGGACTCTAATGAAGAGCGGCGCGAGCTGATGGTCATGGTGACACCTACGGTTATCACCACCGCCAAGAGTTTTGAGTCACCTCCATCACTGGATGCCACTGTAAACACACCTGCTTCCCAAGAATTTGCAGCCCCGGCACCGGCCAACAACGCACCGGTCAACAATGCGCCAGCCAACAACGCACCTGCTAACAACGCACCTGCTAACAACGCACCTGCTAACAACGCACCTGCTAACAACGCACCTGCTAACAACGGTGGTGGCAATTTTGCGGGCAATGCAAACGGTAATGCTAACCTGGGAGCGAACACCAATGAGTAGCCTTCGACGGCATGGCCTGCTCTTTGTGAGCTTGGTGAATCTTGTTGCGTGCTCGGCCAAGCCAGAAAATGCGCCGTCTGGGAGTTGTAGTCTCAGTTGTAGTGGAGCGCGTGTAGCGGCAGCCGAATTCCAGCTGGAAGCTCTGACACCGCCTGCGTTTACTTTGGCCTGTAAAAATCCAGGCGATCCATTGACGGCGCCTCTCACAATTCGGTACCGGGTTTCGCAGCGCCCAACCACGAACTTCAACCAAAAGCGCGGCGAGAATGCAGATGCAGCCGCTGGCGGAGCGGGTGGTGCGGCTACCATACCCACGGAGCCGCAGGTCAATGCTGTGCCGACAGTGCCCGTTGGAGCTGTGGGTTTTGACCCAATAGTATATGGAGACATGGCATTCAGTAAGACCGCCGGCGAGTTTAAAAATGCCAACAATGAGGTTAACCCTGTGCGCTACGCGGGCGTTGTAACCCCTCCTTCAGAGTGGTGTTCGGACTCCTGCGGCATCATGACCTACGAGATATGGCCCAACTGCGCGGAGGGTTCCGTGACAACTGGTGTGCAAGCAGGTGCCGTGAAGAGTGGTGGATTTGTTACAATCTCAATAACAGTGCCTTAACATCGTATCTAGGGACACGATCCTCGATGACCGATATCTGGACCCCACTTCTAAACTCACTGCCTCTGTCGCGTACCGAGCGAGAGACCATCAGGCGTTTTCGTGATGATCCGACTGGGCGGGGATTTTTGCCCGTCGCCGACATCTTGCGCGCTCATCGACTTATTGACGAGAGCTTGGAGTTATTGACACAGGGGGTCAATCAGCATCCGCGGTTCACCGTGGCACGCGTGATTCTGGTGCGTGAGCTTCTTGGTAAGGGCATGGTCACGGAGGCGTGGCAGACGCTCGAAGCCTCGCCGGAGCCGCTACGCGACAACGTCTTGGCGCAGAAGTTACGGCTTAAGTTGGCGGTATTGATGGGTGAGGATGCCGTCGTCAAGGCCACGATTCAGCATCTGAAGCTGCACCAGATGCACGATAGTGACAGTAAGCGCTTAGCGGAGCAGGTGGAGCTAAATGGACTGGCTGCCGCTCAGACAGCACTACTCAAAGACTTTAGTGAACGCGGCATCGACATCACGCTGCCGACATCGGGTAAAGCTGTGTTTCAAGAGATCGACACAGCACCCTCGTTGCCGTCACTTAGCGATGAACCCGTGGTCACCCGGGCGACGTCGGCCTTTTTTGATCCGAGCGAAGTTACTGAGGATCCAGCTATTGCGGGATTCCATGTCGTGCCGCTCAGCGAGATATTTCGCCCGGGTGATTCTGCAGGATCTCGTGAGACTGGCGGCGGTATTGAGCTCGATTCGACAACACTGGCCGAGATTTATGTGCGCCAGCATCATTACAGTAAAGCTCTTGAGATTTACCGACGTCTACTGCGTCAGACTCCCGGCAATGATGCCTTGCGTACCAAAGTATCCGAGCTAATAAAACTTGATAAAGAGCAGAAAGATGCGGATCTGACTCTAGATCCAGGATTAGTCGATGTGATTGAGACCGTCGAAATCATCAATAAGCAGATGCGTTACTTCAATGATCTACTGAGTCGGCTGCAATGAGAAAAACCAAGTCTAAATCCAGGGCCAACCCGAACTCCGTAGATCTTCGGCCGCGTATATTAGTGGCCAGTGGCGTCAATCTAGACTTACTCGGTCGTCGCGAGCCCGGTATTTATGGACACGCCACGTTGCAGGACCTAGAGGCCATTGCCAGTCGTGAATTTGCGGCAAGGGCTGAGCTGGTCTTTGCGCAAACCAATGTCGAATCCGAATACCTAGCATTATTAGACGGCGCCTGGGCCGGAGCCGTGATTAATCCTGGGGCATGGACGCATACGTCTTTAGCCCTGGCTGATCGCTTGGCCGGCTTGCAGCTGCCTTTCGTCGAAGTCCACCTATCGAACACGGCGGCTCGCGAGACTTTTAGACATCACTCTTACACTGCGCGACTGGCAGTCGGCGTCGTGCAAGGCTTCGGCATCAATTCCTACTTGCTCGGCATCGAGGGGCTGCTCAGGTATCTAATGACCAACGCGTCTTGAGCGTTTAGCCGAGTTTTATCCAGCTCCAATTGACCCCAGCGCCCTTAGCGTCGCGGCGGAAACTATGCCAGTCGGTGCGGGCATAAGTGCAGGCTTGGATCACGCCGATATTTCCGGCGGGGATCCCGGCATTGCTGAGTGCGAGAGCGGCCGCCACCTGCAAGTCCAAGTGCCACCTATCGGTACTGCCCTTGGACAGCGTAAACGCGGCCTGTTCCATACTGAGCCCGGAGGCCGGGGTTAGGAGGGCATCTACCACCTCCGCACCTACCTCAAAGCGTTCCCGCGAAATAGTCGGTCCCACAACCGCGATCATGCGGCTCACGTCCTGACCGGATTCCACCAACTTATCGACCGCGTTCATGATGATGCCGCGCGTCAGACCGCGCCATCCAGCGTGGATCCCAGCGACCATTTGCCCAGGAATGGCAAGGAGAACGGGGATGCAGTCAGCCGTCTTGACGGCGATAAAGCTGTCACGCTCAAAGGTGTACAGGGCGTCCGCTTCAATTCTGTGAGGTGCTTTGGCGCTCGTGCTGTCTGGTGCAGTCGGTACAATTTTGGTGCCGTGGACCTGGCGCACGTGGTGACACTCTGGCGCTGTGTCACTGGTCCCGTAGAAGCCATGGTCAAAACCTGCTCGCGTGAGAAGTAGCGAGGTCTTAGCGGGAGCTTCCCAGGTGAATTGGGACAGGAGTTCTCTCGTGCGCATAGTGGTCGGTTCCTTCGTGCGGCAGTCTGATGCCTGGACTCGCTTACCACAATAGCAGATTTAGGCTCAAGGCCCTTGACGCAAGACCTTGGAGGTGAGAAGGAGAAGCCCCCCGCTTGGACCAAACCCGGTCCAACCCGAGCTGCGGCCTAGGTCGCAAGAAGGAGTCAATCATGCTTAAAACTCTACAAATTGGTGCTTTGCTGGTGCTGGCACAGGCCTGCGGTCAAGCCACATCCCAAGGCGCGATGTTGACCGGCGCTCCCCACGAATTTGATGCGATTTGCGGTATTGACGCAGATATCATGTCGTTCCGGATATACGAAGGCAAGGGCCTCCTGCAGGGCGCCTCGTTCCCAGGCAAAGGCTTCGCCTGCCGGCGTGGTGACTATCCCGATCCGAGCTCGCAGCTTGCATGGATCTGCGACGAAGTGGGTGGTGGCAATGCGCATGTTGAGATTCAGCGCATTAGCAGCGGCGCCAAGCAAGCAACGGTAACGCTGGACGGCCCCAGCGGCGGCGCCGTCCATAAACTGAACTGCTACTAACACAGCGTCGCTAAGTTTAGCTTAGCGACCTTGAACTTGGCGTCTCACGCGGAGTGGCAAGCCATGTAGGCGGATAAAGCCAGTGGCGTCCTCCTGCCGGTAATTGCCCTCGCCGTCCATCGTGGCGATGGCAGCGTCATAGAGGGCTAGGGGAGAGCGACGCCCCTCGATGATCACGTTACCTTTATAGAGAGCGACCCGCGTTTCGCCCGTCACTGTGGACTGTGTGGCCTGTAGATAAGTCCGATGCGCTTCGGTGGCAGCGTCGTACCAGTAGCCGTTGTATACCGAAGTCGCAAAATCAGTGGCGCGGCGTTCTTTATCCAAAATGAGGCTGCCGGGGAGACAAAGTGCCTCGATATCCCGGTGCGCGGCTAAGAGTACGGAGTGACCGGGAGCGTGATATTCACCGCGTGATTTCATACCGACGTAGCGCGACTCGACCAAACCTAACGATCCCACTCCGTTGCGCGCCGCGGCTAAGTCAACATAATCAAACACAGCGGCGAACCCTTCGCTTAGGATGGCCCCTGGTTCGTAGCTGAGTACGCCAAGATCTCCAGCGGGGGCATCAGGTACGGCGCTGGCCACGGCCACTGGGACACCGTTTTGCCATTTGATGATGAAGCGTTCAACATGATCAGGGGCCTTAGTTGGATGGACCATGCGTTCAAAAAGTGCGGTTGGCGCCCCTAGCCATGGGTCCTCGAGAATCCCAGCCTCGTAGGAAATGTGCAGCAGATTGTCATCAGATGACCAAGGTTTGGCTGCACTGGCTTTGACCTCCAAACGGTGGTCGGCGGCATAGGCGAGCATGCTTTTCCTGCCCTCGCCAAAAGCCTTGATAAACGCAGGATCGCGCCACACCGGCAGGATACTTAGCTCGGGTGCTAAAGCCTGATAGGTTAACTCAAAGCGCACCTGGTCGTTGCCCTTACCAGTGGCACCGTGGGCGAGCAGCTGCGCACCGCAGGCGCGCGCCGTCTCAACCTGCGCCTTGGCAATGAGTGGCCGGGCAATCGACGTGCCGAGGAGATAGCGCCCCTCGTACTGGGCGTGTCCGTGCAGGCATGGCAGGAAAAAATCATGCAAGAATTCATCGCGCATATTCTTACTAATAAATCGCGCGGCGCCGCCCTTTTGGGCGCGCGCTGCGATCAAATCCAAATCCTCCGTCCGTTGACCGACATCAGCGAGGAAGGCCGTAACTTCAAAGCCACGCGCGGCTAGCCAATGGAGAATGACGGTGGTGTCAAGGCCGCCCGAGTAGGCGAGGACTACATGTGGTTTTGTCATGATTTGGACTCCGTTAAAGACGAATGTAACTGATTCCCTGCTTGCTCAAGGTGATTTATCCAGCGCTTGATCTCACTGGCGACCATCTGTGGTGCCGTGGATCCGACGCTACGAAATGAAGCTAGAGTATTTTTAATGCCAAGTTTTCTAGCAGCTATCGCGATAAGCTGCGGATGGGCCGCCTTGAGGGTATCCTCTGGTAGCGTGGCTAACGTTAAGCCTTGCTCCTCCGCGGTACGGACCAGTTGGCCGACCATGGCGTGCGCTGAACGCATGGGACAGCCAATTTCAATCAGCGCCTCCATCAGCGTCGTCGCATCGAGAAACCCATGGTCCAGTCCGGCCTCAATCGCGGCGCGGCGCAACGTTGATCCTTCTGTCATGAGCGTCATGAGTTCGGTGCTTGCCAGAACGGTGTCGTAGGCATCAAATAGGGCAGCCTTGTCCTCTTGTAGGTCACGATTGTAAGCAAGCGGCAGTCCCTTTAGGAGCACAAGTAAATTTTGTAGCGAACCGATGACGCGGCCAGTGCGGCCGCGGATCAATTCGAGCACGTCTGGATTCTTCTTGTGGGGCATGATGGAAGAGCCGGTGCAAAGTTCATCAGGCAGGTTCAAAAACGCATATTCCTGGCTGCTCCATAAGATCCACTCCTCGGCGATACCGCTGAGGTGCGTGGAGACTAGGCTCATTGCAAAGAGCGATTCGGCCACAAAATCGCGATCCGATACGGCATCTAGCGAATTACGGCAGATGGCGTCAAAGCCGAGCGCCCTGCAAACTTCATGTCTATCGATGGGGAGGGAGGTGCCAGCCAATGCTGCGGCACCGAGAGGCAGCTGATTGACGCGCTGCCTGGCGTCTCTTAGTCTCTGAATATCGCGCTCAAAGCGTTCCACGTGGGCTAGGTAGTAATGGGCTGCCAGCACCGGCTGTGCTCGTTGCAAATGGGTGTACCCGGGTATCACGGTATCACCGGCGCGCTGTGCGGCATCCACGAGGGAGCGTTGCAAGTTTAGTAGTCCCGTCACCAAAGTGTCGATGGCGTCACGGGTCCACAGACGTAGACTGGTGGCAACCTGATCGTTGCGGCTGCGCGCCGTATGTAATTTGCGACCGGTGTCGCCGAGGCGCTCGATGAGTGCTGACTCGATATGCATGTGGATATCTTCAAGTGTGTCGCTCAGTGTGACCTTACCCGCAGCAAAATCCTCGCCGATAGCGTCAAGGCCACTGATGATGGCCGTTGCCTCATCCCGACTGATGATGCCCACTGATCCGAGCATGTGCGCATGAGCTTTGGACGCTTCGATATCGTGGCGCCACAGGCGGATGTCAGTTTTAATCGACGCTGTGAACGCTTCGACGGCGCTGTGTGTCGATGTTTTAAAGCGTCCGCTCCATGCTTTTTGTTCCACAAAAAAATCCTTTGTTTCAGATGGACGCTGCAATTTATCTCAGCGATAGGGTTTACACCAATCCGAAATGAACGTATATATGTGAATAGTAATCATATTTATGCGTCAATGATGCATAAAATGTAAAGGCAATGTGTAGATTGTGTTTAGGTTGTGTAAGGACTGCCCAAGAATTGAGCATGCGGGGTATGGTCTAGGATGGACAAAGCAACACGACAGCGAAAAATTACCGAGATTATTCGGCGTAGTCCGGTACGCAATCAGTCTGAGCTCGTTGCTCTCCTGACTAAGGCCGGGATTGAATCCACACAGGCCAGCGTGTCTCGTGACCTCAGCGATATGGGTGTGGTCAAAGTGGACGGTGTTTACCGGGCACCACAGCTAGAGCCAGGTCAGTCGCAGCTAGTCGACCATCTGGCGGCGGAAAAGATTGGCGATCATCTGATTGTCGTGCGCACAGGTCCCGGCCACGCCCAAGCTGTGGCGTTGCATCTTGATCGCGCTAAGTTGACGGGCGTTGCTGGCACCATTGCTGGTGACGACACCATTTTCATTGCCTTGCGTAGCCGTGACGATCAGTCGAAGGTCATGCGTAAGATTTTCTCCATCTTCAAGAAATAGGGGAGTGAGATGCTGCAGCGAGTAACAGATCTGCCGGTGGTGGCGTTGGGACCCCAGGGGAACACAACTGCGGGGCGTGCCAAGCGTCTCATTAGGGCAGATAAGATCGCCTCGGTTGCTGGTGCTGCCAACCTACCGGCAGACTTGCGTATTGCCATGGTGACCCTGAGGCCACGGTCGGGCGATGTGGTGGCGGTCAAAGTGCTCAGCGAAAATCCCGGCTACGACCGACTCGAATTGACGTCGGGACGTCTCGCTCGTCTAAGTGTGGGAGATATTTTTATCGGTGTCATGGGAGCGCGGCGTGCACTCAAGGGTTACGTCGGTGACGTACCGAGTGAGCTTGCCGTTGGCGACGAGCTTCACATCCTCAATATGGGTGGCGTGCTCGGGCGCTGCACGGGCTTCAATCAAACGATGGGGCAGCCGGTGCGCACGGAGTATTTGGGTGCCGTGCTACAAGACGGGAGTCTCATAAATATTGCAGACTATGCTCTGCCTCTCGTGAAGCCGACCGGACCTGTGACGCCCGTCATTGCCGTGGCGGGTAGTTGTATGCACGCTGGCAAGACTAGGGTAGCGGTGGAGCTGGTGCGTCGGTTTACCAGTGCCGGTTATAAAGTCGCTGCGGGTAAAGTCTCAGGTATTGCCTGCCTCAAAGACACACTGGAAATGCGCGACAATGGTGCGGTCAAGACGCTCAGCTTTCTCGATTTGGGTTTGGCGTCCACAGTCGGTGTGAATGATCTCGCAGCCGTGGCGCAGTCGATCATCGGGCATTTAACCGCAGCATCACCGGACGTCATTGTTCTTGAGTTGGGCGATGGTTTGCTTGGTGGCTATAACGTGAGCTCCATACTCGACGATCAGATCGTTCGCGATAGCCTCGCGGCTCTGGTCTTCTGTGCTGGCGACTTTGTGAGTGCTTGGGGCGGCATTGAGCTACTTAAACAGCACGGACTCGTGCCCGATGTGATCTCCGGAGCGTCGACAGATAGCCGGATGGGTGTCGACTACATTAGGCAGGAGTTAGGTATCCCAGCTGCCAACGCCATTGTCGGTGGTGCGGCATTGTTTGCTTTAGTCGAGGCGCGTCTTTTGGCTACCGCTGATGAGGGTGTCCAATGAGCGCGGCAGTCAGGACAGCGATCATTGGTGGTACTGGTTACTCTGGGGTCGAATTGACGCGCTTGATCCTGCAGCATCCCCACACGGAGCTGGTCCTTGTTACCTCGCCCAGCGGGGAGGGTAGGCCGCTCGCCGATCACCAGCCGATTTTGCGCGGATTGACGCAGCTGCCACTTAGTCCGGTGCCGCAGGCCGCGTCTGAGTGGCCGGCGGTGGATCTCATATTTCTGTGCCTTCCCCACGGTGTCAGTCGCGACCTAGTGCCGTCACTGCCGCCCACGGCCCGCGTCATCGATCTGAGTGGTGACTTCCGCATCAGGGACGGAGAAACCTTTGCCAAGTACTACGGCATCTCTCCCCCCGCACCAGAGTGGCAGCGACGTTTTGTCTATGGTCTCCCTGAAGTCGTTGACAGGGCAGAGATCGCACATGCGCATTACGTGGCCAATCCCGGCTGTTTTGCAACGGCCGTGACCTTAGGGCTGGCGCCGCTTGTGCGTCTTGGTCTCATCGAGTCTCGCGTCATTGTTGATGCCAAGACTGGGTCGACGGGCGCCGGGGCTAAGCCCTCAGTGACGACGCAGCATGCGACGCGCGCCAATAGTTTCTACGGTTACAAGAGTTTTGCGCATCAGCATGTTCCGGAGATTAAGCAGACGCTGGCGACGCTTAGTCGCGGCTGGGGTGATGGTCTCGTTTTTCAGGCGCATAGCACACCGCTGGTGCGCGGGATTTTTGCTTCCATTTACTGCCGCGTGCAGCCAGGTGTCAGCGCGGCATCGATAGACAAAGCATTCCGCGATTACTATGAGGGCTGCGCCTTCATGCGCCTATGTGAAGGGTCGCCCAATGTAAACTGGACGCGTGGCAGCAATTTTGTTGATTTGGGCTGGAGCCAAGAGGACCGTGAGCTCATCGTTTTTTGCGCGCTAGATAATCTCGGCAAAGGGGCTGCCGGTCAGGCTGTGCAGAATATGAATCTTATGTACGGATATGCAGAAATGACCGGTCTTTGGCAAGCAGGAGGCGTGCCGTGATGCAGGAGACAACAAGTAATCTTATAAATGTTTACAAGAGACTGCCCGTCAAGATTGTCAGAGGGCAAGGCGCTTGGGTGTACGACGAATCAGGCACAAACTTTCTCGACATGTATGCGGGCCATGCAGTGACATCAACTGGCCATTGTCATCCGCATCTAGTGAGCCGTCTGACGGAGCAGATGAGTAAGCTGCTTTTTTATTCTAATGCGGTTCACGTCGAGCATCAGGAAGAAGCTGCTGCACTGATCGCCGCCGAGCTGCCGCCGCAGCTGAACCGCGTATTCTTCTGTAATTCCGGTGCCGAGGCCGTGGAGAATTGCCTTAAAGCAGCGCGCCTGGCGACAGGTAGGCAGAAGATCGTCGCCTTTGACGGTGGATTTCACGGCCGCACACTAGGTGCTCAGGCGGTCACTGGGCTAGCCAAGTACCGTCAGGGCTTAGCGGCAGATATTGCTGGTCACACTTTTGTACCCTTTAATGATGCTAAGGCTGCGGCTCTGGCTGTTGCTGGCGGTGATGTGGCTGCCATCATTGTGGAGCCCATACAGGGTCTAGCTGGATGTCGCACTGCGGAGCCTGAATTTTTCGTCGCACTCAGACAGATCTGTGATCGTCATGGAGTGCTGCTCATCTTCGATGAAATGCAAACGGGTTTTGGCCGTACCGGTAGTTTCGCCTTTGCCCCGCGCTACGGTGTGGTGCCTGATCTCATCAGCTTCGGCAAGGGTATCGCGTCAGGTCTGCCAGTCGGCGCGTTGGTGACTACGGATAAGGTGGCGTCGCGTCTGCGCCCCGGCGATTTAGGCACCACCTTTGGCGGCGGACCGCTTGCCTGTCTTGCGGTCTGTGCGACCATCGAAATTTTGCGGCGCGAGCAAATTTATGAACAGGTCCAGAGTCGTGCGCCACGTCTGCGTGCGGCGCTGGCCTCGCTGCCAAGTGTAACCGAGGTGCGTGGTGAGGGATATCTGATAGGTGTCAAGGTCGATGGCTTGGCAGCAAATTTGCAAAAGCAGCTATTTAATCGCGGGGTACTCGCAGGCACTTCCGATGACCCGTCAATTCTGCGGCTTATGCCGCCACTGATTCTTAATGATGCGCACATTGACTACTTTGTCGAGCGTATGGCTACAGCAGAAAAGGCATTCCGTGACCGCTCTTGAAAACCCGCAAGCTTTGACTCCAGTGACTTCTTTACGTGGCAGGTCTTTCCTGTCGACGGCCGATCTGACGGGTGCAGAATTACATCAACTGATCGACTTAACGATCACGGGTAAAGCCCAGGGGCGCCTCGCCTTTGGTCAACCTCTAGCCGGACGCGGCGTCGGTCTGGTCTTTTTCAATCCCTCGCTGCGCACGCGCGCGTCAATGGTGATGGCCGTGGCTGGTCTAGGTGGGCAGCCCGTGCCGCTCGATATCAGTGCTGGGGCCTGGGACCTGGAACATGAGACCGGTGTGGTCATGTACGGCTCTAAGAGTGAACATGTGCGCGAGGCTGTGCCCGTCCTGTCGCAGTATGTAGATGCAATTGGGGTGCGCTGTTTTCCCAGCTTCAAGTCTCTGAGTTACGATCGGGGAGAACCAGTGCTGGGCGCCTTTGCTGAGTATGCCCGCGTACCTGTGATTAATCTCGAATCGGCGACAGCTCATCCTTGTCAGGCCTTAGCTGACATGGTGACTATTCGGGAAAAATTAGGTGGCTTGGCTGGTCGTAAACTGACTCTGGTTTGGGCAAATCATCCGAAGGTCCTGCCCCATGCCGTTCCTAACTCATTTGCGACGGCAGCCCTGCAGTGTGGCGCTGACCTGACGATCGTCGCTCCGCCAGAATATTTGCCTGACCCAGCGTGGGCACAGAATTTGGACAAAGCCGCCAAGCTGAGCGGAGCGACACTCAGGCAAACATCCGACCTACGCCGTGGCTACGACGGCGCTCAGATTGTCTACGCCAAAAGCTGGGCGTCCACCGCTCACTATGGTGATGTCCAGCGCGATCTCGAGGTGCGTCGACGCTACCAGCAATGGCAGGTGACTTCCGACCTGATGGCACACACCAATAACGGCCTATTTATGCACTGTTTGCCCGTGCGCCGGAATGTCGTCGTCGCTGATGATGTGATCGATGGGCCCCGTTCGATAGTAGTAGAGCAGGCAGCGAATAGGCTGGCAGCACAAAAGGCTCTGCTAGCCTCAATACTGGCATGATTTCGGGAGATAAGATGACGGCACCCTCGAGAGAAACCTACGTCGTGAAGATTGGTGGTGCCGCGGTTGACCGCGGTGACGTTGCTGATGAACTCATGCAACAGGTCAAAACATGTCGCGATGCTGGAGTACGCCTCGTCTTGGTGCACGGCGGCGGTGATCGCTTGACGCAGGTTGCGAGCAGTCTCGGAGTGGAGGCTCCTTTTATAAATGGGCGACGCGTTACCAGTGATGCCCTGATCGATGTCGCCAAGATGGTGTTCGCTGGCGGTGTCGGCACCGATCTGGCTGCAGCCGCTTACCGGGCTGATTTATCTGCTATTGCGATATCTGGGGTGTCCGCTGGTCTCGTCGAGGTCGTGCGTCGCGGCCCTGTTCAAGGTGTCGACTATGGTTGGGTGGGTGATGTCACTCAAGTGAATACCAGCCTACTGTGGGCCTTGTTAAATGCAGGGCTGACTCCACTGGTAGCAAGTCTTGGTATCGATAATCAAGGTTTTATTTATAATGTTAACGCCGACACGATCGCCTGTCGCTTGGCCGTCGCACTCAAGGCGGACAAATTGATCATTCTCACCGGTCCAGACGGAGTCTTGCGGTGCATCGATGACCCCTTGAGTCGTGTGGACGCGATCGATGCCACCGCAATTTTAGAAAATAAACTGGATTTCCCCGTCTCCGGTGGCATGCTGCCGAAGCTGGCTAATTTGGCAGCTGCCACTGTGGAAGGTGTCGGGGCAGTTCATGTCGCCTCGTGGCGCCGTCCTGAGGTGTTGGCTGCCTGTTTGGGCGATCATACGCCCCCTATGGGGACGCGCATTAACGCTCCGAGACAAACGGCAGCTTACTGAATCTTAGGCGGCTTACGGACATTTACCTAAGCCAAGCGTACCGGTCTCCTTCAATGTTGGTCCACCAGGAATCACCAATGATGGGTGATCAAAAGGTGCTCGTTCTCTTTCGACGCGGCAATCAGTGAGGCCATTGGTGAGAAAATCGACGAGCTCGGCCTTTTCCGCCCGGGTCAGATAAAACGGTTCGAGCTCACTCGTCTTCTCCGCATTTGGGAAATCACCGCCACGCGCATAAAAGTCGACAAGTTCGCCGAGACTCGCAATCCCACCGTTGTGGAAATACGGTGCCGTTAGCTTGATATTGCGTAACATAGGTGTCTTAAATGCCCCCCTGTTAAAGCGCGAGTTACTACGAGCGAATGTGGCGCCACCTGGACCTACACTGGCGCGGCCCAAATCTTCCTCCGTCGGACGTACGCCCAGATTGTGATATCCCTGGTCAGCTCCGTCGTCATTTAGGGGGCCTTCGCGGAAGAGGTAGGTGTAACTCGCGTCAGATAACTCTGGCCCAGAATGACACTCGTAGCACCTCGCTTTGCCGTTGAATAACTTTAGACCCCGCTGCTGCGCAACGGTCAGGGCCTTGGTCTGACCACGCAGGTAACGATCCATCGGCGTGTCGTTAGGGACTAAGGTCGCTTCGTAGGCCATGACGGCCTGGCCCCAGATACGGCTAAAATGGCTTAAGGCATCGCGCGCTATTTCCGGTCTAAATGCGGCAGTGATTAAGTCCTGGTAGGTACACGCTTTGCGACCACAGCGTAATCCTTTGGCTGGCGAAGCACTCATGCTACCGAGGGCACTGTCGCTCCGTGACACAACCTGAAACTGAAGGACGGGGCGCACGAGCATTTTTGCCGCGACACTTTGTGGTCCATTAAATTGGCGGCCGGCACAAGCCATCTCGACAGCATTATTGACTGGACCGACGGCCTGCGATGCCAGGCTAGCATTGGTGGCTAGGACTAGCTTTTCTCCAGCGTTGGCACTTTGGCCAAAGGGATCGAATCCGTTAAAGTCCGTACTGGCGCGGCCGTCCCAGAAGTTTTCCACATTGAATATAGCTCCTATGACCGTTGGTGTGTTGCGTCCTGTAACGGCACGGTGACTGCCGAATGGGTGTTCAGCGACTAATTGGCAATCGTCCTTGGCATCCGTAATTTTCGTTGGTAGACGTCGAAACAAGGCGTTCTCGACTCCCTGTGATCCGATCCGGTCATCATTTGTGATCGAGCTTTTTCTAAATTGCTGACCTGGTCCGTTGACGCCGCCGCTGGCAAAGACACCATCAGGGCCAGGATGTAGGGCGTTCAGGGTGCGAGCATCAGCACCGGCTTGAAAGTGGCACGAGGCACAAGCGGTTTTGCCGTCACTGCCTACTTGCATGTCCCAGAATAAAGCTTTCCCAAGTCTGACCGCTGCTGCCATGTTAGTGATGTCGGTGGCGGTGGGGCGCGGCAGTATCGCGCAGTCGAGAGGTTGTGCTTCCTCACCATCGTGGCAATAAGGTTGTGTGCGCGATGCTGCTGTGGGTGCCAGTTCGTTTTTCTCTAATGCTGGTTTAAGTGGCCCCATTGCTTTTGCTGATTTTTCTCCAGCAGTATGGCGTAGATACCAATCGGCAAAATTCTTGGCGCCCCTCAAGGCACTTTGGGAATCTACCAGGCTCAGCGCCGCTCCGGGACTTGTGGAGACTCCAGGAGGTGATTCCCTCACTGTTTCAAGGCTTGATTGATGGACCGATGCTTTACATCCAGTCGCCGCGGCCAAGGTTAGGGCCAGACCGATGACACTAATTTTTGACATACCGATTCCCCGTGAAAGTCATGTTGCGAGCCAGTCTCGCGTCGTGATTATTCGGGGCTTATCGGCATTAGTTGTCAGAAACTTGAACTCTTAATTTCTTACAATGTGAAGCAATCGATGCAAGCATCAATAAACAATGTTAATTTACTGATAACTGGCGCGATATTCGCAACTTAATGAATCACACTCATGGTGATCCATTTGCCAGATTGGAATCGTCGGAGAAAGATCATCGCCTGCACCATGGCATAGATGCTCGCAGTTCCCCAGGCCCAGTAAAGTGCACCGTCCCACTCACGGGCAATCCATGTTGGTAGGACCATAAGCGGCCAGGGCAAGGCCAGGGCGACGGCGGAAACAAAACGCGTATCTCCAGCACCCTTAAGCGTGAACGAGCAAACTAGATTCAGGCTGTCGAAGCAAGTGAAGACAGCCACAAACATCAGGAGCACGGGCACGATCCTTGCCACGTCGTTCCACAGCGCAAGGTTGCTTGGATTTTGAAACCAACCCAAGTAAAAATGCGGCACCAAGACAAAGCTGAGGCCCATCGACATCATGTAAGCGAGAGCCAAGTGGATGCCACACCAAGTGACGGCCTTGGCCTCTTCGCCCTTGCGTTCGCCAAGCAGTTGACCGACCTGGATAGCTACCGCTTGGGCGACTCCCATGGCGGGTAGTACCGACAGCATCATCACGGTAACCACGATGCCGCTGCCGGCAAGAGCGGCCTGGCCATCCTTCATCCGGCCGACAATGATTAGAAATACCGAAAAAGCCAGGCCTTCGAGAGCCCACTGCATACCACTGGGTAAACCGTAGCGGAGAAACCTTTTAATCAGTGCGAAGTCTGGCCTCCAGCCTGAAATCATCCTGAACTCGCGTTCAAATTGCTGACGAAATAGTAAACTCACCGCAAACGCCGCCGCCACGTAGCCGGCTAGCGCCGTCGCATAACCGGCACCAGCCACACCTAGTGCTGGAAAACCCCATTTGCCGAATATGAGCACGTAGGCAAAGAACGCGTTGGCCGCCATACCAATGAAGTTGATCCAGAGGATGACGCGCGTGCGTCCCAAACCTGAGAAAAAGCTACTCACGGCCGCCACTACCGCCGTCGGCAAGGCCGAATAGCATAGGGCATCGAAATACGCGATTTCCATGGTGCGCAGCTCAGGTGAGTGGCCAACCACCGCAAAAATTAATTGCGATAGAGGAATCAGGCCGAGAAAGAGTAGCCCACCGATCACGCTCACGTGGAGCGCCTGCCACGTAGCAGGTCCGATCATCTGATGCTCTTTAGCGCCAAAATACTGCGCGACGAAAGTCATGAGATATGACGCCGTTTGTTGTAGTAGCGCCATAGGAGCCCAAAAAATACCGGAAACGGCGATAGCGGCCGCTAAGGCCTCGGTCGAGAAGTTACCGAGAAAAACGCGGTCGACCGTAAGCTGGACATTCCAGAAACTGTTGGAAACGATCAGAGGCCAGGCAACTTGGAGTATGGTTCGGTAACGGTTGCGTGCTTTGGCGCTAAATGGTGTCATTGGGGATCCGGGCTAGGGTGAGCATGCTGTGCTTCGCCAGTATTCTAGCTCCTGATGATCCCCGAGATGAATGCTTATTTGTCAAAAGTCTGTGCGGTTAGGGGCTCAAAGCTAGGCAGGCCTTCTCCAAATCTTTACAGGCGTCGTAGCAGTCTTGACACGTTTTCATATGTTGGCGGTGTTTGTCGCAGGCTTTAGCGCAATCGGCAGCTACGGCCGCCGCAAGTTTAGCGCTCTGGGCCAGATGCTGACTGTGATTAGCCGCAAGTTTACCCACGACTTCGGCGACTGCGACGAGGTCGGTGACGTGCTCGAGGCATTCGGCCATGTCCTTCTCTCCGTGTGCTAGCATCTCGACGCAGTGATCGGCACAAGCTAGGCCTTTGGTGACTGCATTGGCAGCAGCACTAGCAATGAGTGAGGTCTTGTCATCAGCGGATGTATGGTGCTCCCGGTGATGATTATTGTGATCATGTTTTGACGGCTTTTTGGCTGCATCGGGACTGCTGCCAGTTGCCGCTGCTTTGAGTGCTAGTAGACTCACGGTGGCGCCTATACCACTGAGGCAGAGATCGCGACGATTCATGGGATTCTCCTTAAAAAATTGCTTGTTTAGTTAATGACGGCGACTGCATCAACGTCGATGCGGTTGCCGGTTGAGGCGACGTTTCTAGTTCCTGTCGCTGTGATCACCAGGGTGTGAACTGCGCGCGGTAATCCGGTGCGGACAAATTTTAAAACGGCACCGGTATTAGTGCGTGAGTAAAGATCCACATTGCCTTGTGGGACGCCGTCCAAGGTGACGGTAGCGATACCCATCGTGGGTCCGACGGCAGTGATCCAAGCCACTTGCGAGCCGGTGAAGCGGATGGTAGCGGAGGCGTTACGAGTGGTAGTACTACGCGCCGTACCACCAAAAAAGTTCGTTGCGACAGTTCGTAGCCATGTGCGGCGGTAGGTGATAGCTCCGGCAGCCTCCTGGAGTGCCGTGAGATTGAAGGGACCACCGCGGGTGGCTGCGGCATTGAGACCTCCGCTGTCCGTGGCACCCACGCGGTACTCGTAACTACGTCCAGCGGTGAGTAGGAGTCTTTGATTGGTCGTGGTGGGCGTCGTTAATGCCACTTGGGTGAACGCACCGCCATTAATACTCCTTTCGAGTCTGTAACTGGAGATGGTCCTGCCGCCGAAAGTTTGGGCGCTCCAACTGGTAACTGTCGGTATGTTTCCTCCGCTCACGGCAACGTTGGCTGCCAAAATCGTCGCAGGTGAGCTCACCACTGGCACCGTCATAGCGAAGCTATAACTATCCGTGCGCATGTCAGACGCCATGCCTGTTTGATCGATAGCGACAGATTTTAAGGTACGCGGCGTTGGTCCTGTGAGCGTTAGTGGCGTTGTGTAGAGGCTGCGGCTCAGAGAGTCGAGAGGCGACGTGGCATCAAGTGTGTAGTATATCCGCCCAGCCCGGCTCGCGCTAAGAGCCACGGTCACGCGGTCCGCATAGTTGCCGCCCGGTGGTTGAACCGTGATAGCTGGTGCGGTTGTGTCAATCGTGTAGCTAGCGGTCTTTACGGCTGTGCTGACGCCACGCGGCAGGGCCGCAACAAACTTGACGGTTGTCGACTGGGTGATGGCTACTGGTCCGGTGTAGAGTGTCCCGTGGGTTCCGATCACCGGCACAGTGCCATCAATCGTGTACCAAATCTGAGCGCTGGCCTCAGATGCCGTGAGGGTGAGCTGTTGCGGTGCCGTATAAAAAGCTCCCATGGGACTAGCATCGACGTCTAGGTCTGGTGCCAATTTGCCGCTGATGTTGAATAGGTCCGTGTACATGACAGTTTCATAACGCGTCCCTTGCAAGCGCTCGAGGCGTATGAAGTTAGTGCCGAATGGACTACCGACTACCGTATGGGGAACGTTGGGATCACCGATGTATCCAGTTGGTGCTCCGTTCGACCACTGGAGAAACGGTCCCACATGAGCAAAGCGGCAGGCGTCAAAGTTGCCTGCAATCGGGTCGATGTCGTCGGTGTGGTTGATAGCGTTTTTGCCGGTTGCACCGGACTCCACTTGAAAATATTTGACACCGTAGGGATGCGTCAACCGGTAGTGACCAGCGATGGTAAGGTCAGCTCTGATGCGCAGGCGGGCAAAGAGGACCCGCTCGCCCCATGCGGGTCCGGCACCTGCGAATGCCCCCTCGATCGCCAGCGTGACATCGACAGCATTACCGGCTGTGCCCGTGGTGCGGGCGCCGGCGTACCATAAGAAACTCTCGCCTGCATAATTGCGCGGATAAACGATCGGTGCAGTCGCATCGATGCCATCAGGCCCCCCTACGGGTGTAGGTAAGCACATGGGGTCATTAGGGTCGACACAAGGGGTCAAGCTCATGCCTGCCGTGTCCTTGATCCAAAACGGCAGTTCGATGGCTGGATTGATCGGCGACCGTGTCAGTTTTTCTGTGGCGACGGTGTAGTAGGCTTTCCTTTCCTTTGATTGCGCCTCGATAGCGCCCGTCGGTCCGCGGCGCAGAGCCCGGTACCGGATCATGTGGGTGTCGTTGTTGGCAAATGTAACTGGGGTACCGCTAAATACCAGCGCGGTGACACTGTTCATCGGATCCGTGCCGTCTGTCGTGTACCGAATCTCGTTGGCTGAGCCCTCGGGCGCAAGACTCACGGCCACTGCCTGGCTGTAAACACCAGGAGTCGGGCTTGCCATGCCAGCGACCGTATTTGGATCAATCGTGTAGGCGTAGCGGGAAACCTTACCGTAGACGCCGTTAGCCTCGCTGACTGTGCTAACAATGAGGCTACCGCTCGCTTGGACTGGCTTGATGGTGATTGGTCCAGCAACAACGTCTGCTGCCAGAGGGAAGCGCGTCGAGCTGGTCGTTGGATCCGAGCCGTCGAGCGTGTAATAGACGGTAGCGCCCGGCTCTGTCGGCGCCAGAGTCAGAGCTGGTGGCGCGGGAAAAGTGTTAGGCATGAGCGATGGGACCACGACAGGCTCCACGAGACGCCCTGCGATCGATGCCACTTGGGCGCTGCCAACTGACGTCAGCACGCCCGCTTGCAGCGTATCGATGCGGAAAAAGTTGGTCCCGAGCGGGCTTCCCGTAAACGAGTGCGGCACGGCAGCGTCCCCGAGATAGCCCGCAGGTGCATCTTGGTCCCACCGGAGCAAAGTGCCGAACGGGCCGGTCAGGAGTCCGTCAAAACGTTCCTTAGCCAAGCCCACATCGCTCACATCGCGCACCCGACCGCCAACCACCGTAACATCATTGAGGCCGTAGGGGTGCGTCACACGGTAGACGGCATCGCGAACGCCACTGGCGACGAATAACGTGCGGGCGAAGGTCACGCGCTGACCTGGGGCCGGGACCTCGGCTGCAAAGGCGGCTTCCAGTGCAAATAGGACGCGAAATTCACCACCAGTGGTCAGTGGTATGCGAGCCTCGGCTAGCCAGTAAAAAGATTCGCCTGGAAAGTTTTCCGGAAACTCAACGGGCTGCGTAGGATCGAAATCAGCAGGAGGTGCCACGCACTTTGTATCTGCGTTGATGCAAAGGTCGACACGCGTCCCCGTCGCGTCGGCGTACCACATGGGGAAGCCGTGCATCGGATGGGCCGGGCCTACCGCTTGCAACGGCGGACCTACGAGAGCAAAGCCGGGGTCCTCCCCAGTCGGCGGCGTCGCGGCCTCGGCGGCGTCGCCGCTGCCTGACGCGACTGGAGGGATGGACGCTGGTCCTCCCAAACTGCTGGAGTGGCGATTCATCAGGCGGCAGCCGCTAGCGAGTGACGTCGCAGCGACCAGGATCAAGACGGGCGGTAGCATGGCAGCCTGCGGCATGGCAGCCTCCAAGTTGGGATTAGATTGCGGTGGGTTGAACTTATAGGTTCGCGAACTGATGTGTTCCAATTCCAGCTTACACGAGTTTGGCCTGAAGACAAAAAGCGGTGGTCCGTTTATGATCCGGCCAAAGGAGGATTGGCAATGACGACACAAACAGTTTTGGTCCCCTTGGCTGAGGGGTTTGAAGAGATCGAAGCCGTTACTATCATCGACGTCTTGCGTCGCGCCGACCTGGCAGTAAAGACCTGCTATCTCCGGGATCCCGATGTGACCGGGGCTCACCGTCTGACGGTGAAGGCCGACCAGAGTCTGGACTCTGTCGATGCGTCCAGGTGCGCCATGGTGGTGCTCCCCGGAGGCATGCCGGGCAGTAGTAACTTGGCTGAGGACCGTCGCGTGCTTGACCTCGTGCGGTCGGTCGATCGCTCGGGGGGGTACGTGGCTGCCATCTGCGCTGCACCGATGGTGCTCGCCGCAGCTGGTGTACTCGGTGGCAAGCGCGCGACCTGTTATCCTGGATTTGAGACCAAGCTCGAAGGGGCTAGCGTCAGCAAGGACAAAGTTGTGGTCGATGGTAAGTTGGTAACCGGTAATGGTCCCGGTAGTGCCGTCCCATTCGCGCTGAAGCTCGTCGAACTGCTGCGCGGCAAGGTCGTCGCGGACGAGTTAGCCAAGGGCTTGCTGTGGACCTGAGCCGACAGCTTCCGCTTAATTGACGAGCGGTTGTGGTTGGAAAAAGTTGAGGATCTCACCGATCACGGGTGTCCGCATGGAGTCGCTTTCTTGTAAGATTTCATGGCGGGCGCCTGCAACGATGCGTAGTTCGCAGTGGGGTGCGGCCGCGCAAAATTCCTGCTGGCCCTCGGCCGTCACGATAGCGTCTTCCTCAGCTTGGAATATCCTGATGGGGACGCTGATCTTGCGCGCTAGCCGGGTGGCGCGGCTCGTGGCAGCTATGGCTTCAGCCATCCATTTGTTGCTCTGACCGCCAATGGTCAGATCTGGTCTCTTCTTGTAGAGGGCGAGGGTCGCGTTGGCGCGCGCAGCACTATGGGTAACGGAACTTTTGCTGCCGTCCTCCTTGCTCGGATCCATCAAGCCACCGCCAGGCCGAAACGCACTGCCCTTGCCGCGCCAGACGTTGAAACCAATCACCGTGCTCACCAGCCACGGCGGGAACCCGCGAGTCCTGATGCCAAACATCGGTGCACTGTAGGCTACGGCTGTAAAAGGGCTGGTACCGTCGGCTAGCATGTCCGTGCTGACCATGCCGCCGAGAGAATGCGCAAGCAGAAAGAGCGGACGTCCAGAGGCCGGGACGACGACGTTGGTGACAAACTGCTTGAGGTCCGTCACGTAGTCGCTGAACTTTTCGACATGGCCGATCTGGCGCTCGTCAAGTAGACGTTGCGATTCCCCCATGCCGCGCAGATCAAGGGCATAGAGGTTGTAGCCAGCTTGGGTCAGGTCGTAAATGATCTCGGCATGCTTAAGCATGGATTCACTGTAGCCATGTACGAACACCACGGTTCCGCGAGCCGGCGTGCCGTCAGTGGCGGGAAAACTGCGATAGGCGATCTTGGTGCCGTCGGCGGCGCGAAAAAACTGCAGCCGCGTGCGTTCAACCAGCGGCAACGCCTGCGTTTCAAATCCAGTTTGAAATTCTGCCTCCGGCAAGGCGGCAGCCTGGCGATTGGGCAGAGCGGTGATCGCAATAGGGACTAGTAACGATGTCAGGACGATGCGTCCAAACACGCGCAGATCGGGGAGGGGCACAAAACCTCCTATGTAGCGGATACCTAAATTTTACGGCTCGCGCGGCTGATCTGTAAAGTCGCCGTTGAGGCTTGGGCGTCGATCGTTTAGGGTAGGCCTACTAGGAGGCTCCCCACGTGCAAGTTGAGGCTAAATCCGTCGTATTTGTTGGTGGCGGTTTGGCGAATGGTCTAGCGGCCTTGCGTCTTACCATGCGGCGTCCAGATTTACCGATCGTCGTGCTGGAGGCTGGGCCGACTCTAGGTGGGGAGCATACATGGTGCTGGCACGATAGTGATGTAACCGCGGCCAGTGACTGGGTGACGGCGCTGGCAACGGCCAGTTGGCAGGGCTATGACGTGCGGTTTCCGGACTATAGCCGCACGCTTACGGGGCGTTATCACGCGCTGCGATCAGCAGACTTTCACGCCAAATTGACGCACCTCCTGCGCCGTCGCGTTAGGACCTCCACTCCAGTAGCGGAGGTTCACGGTGACCACGTGATCTTGGCGAGTGGTGAACGCATTAACGCGGGGTGTGTCGTCGATGGCCGCGGCTTTGCCGCGGTGGATAGTTCCCATTGCGCACCTTGTGCCTACCAAAAATTTTTTGGTTTGTTTCTCCGTACCGACAAGCGCCACGGCATCAAGCGTCCGATGCTGATGGATGCGACCGTGGATCAGCGTGACGGTTATCGGTTCTTTTATATCCTGCCGTGGAGCGAGCACGAGCTACTGATCGAAGATACTTGCTACAGTGATACGGCTGCCGTTGATGACGCTGGCGCGCGTGCTGACATCTTAAGTTACGCGGAGGCTCTTGGTCTCGGTGCATTCACCGTAATCGGTGAGGAGCGTGGCTCATTGCCGCTGCCGCTATATGGTGCCGCAGCACCAACACTCACACGCACCAATCTTCATTCAGGCGTACGGGCCGGGCTCTTTCATCCGACGACCGGTTACTCGATGCCCGAGGCCGTGCGATTTGCGGAATGGCTCAGCGGGCCCGACGGGGTAGGGCGCCGCACCGGTAAGGCCTTGGCGCAAGCGGCTGCGCGACGCGCCCGTCAAGTGTGGCGTCAGGGTGATTTTTGCCGCCGTCTCAATAGTATGTTTTTCAAGGCAGCCGCACCGTCAGGGCGGCGCCATGTCATGGCGAAATTTTACCGCCGCGATCCTGAGTTAATCGCGCGCTTTTATAGCGGTCAGCTCAGTGCCATCGATTGCTTGCGTCTGCTTTCTGGACCTCCCCCCGTGCCGGTAGCAGAGGGGGCGCGAGCCTTTTTTCTGAAGTCTGTGTCTGCAGAAAGGGGCTTGTAAATGGATAATTGTTTACCAAGTGTTGCAGAACTCGACGAGCTACTGGGTGGCGCTGGCAGTCCGGTGGCCGACCAACTCGAGCGTCGTCTCGTGGAGCCCGCGCGCATGCTCATGGCGCGACCCAGCAAGCATATGCGGGCCCGTCTCGTAGGCCTGGCTTATGACCTTGCTGGTGGTGACAATGCTGGACGCCCCTTGATCGAACGTGCCGCAGCCGCACTCGAGCAATTACATACCGGTTCGCTGATTGTCGATGATGTCCAGGACGGTAGCAAGCAGCGGCGCGGTGGTCCAAGCCTGCACACTATCTATGGATTGCCCACCGCTTTGTGTGCGGGTAATTGGCTTTATTTTCGACCTATGCGCATCTTAGATACGCTACCGCTGCCAGTAGATGCGCGTCACCGCTTGCTGTCTGCTTATTACCAGGCAGTGGAAGCCGCACACTACGGCCAAGCTCTCGACATCACGGTCAAGGTCGACACGCTGGGACGTCAGGAAGTACCTGCCTTCTGCGACGCCGTCATTGAATGGAAGACGGGCACGATTACGGCCCTGGCCATGCGCGTGGGAGCTATCGTGGCTGGTGCCGATAGCGCGCGCGAGGAGGCCCTCGCTACGTTTGGTATGGCCTTTGGTAAGACACTGCAGTACTGCGATGATATCGGCAATGTTGTCGGGCGGCGCGACCCCAGTAAGCGCTTCGAAGATCTGCGCCTTCGTAAACCGACAGCAGTTTGGGCCATGGCGGCGGCACGCAGTACGGATGATGATTATGCCGTGTTCCGCGCGGCGGCGCTGCGTGTAGAGGACGATGCAGCCCCACTGATTACCTGGCTGGAAGAGCGCGGCTTTGTCGCCGACGCCACCGTGCGTCTCAATAAAGCCATGCGACTTGCTATTGATACCCTGGCGCAGGCACTTGCGCCTTATGCAATAGAGCAGAGCGAAGCAGCACTCACGCGGCTTCGCGATCTTACTGAGGAGCTGATCGATGCCTACTAACCTGACTCCCCCCAGAGCCTCACACACCATTAAAAAAGCAGCTGTCGTTGGCAGCGGCTTCGGCGGTCTGGCGGTCGCGATTCGGTTGGCAGCAGCCGGGGTGAAGACTGTCATTTACGAGGCCCTACCGGAACTCGGTGGGCGCGCCGGCGTTTTCACCCAAGATGGCCACGTGTTCGACCGCGGTCCGACCGTCGTGACAGCTCCCGACACCATTACCGAGTTATTCGAACTCGCCGGTAAATCGATGAGTAACTACGTCGAGCTCATGCCGGTGAGCCCGATGTACCGGCTTTTCTGGGAGGACGGCACGACCTTTGACTATAGCGCTGGCGAAGAAGATCTGATGCGCGAGATCCGCCGCCTATCGCCCGAGGACGTGAACGGTTATCAGCGTTACTTCCGCTACGCGCAGGAAGTGTTTGACGAAGGCTACACGAAGCTCTGTCACGTGCCCTTTCTAAACTTTTGGGACATGGTCAAGGTGGCACCGCAGCTGATTAGGCTGAATGCGCATGTTCCTGTTTACTCAACGGTGAGTAAATTCTTCAAAAGTGATTATTTGCGTCAGGCATTTTCGTTCAACAGTCTACTCATCGGTGGCAACCCACTGCGGGCGTCGTCGATTTATACGCTCATCCACCCGCTTGAGCGCAAATGGGGCGTCTACTTCCCTCGCGGTGGGACGCACGCACTGGTGCGCGGACTGGCCAAGCTGTTCACCGATATTGGTGGGGAGATTCGCTTGGGCACGCCGGTGAAGCAAATCCTGACCAAAAATGGCCGCATCAGCGGTGTGATGGACGCCAGCGGTAACAAAGAAGACTTTGACACCGTCGTCAGTAATGCCGACGTCGTTCACACCTACGATAAACTGCTTGGGCACGAAGCGGCAGCAGCTAAAAAAGCGCGCCGCCTGAAGTCTAAGCGCCATAGTATGTCGCTATTTCTGATTTACTTTGGCACCAACAATGCCTACCCGAATCTGATCCATCACAACGTGATGTTTGGACGCCGTTATCAAGAGCTGCTCAAAGACATCTTTGACCGCGGTGTGGTCAGTGACGACTTTTCGCTCTACCTGCATGCGCCTAGCTTGACGGATGACTCGCTGGCGCCTCCTGGTAAACACACGTACTACGTGTTGGCGCCGGTGCCACACCTAGGGCACGGGGCCTTCGACTGGAAGCGCAACGGCGAGAGCTTCGCCGATAACATCATGGCGTATCTCGACGAGCATTATATGCCAGGACTGCGCGATGATCTGACCGTGCGCAAAATCTTCACGCCGCTGGATTTTCAGTCGCGGCTCTCTGCTCACGAGGGGTCAGCCTTCTCGCTCGAACCCACGCTGACGCAGAGCGCTTATTTCCGCGTACACAACGCGGATCCGCAGCTGCCGGGGCTTTATTTTGTCGGAGCAGGGACGCACCCAGGAGCTGGCATCCCAGGCGTCATTGGCTCGGCAAAGGCTACGGCTGGCGTCATACTTGGTGCGGAAGCACCGGCGGCGGCAGGGGCGCTGCAACCACAACCCGCTGGAGTTTGAGTTGGCTGAGCCTACTTTAAATAACCCACCAACCTTGCATGAGACTCTGCGTGCCGCGTGTCGCTCAAGCATGCGCAAGGGGTCGCTGAGTTTTTTCCTAGCCTCACGACTTGCCGGCGCACGACTCCGGCAAGGTCTGATGGTGCTTTATTCTTGGTGTCGCTACTGTGATGATGCCGTCGATGCCGGTGATCAAACGGAACTCGTCGAGCGCCGTAGCCTCGCGGTCGATGAGCTGCGTCGTGAGACCTGGGCAGCGATGCACGGCAATCTTGTGACGACGCCTGCGGCTGGTGCACCTTTTGCCATGGTAGCCTTCCACTGGCTGGCGCAGTGCTACCGCATACCTGACCACTACCCGCAGGAGCTACTGGCGGGTATGGATATGGATGTCGCAGGTCAGTTGTACCGGACCTACGATGATCTACGGCTCTACTGCTACCGCGTGGCGGGAGTGGTGGGACTAATGTTTAGTCATCTAGCTGGTGTGAGTGACGAAGCGGCGCTTAAGCATGCCGCCGACCTTGGTGCGGCGATGCAGCTGACTAATATCGCGCGCGATGTGTTGACGGATGTTGCGCTGGGGCGCGTCTATCTGCCCCACGATTGGCTGGCAGCCGAGGGTCTCAGTCCCGAGGATGTCGGTGACCCCACTAAACGCGATGCAGTGGCGCGCGTGGTCGCAAGGCTGCTCGCAGCGGCGGACGACTACTATGCATCGGGCGAGGCGGGACTCCGGTATCTGCCCTTGCGCGCAGCATTGGCAGCCGGTGCTGCTAGGTTTATTTATGCTGAGATCGGCCAGTTGGTGCGTGACCGCGGTGCTGCCGCCTGGGAAAGCCGGGCCGTGGTGCCTCTTGGGCGGAAGTTAGTGCTGGTGGCCAAGGCCGTTAGGGTCGTGATTGCGCAGCGCTGGTCCCAGATCGGAAGGACCTGGCAGCCTGCGCCAATTCGCACAGTTTGGAGGTTTTCATGACAACGCGGGTCTTAACTGAGAGCGATACGACTCATCGTGGCGCCGGTGTCTTGCGTGAGATTTGGCAGTATCTCGCCAACATAGGCTCGTTTAAGCCCACCGATTGGCTGCGATATCTGAGCTGGATGTCGACCATCTTTGGCTTACTCATTGCGACCGTGTCGTTCACCGTCTTTGGGTACGTGAACGGTGTCGACTGGCCAGGCTATGTGTGGTGGGTGCCCGTCGGTAACTTTCTCTTCGCCGCCTCATTAGCGGTCGATGACATCGGCCATCGCACCATCTACAAGTCGCAGCTCAGGCGGGGCGAGGCCTACGTGCATCAAATGATCGTGGCAACGGCTGTGCCTAGCATCGTCTTTCTCTGCCTCTGCTATCAGCACCCCCAGGTGTTTTCCATGGTGGCCTTGGGTTTCACGATCCTCTCATTTTTTTACAGCGCGCTCGATGAAGCCATGCACTGGCATCGCTACCTGACCCAGAAACTGGACCGCGTCGAGATGTGGGCGCACTTTGTCGCCATCGTCGGGCACGTCGTTATGGTGTCGGCATGGTGGCAATGGTTTAACGCGGGATACCCCGGCGTCACCGAGACCATCGATAAGATCATCGCACTCGCCGCTTGAGCCTGGCTGAGTGAGGTTGCTCCCGGGGGGGCTACCCCCGGGCTACCCAACTTGGCGATGTGAAGAGAGGTCAAGGATGCGGATCAGATGCAGGACTCACTGGAGCTAGACTCCAGAGGGTCTTTGGTAAGACGTCTCGCGGTGATTTGGGACATCGCCCGGCTCTGAAGATGGTCTTAGCAATCATCGTGCCAACGACTGGGTCAAGGATTGGGACGCGTGCATTGCCGTGAAAGTGCCTGTTATCACTGCATCCCGGGAATATGCATGTAATTGGTGGAGGGAGCGGCGGGCCCGTTGTGGTAACAGTTTGCGCGGCTAGGTTAGTTTGTTGGTTTAGATTTGTTACCAATGCCTTTAACGAGGTAAGCCTTCAAGGCGATTTACCGCAGTGGTAAACAAGCTTTTTTGCCAGGCCTCCACTGATTGTCGATCGCGGACAAACGGCAAAACATCATCCTTGGCTCGATCAAGGTCAAGGTTTTCTAGGCGCTTGTGCAATAACGCAGCGACATCATTCATCGTCAAATCTTGATCCTCCGGCCACTTAGCTAATTGCAGGAGGCACGCCTTTAAATGAGGTACATCCACGAGGACGCCACGACTGACGTACCAAAGGAAGTCGTAAAAATCCCGTCCCTTGGTATTAAATTTGTAAGGCCTAAACAGCATGGCGACGATTTTGCCTGCGAACAGGGTTGGCAGTGGCAGTGTCTTAATGGAGTAGGGGATCGGACTATAATGCTCAATCACGGTGGTCGGCATGGAACCGGGAGGTGTCGTGTCTACTTCGATCTTGATTTTGAGCGTGTGATCCTTGTGGGTCACGAGGCTGGTCTTGATCTTTAGTAGATGAATGAGCGTGTTGGCCTTGATGAAGGCTGATTCAACACTCGTTCCTGCTGCTTTCCATTTCTTCTCAACCGAAGTCTCAAAGCCGAAAGCTTCGAGCTCGCGTTTAAGAAAATTCTCATACTGAGATATGTCGAAAGTCACGTCAGGCCGTAGCAGCGTAAAATCAAGGTCCTCAGAGAAACGGTCAAGTCCGTGTAGTACGCGTAGAGCTGTACCACCGTAAAACGCGCCTCTCTCAAAGAACTTGCCGCGCCACATGCCGAGCAAGGCGATCTCCTGGATAATCTCCTTCAGCGCATTTTCGTAATCTGGTAGGGATCTGCAGTCATAGCGACTCAGCATCTGTTTGATCACTTGGTGCATGTTAGCGGATGTCCTTAATGTGGCTTAGATGCGCGAATGCCGGGAAGTCGAAGAGTTTGGCGAGTCGCCTGATCTCGCTCTTACGCAGCTCTTTGAGATCTCTGATATCAATACGCATCGCATCAAGCCAGTCCCGCACGTCTCCCATAGTCGCTATGTCCGCCTCTTGAAGCATAGTCTCAAGTATGGCTTTTTCGCGGGACGCGAGGAGAAAGGCGCGATTAGTACCAAGTCCTTGTAGCGTCACTGAGGTGCGGTAAAGGTGCATAGGTAAATAATTGTAGATGAATGTGCCGATTGGGGTGCGGAACTCTTTCCGCCTATTAGGCGTTGTGGAGGACAAAGTCTCAACACGTTCCGGAATGAGACCATAGTAGGCCAAGGCAGCGTGCCCACTGACGTACGAAGGTCCGTAAATCAGGTTGGCAAGCACATGGGGCGAGAATGGACGCTCGTAAATGGGGCCGAGCACGTAAATGCCCTTTTTCACACGGATTACGGCCTGCTGCCGCAGCAAGCGTGTGATCGCGTCCCTCGGGGCTTTATAGCGCCCGACTATCGACAATAAAAAATTATAGTCAAATTCGGGTGTTGAAATCTCTCTGCCGAGTTCTATCAGGTTCATTTAAAACTCCAGTAAGTCGATTTTAACACGACATACTGGTTGACAACAACGTTGAGTACTGGCGCATAGTAGGTCCAGCGACTTGTCGATTGGCTGTTTTGACTCCCGACACCAACCCAAACACAACCTCAAAACAGCGTCCAAAGATGCGAGTAATCCGCAATGCTTTTATTGGCTTAGCAACACTGCAAAAATAAACCTAAAGCCCTGTTTCATTCGCGCCGAACTTCGCCTTGAGGGGTTTAAGCACCCTCAGGACTTGCCCATTCCGGGCACACTGGCGAGGACGACCATGCCCTACACTGGGCTAAACACAATACCAAGACTGGCTACCGCGTTGCGCAATGTCGCAGCCGGCGTGCTATTTTGGGCGGCAATGGTCGCACGGGAGGCCTCGGGCTATCCTTACGAGCTGACCTACGGCAATCGCATCACGGATGCCGACGGGAAACCCGTCCAAGGACCGATCACGGTGTCCGTAGATTTTTACTGGGATATCGCTGACAGCGCACCGCGCGTCGATGTACCTTCGCTGGTCATCCCTGATGTGCAGGTGATCGACGGCGTTTTTCAACTAAGTCTCGAGTTAGCGCCGGGAGACTTTCACAAAGTATTCTCCGAGAGCGTCACGACCGTTTACATACAGGTGACGGACAAAACGCATAATCGGGTTTATGGCAAACAACAGTTTAGTGTCACCCCTTATGCCCTAAAAGTTCCGGTAGACCCAACAGTGTTTAGCTACAATAGCGACGGCCTACTCACGCTTGCTGCCACGCGGCCCACTGGGGCTGGCTTGCACGTCCTATCCTCGGATACGAGTGGAGTGGTGAGCTGGGTAGCTGCGGCAAATTCCGGAGGTAGTGGCGGTACGAGTGCCATGAGCGGTGCAGCTGGTGGAGATCTCTCGGGATCGTATCCAAATCCGGTACTGACTAACACTGGCCTGACTGCTGGTACTTACACGAAGTTGTTTGTCGATGCGAAGGGTCGCGCCCAGTTTGGTATGAGTCTTAGTGCATCCGATTTGCCGCTTATGGACGTGAGCAAAGGTGGTACCGGTGCAACGAATTTCAGCGTCAACGGTGTTCTATTAGGTAACGGTTCGTCTAATGTACTTTCGACGGCATCTGGAAGTAGTGGGCAAGTCCTGCGAGTGCCGAGTGGAAGTGCTGTTCCCTCGTTTGGTCCTTTGGACTTAGGAGCGGTATCTGCTGTCACAGGCACCCTGTCGCCGGTCTTTGGCGGTACCGGGGTTAACTCAGCGGCGACCTTCCCGATGTCAGGAACGATCGTGACGCAAACGGCGACTGAGACACTGAGTAATAAGACACTGAGCGCACCAGTTTTGAATAGTGCGACGCTTGCGGGAGCAACAGCGGTCACCGGCGACATCAGGATAGCTGATTCGAAAACCTTGGGTTTAGGTGCCCATACTGCCGATCCCGCTGGTTTGACTGCGGGAGACAAAGGCAAGACGTGGTTTAATACGACGTCGAATCAGGTCAAGTACTGGGACGGGTCTAACGCTGTGGCGCTGGGCGCGGCTGCAGCTGACTTGGCAACGAAAGAAGGCGTTATAGCAGCGGGTACCACCGCTCAGTACTGGCGCGGTGATAAGTCGTGGCAGACCCTTAGCACTGCAGTAGTACCTGAATCAGGTACCAATTTGTACTACACAGAGGCCAGAGCACGAGCAGCTTTGAGTGTTACGGCTCCGATCAACTATAGTGCCGTGAGTGGTTTGCTCAGCATGAACTCCGCAAACAGCTCTAGCCATGGTTACCTGACGTCGGCAGATTGGAGCACATTTAACGGAAAACAGAATAGCCTCGGGTTTACACCTCTGAATAAAGCAGGCGATTCGATGACTGGCGACCTTCGGATGAGTGGTCAGCGCGTCATGGAAGTGGGGAGCCCGAGTGTTGGCACAGATGCTGCGAACAAGAGTTATAGTGACTCTTATCTCGGAGGCAAGTCCTTTGATCAAACAGGTGCGGTAGACGGTTCGGTGATCAAATGGGATCAGACTAATCAAAAATTTTCGTTAGCAGTTATCACTGCCGGTGTAGCCAGTGTATCGGGTGGTACCGGTGGTACCATCGCAGATAACACCATCACCGACGCAGATATTGCCACAAATGCTGGAATTTCTGACACCAAGTTGGCAACGATCAGCACGGCTGGCAAAGTTTCCGGTGCGGCCATCATTTCAGGGACCATAAGTGGATCGACAGCATTTGATACCACGGGGAACATCAGAACGTCGGGTAACATCACAGCGAGTGGCAGCGTCGGTATTGGTACAACGGCGCCATCTGCACTGCTCAGTGTAGGGAACGGTTCCCAGTTTCAGGTGACTTCCTCCGGCGACTTAACCAGGATAAACAACATCCCGTATAACTGGCCATCCTCCCAGGGCGGTGCAAATCAAGTTCTGACCAATAACGGAAGCGGAACATTATCGTGGACCACGGCTGCAGGAGGGAGCTCTCAGTGGACATCCTCAGGGGGCAGCATTTACTACAATAGCGGTAATGTCGGGATCGGTAATGTCGGGATCGCAACAACGTCGCCTGGATCCAAACTTCAGGTGAACGGTAATGCTGCCATTGGCTATTCAGCCGCGACCGCAGGTCCAGCTAATGGCCTCGCCGTGAGTGGCAACGTCGGCATAGGTACGACGAGTCCTTCGGCTACCCTGAGCTTGGGTGGGACGACAGCGCGCACTATTCAAGTGGATCGTAACACCGCGACTAACTCTGCGGGCAATAGCTTGACTCTGCAAGCTGGTGGCGCGACCTCGGCGGTGACAGATAAAAACGGTGGCACGCTCTTCATCGCCAGCGGCACGGCGACCGGTACCGGGACCTCGACTCTGGAATTCCAGACAGCTAGCCCTGGGAATACGGGTACTAACGATAGGATTCCTACGACTAAAATGACGATCAATGGCGGAGGCAACGTGGGGATCGCTACCACGTCACCAGGATCCAAGCTCCAAGTAAACGGGGGAGCTGCTATTGGTTACAGCGCTGCTACTTCGGCGCCATCGAATGGGTTAGTTGTGGCTGGCAACGTCGGAATCGGTACAACTAATCCCCGAGCCAAACTCGATGTCAACGGCGCGATTTTGGTCCCTGCAGCAACAGCGAATAGCGGCACGACTATCGACTTTTCTGCAGGTAACTTGCAGTACACAAGCCAAAGTTGTGGTGCTTTCACCTTAAATAACATGGCAGATGGTGGTACTTACACGCTAGCTGTCAAGGGTACTAGCGAAGCTCTTTGCAGTTTTTCAGCCACTAACACCGCAAACAATACTCTGACTGTTCGCTATCCTCCCGATCATCAAGCGACCATTGCAAATAAACATACAATCTATACTTTCATGGTAATTGGCTCCGATGTGTATACGTCTTGGATCCCTGGTTACTGATGTTGAGGAGACTCTAATGAGATCTCGTAGTCAGCACATTTCAGGTTTTGCGGCTAATTCTGTAGTCGAGAAATTGGCGTTCTTTTGGTCTATTTTTGTACCTATGATTTCCTTGTCTGTAGTCCCGATCTTTTTCCCAGAAACAGCTCTTGCACAAGTGGGACACGGCGCTTTCCTAAAACCGCGGTTGCAACTGGTGACGGTGATACTTTCTACCACTGGTTCTGGCACATGGACCGTTCCTAACGGAGTGATCAAGTTGGAGTCTGTGGAGTGTTGGGGGGGCGGTGGTGGTGCTGGTGGATACTCGGGCGTAATGTCCCCAGCGGGCGCTGGAGGAGGAGCCTACGCTGCAAAGAATGACATAGTTGTGACTCCTGGTACACAGATGAACTTCAATATCGGGACCGGTGGTGCTTCAGGTACGATTTCTGCCGGTGCCGCTGGTGGTGACACCTGGTTTGTCAACGATACGACTGTATTGGCAAAGGGTGGCACTGGTTCGACAGATACGCTAGCCGGTGTCGGTGGGTTGGCGGCCTCATCAGTCGGGGATGTTATCTATCCCGGAGGCACTGGTGGAAACTCACCAAATAGTGGCGGCGCTGGTGGTGGTGCCGCGGGCTCGCCATCTGGCGCTGGTAATAATGGTATCGACGCGTCTGGTAACGTAGGGAGTGCGGGTGGCGCTTCACCTTCGGCCGGTGCTGGGGGGACGGGAGGAACTTCTAACGGCACCACAGGAAATAGTGGCTCTCCTGGAGTGAGTAACCCTGATGGCGGCGGCGGCGGCGGTGGTGCCGGTTATAGTTCGTCAGGGCCTGGAAACACGGGTGGAGCGGGCGGCGTACCAGGCGGCGGAGCGGGCTCTAGTTCCAAATTGTCAGGAATTAATGCTCCATTAGCCGGCTCAGGGGGTAACGGGCAGATCAGAATTAGATACCGCCGCCACTACTTAGCGCCGACGCCTTAAAGTAGTTCACTTTAAAATACGTGGCGCCGTCTCTGGTGGCTCACTCACAAGCCCCATTCGCCCCACAATACCCCGAGCAACACTCTCCGTCCGTGCTACACGCATCACCGGCGTAGATGCACATGCCTGTGCTCGTATCACTGAGCATACAGGTTTGGTAGGAGCAGTAGCCGCTGCAGCAGTCGTTAGCGAAGTCGCAGCGATCACCGAGAGCGACGCACTGAGGTGCGGTGATTGCCGATGCGGTGTGAGCAAGGCTGATGAGGGCGAGGGCGAAGGTCCAGGGTCTAAGGGTCATAACCACTCCGAGAGGTCATAGGGCGTCAATTGGTTCGGAGGGCCTACCGCGGCCTAACTCGGTTGGTCAAGACCAAAACATAAACTGGATCTAAGTACCCGTTTTAGAGGCAAGCGTATTCTGGATCGCTAGGAGACAAGCTGCCATCTTGTTGCGGGTCTCTTGCCACTCGTGTGCTGGGGTAGAGTCGTAAACAAAGCCGGCAGCAGCCTGGGTCGAGGCCTTGCCGTGGGCCACGTGTATGGTACGGATGAGCAGCGTCGACTTGAGGTTGCCGCGGGAGTCGAACATCCCGAGACTACCGGCATAAAACTCGCGGCTCATGGACTCTAACTCGTAGATGAGCTGGGTGGCTCTGATCTTGGGAGCCCCGCTCACCGTACCGTTGGGGAAGCTCACCCGCATGGCGTCGTAGGCATCGACGGTGTCGGGTAGGGTGCCCACCACTTGGCTAACCATATGAAAGACGTGGCTATATTCCTCCACCGTCATCAGCTCCTCGACCTTGACGCTGCCCGGGGCCGCTATGCGGCCGATATCGTTGCGGGCTAGATCGACGAGCATGACGTGCTCGGCGCGTTCTTTGTCGCTCGCCACGAGTTCTTGACGCATGGCGGTATCCCGCGCCGGATCCCAGGTACGTCGTCTCGTTCCAGCGATAGGTCTATGGGTCATCCGTTGGCCCTGCACGCCGACCATCATCTCGGGGGAGGCGCCCACCAGATGGTGATCCTGCCACTTGTAGTAAAACATGTAGGGCGAGGGATTGAGCATGCGCAGGTGGCGAAAGATATCAAACGGCCTTGCCGCCGTGGCGCGGCCGAGGCGATTACTGATCTGGATCTGAAACACTTCGCCAGCGCGGACGGCGTCCAAGCACTTTACGCCAAGCGATGTAAATTCGCTTTCATTTAGTGCTGCGTCAAAGTGGCCAAAGTCGAGGGGCTCATCGCTCAGGCTGAGCGGCGGTGCTTGGTGCGCGGACGTCAAAGTCTCGATCTGCTCGAGCAGATTCGCCAACTCAGACGCAAACTGACGGCGCAGCTTAGCCTCGTTGCGGTCAGCGATGGGTATGTTGCGAGCGACGAAAAGGCGCCGTGCCAAGTGATCGACGATCAGAAATTGGCGCGGCATAAAAAATGCGGCATCCGGTACGCCTAAGGTCTTAGGGGGAGCTTTGCCGATGGACGGCTCGAGAGCTTGTCCGATATCGAAGCCGAAAAATCCCGTGGCTCCGACCATAGCAGCCGTGTCCGGACCGCCAAGTCGGGTTCCCTTGGGATACACAGTATCAACCTGCCACCGTGCCATAAGATCACGTAGCGCATTAATCGGGTCAGTGATGGGGAGGCTCTGCGACTGTGCTTTACCACCATCGAGATGCAGGGAGTACTCACAAGTTTTTTTGGTGCATGAATCTATCTGCCACGTCCAGACGGGATCGAATCCCAAGAACGAATAACGTGCATTTGGTCCAGCTGCCGCTGATTCGAGGAGGAAAAAGTAAGGCTCATCTACATAGCGATCAGCCAACGTGATTGCCGTCTCGTGATCGAAAGCGATGGGTACACACAGAGCCACCAGTGGATGCTTCGTCGCAGCTGTCAGGAAATCACTAAATTCAGGCAGTTTAGGTGACGTCATCGCTCCCGCCGTCGTGCACATAAGTTTATATCAGAGAGAATACCATGCTAAGCCGCAGGTCAGTGTATCTCATGCTGAATTCTCTCATAATTTCGGCTTTTTTGCACAAAGCTGAAGACTTTAAACTGGTCCACTTAATTGTTGGTCCGCCCCAGTAACACCTCGCTTTTTTTGCATTTACTTGTGAATCAGGCGGTGAATTACACCTGATTCAGGCAACCGCTCTCCGCAATGTACCTAAATCTATTCATTCGGGTACTTACGGCGTAGCCCTAGCTTGAGCTACATTGAATTTCCGCACAGTTGCCGCCAGCGCTGGGCTGCATGCCATGCCCCCGGATGTAGCGTTAGCTACCTCCTAGGCACTGGCACCATGCGGCACAGAACACCGTCCAGTGCTCGCGGAGCGCCTTCGTCTCAGCTCCACGACCTTAGTGGTCGTGCCGCTACGCTAGGTTTAGCCGTGGCGTCGAGCGACGAGCGTTCGATGCCGCAGCCGGTAAACCGGGCTGAGTGTCTCCGCGTCACTGGTGGTATCTGGCCCGAGCAGGGCAAGTCTTTGTGCATCACGAGTTTCAATCCATTGATGGCAGCGTTCTCGTCACGCAGGTGGTGACTGGCGCAGGCAGGGCAGTCCCAGCTGCGTACCTTCGGGGATAGTCCTTCGGCCAGCTTATACCCACATGCGGAGCAGGTGCGTGTCGACCCATGCTCAGGCCACTCGATGTAAATGCGGCCAGACCTGGCTGCCACCCACTGGACGACGAGTTTAAATCTACCGATGAGGGACTGGTTGTTCATGCTGC
>Ga0194132_10000561_pt1 | contig 76301 bp, 75 predicted proteins | sample TA2KigOf80mmetaG_FD_148612 | JGI IMG/M metagenome (GOLD analysis project Ga0194132, IMG submission 148612) | Freshwater microbial communities from Lake Tanganyika, Tanzania - TA2015054 Kigoma Offshore 80m | ecosystem: Environmental > Aquatic > Freshwater > Lake | place: Tanzania: Lake... | reverse complement strand
TGTGGTCTTCTCTTTCATGGGTGGCGTCTCCTTTCACCCCGGCGCTAACCGGGCGTTGGTTGAAGTCAAGCTTCCAACCGAAAGGCTACGCCGCCTTCCTCATTTACACACTTTTTGATCTTACCTCCTCCCATTCCTCCTTTCGCTTCTCCCTTTGAGCTTTTCCAGCCAGTCGTACCCCGTGATCTGTGGCAAAATCGCGTCCGAACCGACGACGGAGGATACTTTGGAGCTGGGATTGGCGGGGAAAGTTGTGGCGATCACCGGGGGCAGCGAGGGGATCGGGCGCGCGACCGCGCTGCGGTTTGCCGCGGAAGGCGCGAAAGTCGCAATCTGCGCGCGGCGCGCCGATGTGCTCAATACGTTTGCGGCGGAGCTCAAGAAATCCGGCAGCGACGTGCTCGCCGTAGTGGCCGATGCGGCCAGGGCGGGCGACGCCGAGCGCTTCGTCGAGGAAACCGTGAAGCGCTTCGGGCGCGTCGACGTCGTCGTCAACAACGCGGGCGCGACCGGCCAGTCGCCGTTCGACGCCGTGGACGACAAGGCGTGGCAGGATGACCTCGACATCAAGGTCTTCGCCCACATCCGCACCGCGCGCGCGGCGATACCGCACATGAAGAAGCAGGGCGGCGGGCGCATCATCAACCTCAACATGGTCGGCGCGAAGCAGCCGTTCGCGGGATCGTTTCCGACCACGATCACGCGCGCGGCGGGTCTCGCGCTCACCAAGGCGCTGTCCAAGGAGCTGGCGCCGCACAACATCCTGGTGAACGCGGTCGCGGTGGGCAAGATCAAGTCGAAGCAGCAGGAGCGGCGCGCGGCGCGGGTGAAGATTTCGGTCGAGGAGCATTACGCGCAGACCGGCAAGACCGTGCCGCTCGGGCGCATGGGCGAGGCGGAGGAAGTGGCGAACGTGATCGCGTTCCTCGCCTCGGACGCCGCGGGCTACGTCACCGGTTGCTGCGTCAACGTGGACGGCGGGCTCTCGGGCGTGCTGTGACCCGTCCGGCTGGCGGCGCGGTTTCGGCCACGACCCCGGCCCGCTACCAGGCGGCCGCGTGGCTGCTGGTCGCCGTCGCCGCGCTCGCGGTCGCGGCAACGGTCTTCCCGGCCTATCCCGGCTGGCTGACCGGCATCATCGGCTGGATCGCGGTGCTCCTGCTCTGGCCGCGGCTTCCGGGCGCGCAGGCGAGGGTCGTGCTCGCGCTCGTTACGGCGGGCCTCGCTGGTGTCATCTGGGGCGCCGCGGGCGGGGTCGCGGGGCTCTACACGCGGGCTCTGGCGCAGAACATCCCCCTCATCGCGATGCTCATTGCGGTCTCGTTCCTGAGGCTGATCAACACCGGGCCCGGAGTGGCCGGCGAGCAGCTGTCCACCGGACGCGGCGCGCTGTTGAAGACAATGATCGGTGTGCACCTGTTCGGCGCGGTCATCAACTTCTCCGCGGTCGCGATCTTCGCGGACCGGCTTTCCGCGCGCGCGAAGCTCACGCTCGAGCAGGCGACCGGGCTGTCGCGCGCGTTCATGGTCGGCGCGCTGTGGTCGCCGTTTTTCGGCGCGATGGCGGTGACGCTCACGGTCGCGCCCGAGGCGAGTCTTGCGCGGCTGATGGCCACCGGAATCCCCCTCTCGGCGCTCGGGATCGCGGTCACCTGGGTGGTGCTGTCCTCCGCGCGTTACAACCATGCGCGCGATTTCGTCGGCTACCCGCTGCACCTGGAAGCGCTGTGGGTGCCCGCGGTGCTCGCGATCGGCGTGCTGGTCGTGCACGAGGTGCAGCGCGCGTGGTCCGTGCTCGCGATCATCACGGTGCTCGCCCCGCTGCTCACGGTGGCGACGCTGCTCGTGCGCGAAGGCAATCGCACCGGCCGGTCGCTGCTGCGGCTGGTGCGGCTGCGCCTGCCGGAGATGTGCGGAGAGGTGTCGCTGTTTCTCGCCGCGGGCGTGCTCTCCGCCGGCATGGCCGGAGCGATCGTGGCCCTCGATCTGCGCGTGCCCTTCGAGCGTTTCGGCGGCCTGGAAGCGAGCATCGTGCTGCTGGCGGGCAATCTGGTCGCCTGGCTCGGCGTGCATCCCGTCATCCTGATCTCGGTGGTGGGGCCCTGGCTCGCGACGCTCGATCCGGATCCGACCCTGCTCGCCATGACGTTCCTCATGACCTGGGGCATCGGGCTCACCGCGTGCCCGATGTCCAATACGCTCGTTGCGATCAACGCCCGCTATCATGTGTCCTTCGCCGATCTCGTAAGGCGGAACCGGACCTTCAGCGTCGTGATGACCTTGCCGGGGCTCGCAGTGCTGAACGGGTACGCGCTCTTCGCGGGGCGCTGAGGGCATATACAATATGCGGTAAAACAGGGCCGGGGACACCGACAACGATGCCGCCGGCATGACGCCAAGGAGGAAAGTGCATGAGTGAGCACCTGAAGTGCAAGCAGTGCCATGCGGAGATGAGCCAGCAGGACCTCGACGGAGTGAGCGGCGAGCAGGGTGTGCTCAAGGTGGCTTTCCAGAAGCTGCCGGCCATGGTGTGCCCGAATGGCCACAAGCGCTTCGTTTCGCCGCAGTTTCCGATGCAGTTGCTCGACCATCTCGCCGGCGAAGACGAGGCGGAGCTTGCCTCCGGAAAGAAAAAGGGCCTGATCTTCAAGGAGTACCACTGCGGCTCGTGCGACGCGAAGCTCCCGTCGGAGGCGAGCGGAAGCCGGACTTTCGGCTTCAGCGTTGGGATCAAGGGCCTCGCCCCGTTCCGGGCGGAGCTCACCGCGCCGGTCTACAAATGCCCGTCGTGCGGAAAGGAGCAGATCCACTCGCTGGAGGAGATGCAGGGCCTCACGCCAGCGGCCATGGCCCACGCCTTCAAAGCCGCGGGCCTCAAGCCCGAGTAGTTTCGCGCGCGGCGGCGCGTTACGAGACGAGCCACGCGATGAACGTCACCACCGTGGCGACGACCGCGATGATGCCGAAGAGCTTGTAGGTAGCGCTGGTCTCGACGCCTCGCGCGAGCGTCTGCAGCTTCGCCTCCGTGACGCGGATCGAGCGCTTCCACGACTTCGGCTTCTCGTCGCCGAGAAATGCCGCCACTTCGGCGAAAAACACTTCGGTCGCCGGCTCGTGCGCGAGGATCAGGTGGTTGTCGCTCTCCAGCGTCACGAACCGCGCGCCAAGGATGAGCGCGGCGAGTTCGCGGCCCGCTTCGATCGGTACCCGGCGATCCCCGCGGGAATTCAGTATGAGAGTAGGAACCTTGAATCCCGGGAGAAGTCCCGAGACGTCAATGGACGCCATGGCCATAGCAATCTTTTCCGCGACTTCCGCCGTGGCGGAAACCCGCTGCAGTTCGCTGAACCATTGAAGCTGCTCCGGGGTGCCGTCCGGAATGAACTGCATGCTGAACAGCTGCCGGTAGGAGGGATCATCGCTGCCCCAGCCCTGGCGGATTACCGCGCGTCGCGTCTCAAGAAGCTCACGACCTTGTTGGGAACGGTGCACCACGCCTCGCGCGTACGCGCCCAGAAGGATGAGGTGGCTGACGCGCTGGGGATTCCGTGTGGCGTAGGCGATGCTGACCGCGCCTCCCTGAGAGATCCCAAGCAGCGCGAAACGCTCGAGCTCCAGAGCGTCCACGACGGCGCCAAGATCGGTGACGAAGTGCTCGAACGAGATATCGCCGACATTTCTCTCCGAAAGGCCGGTTCCGCGCATGTCGTAACGGACGAGCTGCCGATGCTCGGCAAGCCCTTCCAGCACGTGCCGCCACACCGGACTCTTCCAGTCGAACTCGAGATGGGTAAGATAGTTGCCAACCTTGACGATCGGCGGGCCCTTGCCGGCAGTCGCGTACGCGATTCGCACCCCATCTGGCGCGGTGCAGTACCCGACCGTCTGATCCAACGCATCCTCCCTTGTCGTGCGCAGGGCCCTGCGCGACCGGCTACCGATGGGCTCCGATGATACCGCGGCCGATGATGCGCTACGTACAGCGGATTTAGGCCTTATACCTCGTCGAGCTATTAGCTACGCTTTAAGTGCGCAGGTACTGTGCGAAGAAGGCGAGCATCTCCGTCCACGAGCCGCGCGCCGGGCGCGCGCGGTAGCGCGGCGCGTCGAGGAAGTTCTGGAAGGCGTGCCCGGCGTCGTCGTACATGTGGAATTCGTGCGCTTTCCCGAGCCGCGTGAGCTCCGCGTCGATTTTCTTCACGTCGTCCGGAGAGGGGTTCGTGTCCTCGACGCCAAAGAAGCCGATCATGGGGCAGGCGATGTCCTTCGTGCGCTCGAACGGCGTCGGCGGGTTACCCCATGGTTTCAGGATGTTGCCGCCGTAGAACACGGTGCACGCCGCGATCTCCTTGCTTGCGGTGGCCATCAGGTACGACACGCGCCCGCCCATGCAGAAGCCGACGATGCCGACGGGCCCGACCGACGGATCCTTCAGCTCCTTCATGTGCCCGAGGGTCGCGTTCATGTCGGCGATGATTTCATCGTCGCGCAGCATGCCGATGCGCGTGAGGTTGTCTTTCACATCGGCCGGCTGCCGGTGGTAGAGCTCGGGCGCGGCCGCGACGTAGCCCTCGCGGAACAGGCGGTTCACCGCGTCCTGGATGAAGCCGTCGACCCCCGCGCCGTGCTGCGCCACCAGGATCCCGGCGCGCCGCGCCGCGCCGTCCGGCACGCCCACGTAGACGCGCATCGCCTTGCCGCCGACGGTTACGGTGTCCCAGCGCACTGCCATGGTTCCCTCCCAGGGTCGTGAATCGTGAATCGTGAATCGTGAGTCGTGAATCGAAGAGGCACTCCGCTACTCTCGGCGTCTCCGTGGTTCAATTATAGTTCCAGCCTTGCAGTCGTCGGCGTCCATCTGCGGTTGCATCCCTGTCCTTCTTGGCGCCTTGGCGGTTAGAGGTTTAGGTTTTATCGGCGTGTATCGGCGTTCATCGGCGGCAAATCTAGAATTTCTCGACGTACGGCCGCAAATCGAGTTCGAGCGTCCAGGCGCTCGGGGGCTGCAGGTGCAGCTGGTAGTAGCTCTCGGCGATCGCGTCGGGCGAGAGCACCGCGTCCGCGCCGCGCTCGGCGACGCTGCGTCCCGCCCGCCCGCTCTCGATCTGCCCGTCGATGATCGCGTGCGCGACGTGTATGCCTCGCGGCTGGAACTCGCGCGCCATGCTCTGGGAGAACGCACGCAGCCCGAATTTTCCGACCGCGAGATTGTGGAAATTCGCGCCTCCGCGCAGGGAAGCTGTGGCGCCGGTGAAGATGATGGTGCCGCGGTGGCGCCGCTCCCCGCCGGCGGCGAGCATGACGCGCGCGGCCTCGCGCCCGACGAGGAAGCCCCCCAGGCACAGCGCGCGCCAGCAGCGCTCGAACTCCTCGGCCTCCGTGTCGAGTACTCCCTTGCGCACGAAGGCGCCGACGTTATAGACGACGAGGCGTAGCGCTCCGGCACCCGCGGCCTGCGCGAAGAGTTCCTTCACCGCCTGCTCGTCGGTCGCGTCGCATGCGGCCGTGCGCAGCCTTCCGCCGAGCTCCTTGGCGAGCGGGGCGAGCTTGTCCGGCGTGCGGCGTGCCGCGATCACCGTCATGCCCGCGCGGGCAAAGCGGCGCGCCAGCGCCGAGCCCAGATCGGGACCCGCGCCGATGATGACCGCTGTGTCGCGATTGTCCGCCATGCGAATCTCCCCTAACGTGCGTAGTCAAGAGTTTGAGGCCAACGCCGGCAACTACAAAGCAACCGCAGATAAACGCAGATAAAAAGTACGAATGGAATTAACGTCCGGCGTCAGCCGCGCCCGCTTTGCGGCGTCGGTTGCACGCCGTTGTTTGCGGTTGATATTTTGGTTTTTCTCTGTGTCCTCTGTGCTATCTGTGGCTGAAGTTACTTGTCTTTGATTTTATCGGCGTGCATCGGCGGCTAATTGTTGTTGATCTTGCTTTGGATCCCATCCGAGTTTATCTGTGTGCATCTGCGGCTCAGATCTTAGAGAGGATTTCGGCGCCCTTGGCGAGGGTGTCGTCGGATTTCGCGAAGCAGAAGCGCAGCACGCGGTGCGGCGGCGGCTCGCGGTAGAAGACGGAGATCGGGATCGACGCCACGCCCCGCTCCTTCGTGAGCCGCACCGCGAGATCGGTGTCGCGCTCCTCGCTCACCGCGTCGTAGCACAGATTCTGGAAGAACGTGCCGCGCGAGGGCAGGGGCTTGAAGCGCGACGCCCGGATGCCTTCGAGGAAAAAGTCGCGCTTTTTCTGGTAGAACGCGGCGAGCGCGAGATAGGCGTCGCGGTTCTCCATGTATTCGGCGAGCGCGTGCTGGACGGGGCTGTTGGTGACGAACGCATTGAACTGGTGCACCTTGCGGAACTCGGCCATCAGCTCGCGCGGGGCGAGTACGTATCCCGTCTTCCACCCGGTGACGTGGTAGGTCTTGCCGAAGGAGGACACGATATAGGTCCTTTCGGCAAGTCCCGGAAAGCGCGCGGCGCTCTGGTGCCGGTGGCCGTCGAACACGATGTGCTCGTAGACCTCGTCGCTCACCACGACGATGTCGGTGCCGCGCAGCATTCCCTCGAGCATCCGCATGTCCTCGCCCGACCACACGCTCGCGGTCGGATTGTTCGGCGTGTTGATGATGAGCATGCGCGTCTTCGGCGTGATCGCCTGCTGCGCCTCGCGCCAGTCGATGCTGTAGTCGGGGTAGCGCAGCTGCACGTAGACGGGGACGCCGCCCGCGGCCTCCACCGCCGGCGCGTAGCTGTCGTACGCGGGTTCGAACAGCATGACCTCGTCGCCCGGGCGGATCAGGGTCGCCACCGCCGTGAAAATGCCGTAGGTCGCCCCCGGCACCACCGTTACCTCGTGCCCGGGGTCGTAGCTCGCACCGTAGAGCGCCGCGACCTTTTCGGCGATGCGCTCCCTCAGCCGCATCACGCCCGCCATCGGCGCATACTGGTTCAGGCCCGAATTGACGTACTTGACGAGGAGATCGCGCAGCGGCTTGGCGCAGTCGAAGTCCGGAAAGCCCTGCGAGAGATTGATCGCGTTGTGCTCGGCGGCGAGCCCCGACATCACGGTGAAGATCGTGGTGCCGACTTTGGGCAGCTTGGAGACGATGCGGCCGGGAAACTGCGGCATGAAACGGATTCTAGCAGCAGAAAGTGAGACGAGAGGCGAGAGATGGCTCCAACGTCTTCTCTCTTGCTGCCTCGCTCCGCCTTTATCGGCTGGCGGCGGCGGCCGGCGCCGGGCGCTGCGAGAGCCGGGTGAAATCGTGCATGTAGTCCTGCAGGCGGCCGAGCGCGTGCGCGCGCTGGTGCGGGGTGAGGATCCGGTCCACGGCAACGAAAAAGTCCACGCGCTTCGCCCACCACTCATCGAGCGCGCGCTCGTACTCCCGCGCGCGCCCGCGCTCCCACTCGAGCAGCCACTGCGCGAGCCGCTGCCGGAACGCGTCCTTGTCGGCACGCAGCTTCAGAAGCTCGAGGAACTCGCGCTGGCGCCGCAGGCGGTCCTCGTGTCGCAGATGGTCGATCAAGGGCAGCTCGTTCGCCATCGCGATGACGCGGCTCTCCTGCTCCGGATCGAGCGCGCCCGCCCAGTCCCTGATCTGCGAGAGCGCGCGGCGCGCGCGCGCCCGTTTGCGGTCCTCCACGGGGTTCTCGAGGCGATATTCGCGCACGAACTTGCGGTTATCCTTTTCCCATTGCCGCTGCAGCGCCTCCACCTGCTGGGGCGTGATGCTCACGAGCATTTCCGCCGCGTCCCCGGCCGCGCGTTTCGCGACGATCCGGTAGCGCGCCTTGATGCCTTCGACGAACCAGACGACGTCCTCGCGCGCGAGCCCGCGCTGCAGCCGTTCCCGGAACCCGCCCAGGAAACGCACGTATTCCGGAAGCTGGTCGTAGCGGTGCCACTCGTGCAGGCGCTCGAAGCGCGCCAGGAACTCCTGTCGCTGGCTCGACTCGAGATCGAAATAGCTGTCGACCTGCCACGCCGCAATCGTGTCGAGATGCCCGTAGCCCAGGCGCACCATGCTGCAGCCCGCGAGCGCTGCCGCGAGGAGCAGCCCCGCGGCGAGGCGCAGTGAGCGGGCGAGGATAGGGTTCGGGCGGCTTTTCATCAGGTGCGCGGTCCCGGGTCGAGACGCAAGCTCATATGTGCTCGAGATGCTCGACCATGCGCCGGCGGATGGCCGCATCGGGCAGCCTGCCGACGCCGGCCTGCAGGTTGTCTTTCAGGTGCCGCACGAGCCGCGTTCCCGGGATGGCGCACGTGACCGCGGCGTGCGCCAGGATGTACTTCAGGAAGAACTGCGCCCAGCTCTTGCAGTCGAATTCGGCCGCCCAGGGGGGAAGCTCCCTGCCTTTCACCTTTCCGAACAGGTTCGCGTGCGCGAAGGGCCGGTTGACGATCACCGCGGTCCCCGTATCGGCGCACAGGGGCAGCAGGCGCGCTTCCGCGTCGCGCTCGGCCATCGAGTAGTTGAGCTGCACGAAATCGTATTCGCGGGTCTTCACCAGCCGTTCGAGCTCGGCGTAAGCGCCCGAATGGTAGTGCGTGATGCCGAGATAGCGGATGCGCCCGGCGGCCTTCCACTCGCGCAGGGTCTTCGTATGGGTGGCGACATCGAGCAGATTGTGCACCTGCATGAGATCCAGGCGCTTCGTGCGCATCAGCCGCAGCGAATTCTCCATCTGGCGGATGCCGGCTTCGCGCCCGCTCGTCCACACCTTGGTGGCGAAAAAGAGTTTCTCGCGCACCTTGAGCTCGGCGGCGAGATCGCCCACCACGCGCTCGGCCTCGCCGTACATCGGCGAGGAATCCACCACGCTTGCGTGTGCCGCCGCGAGCAGGCGCAACACCTCCTTCAGCTCGCCACGCTCAGGGGCATCGGGGCCGACGTCGAAGGTCTGCCACGTGCCCACTCCGATCAGCGGTAGCAACTCGCCCGAGCGCGGTATGGGCCGCTTCAGCATGGCAGCCGGCTGAGCCGTGACGTTCTTGTTCATAAAGGCGAGCGCGCCGCAGCCCGCGACCAGTCGCAGCAAACGGCGCCGGGAAGGGATCATTGGATACGCCGGGAATTTTGCCACGAGGTTGGACAATAAACGAAATTCGGCCTACCGGTCCTGTGTGGATCGCTTTTCGCGCGCCGCATCGGTCTTGTCCATGGGTACCAGCGCGTAGCCTTTACCGTGCATGCAGCCGCGCGCGAGTTCGTGCTCGCGCAGGAAGCGGTCGGTCTCGCGCGGATACGGCTCGACCAGGAGCACGCGCCCCCGCGGGTCCACGATCACGCGCGTGCCGGTGAGCCCGAAGGGCCACGCCTCGCGCGCCGCCTGCGCGCGCGCGATTTGCCGGCACTCGGCGTCGTCGCGCTCCAGGGACGCGGCGTCCATGCCGGGCTTGTCCCAGCGCAGCTGCGCGCAGCCGGCGAGCCAGGCAAGAAGACCGACCGCAGACAAACGCAGATAACCACGGGTGAAATCCCGTACAGACGAGACCGTTGGGCTCGAAGTATTCCTGTTCACCTGCGTACTGTTGCGGTTACGCGTCATCCACACCGCTTCCGAGCTCTGGATTGCCCGCCGATAGAGCCGTATCTTTCTGTCCGGCGCGCAGCGTCCGGGCCCCTCGATTCCCGACGATTGAGCGGCGGCTCTCCGTCCGGCTCGAATCGGCGGAGTTAATCCGGCGCGCAGCGTCCGGCCCCTCGATTCCCGACGATTGAGCGGCGGCTCTCCGTCCGGCTCGAATCGGCGGAGTTAATCCGGCGCGCAGCGTCCGGCCCCTCGATTCCCGACGATTGAGCGGCGGCTCTCCGTCCGGCTCGAATCGGCGGAGTTAATCCGGCGCGTAGCGTCCGGATTAACTTGAGTTAGACTGTACACGAATCGGAAAAATTCCGGGAAACGATCCATGGCGGGACTGCGACCGGTGATTGCCGACGGGCTGGTGGTGTTCGCCAAGCGCGCCTGTCCCACGTGCTCGCTGATCGAGCCGGTGATGCAGCGCGCGGCGCGGGAGGCGAAGGCGTTCCGCGTCGTATCCCAGGACGACCCGGCATTTCCGGCGCAGGTCGCCGATGTGGTGGATGACCGGGAGCTCGATCACTCCTATTTGAACGAGATCGAGGCGGTGCCGACGCTCATTCGCTATGCCGGCGGGCGCGAGGTGGAGCGCGTGGTGGGCTGGGACCGGGACGCGTGGCGCCGGCTCACGGGCATCTCCGGGCTGGGCGAGGCGCTGCCCCCGATGCGTCCCGGGTGAGGCTCGCTTTCACTCGAGCCCGGGGTGGCCGAGCGGCTGGAAGCGAAGCATCGTGGCGGGTCAATGCTCGCCGCGCGCAAGATCGAGCACGGCGAGGGCGACGACCCGTCCGAGATCTGCTTCGAGCGCGGGTGGACGGACGGCCTGCCGGTCACGCCGCCGACCGACGCGCGCGTGATGCGCATGCTCGCGGGCACGGCGCGGGCGCCGGGCGAGGTGATCGGGCGCATTCCGCCGTACCTCGCCGAATGCACGGTGGAGAAGGTCGCGATCAACGCCGTGCTGGCCGGCTGCAAGCCCGAATACATGCCGGTCGTGCTTGCGGCGCTGGAAGCCGCGCTCGAGCCGGTCTTTACGCTGCATGGCATGCTCACAACGACGTATTTCTCGAGCCCGATCCTCATCGTCAACGGCCCCATCGCGAAGAAAATCGGCATGAATTCGGGGATCAACGCCCTCGGCCAGGGCAACCGCGCGAACGCGACGATCGGGCGTGCGCTCAACCTCGTCGTGCGCAACGTGGGAGGCGGGCGCCCGGGCGAGGCAGACCGCGCCAACCTCGGGGCGCCCAGCAAGTACACGCTGTGCTTCGCCGAGGACGAGTCCGATGCGGAATGGGAGCCGCTGTCGGTCGCGCGCAGCTTCCCGCGCGGGGTGTCCACCGTGACGCTGTTCCAGGGACATGGCGTGGAAGCGTTCGTGGACCAGAAATCGCGCACGCCGGAGGCGCTCTCGCGCTCGCTCGCGATGTCGCTCATCGGGATCGGGCATCCGCGGCTGGTGCAGAACGCGCGCGCCGTGCTGGTGCTCTCGCCGGAACACTACGCGATCTACCGCGAAGCGAAATGGGATCGCAAGCGCATCGGGCGCGCGATCCACGAGGCGACGGTGCGGCCCGGCAAGGATATCGTGGCCGGGCTCGATGGTGTGGGCGAGGGCGTGCCGGCAAGCCGCGCGGGAGAGATGGTGCCGAAATTCTTCGACGACGGGCTGATGATCGTGCGCGCGGGAGGCAAGGCGGGCCTGTTCTCCGCCATCCTGCCGGGGTGGCTCGCGGGCCGCAAGCGCGAGGAGCTGCAGCCGGTGACGAAGGAAATAAAAAGCTGAACCGCCAGGGCGCCAAGAAGAACAGGAGCGAGAATTGGCCGCCGATGAACGCCGATAAAATTTAAACCTCTTGCCGCCGACGCCGAGACATGAAGGACATCGACCGTTTGACGATTCACGAATCACGATTCACGGAATCTTGAACCGCCACGGCGCCAAGAGGGACGAGCATCGAACCGCGGATAAACGCGGATATACTTCAAGGATGCTGCTGCCTTCTCACTCGACACGTTGGACGGTCAATCCACACCGAAGACCATGACGCGGCCTTTCCACATAGTCGACGTCTTCGCGGAACGGCCTTACGCGGGGAATCAACTTGCCGTTGTCCTCGGCGTAGACGGGCTGTCCGAGGAGGCGATGCAGCAGGTCGCCGCCGAGACGAACTACTCGGAAACGACCTTCGTGGCTTCTGCACCGGATCGTGACGGAGGGTTCCGGGTTCGAATCTTCACCCCGGCGCGGGAGCTCGCCTTCGCGGGACACCCGATCCTCGGTACGGCCTGGGTCGTCCGCCATCGCCTTGCACCGAACGCCACCGGGCCTGTGCGGCTGAACATCGCCGCCGGGCAAGTCCCCGTCGCGTTTGAGTCGTCCGCCGACGGGTCAGAGGTGGCCTGGTTTGTCGCGCCACCCGTGTTGCTCGGCGCCACATGTGCGCGCGAGCCGATCGCAGCGGCACTCGGAATAGCGGTGGAGGACATCGAGACCGGGACTCCCGTTCAACAGGTTTTGGCGGGCACCTCGGCCATGATCGTGCCTGTGCGCAGCCTGAAAGCGCTTCGACGGAGCCGCCTTGATCTCCAAGCGTACGCGCCGCTGGCCGCCCAGGGCTTCCCGCCCCTCGTGTACCTCTTCTGCTCCGAAACGCGTTACCCGCAGAATGACCTCAGCGCGCGTTTCTTCTTCGAAGCGCATGGGGTGCGCGAAGATCCGGCTACGGGGAGTGCAGCGGCATTTCTCGGCGCGTACCTCGCGGAGCATCGAGTGTTCTCCGGGCCCGACCTGAACCTGAGGATCGAGCAGGGATACGAGATACGCCGGCCTTCGTTGGTACTCCTGCGTGCTCGAATGGCCGGTCCGTCCCGCGAGGTGCGTGTGGGCGGCCAGGTCATTCCGATTGTTCGAGGAGAACTTCTGTGATCCGGGGAATCATGAATTATTCCTGATTGTCTTGGCGCTTGTATTCTTGCTTTCCTTCGTGTCCTTTGTGTCCTTTGTGGTTTAAGATTTCCCGTCTTGCTTCGAAACGAGGAGATTCATCATGAGCTGGATGCGCGACCCCACCGCCGAGACCACTCCCCTCAAGCGCCCGCCCGTGAAGCGGCCAACCAGCCTGCACGGGCTCACCATCGGGCTGTTCGACATCGGCAAGACGCGCAGCGACGAGTTCCTCGACCAGGTCGAGAAGCGCTTCGCCGAGCGGGGCCTCAAGATCAGGCGCTACGCGAAGCCCACGAACGCCAAGGTCGCACCGGACGCGGTCATCCAGAAGGTGGTCGCCGAAGCCGATGCGGTGCTGATCGCGCTCTCGGACTGAGGCTCATGCACGTCGTGCAGTCTGCACGACCTCATGAACCTCGACGGGCGCGGCATTCCGGGCGTCTCCATCGTTACGGCCGAGTTCACCGACGCGGTCGACGTGCAATCCCGCGCGCTCGGCTTTGATCCGGCGGTGCTCTACGTGCCGCACCCGATCCAGAACCGCACCCGCGAGGAGCTTGCGCGTATCGCGGACGATGTCATCGAGCCGGCGCTAGAGCTGCTCACCGCATCCTGACGCCCCGAGAGCGCTCGGGCCCGCGGGAAACGCGATGGCGAACGACAGCGAAACGGGCCTGCGACGGTGGCTGGCGCGGATCGTCGCGGTGCGTCCCGGCGAGCTGCAGGCGCTCCTCTGGTCGTTTGCCTATTTTTTCTTTCTGCTCGCCGGCTACTACGTATTGCGACCGGTGCGCGACGAAATGGGCATCGCGGGCGGCGTGCGCAACCTGCAATGGCTGTTCACCGCCACTTTCTTCGTGATGCTGGCCGCGGTGCCGCTCTACGGCGCGGTCGTGGCGCGGCTGCCGCGCGCGCGCTTCATTCCGCTCGTCTACCATTTCTTCGTCGCCAACATCGTGATCTTCTGGCTGCTGCTGACCCTGGACATCGGCAGGGTGCATGTCGCGCGGGTGTTCTTCGTGTGGATCAGTGTGTTCAACCTTTTCGCGGTGTCGGTCTTCTGGTCCTTCATGGCCGATCTATTCGCGGCCGAGCAGGGCAAGCGGCTCTTCGGTTTCATCGCCGCCGGCGGGTCCGCCGGTGCGCTGGTCGGGCCGGCGGTGACCGTGGGGCTCGCCGTGCCGCTCGGTCCGGCCAACCTGCTGATCGTAGCCGCGGTGCTGCTGGAGGTGGCGGTGCTGTGCGCGCTGCGGCTGGAGCGAGCGGCAGCGCGTCGCGGAAAGCAGCCGGTCGCGGTGCCGGCGGTTGCGGCGCCGGTAGGATCACCCCCGACGAGTCCGCTCGGTGGCGGGTGGCTCGCCGGCATAACGCTCTTGCTGCGATCGCCTTATCTGGCCGGCATTGCGCTGTGGGTGGCCCTGCTGGCGCTCGCGGGAACTTTCCTCTATTTCGAGCAGGCGAACATCGTTGCGGCCGCCTCCGAGGACCCCGCGGTTCGTACCCGCATTTTCGCAACGATCGATCTCGCCGTCGGGATGCTCACCATCATCGTCCAGCTGCTCGTGACGGGCAGGCTGATCACCCGCTACGGCGTGGGGCCGGCCGCCGGTTTCCTGCCCGTGGTCTTCGCCGCCGGCTTCGTCGCGCTCGCCGTGTCACCGGCGCTCGCCGTGGTGATCGCATTCCAGGCGATCCAGCGCACCGCCAACTTCGCCATCTCGAACCCGGCGCGCGAGGTGCTGTTCACCGTTGTCACGCGGGAAGAGAAATACAAGGCGAAGAACGTGATCGACGTTGTCGTCTTCCGTGGAGCCGATGCGGTGAGCGGCTGGCTGTTTGCCATGATGCGCACGGTGGGACTCGAACTCCAGGCGATCTCTCTGGCGGTGGTCCCGGTGATGGCTGCCTGGCTCGCGCTTGCGCTCGGACTCGGGCGCGCACAGGAGCGCCGTGCGCGGCACAGCGCGATGCACGCCAGCGCCGAAAGGAAGCCAACGGCGAAGGGGGCCTGATATCCCGCCCGTCTTTGGAGGTGCGGCGATCAGCTACTGCCGGCGCGCGGTTGACGCTGCGCACGGAGGATACGATACTCGCGCGTTGTCTTCGCGTAAGCGCTGCATCGGCAGTTCAATTCGGATCCGGGAGGCAGCTTTTGACAACTCATAACATGGAATTCTTATGCGCTTGGTGACATTCTCGGATTCACAGGGTGCGCGTGTCGGCGTTCACGATCCGGCGGCGAACGAGATCGTGGACCTCGTGGCAAGCACGCGCCTGCCGCACGACATGACGGCCTTCGTCGCGCTCGGCAAGAAGGGCCTGCAGCGCGCGCGCCGCGCCGTCAAGAGCGGGAAGGGGCGCATACCGATGTCCCAGGTCAGGATCCTCGCGCCCTTCCCGCGGCCGGCGAAGAACGTGCTGTGCGTGGGCAAGAACTACCACGATCACGCGCAGGAGTTCCACGCGAGCGGGGTTGACGCCAGCGGGAAGGAGACGATCCCGGAGGTGCCGATCATCTTCACCAAGTGGCCGAACTCGGTGATCGGCCCGGGCGCGCCGATCCCGAGCGCGAACGACTACACCGGCTCGGTCGACTACGAGGGCGAGCTTGCGGTGGTGATCGGCGAGGGCGGGCGCAACATCGTCAAAAAGGACGCGTACGATCACGTCTACGGCTACACGATCGTGAACGACGTGAGCGCGCGCACGCTGCAGAACAGGCACCGGCAATGGTTCCTGGGGAAAAGTCCCGACGGCTTCTGTCCGATGGGGCCGTGCATCGTTACCGCCGACGACATCGAGGAAGTAGGCGAGCTGCACCTCGTCACCCGCGTGAACGGCGAGGTGCGGCAGGACGCGCACGTGAACCAGCTGATCTTCGACATCCCGACGCTGATCGAGACCATCTCGCGGGTGATGACGCTCGAGCCGGGAGACCTCATCGCGACCGGCACCTGCGCGGGCGTGGGCATCGGCTTCACGCCGCCGAAGTATCTGAAGAAAGGCGACGTGGTAGCGGTCACCATCGAGCCCATCGGCACGCTGGAGAACCCCGTCGGTTAGACCACCTCTAACCGCGGGGACGCGGTGGACGCGGAGGAAACCCGATACCAGAATGAAACAGGAATTGAGAACGTGAATTCTTGAAGGGCCGCAAGAGAACAACGCGACGTGTTTTGAGTCTTGATCTTTCTCCCGTGTCCTGTTCTCGTTTTTCCTCTGCGTCCTCGGTGTCCTCTGCGGTGAGAGGTTAAACAATGAAGCTGGTACGGTATGACAGAAACGGCGCGGTGCGCCTCGGCGCGCTCGACGGCGAGCACGTGGTGGATCTCCTCGACGCGTGTCCGGTCGGCACGCCCACCGCGCATCTCGCGGCGCTCTCGGACATGACGCGGCTCATCGCTGCGGGCGAGGAGGGGCTCGCGAGCGTGCGCGCCGCGCTCGCGCAGTCGCAGAAGAACGGCGCCGGTCGCGTGCCGCTCGCGAAGGCGAGGCTCAAGGCGCCGATGGAGCCGGCGCTGATCGTGTGCAGCGGCGAGAACTACTGGGACCACCGCGACGAGAAGCCGGAAGTCACGCGCAAGGACCCGGAGTTCTTCCTGAAGGCAAGCCTGGGCGTGATCGGCCCGGACGAGGAGATCGTTCGCGACGAGCGCGTCACCGCCAAGCTCGATTACGAGACGGAGCTCGCGATCGTCATCGGCAAGCCCGGAAGGCACATCGCGCGGGCGCGCGCCCTCGATCACGTGTTCGGCTACTCCATCCTGAACGACGTGACGGCCCGCGACCGGCAGGTGACGCTGCGCCCCGACGGCACTTCGGTCTACAATCTGGGACCGGGCAAGAATTTCGATACCTGCGCGCCGCTGGGCCCGTGCATCGTGACGCGCGACGAGATCACCGACCCGCAGGCGCTCGAGCTCAAGACCCGGGTGAACGGCGAGCTGCGGCAGAACAACACGACCGCGAAGATGATCTGGGACTGCGCCCGGCTCGTCGAGTTTTTCTCCACCTTCATCACGTTGCGCCCGGGGGTGGTGATCTCGACCGGCACGCCCGGGGGCACCGCCTGGGGTACCGACCCGGAGCTCGGGGGCAAGAAACCAATGCGCCGGGACGTGGTCGCCCCCCGGGGCTATCTGCAGGCGGGCGACGAAGTCGTGTGCGAAATCGAGGGTATCGGCCGGTTGCGCAATCGGGTGGTGGCGGCGCAGTCCTGAGCATCGGTAGAATCGGTACTGAACACAGGAGGAACAACCATGGTCAAGTCCATAGCAGCGGCGGCCTTTGCGGTTCTTGCGGCACTCGCCGCGAACGCTGCAACCGCCCAGGAATACCCGGCGCGCGCCGTCACGATCATCGTGCCCTTCCCGCCGGGCGGCATCGCGGACATTACCTCGCGCACGCTTGCTCCCGGTTTCGAGCGCGCCCTCAAGCAGAACGTCGTGATCCAGAACCGGCCGGGGGCGGCGGGCGCGACCGGCGCGCATGCCGCGGCCAACGCAGCGGCCGACGGCTACACGCTGTTGTGCCATCTCGTCAGCATTTCGACGCTGCCGGAAGTGGACAAGCTGTTTGGCCGGCCACCGGTGTTCACCCGGGACCAGTTTCTCGGGATCGCGCGCATCAACGCGGATCCGCCGATGCTGGTCGCGCATCCGTCCGTGCCCGCGAAGAACCTCAAGGAGTTCGTCGCGCTCGCGAAGAAGCGCGCCGGCGACATGATCTTTTCGTCCTCGGGCCCGTACGGGGCATCCCACGTGCCGTACGCGATGTTTCTCCAGGCGATCGGCGCGCAAATGAGGCACCTGCCCACGACCGGCGGGGCGCCGGCGATGACCGCCGTGCTGGGCGGGCACGCGGTGAGCTGGGCTTCGCCGCCCGCGATCGCCGCGCCGCACCTGAAGGCGGGCAAGATCAGGGCATACGCGATCTGGGGCGGCAGCCGGCTCGCGGATTTCCCGGACATCCCGAGCTTCAAGGAGCAAGGCATCGACGTCGAGTTTTACCTGTGGGCGGGGCTCTTCGCGCAGAGGAACGTTCCGTCCGGCGTGTTCAAGACGTTGCGCGACGCGGTGCGCCAGGCGGTGCAGGATCCCGACGTGAAGAAGGGCTTCGAGAAGGTGCGCACCCCGATCGCCTACCAGGACGCGGATGAGTTCAAGGCGTGGTGGGACAAGGACGCCGAGCGGCTCGCCGCCGTGGTGAAGCGCATCGGCAAGGTGGAAGCGAATTGAGCAGCTTGATCGGTCAGGAGGCCATATGATTGCGATTACGCGGATTCTGAGCGCCGTGGTGCTGGCGCTCGTTGCATACACGGCGGCGGGGCAGGACGCGTATCCCAACCGCCCGATCACCATGATCGTGCCGTTCCCGCCGGGCGGCGTCGCCGATCTCACCGGGCGGCCGATCGCGGCCGCGATGGAGAAGGTCATCAAGCAGCCGATCGCTCCGGTGAACCGCTCGGGGGCGGGTGGAATGGTCGGCTATGCGGCCGCGGCGAACGCCAAGCCCGACGGCTACACCATACTGATCGCGCTCTCCAGCGTTTCGATCTTTCCCGAAGTCGACGCGATCTTCGGCCGGAAGTCCGCTTACACGATGGACCAGCTGGTGCCGATCGCGCTCATCTCGGCCGATCCGACCATCCTGGTCGTGCACCCCTCGATGCCGGTCAAGTCGGCGAAGGAGTTCGTCGCGCTGGCGAGAAAGAACCCGAACGAGATCGCGTTTTCCTCGTCCGGCGTCTACGGCACGCTGCACGTCGCGATGGAAATGCTCGTCCATTCGGCGAACATCAAGCTGCGGCACGTTCCGTTCGCCGGCGGCGGACCCGCGATCACCGCGCTGCTCGGCGGCCACGTGCAGGCGCTCTCGTCGGGGCCGGCGGCCGCGATCGCCTACCTGCGCTCGGGGAAGCTGCGCGCCATCGCGAACTGGGGCGACAAGCGGCTCGCCTCGCTTCCGGAACTGCCCACGTTCAAGGAGCTGGGCTTCAAGGACGTCGAATTCTACATCTGGGCCGGGCTCGTCGCGCCCCGTGGCACGCCCGAGGCGGCGATCAAGACGCTGCGCGATGCCGCTCGCAAGGGCGTCGAGGATTCCGAGTTCAAGACGATCATGGCCAAGCTCGAGACCCCGATCAACTATCTCGACGCGCCTCAGTTCCAGCAATTCTGGGACCGCGACGCCAAGCGCCTCGCGCTCACCGTGAAGCGGGTCGGCAAGGTCGACGAAAAATAAGCAGTCGTCTGCTCCGCCTACTCTTGTAGTGCGGGCGCGCGCCTGTGCCAGTCGATGGCGCGCTGGTACGCGTCCGCCACGCGTAACAGCAGTCCTTCGGCAAACGGGCGCCCAACCAATTGAAAACCGCAAGGCATACGGTTGGCGGTGAACCCGCAAGGAAGTGTAACTGCGGGCAATCCTAGATAGTTGATTCCGCGGGTGCAGTGTGTAAGCGCGCCCAGCGTTCTGGCGATATGCGCCGGATCGCCGTTAGTGGTCTCCTCTATCGTCGGCACCGGAATTGAAACCGCCGGTAGATGCAACACGTCGCATTCCCCGAGCGTGGCCGATATAAATGCCTCTGTCAGCTTCCCTCGCAGCGCGAGCGCTTCGCAATAGCGCGTCGCGGGATACATCAGTCCCACTTCGATTCGCGCACGCACAATATCCGAATACTCGTTGCGCCGGGTAGCGAGCCAGCGCTGATGGATTGTCGCGGCCTCGACGCCCATGATGACCTGCGCCAGCGTATTGAAAAGGTTCACGTCCGGCACGCGCACTGGCGACACCTTCGCGCCGAGTTGCCGGTACACGTCGAGCGTTGCGTCGAGCAGCCTACGCACGTCCTCGGTGGCGTGATCGTAATAATAGTTAGTGGGAACCGCGATGCGGAGTCCTGTCACATCCCCGGTGAGTCCCGCGTCGAAATCGGGCACGCTGAAGCCGGCTGCGGTCGGGTCGGCATGATCCGGGCCCGCGATGGCTTGTAGCAGCCAGGCGCAGTCCCGCGCCGTTCGCGCAAGCGGTCCCACGCAATCGAGAGAATGCGATAGCGGCATGACTCCCGCGCGGCTTACTCTTGTTTGCGTGGGTTTGAGTCCTGTCAGGCCGCACATCGCGGCCGGGTGGCGCAAGGAGCCTCCTGAATCGGTGCCGAGCGAGCCGTAAACCAGCCGTGCGGCGACCGCTGCGGCAGACCCGCTCGAGGAACCCCCGGGAACTCGTGTCAGATCCCAAGGGTTAAGCCCGTGGCCGTAGTGATGGTTGTAGCCTGTCGGACTAAACGCGAACTCCGACATATGCAGCGTGCCGAGATCGAGCGCGCCGGCGGCGTCGAGCCTTTCCAGGACTGTCGCCGTTGTATTGGCCACGAAGTCTCGCCGGATCTTCGAACCGCAGGCTACTCTCCTGCCCTTGCGGTAGAACAAGTCCTTGTGCGCGAGCGGCACACCGTGGAGGCGGCCGCGCAGCTTCCCGCGAGCACGCTCGCGGTCCAATGTGCGCGCGACGTCCAGCACGGAATCGTCGGCGACATTGGCGACGCAGTTGAGCAACGGTCCAAGCCGACGGAGACGTTCAAGCGATAGTGCCGTCACTTGCTCGGAGGAAACATCGCCGCGCGCAATCGCTCGAGCAGCTTCCTCAAGCGTGAGTTGCTCGATCGCCGTGCTCATAATTGGCCGTGACGCGCAATAACGCCGAGGAACGCGGATGGCTCGTCCTCGAAGGCAAGCCCTTTTTCAGCCGCATCGCGAATGGCGGCGTTGAGCTTCGCGACGATATCGGCGTACCCGGAAACTGCATCGAGATTCAAATCTCGGCCGTAGATTTCCCGAAAATGGCCGGTCAGGATGTCAGCGTCCATGATGTGCCTTCCCAATCAGGGCTAAAGTCCAGCCGCGCTGCGGCGCGGCGCACCGACTTCACCGGAATAGAACCACCACCAGTCAGTCGAATCCGGATCGTGGCGTAGCACAGCATCGATCAGCCCCGTCGGCAGCGGACGTGGCTTCCCGAAATGCTGCGCCAGGTGGAGCATGGAAATGAAAGCCTCCCGCTGGATGGAATCGACGACCGCTTGTTCGAGTGTGGTCGCAACGAAATCGGTACCATGGCCGGCTTCGTGCACGACCGGGCCGTTCCCCAAGGCATCGAGGGCGCTCCGTCGCACGTCGGGATCAACGATCAGATCGCAGCGCGGGTAAATTGGCAACGCGCGTGTCGCGATCTTCAGGCCGAGGCGATGGACTGGCGGCAGTGCCTGCTGTGCGGCCGCATAGACGCGGCCGTACAAATCGTGCGTGTGAACCACTGCTTTCACGTCACGGCGCTCGGCCATGATTTGGGCGTGGAACCATTTGAATCCCGGTGGACGAGGTCCCGAGATCCAGTTTGCCGCGTAGTCAAGCAGCGTAATGTCCTGGGGATCCATGTCGCGGTAATTTTTTGCGGCCGTCATCAGGAACCGGTTGTCCACCGGCAGGCGGTGACTGATGTGCTCAAGAAACGCCACGAGCGTTCCACGCTCCCACAAGGCGCGGCAGCTGAATGCGATAGTGGCTTTTAGTTCCTCAAACTGCTCGCGGCCCGGGGTATGTTGCGCAAGGTACTCGTGATAGGGATGCGATCCTGCTCCGGGATCGAGGGATGCGAAGAACTCGTCGTAGTGGTGATGTCCGCTGAACTGCGTCCAGAGTTTGTCGGAGTCCTCACGGACCACCATTCGCAATTCGGCGTCCATGCGCGCGGCGATCACGTTTGCTTGAGCGAGGTACTCGAGGTGATACGCCGTCATCAAGCATTCCGAGAGCTCCTTGCCGCCCACCCATACGCCGATGCCCGGTTGATGCGTAACGCCACTGCCCGCGATCAGCTTGGACAGTTCGCCGGCCATCGCGGCGGAATCGGCAAGCGCGGCGGAATCCCACGTGGCAATGCGATATGCGATCTCCGACTCCATATGGGTAATCGGTTTGAGATCGGCGCGCGTAATGCCGGCCGCCATCGCGGTTTCCGGTGACACGAAGATGCACGCTCCCAGTCGTGGGTTCTTTTGATACAGTGCGATGTCTACCGCGAACTGAAGGGGCAACTCCCCACGCCCCTCGATGACGTTTCCCTGGAGATCGCACACCAGCATCTGCTCGCCCCTGATGTACCGCGGCAGGCAGTCCCGGCCAAAGCGCGGCGTCACAAGAACGAGATCGCTTTTCGGCATGCGCAGACTGGCGTGACCCCATAGGTCGATCATGCGATGCAAGGCGAGCACGCGGCAGACTTGCGCGAGATCGTCGTGTACGTATTGTCCTGTCATGGAAACAGCGTCGCGTAGAAGGATGTGCATCCTAGCGCCCTACAATTTCACTGGTCAAGCGACGCGAATGCGCGGCCGATATGCTTGCCCGGTGTTTGGTGAGTTGTTATAGTCCGCAAGCGGCTCGCGAAGAGGAGGAGTAAGTCATGAGGCTTTCCACTACTATCAGCGCATGCGTCATTGCGTTCGCGGCGCTCACTGCTTTTGCTCAAGAGCCGTATCCTACGCGGCCGGTGAACGTGGTGGTACCGTTTCCCCCCGGAGGAATGGCCGACCTCTCGGCTCGGCCTCTTGCTGCCGCAATGGAAAAAATCTGGAAGCAACCGGTACCGATCATCAACCGGCCAGGTGCCGGCGGCGCCGTGGGCATGCAGTCCGTGTCGATCGCGAAACCCGACGGCTACACCGTCATGGTCACGTTGGTGTCGTACAACACCATTCCGGAAGTCGACGCCATGTTCGGCCGCGCGCCCGCTTATTCACGAGAACAGTTTGTTCCAATAGCGCTGATCGCCGCAGATCCGCCGGTTCTAGTCGTTCATCCATCGCTGCCGGCGAAATCGGTAAAAGATTTGGTAGCCCTGGCGAAAAAACGTCCCAATGAAATAGTGTTTTCGCATTCGGGGGTGTACGGCCCGTCTCACGTGCCGATGGAGATGTTTGTGCACGCAGCAGGCATAAAAATGCGTCATTTGCCTGCGGTAGGAGGGGGGCCCACGATGGCGCTGGTTCTGGGCGGGCACGCGGGAATGTGGGCATCACCTCCTGCGATGGCGGTGCCACATATCGCGAACACGAAGCTGCGCGCACTCGCGTCTTGGGGCGACAAACGGCTGGCCTCCCTCCCGGACGTGCCTACGTTCAAGGAGGTGGGTTACGACCTGGAATTCTACGTCTGGTCGGGCATGTTCGCGCCCAGAGGGGTTGGCACGGCTGTAGTTTCGTCCTTACGCGAAACGGTCAGGCAGGCGGTGCTTTCGGTTGACTTTAAGACGTCAATGGAAAGGATCAAGACGCCGATCGCCTATCTTGATGCGCTGGAGTTTCAGAAGTTCCTGGAAAAGGACCTAAAAATGCTATCTAGCGCGATACGGCGAATGGGCAAGATCGAAGAAGCAAAGTAGTGCAGGGGCATTGATGCGTGTTCGACCATTCGAGAGCATCTGATGCAGGAAACAGAGCAAGCCCCTGAGCAAGCGTGGCGGAGGCTGCGCAACGACCAGTTCTCCGGGCTGCTGCTGATCCTGTTCGCGCTCTACCTCTACTGGGAGAATCGCGCCTATCCCGTCGGCTCGCTCGCCGAGCCCGGCCCGGGATACATGCCGCTGATGCTCGCGATCTTCCTCGCCGCGATGGGCGTGCTGATCATCATCTTCAGCGGCCGCTCCCGGCTCCTGGAGATGAAGTGGGTCGAGGCTCCGCACGCCGTGATCGTGCTCATCGCGTGCGGTGCGGCCGCGTTTGCCCTCGAGCGCATCGGCTACCGGCTCACGATTATCGCCCTGCTGATCTTCCTGCTCGGCGTGCTCGAGCGCAAGCGCCCGCTGCCGGTGCTGATCGTCTCGATATCGTTTGCGATGATCTCCTTCTACGTCATTGGCGACCTGCTGGTGGTGCCGCTGCCGCGCAGCCCGTGGGGCTTCTAAAAGTCGAAAGTCGAAAGTCGAAAGTCGAAAAGACGTAGGCGAAAGGATGAAGACAGAAGGGCTACCGCTCACGGCTCACCGCTCACTGCTCACGGTTCTGAATGGTTGAAACGTTCCAGGATCTCTACCTCGGCTTTTCGATCGCGCTGAGCCCGCAGGTGCTCGTGTACGCGTTCGTCGGGTGCATCATCGGCACGCTGGTGGGCATGATGCCGGGGCTGGGCCCGCTCGCCGGGATCAGCCTGCTGCTGCCCGCGACGTTCGGGCTCAATCCGATCATCGCCATCGTGCTGCTCTCCGGCGTCTATTACGGCGCGATGTACGGCGGCTCGACGACCTCGATCCTGATGCGCATCCCGGGCGAGGCGGCCTCGGTGATGACCTGCATCGACGGCTACGCGATGACCCAGAACGGCCGCGCGGGGCCGGCGCTCGCTATCGCGGCGATCGGCTCGTTCATTGCCGGATCCCTGGGCGTGGTCGGGCTGATGCTGCTGGCGCCCACGCTCGCCGCCTTCGCGCTGCGGTTCGGGCCGCCCGAATACACCGCGCTGCTGCTCATGGGGTTCTTCATCCTCGCCTACATGAGCGCAGGCTCGATGCCGAAGACGCTCTCCATGGCGGGGCTCGGGCTCATTTTCGGGATGGTCGGCATCGACACCATGACCGGCTACACGCGCTTCAGTTTCGGCGTGATCGAGCTCGGCGACGGCATCGGCATCGTGCCGGTTGCGGTCGGGCTGTTCGGCATCTCGGAGATCCTGCTGGTCGCGGGCGCGGCGGAGCCGCCCAAGGTCCAGCGCCCGAAGCTGCGCGAGCTCATCCCCTCGCGCGAGGAGCTCAGGCTCTCGGTGGGCCCGATCGCGCGCGGCAGCCTGCTCGGCTTCCTGATCGGCATCATCCCGGGTTCCGCGCACATCATCTCGTCCTTCGTCTCCTATGGCATCGAGCGGCGCATCTCGAAGCACCCGGAGCGCTTCGGCAGCGGCGCGATCGAGGGCGTCGCGGGGCCGGAATCGGCCAACAACTCCGCGGCGAGCGGCGCCTTCGTTCCGATGATGGCGCTTGGCATCCCCACGAGCCCGATCACGGCGGTCATGATCGCGGCGGTCATGGTGCACGGCATCTCGCCGGGGCCCCTGCTGATCCAGCAGCAGCCGGAGCTGTTCTGGGGGTTCGTCGCGAGCATGTACGTGGGGAACGTCGTGCTGCTGATCCTGAACCTTCCGATGGTGGGGCTGTTCGTGAACCTGCTGCGCATACCCTACGCGTACCTCTACCCCTGCATCCTGTGCTTCACGATCCTCGGCGGCTACTCGGTGGCGAACAGCATCGTGGACGTCTGGATCATGCTCGGCATGGGCGTGATCGGCTACCTGCTGCGCAAGTTCGGCTACGACCTTGCGCCGATCGCGCTCGGCCTCGTGCTCGCGCCGATGCTCGAGCTCTCGGTGCGCCAGTCGCTCGCGATGAGCGCCGGGACCTATGCGATCTTCGTCAACCGGCCGATCGCCGCCATCATGCTCGGGATCGGCGTGCTGATCGTGGTCCTCAGCCTGAAGCCGCTGATCAGCAAGCGCAAGGACTGGCGCGCCAGCGTCGGTCTCGAGAGCGAGCAGAGCTGAGCAGTGCGGTGAACGGGAAATCGGGAATGGGGAATGGCGAATCGTGCGGGCGGCACCGCGCTGGTTCCTCGTCTATCTTGGCCGGCACGAACGTCTTGATGCGGGCTTCCGGCGCCGCGTTATTGGTCTGCGCTTCGCTCGCGCACGCCGCGGGCGAAATTCACGAGGGCGGGCCCTACATCCCCACGCCGCCGGTCGTGGTGGACGCGATGCTGAAGATCGCACGCGTCGGTTCCAGGGACTACGTCGTGGACCTCGGCTCGGGAGACGGGCGCATCGTGCTCACCGCCGCCAGGAAATTCGGTGCGCGCGGCTTCGGCGTGGACATCGACGCGGAGCTCGTGGAACGGAGCAACGCCGCCGCGCGGAAGCTCGGAGTGGCGGAGCGCGTGCATTTCCTCCGGCAGGACGTGCGCAACGCGGACCTGCGGCGTGCCACCGTGCTGACGCTCTATCTGCTGCCGGGAATGATGGAAACCCTGCGCCCGAAGTTCCTGAAGGAGCTGCGTCCCGGGGCTCGCATCGTGTCGCACGATTTTGATCTGGGCGACTGGAAACCGGATCGCAGCGTCACGGTGGAAACACCCGAAAAGTACGATCAGACCGGACAGATCTGGACCTCCACGGTGCACCTTTGGGTCGTGCCGGCCGCCGTGCAGGGGAACTGGCGCGGCACGTGGTCCGACCCCGGGGGCGGGGAATTCCGGCTCGAGATCCGCCAGACGTTTCAGCGCTTCGGCGGCCGGCTCGCGCACGGGGGCGCGAGCGTGAAGCTCGAAGGCGGCAGGATCGACGGGACCCGGCTGCAATTCGGCGCGCAGGGCGCAAGCGGCTCGCCCCGCGAGCTCTTCGTGGGCGTGGTCGAGGGCGAGAGCATGAAGGGCGAAGCGCGGCGGGCCGACGGCACGGTCACCGCGCGCTGGAGCGCCGTGCGCATTCCGTGAACGGCGGGCGCGGGCCCGGTTTCGGGTTTCTCCTCGGGGCGCTGCTCACGGGGCAGACTATCGGCACCGTCGCGACTATGCTTCTGCCCGCGATGGCGCCGAAGGTGGCCGAGACCTACGGCATCAGCGCCTCGCTGATCGGCTACCAGATCAGCCTGCTCGCTGCGGCGATGGTGCTCGCGCTGGTGTTCGGGTCGCACCTTTCCACGCGGTGGGGCCCGTGCCGCGTGACGCAGGTCGGGCTTCTGTTGCTCACCGCGGGCTGCGTCGTCGCCATCTTGCCGCACGTCGCGCTCCTGTTCGCCTCGGCGCTCGCGCTCGGCCTGGGGTACGGTCTGCTCACGCCTTCCGCGTCGCATCTCCTGATGCGCTACGCGCCCGCGGGCCGGCGCAACCTGGTGTTCTCGCTCAAGCAGACCGGCGTGCCGTTAGGGGGTATCGGCGCCGCCGTGATCGGGCCGCAGGTGGCGGTTGCGTTCGGCTGGCAGTGGGCGCTCGCGGGCAACGCGCTCGCGATGCTGCTCATCGTGATGCAGCTCGAAAAGGGGCGGGCGCAATGGGACGACGACCGCGATCCGCACGCGCCGCTCGCAGTCGCGCCCTTCGCCGGTGTGGCCCGCGTCTGGAACGATCCCGCGCTGCGGCTGCTCTCGATCGCGGGCGGCTGCTTCGTCATCGTGCAGGTCTGTCTCTCGACGTTCACCGTCGTGCTGTTCGCGGAAGAGATGCAGACCGGTCTGATCGCGGCCGGCATCGTGCTGACCGCCTCCCAGGTGGGCGGGGTGGCGGGACGGGTGTTCTGGGGGTGGCTCGCCGATCTCACGCGCAACTGCTTCGCGGTGCTGGCGGTGCTGGCCGCCGTCATGCTGGCGAGCTCGGTGCTGGTGCTGGGGGTTACGCCGGCGCTACCGATCGCGGTCTCCTGCGCGCTGTTTTTCGTGCTCGGCTCCACCGCGAGCGGCTGGAATGGAGCGTACCTGGCGGAGGTGGCGCAGTTGAGCCCGCGCGCTGCGATCGCCAGCGCGACCGGAGGCTCGCTCGTCTTCGTGAACGTCGGCAAGACCGTCGGGCCGATCGCATTCACCCACGCCTATCTCGCGGGCGGCAGCTACACGCTCGCCTTTGCCCTGCTCGCGGTCCCGGCGGCGGTGGGTCTGGCGTGCGTGCTCGTCGCCCGCCGGCAGGACCGCGCCGCGCACCCCGAGGTGCGTTGAAGGAAGTCCTCCCGTTTCAACCTGGAAAAAGCGGAACGCAAAGACGCGAAGGCGCAACGATGGACTGCTTTCTCAGGTTCGATCGCCGTCGCGCAGGATTTCCTGCGCCGCATGGGCACCGGCCGCGCCCGCCACGCCGGCGCCGGGATGCATCCCCGCACCGCACAGGTACAGCCCGCGGATCGGCGTGCGGTAGCGCGCCAGCGCGGGCACCGGGCGCATCCACAGCGCCTGGTCCAGCGCGAGCTCCGCATGGCAGGCCTGGCCTTCGGGCCAGCCGTATTCGACCTCGAGTTCGCGCGGCGAGAGCACGCGCGTAACGACCGCCGCTTCGAAATCCGGAAAGTGCCGAGACAGCATCTTCACGGTGAGATTGCCTAGTTCAAGGCGGCGGCCGTCGTCCCATGCGCCCTGCGCGAGCGCGTACGGTGCGCATTGCACGTGCACGTCCACGCGGCCGGAACCCGCCGCTCCATCCGCGGCGCTCACCGCCTCGAGGTACGGATGCTGCGACACGCGTCCGTATTTCGCATCGTCGTAGGCGTGCTCGAGATCGTCGAGCGAGGGCGCGACCACCAGCGCACGGGGTCCGGCCGGGCGCTCGAGCATGAGGCTCACGCGGGCGACGACGCCACGCGACCGGACATGCCGTAGCGCACGCGCGAGGTCCGGGTCGAGCCATTTCGGGTCGGCGAGCACGGTCAGCGTGCGGAGCGGGTCGGCGCCGGAGGCGACGTGCGCGGCGGCGATCTCCTCTCCGCTCGCGAGCACGACGCTTGTTGCGCGCCCGTCGCGCACGCCGATGCGCGCTACCTCGGCCCCGCGGCGCAGCTCGATGCCGGGCAGCCCGGCCAGCACGTGCCGGACATTCGAGCGCGGCGGGCGGAAGACGCCGGGCGGGCTGCCGACATGGTGGTGGAGCAGATTGAACGCCGTTCCTCCCGAGCGCGGCCCCCGGGCGAGGTGCAGGATGCCCGCCGCGCCGAGTGCGCCCTTCAAGGCGTCGGTTTCGAACCAGTCATCGAGGAGGTCCGCGGCGGAAATCGGCAACAGGCGCAGCAGGTCCTCGACTCCCTGCCTGCCGAGCCGCCGCGCCCGCAGCGCGATTGCCGCGAGCTGCAGCACGTCTCGTGGTGCGCGGCCCAAGGGATCCGGTGGCGCCGCCGCGTAGACCGCTTCGAGCAGCCGCGCAAGACGCGCCATCCGTTCGCAGAACGCGGGCCAACGCTCCGCATCGCGCGGGCTCAGCCTCCGGATCGCCGTGACCGAGCGCTCCATGTCGCTACTCAACTCCAGGGCCCCGCCGCCCGGCAACGCCACCGTCGCCCACGGGTCGGGGCGGTGGATCGTGAGGCCGTGCCGATCGAGCGAGAAATCGCGCACGATGGCCGGCGGGATCCACCCCGGCTCGAGCAGGGAGCCGTCGCGCGGCTCGCGCGCGGCGATCACGAGCACGCGCCGGCCGGCGCGCGCGAGCCGGTGCGCGCACACGAGCTCGTTGACGCCGCTCCCAATGATGACGACCGGTTCGCTCACCTTGCGCTTCCCAACATGGTGAGCGCCGCGTTGCGGCCGGAAGCACCCATGACCCCGCCGCCCGGGTGCGTGCCCGCGCCGCACTGCCAGAGCGCGTGAATCGGCGTCTGGTACTTCGCCCACGCGGGCGCCGGGCGCAGGAAGAACATCTGCTGCAGCGTGAGCTCGCCCTGGAAGATGTTGCCCTCGGAGAGGCCCAGCGTGCGCTCGATGTCGGCGGGCGTGATCACCTGCCGGTGCAGGATCGCGGACCTGATGTTCGGCGCATACTCGGCGAGCGTGTCGATCACCGCATCGCCGAACGCCGCGCGCCGCGCTTCCGTCCAGCCGCCGTTCACTGCATACGGCGCGTACTGCACGAAGATGGACATGACGTGCCGGCCCGGCGGCGCCATCGCCGGGTCGATCATGGACGGGATGACGATGTCGAGATACGGGCGGCGCGAGCACTCGCCGTACTTGGCCTCGTCGTACGCGCGCTCGAGGTAGTCCACGCTCGGGCTGATCGAGATGGCCCCGCGCAGGTGTGGCCCGGCGCCCGGCAGGCAGGTGAAGTCGGGCAGCGCGCCGAGCGCGAGGTTCACCTTGCCGGAAGAGCCGCGGAACTTGAATCGGCGGATCGCCTCGACGAATTCGGAAGGCAGGTGCTCCGCGCCCACGAGCTCGATGAAGGTGCGCCGCGGATCGACGCCGGAAACCACGCACTGCGCCGCGATCTCCTCTCCGCTTTCCAACGCGACACCCGTGGCGCGGCCGTTCCCGACCAGCACACGCGCAACCGGAGCACCTGTGCGGATTTCGGCGCCGAGCGCCCGCGCTGCGCCGGCAATCGCTGCGCTCACCGAGCCGTTTCCGCCTTTCGCGAAGCCCCACGCACGGAAGACGCCGTCGATCTCGCCCATGTAGTGGTGCAGCAGCACGTAGGCGGTTCCCGGCGAGCGCGGCCCGAGAAGGGTGCCGATGATGCCGCTCGCGGATTTCGTCGCCTTGAGCGCATCGGTCTCGAACCACTCATCGAGGTAGTCCGCGGCGCTCATCGTCATCAGCTTGCACAGCGCGTGGAACGCGCCGGGTCCGAGGCCGCGCACGTGCCGCGCGACGCGCATGAGCCCGAGCAGGTCGCGGGGGGCGAGCGAGGCCGGGTCCGGAGGGACCATGCCGAGCAACGGCTTCACCGCGCGCGCCATCTGGTGCATGAGGCGGCCGAATTCCTCGAGGGCCTCCGCGTCGCGCGCGGAGTGGCGGGCAAGCTCGCGGTGGTTCTGGTCGTGGTCGCTCCACTGCGCGAGGTAGTCGCCGTTCGCAAGCGGCGTCAACGTGCTCTCGAGCGGCAGGATGTGCAGCCCATGGCGCGGGAGATCGAGGTCGCGGATGATCTCGGGCCGCAGCAGGCTCACGACGTACGAGTAGGTCGAGAACGTGAACCCGGGGAAGACTTCTTCGCTTACCGCGGCGCCTCCGACCTCATCGCGGCGCTCGAGCACGACTACGCGTTTTCCCGCGCGCGCGAGGTACGCGGCGCACACGAGCCCGTTATGGCCGCCGCCGATCACGATCGCGTCGTAGGAGGCAGGCATCGGCATCCGGCGCCCGCTATGCGCGCTTGCGCTCGGGGTTGAAGAAGGGCTTCTTCGCCACGCGCGCGCCGGCGCGCTTGCGCCGGTGCTCGATCGTCACCTCCATCTCGAGGCGCGTTCCGGGCGCGGCCGAGCGCGAGCGCAGGTGCGCGAGCGCGAGATATTTCTTGAGCAGCGGCGACCAGCCCCCGCTCGTCGCGTAGCCGACCTGCTCCCCGCCCGCATATACCGGGACGCTCGTGCGCCACGCCGCGGCAGGTAGCCGCGGCGCGAGCCCGACCTCGTCGTAGAGCCGCTCGAGCGCGTCCCACTCGATCTCGAGCCCCGTGAACCGCCAGGCCGGTCCGCGACGCGCTTCCTCCGCAAGCGCAGGCTTGCCGACGAAATGCTCCTTCTCGAGGCTTACCGTCCAGCCGATGTCGAGCTCGAAGGGGGAGGAGGTCTGCGCCGGGATGAGCGCCTTGCGGGCGGGCACGTAGTCCACGTCGATCAGCATCAGCCCCGCCTCGATGCGCGCGATGTCGAGCGCGAGCATCCCCGCGGGCGTGATTCCGTACGGGGTGCCGGCCTCGATCAGCGCATCCCATACGGGAATCGCGTGCTCGCGCTCGAGCCAGATCTCGTAGCCGAGGTCCCCGGTGTACCCGGTGCGCGAGATCGTCACCGAGAATTCCCGCAGGCGAGCTGCGGTAATTCTGAAATATTTGAGACTGGTCAGGTCAGTGTCGGTCAATTGCTGGAGAATCTGGCGCGAGGCGGGGCCTTGCAGCGCGAGGGCCGCGGTGGACTCGGAGACGTCCTCTATCGTCACCTCGAGCCCCGTTGCGTTGTCCTGCAGCCAGCGCAGATTGGGATCCGCGGCGGTGAGGCGGAAGGTGTCCTCGGCAAGGCGGGCGACCGTCCCGTCATCGAGGACCTTGCCGGCGGCGTCGCACCAGGGCGTGTAGAGCACGTCTCCCACCCGTGCGCCCGCCACGTTGCGCGTCGCAATGCCGTCGAGCAGGCGCGCAGCGTCGCGCCCGCGCACCAGGTACTTGTAGAGCGGAGAGATGTCGAAGAGGGCGGCCGCGGACCGTATCGCGTGGTACTCGCGCTCGTGCGAGAGCTCGTAGGAGCTGGCGACGATATGGCCGGCCCAGCGCCGCCACGCGTGGCTCACGCACACGCGTGCGGTGCGCTCGTGGAAGGGCGTGGTCTTCAGCATGCGGCGCGGTCCCGGTCGCGGAAATCCTCAGCCGCGTGCCGCGCTCTGCGCCGGCGCCGTCGTGTCGCCGGCGCCGAGCGCGCGCTGCATGAGCACGCTGTCCACCCAGCGCTCGAACTTGTAGCCGACCGATGGCAGGAGCCCCACGCGCGCGAAGCCGTGTTTCTCGTGCAGGCGGATCGAAGGATGGTTGGCGCTGTCGCCGATCACCGCGATCATCTGGCGGGCGCCCGCCGCGGCGCACCGGGCGATCAGTTCCCTGAGCAGTGCGCCGCCGACGCCGCGTTTCCCGCAGTCGCGGTGCACGTAGACCGAATCTTCCACCGTGTAGCGATACGCCGGGCGCGCGCGGTAGGCGGACGCATATGCGTAGCCGGCTACACGCCCATCGAGCTCGGCAACCAGATAGGGCAGGGTAGCCGCCGTAATGGACGCATGACGGCGCGCCATTTCCTCGACGGACGGCGGCTCGAGCTCGAACGAAGCGAGCCCGTTCAGCACGTAAAAGGCATAGATGTCCGCGGCTGCGGCGAGGTCCGCGGCGCGCGCGGGACGGATCAGCGCGCCGGAACCCATGCGCGGCCGCGGGGCAGGATGGGAAAAATGGCCGTCACGGGGACGGCCGCAAGTGGCCCGCGCACGATCATCGCGCCGATTCTACTACGGGGCTCCGGCACTGGTTTACAATGCGATGGAAGGCCGCAGCATTCGGCAATCGGAGACGGAGAACCCCATGGCAGAAGATTTTTCCATGTTGCGCAGACGCGTATTGGCTGCACTCGCCGCGCTGCCCGCGGCGCGGCTCGCCGGGGCCGCGGAGATCGCGCGCACGGGCGGGCCGTACGTGCCCACCCCGCAGGTCGTGGTGGACGAGATGCTGCGCATGGCCAACGTCGGGCCGCGCGACTTCGTGGTGGACCTCGGGTCGGGCGACGGCGTCATCGTGCTCACGGCCGCGCGCAGATTCAAGGCGCACGGCTTCGGCGTGGACATCGACCCGGAGCTGGTGAAGTACAGCAACAGCGAGGCGCGTCGCCTCGGCGTCGCGGAACTCGCGCAGTTCCGGGTGCAGAATGTGTACGACGCGGACATCAGCAAGGCGACAGTGGTGACGCTCTACCTGCTGCCGGAGATGATGCTGAGCCTCGCCGCCAAGATGCTGCGCGAGCTCAAGCCCGGCGCGCGCGTGGTCTCGCACGATTATCATTTCGGCGAGTGGCAGCCGGACGCGCGGGTGACGCTCGACGTGCCCGAGAAGGAGAAGGTGAGCGGCATCCCGAGCGCCACCGTTTACCTGTGGATCGTGCCGGCACGGGTCGCCGGCAGGTGGCAGATCCGCGTCACGGCTTCCGGGGGGGCGGAGCAGCATGAAGTGGTGCTGCGCCAGAGCTACCAGAGATTCGACGGAACGATCACGGGTGCGGCGGGCAAGGCCGGGAAGCTCGTGCAGACGCGGCTGCGCGGCGAGGAGATCGTTTTTTCCCTGCCCGTCGCCGGCGGCCGGCACGTCTTCAAGGGGCAGGTGAGCGGGGAGGCCATGGAGGGCGGCGTCGAGCTCGCCGGCGGCAGGGGTGTCGCGCGGTGGAACGGCAGGCGCATCGGCACCTGAGAGGCGCGGCGCGGGCACGGCGGCGCCGGGATGCCCGCTCCTGGAAGGGCGTTCCGACTCCCCTGGGAAGCAAAGGCAGCGCTTGAACCGGCGCGAAGCACTGTGCGGCGCGGCTGCGCTGCTCGTCTCGGCGCGCTGGACGCAGGCCGTCTGGGCTGCGCGGGGCGAGGCGCTGCGCGCCGAGAAGCCGCACGCCGACGAAACCTTCTCCTTTTTTTTCCCGACACCGCAGGCGACCGTGGTGCGCATGCTCGAGCTTGCGAGGGTCGGGCCGGCGGACCTGGTGCTCGACCTGGGCTCGGGCGACGGGCGCATCCCGATCAGCGCGGCGCGCTATTTCGGTGCGCGCGGCTGGGGCGTGGACAGCGACGCCGAGCTGATCGGGCAGAGCATCGCCGAGGCGAAGCGCCAGGGCGTCGCGGAACGCGTGCGCTTCGAGCAGCGCGACGTGCTGAAGACCGACACGAGCAAGGCCACGGTCGTGACGATTTACCTGTTGCCGGGGCTGATCGCGCGGCTGCGGCGCAAGCTGCTCGCGGAACTGAAGCCCGGCGCGCGCATCCTCGTGCACGACTTCACCATGACCGACTGGTCTCCCGACGAGACGCTCACCTTCTACGTGCCGGAGCGCAACCAGGGTCGCGGGGGCGAGAGCACCGTGCGGCTGTGGGTAGTCCCCGCGAATTTCTCCGGCGACTGGGACGCGCGCATCGAGGGTGCGCGCAGCGAGTCGCTGGCGCTCTCCATCCGGCAGCGTTTCCAGCGCGCCGGGGGGCTCGCCCGGCGCGGCGCCGAGGCGTGGGACCTCACGAGCGTCGCGGTGCGCGGAGCGCAGATCGCTTTCGGGATCGAGGCGGGGGAGACGCAATACGAGGTGTCTGCCCGCCTGGAAGGAGACGCGATGATGGGCGAGGTGCACATCCGCCGCGGCACCGACGCTCCGGCCACGGCGCGCTGGAGCGCCCGCCGCACCTCGCGTCGGCAGCCCCTGGACGGGACGGAGCGCTGAAGTCCGGGCGGCGGACCGTTCAGTTCAGCAGGAAAGCCCGCGGCAGCGATTCCACCATGGCGCGCCGGTAGTTCGCCTGCGTCTCCGCAATGTCGTGCACCCCGCGGTTGCGCGCGTCGGTCACGATCTCGCCGTGTTCGAGCAGGCCGCGGTGCAGCGCTTGGGGGCGCGCGAGCATCGCGGCGAGCGTCGCGGCATGCTGTGGCACGACGTGATCCAGCGCGACCGGCCGGGCGGGGGGCAGGGGGCGCACGCTCGCCACGAGGAAGCTGTTCACGTGCGCCGACCCCGGCCACTCGGGCCGGTAGAGCACGATATGGGGCAGCTCGGCGCGCACCGTCGCGAGCAGGTGCGCGTAGGCATCGGGAAGCGCCAGGTCCGCGAAGGTGTTGAATACCGCGATGCCGTCCGCGGTGAGGCAGCGGCGCAGGTCGTTGAAGAAATCGCGCGTGACCAGGTAATCGGGTATGCCGTCGCCGTGGAAGAGGTCCACGATGATCACATCGTAGCGCCGGGCGCAGCGGCGCAGCTGCGTGCGCGCGTCGGCGAGCTCGACGCGCACGCGCGAGGGATCGAAGCCGAAATAGCGCTGCGCCGCGGCGAGCGAGGCGGGGTCGATCTCCACGGCGTCCACGGGCACGCCCCGTTCCGCGAAGCGCATCGGCACGATGCCGGCGCCCAGGCCCAGCACGAGCGCATGCTCGATTTGCGGGCGGTAGGCGTGCGCCAGCGCCTCGAGCGCGTAGGTGTAGTAGGAAAGCGAGCGCCCGTCCGAGGCGACGGTATTCTGGATCAGCCCGTCCTGGAAGTAGATGCGCACGAATCCGCCGGTGACCGGATCGGGATCGCTGCGCAGGATCTTCACCGTGCCGAAGAGAGAATTGATGCGCGCCTCGACGCGCCACGTCCTGCCCCCGTGGTTCGCCGGCCACATGCGGCCGACGTAGGCATCGGCCTGCCACAGCATCAGTGCGGCGGCGAGTGTCGCGCCCCCGGCGGCGAGGCCGAGCTTGCGGCGCGCCCCGAGCGAAGCGGGCGCGCGCACGGCGGCGGCGAGCGAGAGCAGCGCGAGCATGAGCGCCACCGTCAGCGTGGCGGAAAAATTGCTGAAGTTGGGAATGAGGCCGAAAGCGGTCACCAGCACGCCCGCGACCGAGCCGATGGTGCTCACGAAGAAGACCCGGCCGGCGCCGGCATCTCCCCCGCGCCCCGCGCCGCGCGCGAGCAGTATCGCCACCAGCAGCGGGTTCATCGCGGAGACCGCGACCAGCGGCACGAAGAGCAGGATCAGGCACGCTGCGAACGCTCCCAGCACCAGGTCCATGGCTGCGAGCCCGGCGAACAGGTAGGGATACGCGAGGCACGCGGCGACGATGGCGAAAGCGGCGGCGGCGGGCATCAGCGCGAAGAGCTGCGTGAGCCGCTCGACGCTCGCGCCGGAGCGAAATCCGGCGAACCGTCCGCCGGCCCAGTAGCCGAGCGCGAGCGCAACGAGCGTGATCGAGAGTATGCCGGTCCAGATGTAGAGGCTCACCCCGAAATAGGGCGTCATGATGCGCGAGGCAAGCAGCTCGAGCGCGAGCACCGCGGCGCCCGAGACGAAGATGATGGCGTAGAGCATGTCCGGGAATCAGTCGGGTATAATTCACCGTTTTCGAGCCTGCCAATATAACGCAGGAACACAATGCCGACGAGGAGGACGGTGCCGAGCAGACCAGAGGAGGTGATCCGTGCAGTCCACATCGTGTGATCGAGTATCGAGCGTTGTGCGGCGGTGCCTGACCGCCGCGGCCGCCGTGTCCGGCCTGGCGCTCGCCCCGGCCTGGGGCGGGGAGCCGAGCGTTCCCTACGTGCCGACGCCGCAGGACGTGGTGGAGCGGATGTTGCAGATCGCCAAGGTCACGCCGAGGGACTACGTGATCGATCTCGGCTCGGGCGACGGGCGCATCGTGATCACCGCGGCGAGGAAATTCGGCGCGCGCGGCTTCGGCGTGGATCTCAACCCGCAGCGCATCACCGAGAGCGTCGAGAACGCGCGCAAGGCGGGCGTGAGCGACAAGGTCGCGTTCTATCAGCGCGACCTCTTCGAGACCGATTTGAGCGAGGCGACCGTGATCACGATGTACCTGCTGCCGCGCGTCAACCTGGAGCTGCGCCCGCGACTGCTCCAGCTCAAGCCCGGCACGCGGCTGGTCTCGCACGATTTTTCCATGGAGGAGTGGAAGCCCGATACCCACGTCACGGTGGAAAGCAAGGACAAGTACGGCGGGGCCGGCGGCAGGAGCGAGATCTATTTCTGGATCGTGCCCGCGCAGGTTTCCGGCACCTGGCAATGGCAGTTTCCGGTGGCCGGCAAGCCGCACTCCTACGAAGTGACGCTGGAACAGCGCTTCCAGGAAATCTCCGGCTCCGTGCGGCTCGGCGGCCGCACGATCCGGGTGCAGGGCGCGCGCCTGCGCGGTGACGAGATCCGCTTCAACTTCACCGCGGAGCTGGACGGCGCGCCGGTGAAGCACGAGTTCACCGGAAAGGTCGAGGCCGATACCATTGCCGGCACGGTCGCGGTATCGGGCGCGCGCGTCACCGCCCAGATCGAATGGAATGCGCGGCGCACGGTACGGGGAGCGGCGGCCCCTGTGCGGGCGGACCCCTACGCCGTGCGCTTCGTGGAGACCCCGAAATGAAGAACTGCGGCTCGCTCCGGAGGCGGCTCGGCTGGTCGTTCGCGGCGGCGGGCCTCGCCGCGGGCGTGGCGCTCGCCCAGGATTACGGCGACTCGCCGTATGTGCCCACCCCGCAGAGCGTGGTGGACAAGATGCTCGAGGTGGCGAGCGTGGGGCCCAACGATTTCGTGGTGGACCTCGGCTCGGGCGACGGGCGTATCGTGATCACCGCGGCGAAGAAATTCGGCGCGCGCGGCTTCGGCGTGGACATCGATCCGCGGCTCGTGGAGCGCAGCAAGAAGCTCGCGGCGCAGGCCGGGGTGGCGAAGCGGGCCGCGTTCTACGCGCGCGATCTCTACCAGACCGATGTCAGCCGCGCGACGGTGCTCACGATGTACCTGCTGCCCGAGGTGGTCCTGATGGTCAGGCCCAAGCTGCTCGCCGAGTTGAAGCCCGGCGCGCGCATCGTGTCGCACGATTACGACCTGGGCGAATGGCAGCCCGATTTCCAGATCGAGGTCGACGCGCCGGACAAGCCGGTCGGACTGAAAAAAACCAGCAAGATCCTGTACTGGGTAGTGCCGGCGAGCGCGGCAGGGCGCTGGCGCTGGGAGCTCGGCCTGGACGGGGGACCGGCGCCCTTCGAGCTATCGCTCGACCAGCAGTTCCAGAAACTGAACGGCAGGCTCACCGTGTCCGGGCAAGGCATGGCCATCGAAAACGGGGTGCTCGCGGGCGAGCGTATCGGGTTCGCGGCGGCTTCCGGCAGTGGCGCGGCAGCGGTGCGATACGAGTTTTCCGGACGCATCGCCGGCGACGCGATCAAGGGCACGGTCCGCGTCGTGCGCGGCGCGCAATCGCAGGAAATCGGCTGGAGCGCCGCACGCGTCGAGGCATGGCCTCCGCGCCATACCGACGCACCCGCGCCGCAGGTCGCGAAATAGATGGCGCAGGGGCGGGCGCGGTCCACGGCGGCGGCCGCATGCATGCTCGCTGCGGCGGTGGCTGCCGGCCCTGGCGCTGCCGCCGGCCTGCCCGACATCCCGACACCGTATCTCGCCTCCACCCATGTCGCGGTGGATGAGATGCTGCGGCTCGCGGAGGTGCGCGCGGAAGACCTGGTCGTCGATCTCGGCTCCGGAGACGGGCGCGTGGTGATCGCCGCGGCGCGCGACTGGGGCGCGCGCGGCCTGGGCATCGAGATCGATCCCGCGCTCGTCGAGGAGAGCCGCGCGAACGCCCGGCGGGCCGGCGTGGCGGAGCGGGTGGAATTCCGGCACGGCGACGTGCTCACGGCCGACCTGCGGGCCGGCACGGTCGTCACCATGTATCTGCTCACTCCCCTGGTCGAGCGGCTCAAGCCCAGGCTGCTCGCGGAATTGCGGCCCGGCACGCGCATCGTCGCGCACGATTACGGCTTCTCCGACTGGAAGGCGGACCGGCGCGTCACCATATCCAAGACCTATTATCTCTACGTCGTGCCGGCGCAGGTTGCCGGCCGGTGGCAGCTCACTGCGACGCTGCCCGGGGGCGAGGGCGAGTACGAGCTGCGCCTGGAGCAGCGCTACCAGGAAATACGCGGTGGCGCGCACCTCTCGGGCGGCTTCCTGCCCGCTTTCGAGGCGCGGCTCTCTGGAGACCGCATCCAGTTCGTGCTGGTGACCGGGCAGACGAGCCACCGCTTCGAGGGGCAGGTCCGGGGCGCGGCGATGGAAGGCGTGGTGCGCTCGGGCACCGGGCCGCAGCTCGTCGCGAGCCGCTGGCGCGCGACGCGCATCGTTTCCGGAGCGGAAGAGGGATGATGGGAGCACGGGCGGTTCCGGCCGTTCTTTGCGCCCTGCTGTGCGCGGTCCTTGCCGTTCCGCTCGCGCCCTCGCACGCCCAGGAGCGCGGCTTCCCGCACGACGTGCCGTTCGTGCCCACCGCGCAGCTCACCGTGGACGAGATGCTGCGGCTCGCCGGGGTCACCGCCAAGGATTTCGTGATCGATCTCGGCTCCGGCGACGGGCGCATCGTGATCACGGCGGCGCGGAAATTCGGCGCGCGCGGCCTGGGCGTGGATCTCGATTTCAACCTCGTCATCCAGTCCGAGGAGTCTGCGCGGCAGGCCGGCGTGGCGGACCGCGTCCAGTTCCTCCAGCAGGATCTCTTCAAGACCGACCTCAGTCCGGCGAGCGTGATCACGACCTACCTGCTGCCGGGCGTCATGCTGAAGCTGCGCGACCGGCTGCTCGCGCTCAAGCCTGGCACGCGCGTCGTCTCGCACGATTTCGACCTGGGCGACTGGAAGCCCGACCAGACCACGTCGGTGCGCAAGAACGTCTACCTCTGGATCGTGCCCGCGCAGGTTGCGGGCGTGTGGCGCACCAGCATCGAGTTGCCGGCGGCGGCGCGCAAGCTCGATCTGGAATTCACGCAGCGCTACCAGCAGGTGAGCGCGCACGGGCGCCTCGACGGCGCGCCGGCGATGGTGTGGGAGGCGCGAATCGCGGGCGAGCGTCTGAGCTTCGTGATGACCGACGCCGACGCGGGCGAGGGCGAGTCCGCGCTGTACTTCGAGGGCCGGGTGAGCGGGGACGTCATCGAAGGCGAGGTGACGCGCGGGGTGGGCATGCAGCGCCGCGTCGCGAAGTGGCGCGCGGTGAGAATCAAACGGTGAATGCGGCGCCGCGCGGCGGGTTGATGGGATAATGCGGGCGGCACGGTGCCGATGGACGCCGATGACATCGACACCGGAGAGCCGGGATTTTTCGAGACGGGTTCTGATGAGAAAGGGTTCGATATGGATCGGGTAACGCGTTGGGTTCGCGGATTCGCCGTGGCGCTCGCGCTCGCAGCGCCGGGCGCCGGCGCGCAGGATGGCAGGGGCGACGTCGTGTACGTGCCCACGCCGCAGATCGTCGTGGACGAGATGCTGCAGATGGCGAAGGTCGGTCCCAAGGACTACGTGATCGATCTGGGCTCGGGCGACGGGCGCATCGTGGTCACGGCCGCGAAGCAATTCGGCGCGCGCGGATTCGGCGTGGATCTCGACACCCATCTCAACAAGCTGGCCAACGAGCGTGCCAGCAAGGAAGGAGTAGCCGATCGCGCGCGCTTCATCGAGCAGAACCTGTTCGAGACCGATCTCGGCTCCGCGACGGTGATCACGAGCTACCTGCTGCCCGAGATGAACTTGAAGCTGCGCCCGAAGCTGCTCTCGCTCAAGCCCGGCACGCGCGTGGTGGCCCACGACTACGCGATGGGCGACTGGGACCCGGACGACGAGAGGATCCTGATCGTCCCGGAGAAGACGGTCGGCGATCCGGGCAAGAGCTACGTCTACCTGTGGGTCGTACCGGCCCGGGTCGCCGGGCGCTGGGAGTCGCAGCTGCCGGTCGGCGGCCGCACCGTCGCCTATCAGTTCGCGTTCGAGCAGCGCTACCAGGTGGTGCAAGGCAGCGTGCGGATAGACCAGCGCGAGTTCCGTCTGCCGCAGATCCGGCTCAACGGCGAGGAGATGAACTTCCCCCTGAACGCGACCATCGGCGGCAGCCTGGTGAGCCACCGCTTCCGCGGCTGGGTCAAGGACGATGTCATCGAAGGAACGGTGACCATAGGCGAGGGCGCGGGCCAGCGGGTCACGCCGTGGCGCGCGAAGCTCACGGCGCGCGGCGAAGCGCGCATGAGCGCCGTCGCTCCCGCTCTGGCGGGAGCATTCCGATGAGCGCGCCCGCGCAGGCCCCGGGCGCGGGAGGCGCGCCGCGCCCGACGCTCACCGTGTTCGACGCGGTGGCGATGATCGTCGGCATCGTCGTCGGGGTGGGGATCTTCAAGGCGCCGTCCATCGTCGCCGGCAACGTGGGGAGCGAGACCGCGTTCATCGCGATCTGGATCGCGGGCGGCGTGATTTCCCTGATCGGTGCGCTTTGCTACGCGGAACTCGCGAGCTCGCATCCCAACGCGGGCGGCGAGTACCACTTCCTCAACCGTGCCTACGGGGACTGGCTCGGATTTCTCTTCGCATGGGCGCGCATGACGGTCATCCAGACCGGGGCAATCGCCGCGATCGCCTTCGTGTTCGGCGACTACGCGACGCGGCTCGTGCCGCTCGGGGCCTACAGCTCGGGCATCTACGCCGGGCTCGCGGTCGCCGCGATCACCGCTTTGAACGTCACCGGCACGACCCGGAGCAAATGGGTGCAGAACACGCTCACCGTCGCGCTCGCGCTCGCCATCCTCGCGGTGGTGGCGGGCGGCCTCACGGCCTCCGCGGCCCCGGCGGCTGCGCCGGCGCCGGCGCAGGCGGAGGTGCCGTTCTTCGGCGGGCTCGCGCTGATCTTCGTGCTGCTTACCTACGGGGGATGGAACGAGGCCGCCTACCTCAGCGCCGAGATCCGGGAGGCGAAGCGCAACGTCGTGCGCGCGCTCATCATCGGCATCGTCGTGATCACCACGCTCTACCTGCTGCTCAATCTCGCCTACCTCAACGCGCTCGGGCTCGGCGGCATGAAGGCATCCAGCGCGGTCGCGGCGGACCTGATGCGGGTCGCGTGGGGAGACGCGGGAGCCTGGCTGCTGTCCATCGTGGTGGTGTCGGCGTCGCTCTCGACGCTCAACGCGACCGTGTTCACCGGCGCGCGCACCAACTACGCGCTGGGGCGCGACTTCCGCATTTTCCGCGCGCTGGGGCGGTGGGACGAGAAATCCGCCGCGCCGGGCAACGCCCTGCTCGTGCAAGGAGCGATCGCGCTCGCGCTCGTCGCGCTCGCCTCGCTCACGCCAGACGGGTTCACCACCATGGTCGCGTACACGGCGCCGGCGTTCTGGCTGTTCTTCATGCTGACCGGCATCTCGCTGTTTCTATTGCGCCGGCAGTCGCCCGCCAGCGCAGATCCGTTCCGGGTGCCGCTCTACCCGGTGACACCGGCGCTGTTCTGCTTGACCGCGGCCTACATGCTCTACTCGAGCTTCAACTACGCGATGAGCCTCGACCCGGGCAGCATCGGCGCGATCGTGGGCATGGCAATGCTCGCGACCGGGCTGCCGGTGCTGGCGCTCGCCAGGCGGCGAGCAGCGTAGATGTTCTGACGCGGTGAAACGCGCGTGCGTTTCACCGTGTTAGAGGATCTTCACCTGCGCGGGGTTGACCCCCACCTTGACGGCGACGCCCGGGGCGAAGCCGCGCTCGCCGATGAAATGCGGCTGGTCGGCAACCAGCTCGGCGTTGCCCACGCGCAGCGTGTAGCGCACGAACTCTCCCAGGAATTCGCGCTCGGCCACCGTCCCCGCGACCCAGCTGCGCCCGGGCTCGTCCGGCGCATCCGGGGCAACGAGCTTGAGCGTGTGCGGGCGCACGGCGATCTCGGCCGAACCGGCCGGCGCGGCCGTCCTGCCGAGCGGAACCTCGCCCAGCACCGGAGAGCGGAACACGCCGCGCTCGCCGTCGCGCTCGAGCGTGCCGCGCAGCAGGTTGATGGTGCCCACGAAATTGGCGATGAAGCGATTGGCGGGATTGTCGTAGAGCTCCATGGGCGAGCCCACCTGCTGGATCACGCCCCCGTCGAGCACCGCGACGCGGTCCGAGATCGAGAGCGCCTCCTCTTGGTCGTGCGTCACGAAGATGGTGGTGATCCCGAGCTTGCGCTGGAGCTCGAAGAGCTCCGTGCGCATGTGCACGCGCAGCTTGGCGTCGAGATTGGACAGCGGCTCGTCGAGCAGCAGCACCTTGGGCTCGATCGCGATGGTGCGCGCGAGCGCGACGCGCTGCTGCTGGCCGCCCGAGAGCTGGCCCGGGCGGCGCGCGCCGAATTCCTTCAGCCCGACGAGTTCGAGGGCGGCGGCCACGCGGGTCTCGATCTCCGCGCGCGGGAGCTTGCGCTCGACGAGTCCGAAGGCGACGTTCTGCGCGACCGTCATGTGCGGCCACAGCGCGTAGTTCTGGAACACCATCCCGATGTCGCGATCCCAGGGGGAGACGCGGGTGATGTCCGCGCCCGCGACGCGAATCGTCCCGGTGTCCGGCTGCAGGAAGCCGGCGAGCAGGCGCAGCAGCGTTGACTTTCCCGACCCTGAGGGGCCCAGCAGCGCGAAAAACTCGCCCGGCTCGATCGTGACGCTCACGTCGTGCAGAACCCGTGTCGCGCCGTAGGAGAGCGAGACGTTGGCGAACTCCACCGGGACCTGGCGCTGTTTCTCCATTTCAGACCTCGATTCTGGCAAGCGGCTGGGATTGCTTTTCGGCCTCGCGCCGCTCGATCAGCCGGTGCGAGAGGTAGGTGCCGATCGCGACGATCGCTACGGCGAGCACGCCAAGAGCGGCGCCGGGGCCGCGCCCGGCTGCGCTCTGCATGTAGAGGTAGATGCCGTAGGACATCGGCGCATCGTGCTGGGCGGTCACCAGCATGAGGGTCGCCGAGAGCTCGACCGCGGCGGTCATGAAGCTCGTGACGAAGCCGGCGAGGATCCCGCCCGCCATCAGCGGAACCACCACCCGCACGATCGCGCGCGACTTCCGCGCGCCCAGGTTCTCGGCCGCTTCCTCGAGCGAGACGTGCATCTGCTGCAGCGCCGCGAGGCACGAGCGCAGCGCGTAGGGCAGGCGCCGGATCGAGTAGGCGACGACGAGCAGCAGCCACGAGGAGGTCAGCAGATCGTCGGTGAACGGCAGCTCCATCCCGCGGAAGGTGCGCAGATAACCGATGGCGAGCACCACGCCCGGGATCGCGAGCGCGGCGGTCGCGATAAAGTCGAGCGACAGCCTTGCGGGCACCCGGGTGCGCAGGATCAAGTAGGCGATCGCGGTGCCGAGCACGACGTCGATGCCGGCGGCGATCCCGCAGTAGAGCAGCGTGTTCCAGATCATGCGCGGGGAGTCCTGGAACACGGTGGCGTAGTGCTGGAGCGTGAAGCCCTCGGGCAGCACGCTGAAGCTCCACACCTTTGCGAGCGAGAGCATCAGGATGCCCAGATGCGGGGCGAGCACCAGCGCGAGCACGAGGACGATCCAGCCGTAGGCGAAGACCCCCTGCCACGGCGTGAGCCGCCGTTTCGCAAGCCCGCTGTAGCCGCGCTGCATCGTCGCGTATTCGCGTCCCTTCAGAACGAGCGCGGACGCCCACAGCGCCACCAGAGAGAACACGATCATGAACACGCCGATCACGTAGCCGATCGGGTCCTCGATTCCGACCGAGGTGATGCGCAGGTATGCCTGCGGCGCCAGCATGTTGGTGACGTTGAGCACGAGCGGCGTGCCGAGATCGTCGAATACCTTGATGAAGACGAGCGCCGCGCCCGCGATGTAGCCCGGCATGGCGAGGGGGAAGACGATGCGCCGGAACAGCCGCATGCCGCTTGCGCCGAGGTTCAGCGCCGATTCCTCCATCGAGCTGTCGATGTTGTTCAGCGCCACCACCAGGTTCATCAGGATGAACGGGAAGTAGTGGATCGCCTCCACGAAGATCACGCCGTTCAGACCGTCCATGATCGGGAGCGTGAACCCGAACCAGTCGTTCAGCAGCAGGTTCACCGAGCCGCTGCGCCCGAAGATGAGCTGCATCGCGATCGCGCCGACGAAGGGCGGCATGATGAGCGGCAGGATCCCCAGGGTCTGGATCAGCAGCGCGCCGCGGAACTGGAAGCGCGCCGTGAAGTAGGCAAGCGGCACCGCGATGATCGTCGCGAACACCACGGAGAGGGTGGCGACATACAGGCTGTTCCAGAACGACTCGCGCATGAGCGAGATGTGAAAGAACGAGACGAAGTGCGACAGCGTGAAGCCGCCGGTGCCGTCGACGAAGGCGACGTAGATGACAGTGAGTACCGGGACGACCAGGAAGGCGAACAGGAAAAGCCCGATCGCCGCGGCGATCGCGACCTGGGGCCAGGTAATGCGCGTGCTCATGCGCTAGAAATCGCCGGGGTATGCAAAGGGCCCCGGTAATGGGTCATGGGTCATCGGTAACGGGTAACGGGAGAGGAGGGTAATGAGCTCACGCCCATTACCCATCGCCCATCACCCGTCACCAGGAAAGATCGGCGTTGATCCGCGGATTTACCGGGCCATCGCCGCGGCCCGGTTCGCGAGCTCGGCCGCGCGCACGTAGTTCTTGCGCGCCGTCGAGTTCCAGTATTCCTCGAGCCCGGTGAGCTGCTTCGTCTTCAGCGCGTCGCGCTTGGTGTCGCGGAACAGCGCGAGAAACTCCTTGTCTTTCGACTTCGCCTCGCTCACGATCGGGGCGAAGGCGAGCTCGCGCGCTTCCTCGAGCAGCTTCTGCGCTTCCGGGTTCTTCTTGCCGGCGAGCCTCGCGGTCGCCTCGTGGATCGCCTTGGTCGCCGCCACCAGCTCGCGGTGGCGGAACGTGATCGTCTGGTCGAAAATCGAGCTCACGACGTAGTAGCGCGACTCGGAGAGCTCGGAGTTGAAGTTGACCTTGGCCTTGACCTTGCCGCCGAACGGGTTGGGATAGTCGGCGGGCGCCTTCTGGTAGGTCGCCGGCAGCACCGGCAGGCGCCGGATCTTGGGATCGAGCAGGATTTCCTGGCCTTCCGGCGACAGAGCGAAGGCTATGAATTTGCGGCCCATGTCGGGATTGCGCGCGTTGGCCACGAGCCCGATGTTGGCCGGCACGATCGAGGTCATCGAGGGATAGACGAACTCGACCGGGAAGCCCGAGGCCTTGGCCGAGAGCCCGAAGAAGTCGATCACGAGCCCGATGCCGAACTGGCCGTTGTTCACGCCGTCGGGCACGCCGAAGCTGCGCTCGGTGACCGCGGCGCTGTTGCCCGTGATCATCAGCACCTGTTGCCAGCCTTTCTCCCAGCCCTCGCCCTGCAGGATGGTCTCGATCGTTAGGTGGGTCGTGCCGGAGCGCGACGGCGAGGAGATGGCGACGTGGCCGAAGTAGACGGGCTTCATGAGGTCAACCCACTCCTTCGGCTCCGGCAGCCGGTTCGCCTTCATGTAGCGCGTGTTCCACATGAGCCCGTAGCCCGCGAGCGCCTGCCCGAGGTAGAACCCGCCCGGATGATTGACCGGGTAGGCGCCGACCTTCTTGGGCACCGCCGGGTTGGCGAGGTCGGCCACCTTCGCGAGCAGGTTCTCCTTGTTCAGGACTTCGAACGCATCGGGCGCGGAGGCCCAGAATACGTCGGGCTTGTTCGTCGCCGGAGCTTCGCGCACGTAGGCGATCGCTGCCGAGGTGCCCCGGTTCAGAACCTCGACCTTGACGCCCGGATTGCGCGTCTCGAAGGCCCGCTTGTAGGCTTCGGTGAGATCCTTGGGGAAGGACGTGATGATAGTGAGCTGCTGGGCATGGGCCGCGGTGGCGCCGGCGGCGAGCAACAGGGCGGCGAGCCAGGACGTAACGATGCGCTGGGGATACACGGAGCCTCCTCGTTATAGGAATAGTCTGGATTCGAGCTTGAAAATACTACATTTTTTCGTATGCCTTGACCACCATGGCTTGAAAACCGGGCGGACTGCCCCATGTTTCAAGCGCTTGTAATTCAGGGGAAAAACAATGACCGCCACCACCGCCAGGGAGACCCGCGGCTTCCAGGCTGAAGTCAAGCAGCTGCTCAACCTCATGATCCACTCCTTGTACTCGAACAAGGAGATCTACCTGCGCGAGCTCGTCTCCAACGCTTCCGACGCATGCGACCGGCTGCGGTTCGAGGCGCTCACCAACAACGCGCTCTATGACAGCGACCCCGATCTCAAGGTTCGCGTCCGTTTCGATCCCAAGGCCCGCACCGTCACCGTGTCCGACAACGGCATCGGCATGTCGCGGCAGGAGGTGATCGAGCAGATCGGCACCATCGCCAGGTCGGGCACGCGCGAGTTCTTCGAGCGCCTGACCGGGGACGAGGCGAAGGACGCGCGCCTGATCGGGCAGTTCGGCGTCGGCTTCTATTCCTCGTTCATCGTTGCCGACAAGGTGACGCTCACCACGCGGCGCGCGGGCGCTCCGGCATCCGAGGGCGTGCGGTGGGAATCCGACGGCGGCGGCGAGTTCACGGTCGAGACCGTGGAGGAGCCCGCGCGCGGCACCGCGGTGACGCTGCACCTGCGCGAGGGCGAGGACGAGTTCCTGGACGGCGAGCGCCTGCGCGCCATCATCCGCCGCTACTCGGATCACATCATGGTCCCGATCCTCATGAAGAAGGAGGAGTGGGACAAGGACAACCGCGTCTACCGCACCACGGGCGAGGACGAGCGCGTCAACCAGGAGGGCGCGCTGTGGGCGCGGCCCAAGAGCGAGATCAGCGAGCAGCAGTACGAGGAATTCTACAAGCACGTCGCCCACGATTTCGAGCCGCCGCTCGCCCATGCCCACGCGAAGGTCGAAGGCCGCAAGGAGTACATCCAGCTGCTCTACATCCCCTCGCGCGCGCCCTTCGACCTGTGGGACCGCGAGCATCGGCGCGGCATCAAGCTCTACGTGCGGCGGGTGTTCATCATGGACGACGCCGAGCACCTGATGCCCGCCTACCTGCGCTTCGTGCGCGGGGTGATCGACTCCAACGACCTGCCGCTCAACGTCTCGCGTGAGATCCTGCAGGAATCGAAGGACGTGGAGATGATCCGCGCCGGATCGGTACGGCGCGTGCTCTCCCTGCTGGAAGAAATCGCCGAGAGCCAGAAGGAGAAATACGCGAAGTTCTGGAAGGAGTTCGGGCGCGTGCTGAAGGAAGGCGTCGGCGAGGACGCCGCAAACCGCGAGCGGATCGCGAAGTTGCTTCGCTTCGCCTCGACCCACGCGGATACCGGGGAGCAGGCGGTCGCGCTCGCCGACTACGTCGCGCGCATGAAGCCCGGACAGGAGAAGATCTACTACATCACCGCGGAGAGCTTCGCGGCCGCGAAGGCAAGCCCGCACCTCGAGATCTTCCGCAAGAAGGGCGTGGAGGTGCTGCTCCTGCACGACCGCGTGGACGAATGGGTGGTGGCGCACCTGACCGAGTTCGACGGCAAGGCGCTCCAGTCGGTGATGAAGGGGCGGCTCGAGCTCGGTGCGCTCGCGGACGAGGAGGAGAAGAAGGAGCAGGAGAAGCAGGCCGGAGAATTCAAGGAGCTCACCGAGCGCGTCAAGAAGGCGCTCGGCGAGCGCGTGAAAGACGTGCGGGTTACGCTACGGCTCACCGACTCTCCGGCGTGCCTCGTCGCCGACGAGCACGATCTCGGCGCGAACCTGCAGCGGATACTGAAGGCCGTCGGGCAGAAGGCGCCGGAATGGAAGCCGATCCTCGAGGTGAATCCCGGCCATCCGCTGGTGCAGCGGCTGAAGGAGGAAGGCGAGGAAGCGCGCTTCGGCGATTTCGCGCAGGTGCTCTTCGACCAGGCGCTGCTGGCGGAGGGCGGCACGCTGGAGGACCCGGCGGCGTTCGTCAAGCGGATCAATCAGCTCATGCTTCAGATGGGAAAGTGATCCGGTGACGCAGTGACGACTGACGGGTGACGGGTAACGACTGATCACTGACGACGCCACCCAAAGGGGGAAGGCGAAAGTCGATAGGCAAAAGTGAGGCTACGTTACCGGACTTTACTTTCGACTTCCGACTTTCGACTTTTGCCTTCGGGAAGCGAGTGACGAGTGACGAGGTCGTCGGCGGCTACGGAATCCGGATCCTGCCCAAGACGTCGGTCTCCCCTTTAGGGTTCGCGCGGCCCACCACGAGTTCGCCCGGGTCGATGAGTTCCAGGCTGAGCAGCTCGATGTTCGGCCGGTGATTGACGAGCACCACCGGCGTCGGGCCGCGGTGCCTGGCGATGAGCGAGAGCGCCGCCCGCTCGAATTCCGCGATGCGTTCCCGATCCGCGCTCGCGATCTCGCGCAGCGCCGGGTCGGATACGTACTTTTCGTCGAACGCGATTCGCGCGGTGTCCCGGCAGCGGCACATCGGCGAGGTGATAACGAAAGGCCGGATCCCGCGCGCGGCGAACGCCTCTCCGATCCTCCGCGCGTGCGCCTTGCCCTCTGCCGTAAGGTTCGCTTCGCCCTTGCAGCCACCGCTCTCGTCCCACGCCAAGGGATTGCCTCCGCCTGCCTGCGTGTGGCGCATCAGCACGACGAGATTCGGCTCGGTTGCGAGCCGCTCCCACAGACGTTGTTCCGCCCACGCGGGAACGGTGAGCAGGCATACGAATGCCAAGATCGCGCCGCTCGGAGCCGGCTTGGCAAGAGTCGCTGAAGGTATCGTCGAGTTACTCAACGCGGAGGCTTACCTCGCCCAGTCCGTCCACTGACAAGTGGACCCTGTCACCGGGGCGCACGAATTTCGTCGTGATGACGCTCCCGGTCGTGATGATCGTGCCTTGAGGCAGGCTCTTCCCGCGCTTCGCGAGCATGTTGACGAGCCATGTCAGAGCCTCCAGCGGATGTCCCATGACATCCCTTCCATGGCCCTCTCCGACTACCGTATCGTTTATGCGCATGGTCCCATGTGCGGCGGCCAAATCGAGGTCGCGCCAGTCAGTGACCGGTACGCCCAGGACGATCCCCGCGTTCCATACATTGTCCGCGATAACAGAGAACACGTGAGCCGCGAGTTGTGCGTAATCCGCCTGGCGGTCATCGACCAACTCAAAGGCCGGCATCACCGCGGCCACGGCGCGGCCAACTTCCTCACGGCTGTAGGGGCCGCGCGGCGCCGGGAGGTCCGTACCCAATCGCACGGCGATTTCGCATTCGACGCCTAAACGAACGTACTCAGCCCCACGGACGGTGGCGGGCGACTGGTGCATCGTGCGCGCAAAGAGCGCAGCCCGCAAGCGGTTCATGCACTCCGAGCATCTGTTGCATCACCTGCGTGGTCGCGGCAATCTTGCATCCGGCAACGGCGCCGTGCGTTACGCTCCGTAGCTTCTGGAACGCATCTTGCGTCGCGTAGGCTTCTTCGATGCTCCGCGGCCTCGTCCGCTCAGGAATAGGACCGAAAGGTTGACGTTCCCGGTGTGCCTCGATCAAGAACCGTGCTGCATCCTGTATACGACTCTCATCGGCGGGCATTATGCTTCCTCCAAAATGCCGTAGAACCGCCCATTCTGCAGAGCCAGTGAGCTGTGGCTTTCAACGGTCGGCGAAAGCGCAAAATATCATGACATGATTCTTCGCCGTCATCCCCCGATTGCACATTGGATCAACGGCTTCCTACGGGACGCACCGGCCAGATCCTTCAATAACCGGCAAGGAACCAAGCAACGCACTGATCCTCTGGCGATTTCCCGGGTCGCGTTGGCGCCGCTGATGCGGCATCTATTCGCCAGCTGCGATTCGGCGCCGCGGCGATCGCTCGGCGCTTTCGTGAGCAAACCGCCGTCCAGCAGCGCAGAAGGCGCGCGACTTGACGCTCACGGACCGGATGGGGTTTACTTCACCGGCGGAAGACGCCGGCGGTCGCCCGCAGCGGTTCTACAGAAAGAACATCCCCCGACAGCGCCAGAACGACCGCGAACCACCTTTCACTGGGGAGAAACAATGAAGAAATTTCCGCCGAACATCGGAAAATGGGCCGGGCTCGCCGCCGTGCTCACTATTGCCGCTGCCGCGATGCCGGTGGCCGCACAGTCGTACCCCAACAAGCCGGTACGGCTGATCGCTCCTTTTCCGCCGGGCGGCGCGGTGGATGCCGTCGCGCGGATCGTCGGGCAGAACCTCGCCGAGCGCTTCGGGCAGAACGTGGTGGTGGATAACCGAGGCGGGGCGGCCGGGGCCATCGGCTCCGAGCTCGCGGCAAGAGCGGTTCCGGACGGCTACACGCTGCTCGTCGGCTCGACGAGCACGATCTCGATCAACCCGGCGCTCAATCCCAAACTCGCGTACAACCCGAAGCGTGATTTCGTGCCGGTGAGCGTAGTAGGGTACGTGCCGCACGTGCTGCTCGTGCATCCTTCGGTGCCGGCGAACAACGTCAAGGAGTTCATCGCCTACGCGAAGGCCCAGAAAAAGGCGCTCACGTACGCGTCCGTCGGTACCGGGTCGCCGCATCATCTCGCGGGAGAAATCTTCAAGGGGATGGCCGGCGTGGACATGGTCCACGTGCCGTTTACCGGGAGCGGGCCCGCCCTCATCGGATTGATGGGCGGGCAGGTGCAATTTCTTTCGATCGACATGCCCGCCGTGGTCGGTCAGCTCGGCGGCGGCAAGGTGAAGCCGCTCGGGGTCGCCGCGGCGAAGCGCGACCCGCGCGCGCCGACGCTCCCGACCGTGGCCGAATCGGGACTGCCCGGCTTCGAAATATCGGGCTGGTACGGAATCTTTGCGCCCGCCAATACGCCCAGAGACGTCGTCGCGAAACTTTCCGCGGAGATCGCCCGCATGCTTGCGAGCCCGGAGGGGCGTTCGAGCCTCGACAAGATCGGGGTAAACGTGCTGGGCGGCACCGCCAAGGAGGCCGCGGCCTTCATCGCCGGCGAGGACGCGAAGTGGGCGAAGGCGATCCGCGATTCCGGGACCAAAATCGATTGAGGGTGGAAGTGGAGCATGACGTCTGAACTGTTTTCTGCCGAGAAGTACGCCGCAAGCCGGCGCCCGCTCGCCGAGGCGTCGCCGCTCCCCGGCTCGTGCTACGTTTCGCCCGAGTGGTACGAGCGCGAGCTGGAGACGATCTTTCGCAAGGAGTGGCTGTGCGTGGGGCGCGTCGATCAGGTCCCGAATCCGGGCGATTTTTACACGATACCGCTGCTCGGCCAGCCGTTGATCGTCGCGCGCGATCAGAACGGCAAGGTCAACGTGCTCTCGGCGATCTGCCGGCACCGCGGCGCGGTCGTCGTCGAGGGCGAGGGGCGCTGCCGCCAGTTCATGTGCCCGTACCACAACTGGACGTATGCGCTCGACGGCGCGCTCATCAATACGCCCGGGAACCCGCCGCCGATGGACGGCAGCAAGGGCTTCGACAGGGCGCAGCATGGGCTGAAGGCGCTCCCGACGGATTTCTGGACGGGCTTCATCTTCGTCACCTTCAACCCGAGCCCGAAGCCGCTGATGGAATCGCTCGGCACGCTGCCCGCGTTCCTCGCCAACTACCGGCTCGAGAACATGCAGTTCACCCACCGCGACGTCTACGAGGTGGAGTGCAACTGGAAGGTGTGGCTCGAGAACGCATTCGAGAACTACCACGTGCCGACGATCCACCGCAAGCACATCGACCCGGCGAAGCCGCAGAACTGGCAGTTCGAGGAAACCGACGGCGTGTGGGAAGCGATGTACAGCCGCCGCAGCATCGTCGCGTACACCGGCCTGCCCACGCTGACGGGGCTCACCGAGAAAGAGGAGAACGGGCTCTACCACATCTGGCTCAAGCCCAGCCTGCAGATCATCATCACCTCCTCCTCGATGAAGTACCGCCAGTACCTGCCCGAGGGGCCGGAGAAGCTGCGGCTGATCGAGAACTGGACATTTCCCGGGACGACGGTGGAGCTGCCGCAGTTCTCGGAGACTGTCGGTGCCGCGTACTACCACAAGTATTCGGAGATCATCCGGGAGGACCTGCGCATATCGCCCAACGTGCAGCGGGGAATGCGTTCGGGGGTCTATACGCCCGGTCGCTACTCGCTGGAGGAATTCGTCGTGCACCGTATCGCCAACTACGTGCTCGACCGCGTGCTCGGCCCCGCGCAGGCGCCGGTGCGGGCCGCGCGCGACCCGGCGCAGAAGGCAAGGGCCGCGGGCTAGGGCCGCGGCACCGCTCACTCTTTCAGGGAAGGCCGCCATGTCGGAAAAACCACGACGGGATCCGCGCGCGTACTCGGCGTCCCGCCCTTTCGTCGTTCACGTGGAGAACTCGCGCACGCTGAAGCCGGTGTTCATCGTGCACACGGAACAGTACGAGGCCGCGCTCGAGCGCCACCCGGATGTCGCGCGCCTGGTGAAGACGACTTGGGGGTTCGATGCCGAGAACTACGACGTCTCCATGCAGGATGCCGATGCAATGATCGGCTACCGGTTCCCGCGCGACGACCTGCGCGGCCGAGCGCCGCACCTGAAGTGGATCCAGGTGCTCGGCGCCGGCGTGGATTACATGCTGCCCCTCGACTGGGTGCCGAAGGACCTCATCCTCACCACCAACTGGGGCGCGCACGTGCCGAAAGCCTCGCAATCGGCGCTGATGGCAATCCTCATGGTGAACAGCCGCATCCCCGCGCTCGTCACCGAGCAGCGGCGCCGGGAGTGGAACCGCATCTTCACGACCACCGTCGAAGGCAAGACGCTGCTCATCGTGGGCGTTGGCCACATCGGCGGCGGCGCCGCCGCGCAGGCAAAACAACACGGCATGCGCGTGATCGGCATCCGCCGCAGCGGAGAGCCGCACCCCTCGGTGGACGAGATGCACCGGCCGGATGCGCTGCATTCGCTCCTGCCGCGCGCGGACATCGTCCTCCTCAACACGGCGCTCACCTCGCGCACGCGTTTCCTGATGGGCGAGAAGGAATTCGCGCTGATGAAGCCCGGCGCCGGGTTCATCAACATGTCGCGCGGCGGGCTCGTCGAGCCGAAGGCGCTGGAGGGCGCCCTGCGCAGCGGGCATCTCGGCGGCGCGATGGTCGACGTGACGCTGCCGGAGCCGCTGCCCGCGGACTCGACGCTGTGGGATGCGCCCAACCTCATCATCACCCCGCACGTGCTCTCCGACGACATCGAGCAGTACATCCCGCGCACGCTCGACATCTTCTTCGACAACGTGCGGCGCTATCTCGCAGGCCAGCCGCTGCGCAACGTCGTCGATCTCGAGCGCGAGTACTAGAACCTATATATGAAATATGTTCTAGGAAAAAACCGCGTAGGCGACCGCGGTCGGCGTGCAGCCGTGCGCGTTGACCGGCACGAGGTCCTGCGGGCACGCGGAGAGCGCGACGATGCAATCGTGCTCCGCGCGGAAGGTGACGCGATCGCCGGGGCGCGCTTCCGGAGGCTCCACCCGCATCACGCGATGGTCGTCGAACTTGGTATTCATGAAGAGATTGAGCGGCGTCGGGATGTAGGGCAGCGGAATGCGGTGCGCCGCAACCGCGCTGCGCAGGTTGTCCGCGCAGTTGTCGTGATACTCGGTGCAGCCCAGCAGGCGGTAGCGCGCCGGGTCGCAGGAGGCGAACAGCATGCAATGCACCCCGGGCGAGGTGTCTTCCACGAGTCGCAGCACCGGCCTGCGCAGGTTGGACACCAGCGAATCTCCCACCGCGGGCTTGATACGGCCCAGCGTCACCACCGAATGGGGCATCGACATGTGCTCCGAGGGATCGTCCCTGCGGAACGCCCACATGTCGACCACCTGGCCCCCGTGCGTGTTGACGACCCGGATCGACTGTCCCGCGGGCACCTCGACCGCTATGCCGCAGCGGGCCGGGATTTCGATCAGCTCTTTCATTGCGTCACTTCGTTACTCGACCACACCGAGCCGCCCGTTGTGTGAGCCCATGTACCACAGCCGGCCGGACGCATCGGTCACCATCTTGCGGATGCCGACGTTGGAAGAAGGCAGCTTCACCACGCGCATCTCGCCGGTCTTCGGGTCGAGCCGCACCACGGTGTCGGTGTTGATCTCGTTTGCCCAGATCATGCCCCCGCCGTCCACGGTCACCGCGTAGGGGCCGGCGTCGCCGGCGGGCATCGGGTACTCGCGCACGATCTTCATCGCGGCGGGGTCCACCTGCGCGAGCTTGCCGTTGCCGTAGAGTGTCACCCACAGCGTGCCGTCGGGGGCGGTGGCGACGCGGCGCGGGCGCGAGCGCGGGCCCATGTCGAGCTCGCTCATCTTACCGGTCTTCGGATCGAGCCTGCCAAGCTTGTTCTCGCCCATGCGGCAGAACCAGACGTTGCCTGCCTTGTCGAGCGACAATCCGTACGGGCCGCCGGAACTCTGGTATTCGGTGATCTTTCCCGATTTGGTATCGAGGCGGCCGACCTTGTTTCCGCTCTGCATCGTGAACCAGATCGTGGACCCGTCATCGGTGATGATCAGCGTGTGCGGTCCGCCGCCGCCCGAGGGTGTCTTGTATTCCGTGATCTGCCCGGTCTTCGGATCGAGCCGGCCGATCGTGCCGTTGCCGTTGCCGGTGGTCCAGACGATCCCGCTGCGGTCCACGAGCACGCCGTGGGGCCGGTGTCCGTCCGGCAGGTCCCATTCCCGGAACGTCTGCGACTTCGGATCGAAGCGCGCGACCTTGTTGCCGTGCATCACCGCGATGTAGATCGCGCCGTCGGGCCCGGGCGCGGGGTCGCGCGCGAAGCGCGGCGTGGGCACCGGCCACTCGCTCACCTTGCCGGCGAGGCTGGGATGCGCTCCCGGCGTGATCCCGTAGTTCGAGCCGCCAGCGTAGGCGACGAGCGGCACGATGGCGAGCAGGCAGGCGATGCGGTTCATGCTTGGATCCTTTTCTTACGTTGCGCCCCGGGGCAAGTGCTGCCCGCCGATGCTGGCGTTCGGTCGACCCCTTCAGGCGCCTCCCCGGAAGCACGAATAGCCCCAGGGCGTGCATTTGAACGGCAGGTGATAGTGCTGCGCCGGATCGCCGATGCCGAACCGGTAGCTCACCACGTCGAGGAACGGCGTCTGCGGCAGCGCGACGCGCTGGGCGCGGTACCACTCCGCGACGTGGAACACGGCTTCGTAGGTTCCGGCCGCGAACGTCGCGCCCAGCCCTTCGTGCTCGAGCAGGCCCTTCGCGCCGATTGCGCCGGATGCGACGAGCCGCCGGGGCGTGGTGGCGTAAAGCTCCACCCGCATGCCGGTGCCGACCACACCGCGCGCGACGTCGACGACGTGGATCGAGACGCCGGGCACGGGGCTAGTTGAGCTTGGCGCCGGACGCCTTCACCGGCCCCGCCCACTCGCTCACCTGCTTCTGCACGAATGCGGTGAACTCCGCGCTCGACATCTCCCGGCCATAGACACCGAGCTCCTCGAGCCTCTTGGTCACGGCCGGATTTGCGAGCGCCTTGCGCACGGCGGCGTGCAGGCGCTCGACGACCGGTTGCGGCAGGCCTGCCGGCCCGGACACTCCGAGGAAGTTCTCCGCGACGAGCTTCGGATGTTTCAGCTCGAGCACGGTCGGCACGTCGGGCGCCATATTTACGCGCGCCGGGGAGGTCACCGCCAGCGCGCGGAACTTCCCGTCCTTGATGTAGGGCACGTTTTGCGTGAGCGTGTCCACCGCGAGCAGGATCCGTCCACCGAGAAGGTCGGTGTGCATCGGCGCGGAGCCCTTGTAGCCGATATGCTCCATCTTCAGGCCGTGGTCGGTCTTGAAGGTCTCGCCGACGATGTGACCGATCGAGCCTATGCCCCCCGAGCCGTAGTTCACCGGGTTCGTCTGCGCCTTGATCCAGGCGATGAGCTCGGCCATGTTCTTCGCCGGAACCGACGGGTGCACGACGAACACGTTCGGGACCGAGCCGATGTAACTCACGTGGGTGAAACTCTTGACCGGGTCGTAGGTCGGGGTCGCCAGCATGAAGGGCGAGATGCTGATCGGCGCGCTGTTCGAGAGCAGCAGCGTGTAGCCGTCGGGAGCGGCCTTGGCCACAACTGCCGCGCCGATCGTGCCGCCCGCGCCGGGGCGGTTCTCAACGACGACGGGTTGCCCGAGCTCGGCCTGCAGCGGCACGGCGAGCAGCCGCGCAACAATGTCGCTCGAGCCACCGGGCGAGAACGTGACGACGACGGTGACGGGTCTCGTGGGCCAGGCCTGGGCGAGCGCAAGAACGGAGGTAAGCGCCAGTGCGAGACCGGCGAGGATGCGTGCGATGATGGAGCGGTTCATGATGTGTTTCCTTTCAGGAAATCAGCTTCCGCGGTAGGTCGAATAGCTCCAGGGCGAGCAAAGCAACGGAACGTGGTAGTGCGCCTCGGGATCGGCGATACCGAAGCGGATCGGGACGCGCTCGAGAAACGGCGGTTCCGGAAGCTGCGTGCCCTTTGCGCGAAAGTACTCGGCGACGTGGAACACGATGCGGTACTGGCCCTTGACGAGCGCCTTGCCTTCCGCAAGCGGCTGGTCGGTGCGGCCACCGGCGTTGGTGGTCGCCGAAGCAACGAGCCGCCAGCGCGCGTCCTCCAGGACCGAGAATTCGATTTTCATGCCCGCCGCGGGTCCTCCGCTGGTGGTGTCGAGCACGTGGGTGGTGAGGCGCCCCATCGTCAATCCTGCGCGACGAGTCTCTCGAGCCGGCCACGCGCGATGTGGCCGATCTGCTCGAGGGCGTCAGCAAGCTCTGTCGCGCGGTCGTTCCCGGTGCGGCGGTCGAGCTCGGCGACGACGCTCTCGCGCGAGTTGTGAAGCTTGAGCGCGATGATGCACGGAAAGCCGAATTTCTCCCGGTAGCGCCGATTGAGCTCGGTGATGCGCGCGCGCTCCTGCGCAGCGAGAGCGGTCAAGCCGAGCCGAGCCTGCTCGCCGCCCGAGGCCGCCGTCAGTTCTCCCGTCCGTGCCTCGCGCCCGGCGAGTTCCGGGTGCGCGCGCACGAGCGCGAGACGCTCATCCTCGGTAGCGCGCTCGACCGCATGCGACATCGCGCGATGCAACTCGTCCACCGAGCCGAAGGGCCGCGCGTCGAACGCGCGCGCGGCGACCCACGGTGAATGCTCGAAAACGGCGCCCAGCGCCCGGACGAACGCTTTCCGGTCCATGCGGTTGATCTCCGCGAGGGAGTGCATCAGCGGCGTTTAGTATACTTGCCCGTTCGCGAGGTTAACAGGGGACGGAGCGTCCCGTACCCGTATCGCCGGCGATGACCTTCGTTTTCAGAACTTCTCCGGCCGCAGCACATGCACGTCCGAGACGAACAGGCTCACCGCGTAGTGTTCGAAGTACGTGCGCTGCACGTGCTCCGCAATGGCGGCCGCAACCGCATCGTCGCAGATGATCTCGATCTGCACGTTGCGGTCGGCTTCCCAGTCTCCGGCGCGCTTGCCGCCTCCGCCGGCACCGCGCACATCCACCGCCGTGTAGCCATGCGCGCCGAGCCGCATCGCGTCGCGGGTGATGCGCTCCTCGAGTGCCGCCTCCGTAATGATGACCAGCAGTTTCCGCGAGTGGGTATTCATCTTGTGTAGGCCTCCAGGTATTGGGCCGTGGCGAGGTAGAGCGGGATCCCGAGCGTGATGTTGAAAGGAAAGGTCACGCCGAGCGCCGCGGTAAGCGCGAGCGCCGGGTTGGCCTGCGGCAGCGCGATGCGCACCGCCGCCGGCGCGGCGATGTAGGAGGCGCTGCCGGCCAGCGTGCCGAGCAACGCTGCGCCGCCCGGAGTGAGCCCGATCGCCACGCCCGTCAGCACGCCCGCCGTCCCGGCGACGACGGGCATGAGCACCCCGAAGCCCACCAGGAAGGCGCTGGCGCGACGCAGATCGCGCAGGCGGTCGCCCACCACCAGGCCCAGCTCGACCAGGAACAGCGCGAGCACGCCCTTGAACAGCCCGAAAAACAGCGCCTCGATTTCGCCGATGCGCTGAGGTCCCGCGATCCAGCCGATCGCGAGCCCCCCGACCAGCAGCAGCACGCTCTTGCCGAGCAATACTTCGCGCGTCGCCGGGCCCAGGTCCGCGCGATGGGCCGTGGCAAGATGCGCGAGGAGCACCCCGACCACGATGCCGGGAGCCTCGAGCAACGCGACGAACAGCGGCAGGTGCGGGTCGTACGCGATGCCCCGGTCGGCGAGGTAGGCGACGCCGACCGCGAAGGTCACCACGCTTACCGAGCCGTAGTGCGCGGCGAGCGCGCCGGCGTCGTAGGCATTGAAGCGGCCGAGGCGGCGCAGCACCGGAAACGCGACGAGCGGCACGAGCACGCCGAGCGCGAGCACGGCCGCGATCTGCGGCACGAGGCCCGCGACGGGCTGGCGCGCCATCTCGAGGCCGCCCTTGAGTCCGATCGCGAGCAGGAGATAGATGCTCAACGTCTCGTAGAGCGCGCCGGGGAGCCGCAGGTCGGAGCGCACCAGCCGGGCGAGTACGCCTAGGATGAAAAAGTAGACGACTACGTCCATGGGGTTGCGCACCGGCCGGTGCGGCATGACGGCGCCGCGGTTGTCCGCGGATGTGCGCCCGGGGCGGTAAGAGTTTGCTTCAGAATCGGATTCATGGACGTTTCGCGGGGCGCATCCGCTTCATTCGCGAGATCGCGCGCGCGGAGAGGGCCTCATTATAGGCGATGCGGGACGCGATCTTTCGCGCGTGCCGCACGACGGGTCGCGTGCTACGATGTGGGCCCGATCCCCGGATCGGCCCGCACGATGAAGCTCTACGTCAGCGCTCGCTCTGGAAATTCCTACAAGCCGCGGCTGCTGCTCGCGCTGCTTAACGTTCCGTACGAAAGCGTCGAGATCGACCTTGCGAAACGCGAGCAGAAGCAGCCCCGTTTCGTCGCGCTCAATCCGCGCGGCCAGGTGCCCGTGCTCGAGGACGAGGGCGCGGCCTACTGGGACTCCACGGCGATCCTCGTGTACATCGCGCGCAAGCACGGGGGCGAGCAATGGCTGCCGGCGGATCCGGCGGAAATGGCGCAGGTCATGCAGTGGATGGCGCTCGCGCAGAACGAAATCCACTACGGGCTGCAATTCGCGCGCGCGATCATCCACTTCTCGCGGCCGGGCAGCCTCGAGGAATGCCAGGCGCACGGCCGTACCGCGTTGCGCGTGCTGGACGAGCGCCTGGGGCGCGATGCGTGGCTCGCGCTCGGGCGCGCCACCGTCGCGGATATCGCTTGTTTTCCTTACGTGGCGCTCGCGCCGGAAGGGGGGATCCCGCTCGATCCGTATCCGGGCGTGCTGCAATGGATCGGGCGCATCAAGGCCCTGCCCGGATACGTCCCGCCGCCGTCTCTGAAACCGTCCGGCGCCCGCGCTCGCGCGGGCGTTCAACACTAAGAAAGGTGACTGATGAAACTGTATATGACCGAAGGCTCCGGCAACGCTTACAAGGTCCGCCTCCTGCTGTCCATGCTCGACGTGCCGTACGAGAAGGCCATCGTGGATTTCAAGTCGGGCGAGCACAAGAAAGAGCCGTTCCTGAAGCTCAATCCGCGCGGCCAGGTGCCGGTGGTCGAGGACGGCGGGCGCACGTTCTGGGGTTCGACGGCGTGCCTCGCGTACGTCGCGCGCAAGCACGGCGGGGAAAAATGGCTCCCCACCGAGCCGACGGCGATGGCCGAGGTGATGCAGTGGCTCGAAGTCGCCCAGAACGAGCTGCACTACGGGCTGCAGTGGGCGCGCGGGGTCGTGACCAAGATCAGGGCCGTCGGCAACCTGGAGGAGTACTCCCAGTACGGGCGCAACGGGCTGGCGCTGCTCGAGGGCCGGCTCGCGAAGAACGAGTGGCTCGCGCTCGGGCGTCCCACCATCGCCGACGTCGCGTGCTATCCCTACGTCTCCGTCGCGCCCGAAGGCAACTTCCGGCTCGAGGACTATCCGGCCGTGATGGCGTGGGTCAAGCGCTTCGGGGCGTTGCCCGGCTGGGTCAAGCGGGTCTGACGACAGCGTTGAGTGATGAATGATCCAAACGCATCGCGCATGCGCTAGTTCCAAGACTCAAAACTCAAAATTCAAAATTCAAAACTGGGGTTTGAATGCCGGAATTCCGTTACGCCCACTCCAACGCCAGGGACTGGCGCAAAGCGGCGGACGCCTGCCTCGAGCAATTGGGGCAGGGGCCGGCGAGCCTCGGGTTCCTCTACCTGACGGATGCGCTCGCCGACCATGCCGGCGAGCTGCTCGCTCTCCTCAAGAGCCGCACCGGCGTGCCGCACTGGGTGGGCACGGTGGGCGTCGGCATCTGCGCCACGGGGCAGGAATATCTCGACGAGGCCGCACTCGCCGTCATGGTCGGGGACTTCGAGCCGGATACGTTCCGCGTGTTCTCGGGCGTGGCAAGCGGGACGGACATCGACAATATCGGGCTCAAGTGCGGAAACGCGAAGCCCCACTTCGCGATCGTGCACGCGGACCCCCAGAACCGGAGCATTACGGACCTGGTGCGCCAGCTCGCGGAAAAGATGGAAAGCGGGTTCCTGGTGGGCGGGCTCACGAGCTCGCGGCGCCAGAACCTCCAGTTCGCCGACGGCGTGATGGAGGGCGGGCTGTCGGGGGTGGCGTTCTCCGACGGCGTCACCATCGCGACGCGGCTCACGCAGGGCTGCTCGCCGATCGGCCCGAAGCACGTGGTCACCACCTGCCAGCAAAACGTCATCATCAGCATCGACGGGCGACCCGCGCTCGACGTGTTCAAGGAGGACATCGGCGAAGCGCTCGCGCGCGATCTCAACCGCGTCGGCGGCCACGTCTTCGCGGGACTGCCGATACCCGGCAGCGACATTGGCGACTACCTGGTGCGCAACCTCGTGGGCGTCGACCCCGCCAACCGGCTGATCGCCATCGGGGAGATGGTGCAGCCCGGCTCGAGCATCCTGTTCTGCCGCCGGGATGCGAAAACCGCGCAGGAGGACATGGCGCGCATGCTGGAGAGCATCCGCAAGGGACTGTACACGCAGCCCCGCGGGGGCGTGTACTACTCCTGCCTCGGGCGTGGCGCGAGCCTGTTCGGGCCCAACTCGGAAGAGCTCAAGACGATCCGCGAGGCGTTCGGGGATTTTCCGCTGGTGGGCTTCTTTTGCAACGGGGAGATTTCCCACAACCGGCTCTACGGCTACACCGGGGTGCTGACCTTGTTCGTGTGAAGCGGGCCTTGAAACCGCCGACGGATGCCGATCATGATATCGTGAGTCGTGAGCGGTAAGCGGTTAGCGGGAGAAACCTCAAGCCGAACGTTTTTGTTCACCGCTTGCCGCTTACCGTTTACCGCTTACCGTGTCGTTCATTTGCGTTCATCCGTGTATATCTTCGACGCGATCTGACTAGGCGATGTCATGGAATTCCTGGACGAGCTCGCGTTCATGCTGCCGCTCACGTGGCTCGACGCGGTTGCGCTCGCGTTGTTTGCCGCGTTCTGGGTGGGATACGTGTGGTATGCGGACTACGGCCGCGGCGTGCGGCCGCGGCTCGGGCGCGAGATGGACCGCTACCTGCGCGAGTGGGTCGTGAGGATGGTCGAGCGCGACAACCGGATGGTGGACGTGAACGTGCTGCGCAATCTCACGCGCAGCTCCCAGTTCTTCGCCTCGACCTCGATGCTCATCCTCGGCGCGCTGGTTGCGCTGATGGGCTACGCCGAGCAGGCGGCGAGCGTGGTCGCCGAGCTTCCTTTCGCGCGGCGGGTCTCGCAGCGGTTGTGGGAGCTCAAGATCCTGCTGCTGTTGCTTGTTTTCGTCTATGCGTTCTTCAAGTTCTCGTGGTCCATCCGCCAGTTCGGCTTCTGCTCGATCCTGGTCGGCGCGACGCGCAAGCCACCGCCCGACCCGGAGCAATACGCGTCCCACATCGACCGCATCTACACCATCGTCGGCTTTGCCAACGGCAACTTCAACAACGGACTGCGCGCGTATTATTTCGGGGTGGCCGCGCTGTCCTGGTTCGTGCACCCGATCCTCATGATCGTGGTGACTCTCGCCGTGGTCTACGTGCTGCACACGAGGGAATTCCGCTCGCGCACCCTGCGGGTCCTGCTGCAGGAGTAAGGCCGGGCGGCGCCGGCCTTTCGGATCGCAACGGGTGCGCCACGGGGCTGGCGAAAGCGCGTTAAAATAAAAGCGGCCCGGCCAGCACCGGGTAAGCGCCCCAGAGAGCGCGAACTAGAAACGGGTCATGCATCGACAACCCAGGGAGGAGGACCTCATGCGTTTCATCTGCAGAATTCTTGCGCCATCGGCATTCGCGGTCGCTTCGATCGTTGCGCCCGCTTGCTGGGCGCAGGGCTACCCGAGCAAGCCCGTGCGCGTGATCGTCCCCTACGCCCCGGCCGGGGTGGTGGATATCCTGGCGCGCGCCGTCGCGCAGAAGCTGGGCGAATCCTGGAAGCAGCAGTTCGTGATCGAGAACATCGCGGGCGCAAACGGCATCATTGGCACGGAGCTTGCGGCGAAGGCGCCGAAGGACGGCTACTCGCTGCTGATGATCGCCGGCGGCAATCACGTCACCAACCAGGCCCTGCGCAAGCTCGCATACGATCCGGTGAAGGACTTCACGGGCGTCGCGCTGGTCGGCTCCATATATTTCGTGCTCTCCGTGCACCCCTCGGTGCCCGCGCGCGACCTGAAGCAGCTGACCGCGCTGGCGCGGGCAAAACCGGGGCAGCTCAACTACGGATCCACCGGAAGCGGCAGCCCCACGCACTTGTCCGCGGAGCTATTCAAGACCATGCAGAAACTGGACATCGTGCACGTGCCCTACAAGGGCGCACCGCAGGTGCTGACGGCGCTGCTGTCCGGGGAAGTGGCGCTCTCGTTCCTGGTGCCTACTTCGGCGCTGCCCCAGGCCGCCAGCGGCAAGGTGCGCATGCTCGCGGTGTCGGGCCCGAAGCGCCTCGAGGCGGCGCCGCAGCTGCCGACTTTCCCCGAAGCGGGGCTGCCCGGCTTCGAGGTGGACAACTGGATCGGCCTGCTCGCGCCCGCGGGAACCACGCGCAGCGTCGTCGCCCAGCTCAATGCCGAGATCGGAAAGATCCAGCAGCTTCCGGACATCCGCAGCCGGGCGAGTTCCCTCGGTATCACGCTCGCCGCGCTCGGCGCGGACGAGCTGACGGCGACGATGGCGAAGGACGCGGTGAAGTGGGAAAGAATCGTCAAGGAATCCGGCGCCCGGGTGGAGTGATGCGCATGGCCCCGCACACGAGCGAACGAACAGGAGTTCAGAAACGAATGAAGACACGAAAGAGCACGAAGCAGGCGGCCCGCAGCGCATTTCCGATGTTCGGGGTGCCGGGGGAGCGGACCATGCGCAAGCCGCGCAAGTCCGGCCTCACGATGATCGTGGACTGGGGCGTGCCGGCCGGCCAGCAGAAGGACCTCCTCGCGATGTCGGGCGATTATCTCGACCTCGCCAAGATCGCGGTCGTTTCGGTGCGCGTCTACGCCGAAGCGCAGCTCAAGCGCAAGATCCGGATCTACAAGGACCATGGGGTCCGGTGCTTCATCGGAGGCGGTGCCGCCGAGCGCCTCTACGCGCTCGACGGGCCGTCCGCGCTTCCGGCCTACTTCCGGGAGGCGCGGCGCGTCGGTTTCGACATCGTCGAGATTTCGGACAACTACGTCGCGCTCGACCGCGACGAGCGCATGCGCCAGATCGAGCTCGCGCGCAAGCACGGGCTCGCCGTGTACGGCGAGATCGGATCGAAGCACTCTCGCAACGAGGCGGCCGACCTCATCGCGCAGGCGCGCGACTGCTTCGACGCGGGATCGGAGCTCGTGATCGTGGAAGCCGCGGAGATGTTCGACTCGGGCAAGCCCAAGCGCGACCTCATCGACTCGCTGCGCGCGGGGATCGATGCGCGGCGCACGATGTTCGAGCTGATCGGCCCGTGGATCAGCGGGGTGAGTTCGAGCGCGGTCCAGGACCTGAAAAAGCTGCTGATCCGCGAGTTCGGTCCGGACGTGAACCTGGGCAACATCATGCCGGAGGACCTGTTCGAGACCGAGATGTCGCGCCAGGGCTTCGGGGTGGTACAGCCGACGAAACTGCGGTGGAGGGGACGCAACGGATGAAAGTGACGCTGCTCGGAACCGGGACGCCCACGCCGTCGCTCAGGCGCGCGAGCTCAGGCTATCTGATCGAAGTGGGCGACGATGTGCTGGTGTGGGACCATGGGCCGGGGTCGCACCACCGCCTGCTCCAGACGGGAAAGCGCGCGGTGGACGTTACCCACATGTTCTTCAGCCACCTGCACTACGACCATTGCGCGGATTTCGTGCGGCTCTTTCTCACGCGCTGGGACATGGGGGCGGACCGCATACCCGAGCTGAAGGTGTACGGCCCGCCCCACACGCGCCGCATGATCGAGCTCTTGTTCGGCGACGAGCGCGCGGCGTTCGGCCCCGACATCAACGCTCGCATCAAGCACCAGGGCTCCATCGACGTCTTCGTCGCGCGCGGGGGCACGCCTCCACGCAAATGGCCGAAACCCGAGATCACGGAGATCAGGGCGGGCGAGAAAGTGCACGGCCCAGACTGGACGCTCACGGTGGGAGCGGCATCCCACGTGCAGCCGTATCTCGATTGCTACGGATTCCGGCTCGACGCGGACGAGGGCTCGATCTGCTATTCGGGAGACAGCGGAGGCGTCGCGCCGGGCATCGTCGAGCTCGCGCGCGGCTGCGACGTGCTGATCCACATGAACCACTATTTCAGCGGCACCGAGCCGACCGAGATCTATCGCCTTGTCTGCGGAAACCACATCGACACCGCCAAGGTGGCGCAGAAGGCGGGCGTGAAGACTCTCGTACTCACGCACATGCTCGAGCAGATCGACCAGCCCGGCGTGCGCGAGCAGATCATCCGCGAGATCGGCAGGATTTACGAGGGTCCCGTGATCTGGGGAGAAGATCTGATGGAGATCCCGATCAAGGGCCCCAAGCTCCACCGCATGGAGTAGGCCGCTGCGGATGCGCTATTCGCTGTGGAGCCTGCTGGGGAACGCCATCGGCGGCCACGAGCGCTGGCCGCGCGCCTGGCGCAGCCCCGAGCCGAAGCGCTTCTACGACGTGGTGATCGTGGGCGGCGGCGGCCACGGCCTCGCCACCGCCTACTACCTTGCCCGCAACCACGGCATCACCGACGTCGCCGTGCTCGAGCGCGGGCCGATCGGGCTCGGCAACACCGGCCGCAACACCACGGTGGTGCGCTCGAATTACCTCTGCGACGACAGTGCGCATCTCTACGAGCACGCGCTCAAGCTGTGGGAGAATCTGTCGCACGAGCTCAATTTCAACACGATGTTCAGCCAGCGCGGGGTGGTGAACCTCGCGTTCACCCGCCACGAGCTCGCGGAGATGGAACGGCGCGCGGGGGCGATGCGGCTGAACGGCATCGATTGTGAGCTGCTCACCGTCGCCGATCTCAAGCGCTGGATACCGATACTCGACACGCGCGATACCGCGCGCCATCCGTTGCTCGGCGGTCTGGTGCAGCGGCGCGGGGGCAACGCGCGCCACGACGCCATCGCGTGGGGGTACGCGCGCGCGGCAAACGCGCTCGGCGTGGACATCATTGAGAACTGCGCCGTGACCGGGATCCGGCAGCACGGCGGGCGCGTCGTCGGCGTGGACACCTCGCGCGGGCACATCGCCGCGGGCCGGGTCGGGGTGGCGGTCGCCGGACATTGCAGCGTAGTGATGGGTCTCGCCGGGGTGAAGCTTCCGATCCAGAGCTTTCCGCTGCAGGCGCTCGTCTCCGAGCCGGTCAAGCCCGTGTTGCATACGGTGGTGATGGCGGGGCACGTCCACGTCTACCTCTCGCAGTCCGACAAGGGCGAGCTCGTGATCGGGGCGGCGCGTGACAACTATGTCTCGTACGCGCAGCGCGGCAGCTTCCACCTGATCGAGGAGCAGCTGCGCGCGCTGCTTGGTTTGTTTCCGGTCTTCAGCCGGCTGAGGATGATGCGCCAGTGGGCGGGCATCGTGGATTGCGCGCCGGACGCGAGCCCGATCATCGGCAAGACCCCGGTGGCGAATCTCTACGTGAACTGCGGCTGGGGAACCGGCGGCTTCAAGGCGACGCCGGGCTCGGGCTGGGTATTCGCGCACACCATCGTGAACGACGAGCCGCATCCGCTCAACCGCAACTTCACGCTGGAGCGCTTCCATACCGGGCGGCTGGTGGACGAGGCTGCGGCGGCGGGTGTCGCGCACTGAGCGCCGCGGAATCCCGGGTCGCCATGCACCGTTTCCTGTACCCCGGTTAAGGCCATGCTGCTGATTCCCTGCCCGTGGTGCGGCGCGCGGCCGGATTCCGAGTTCGCGAGCGGCGGCGAGGCGCACATCGTGCGCCCGCCACAGCCGGACGCGGTGAGCGACGAGCAGTGGGGCCGCTACCTGTTCTTTCGCGAGAACGTGAAGGGCGTGCAGCGCGAGCGCTGGATGCACGCGCAGGGCTGCAGGCGCTGGTTCAACGTGGTGCGGGATACCGTGACGCACGAGATCAAGGCGGCGTACGCGATGGGCGAGCCGCCGCCGCAGGCGCACCGGTGAGCCAGCATTTCCGGCTGCCCGCGGGCGGCGTAATCGCGCGCAACGAGCCGCTCGCGTTTGCCTTCAACGGACGGCGCTACCAGGGGTTTCGCGGCGACACGCTCGCTTCGGCGCTGCTCGCGAACGGCGTGCATCTCGTCGCGCGCAGCTTCAAGTACCATCGGCCGCGCGGCATCGTCGGCTCGGGCTCGGAGGAGCCCAACGCGATGGTACGCGTCGGCACGGGCGCGCGCGTGATCCCCAACGCCGTCGCGACTACAGTCGAGCTCTATGAGGGGCTGCGCGCGGAGAGCATCAACTGCTGGCCGAGCGTGGAGTTCGACCTCGGCGCGCTCGGCAACGTGCTCTCGGCGTTGCTGCCGGCGGGTTTCTACTACAAAACCTTCATGTGGCCTAACCGGGCCTGGATGGCGTACGAGTATTTCATCCGGCGCGCGGCCGGGCTCGGGCGTGCGCCGTATGCGCCGGATCCCGACCGCTACGAGAAGCGCTTCGAGCATTGCGACGTGCTCGTCATCGGCGGCGGACCCGCGGGGATCGCCGCGGCCGGTGCCGCCAGCGAGTCGGGGGCTCGGGTCATCCTCGCCGACGAAAACCCGGCGCCGGGGGGGCAACTCCTGTACAGCGAGGAGCGCGTGGAAGGGCTTGCGGCGCGGGAGTGGTGCGAGAACGGGATTCGGGAGCTGCGCGCCCGGGACGAAGTGCGGGTGCTGACGCGGGCCACCGCTACCGGCTACTACGATCACAACCTCGTCTGCCTGCTCGAGCGCGTGACCGACCATCTGGGCGAGCCGCCCGCGAGGCTGCCGCGCCAGCGGCTGTGGAAAGTGCGCGCGCGCCAGGTGATCGTCGCAACCGGCGCGATCGAGCGGATGATCGCGTTCGCGGACAACGACACGCCGGGAGTCATGCTCGCGGGCGCGGCGCGCCGCTACCTCGGCCAGTACGCGGTGCGTCCGGGTTCGCGTGCGGTGGTGTTCACCAACAACGACAGCGGCTACGATTGCGCGGCAGCGCTCGCGGCCTCCGGCGTGCGGGTCGCCGCGGTCGTGGATCCGCGCCCAACGGGCGCTGCGGCCGCGCGCGCGGCGGGCCGCGGCATCCGGGTGCTCGATGGCTGCGCGGTGATCGCGGCGCGCGGGGGCACTCGGGTCGCGAGCGTGCTGGCCGCGCCGGTCTCGGCCGACGGTGCGCGGATAATCGGCACGACAGAGGAGCTGGCGTGCGACGTGGTGGCAGTGTCGGGCGGCTGGGACCCGGCGGTGCATCTCTACTCGCAATCCGGCGGCAGGCTCGCCTTCGACGGCGTGCAGCAGTGCTTCGTGCCGGGACCCGCGGTGCAGGCGACTTCCGCGGCTGGCGCCGCAAACGGAGCGTTCCACACCGAAGAGTGCATCGCGCAAGCACGGATTGCGGGACTCGCCGCGGCGCGCCATTGCGTGGATCCGTCTGCGGTCGGGCCCGTTGCGCCGCGGCGCACGCCGCTCGCGGTGACCCCGTTGTGGGAAGCGCCCGCGCACGCGCGGCGGGCAAAGAAGTTCGTGGACCTGCAGAGCGACGTGACCGCCGCCGATATCGCGCTCGCCGCGCGCGAGGGCTACGTTGCGGTGGAGCATGCCAAACGCTACACGACGACGGGAATGAATACGGACCAGGGCAAGACCGGCAACGTCGTTGCCTACGGCATCCTGGCGCGGGTGACCGGCCGGACGATACCGGAGGTGGGAACGACCACGTTCCGGCCGCCGTACACGCCGGTGACCATCGGCGCGCTTGCCGGGCGCGAGATCGGCGGCGCGCTGGACCCGTTGCGGCGCACCCCGATGTCCGACTGGCACGTCGCGGCGGGCGCGGTGTTCGAGCCGGTCGGACTGTGGCGCCGCCCGCTCTACTACCCGCGGGCGGGCGAAGACATGTCCGCGGCCGTCGAACGCGAGTGCCTTGCGGTACGCCAGCGCGTGGGGATTCTGGATGCTTCCACGCTGGGCAAGATCGACATCCAGGGGCCGGATGCCGTCGTTTTGCTTGACCGCGTGTACACGAACGCCTGGGACGACCTCGCGGTGGGCCGCTGCCGCTACGGGCTGATGCTGCGCGAGGACGGCATGGTATTCGACGACGGAGTGACTTCGCGCTTGGGCGAACGCCACTACCTGATGACGACGACGTCCGGTGGCGCCGACGGCGTGCTCGGCTGGCTCGAGGACTGGCTGCAATGCGAGTGGCGCGACCTGCGGGCCCATCTCACTCCGGTCACCGCGAACTGGGCGACCGTGAACGTGGCTGGCCCGCGTGCGCGCGACGTGCTCGCGCGGCTCGAGAGCACGATCGACCTTTCCGCCGCCGCGTTGCCGCACATGGGTGTGAGCGCGGGCAGCCTGATGGGGGTGCCTGCGCGGATTGCCCGTGTAAGCTTTACCGGCGAGCTCTCCTTCGAGGTGAACGTTCCCGCGCGCTACGGCCTGGCGCTGTGGGAGGCGCTGACCGCAGCGGGCGCGGAATTCGGCATCACGCCGCTCGGGACCGAGGCGCTGCACGTGCTGCGCGCCGAAAAGGGCTACATCGCTATTGGCCACGAGACCGACGGCACCGTGACCCCGCTCGATCTGGGAATGAACTGGCTCGTGAGCGGCGCCAAGGCCGATTTTCTCGGCAAGCGCTCGCTTGCGCGCAGCGACACGGCACGGGCCGGGCGCAAGCAGCTGGTGGGCCTGTTGACGCTCGACCCGCAAACGCAAGTGCCCGAGGGCAGCCCGATCGTGTCCGCCGCCAACGCCGGCCGCGTCGGCCGGCCGCCGGTGCCCGTGATCGGCCACGTGAGCTCGAGCTACATGAGCCCCGCGCTGCGGCACTCGATCGCGCTCGCGCTCATCGAGGACGGGCGCAACCGCCTGGCGGAGGAAGTCGCAGTCGTCTGCCGCGGCAAGCCGGTGCGGGCGCGCATCACGAGTCCGCGCTTCTACGATCCGAAGGGAGAGCGGCTCCATGGCTGAACGCCTGGCCGCACGGACCGCGCTTGCAGATGCGTCGCCGCGGGCGCTCGGCGCGCCCGGCGCCGTGACGGTGGCGCTTATGGCCGCGCGCGGGATGCTCGACGTGCGTCTGGATCCGCAGGCGCCCGGGGCTTGCGAGCGCGCGCGCGAGGCGCTCGGGATCGCGTTGCCGCTGCGGCCCAATACGCGCAGCGCCCACGATGGGCGCGCGGCGCTATGGCTGGGGCCGGACGAATGGCTGATCGTGGTGCCGGACGGGGAAGAAGCGGCGGTGTCGGTGCAGCTGAGCGAAGCGCTCGCGGGGATGCACTGCGCCGTCACCGACGTGAGCGACCTTCGGGCGGCGTTCGAAGTGAAAGGCGCGCGCGCTCGCGACCTGCTGGCGAAAGGCTGCGCCGTGGACCTGCACCCGCGCGCGTTCCGTCCGGGCGAGCTCGCGCTGACCGCGCTCGCCCGGGTACGCGTTATCATTTGCCAGACGGCGCAGGATCCGTCCTACGAGATCCTGGTTGAGCGCAGCTATGCGGAGTATCTCTGGCACTGGCTGGAGGATGCCGTGACCGAATTCGGTGTGTGACGCGAACCGTTTGAAAAGGGGAGAGATGCGATGAAACCGGAGACTCGATTCGTGGGGTCCATATTGGCGGCAGCGGTTGCACTTGCGGCAGCGGCGGGCGCCGCCGCGCAGAGCTATCCGACCAGGGCGGTGCGGGTGATCGTTCCGTATTCCACCGGCACAGCCACTGACACGATCTCGCGCCTGATGGCGCAGAAACTATCCGAGAGCCTCGGGCAGCAGTTCGTGGTCGAAAACCTGCCCGGTGCGAACGGCATACCGGGCTCGGACATCGTGGCGAAGGCCGCGAAGGACGGGCACACGCTGGGCATGATTGCAGCGAACCACGTGGTGACACCCGCGCTCTACGGCAAGCTGCCGTACGACACGATCCGTGATTTCACGCCGGTCACGATTGTGGGAGCGGTGCCGTTTGTGCTGGTGGCGCACCCGTCGCTGCCCGTGAAGTCGGTGAAGGAGCTCATCGCGCTCGCCAAGAAGCGCCCCGGAGAGCTGTTCTACAGCTCGGCGGGCAACGGCAGCCCGCCGCACCTCTCGGGCGAGCTGCTGAAGAGCATGGCCGGGATCGACATCGTGCACGTTCCCTACCGGGGCCTCGCGCCCGGCCTCATCGATCTGCTGGCCGGGCAGGTTTCGCTCATGTTCCCGGCGATCTCGGCGGGGCTGCCCCATGCCCGGGCCGGCAAGCTGCGCGCGCTCGCGGTCACGAGCCTCAAGCGCTCTCCGGCGGCGGCGGATCTCCCGACCATGGCCGAGACAGGGCTGCCCGGGTACGAAGTCTATTCGTGGATCGGGCTGATGGGGCCGGGCGCCCTGCCGCGACACGTCGTGTCGCGGCTGCACGGAGAGGTGACGCGCCTCATCCAGGTTCCGGACGTCCGCCAGCGGCTGACCTCGCTCGGCATCGACCTCATCGGCAATACGCCGGAGGAATTCTCCCGCACCATGCAGACCGACCTGGAGAAATTCGGCAAGCTGGTGAGAGCGTCGGGCGCCAAAATCGACTGAGCGCGGCGCCCGCGGGCGCGTTCGCTACAGGAGCTCCGCCGCGCCCGGCCGGCGGCGGGGATCTCTCCATCATGTCTTCCCCGGCGCGCCGGGCCTAATCGGGCTTGATGTTCGAGTCGCGGATGATTTGCGCGTATTTCGCGGTCTCGGAGCGCACGAATTGCCCGAACTGCTCCGGCGTCATCGGGCTCGGTTCGGCGCCCTCGGGTATGAGCCTCGCCTTCACGTCGGACGCGCCCAGCGCCTTGACGAAGTCGCCGTGCACCTTCGTGATCACCTCACGCGGAGTCGCCGCCGGGGCGAACAGTCCGAACCATGTCGGGATGTCGAACCCGGGCATTCCCGACTCGGCCATGGTCGGGACTTCGGGCGCCGCGGGCGAGCGCTTGGCTGTGGATACCGCGAGCGCGCGCATCCTGCCGCTGCGCACATGCGGCATGGCGGGGGGCATGCCGGAGAAGAACATCACGACGTGGCCGCCGACGAGGTCCACCACCGCTGGCGCGGCGCCTTTGTACGGCACGTGCGTGAGCTCGATCTTGCCGCTGCGTTGCATCAGTTCGAAGGCGAGGTGCGCGGGGCTGCCGTTGCCTGCCGAAGCGTACGGCAGGGCCTTGGGCTTCGCGCGGGCGAGGGCGATCAGCTCCTTCACGCTCTTTACGGGCAGCGATGGATGCACCACGAGGATCAGCGGCGTCACCGCCCCGAGCGAGATCGGCGCGAGGTCGCGCAGCGGGTCGTAGCTGATCTTCTTGAACAGGCTCACCGTGATCGCGATCTCGGCGGTATAGGACATGAGCAGCGTGTAGCCGTCGGGCGGCGCCTTCGCAGCGATCTCGGCGCCGATCATGCCGCTCGCTCCGGGCCGGTTGTCCACGATGATGGGCTGGCCCCACGCCTCGGTGAGCTTGGGACCGACCGCGCGCGTGAGGATGTCGGTGGTGCCGCCGGGCGCGTAGGGCACGACGATGCGCACCGGTTTCGAGGGATAGCTCTGAGCCGCGACCGGCGCGGCGAGCGCGGCAGCGAGCAGCATCAGGCACCGGTGTGTTCTTGGCATCGTCTCCTCCCTGTCGGTTTCGTTACCAGGCGAGCGCGTACGCTTCCCGGCGCGGGTCGGCGCCTGCGTGCAGCCGGCCGGAGGCCGGGTCGCGCACGACCGCGCACACCGCGCCCCCCGCCGCGGGGAACGGCGGCCAGCGCTCGACGTCGTGCCCGAGGTTCGCCAGCGCCTGCGCGACTTCCACGGGCATGTGCCCGTCCATCGCGAGGCGCCCGGGGTAGTAATCGTGCGGGGCGAACGAGTCCGGGAAGCTCGCGCTGTACACGCGCGGGGCCTCGACCGCCTGCTGCACGCTCATGCCGAACTCCACGATGTTCAGGAATACCTGCAGCATCGCCTGCGACTGGACGTCGCCGCCCGGGGTGCCAAACACCATGTACGGCCGGCCCTCGCGCAGTGCGAGCGCCGGGCTCGGCGTGAGCCGGGGGCGCTTGCCGGGCTTGACTTCCGCCGGATGCCCGGGGGTGAGGCGCGACTGCGATCCGCGCGAGGACACGGCAAGCCCGGTGCCGGGAATCACCGGCGTGTCCTGCGTGTTGTCCGAGAGCGTCGCCGAATAAGCATTCCCTTCGTGGTCCATCACTCCGCAGTAGATCGTGTCGAGCGACATTCCGGTCGTGCCGCGCGCCCGCGCGTACGCGGGGCGCGCTGCGCCGCGTGCCGCAACGCTCGCACCTTCGGGATCGCCCGGCTCGGGCATGTGCCCGAACGCACGCTGCGCGCTGATGCGCGCGCGCTGGCGCGCGCCGTAGGACCCGGAGAGCATCGCCGACGTTGGCACCCGCACGAATGCGGGGTCTCCGACATAGGCCTCGCGGTCGGCGAACGAGAGATTGAGCGCTTCGGCCACCCGGTGCAGATAGTCCGGAGCATTGTGGCCGGAGGCCCTGAGGTCGAACCCTTCGAGTATCTTCAGCGCCTCGAGCAGCGTGATGCCCTGGCACCAGACATCGCAAGTGTGCACGTCGTATCCTCGGTAGCGCGCCGAAATGCTGCGCTCGACGGGGACCTCGAATCCCGCAAGGTCCTCCAGGGTGACGAAACCGTTGTTCCGGGAGTGATAATCTGCGATCGCGTGCGCTACCGGGCCGCGATAGAAGTATTCGTGCGCGGCGTGCAGCTTCCGGTCGCGGTCGCCGGGACTCGCGCGTTCCGACTCGATCATGCCGGCGATGACGCGCGCGAGGTCTGCCTGGTAGAAGACGTCGCCGGCCGCCGGCGCCCGGCCCTTCGGCAGGAAAATGCGCTTGCTGTCGGGCCAGCGCGCGTAGGCCGTCCCGCGCGCAGCGAGGTTGGCGGCGAGCAGGGGATAGACGACAAAACCCTCGCGCGCAAGCTCCAGCGCGGGCGTGGCCGCCTCCTCGAAAGAGATCGTTCCGAAGCGCCGCAGCGCCTCGATATGCGTGGCAGGCGCGGCCGGGAGCACCGTGCGCAGCAGGCCCTCGGGCACCGTACCGTCGCCTTCCGCGCGCAGGCGCTCGACGTCGGTCGCCGCGGGCCAGTAGCCGAGGCCGGCCAGGCTGACGACCCGATCCTCGCGCCGCAGATAGACGAGCGTCGGCGCGACGCCGGCAAAGCTCACGATGTCGGGTTGCAGCACCGCGAGCGCCATCGCGGCCGTTACTCCGGCGTCCACCGCGTTGCCACCGCGGTCGAGCACGCGCATCGCCGCCATCGCCGCGAGGTAGTGGCCGCACGCGACCGCGTGCGACTTGCCGGTGACGGTGGGGCGCAGGCTGACCGCGCTGAAGGAGAGCTTGTGAGGAGGCGCGGATTGCAATGGGCAGCCTTGTTCTGCAGGTTCTCTTGCGGGTCCGCACAGATTCTACCACCGCGTAAGGTGGCCCCGTGCCGCCCGCGGTGGCGCGAACGCTAGAATGAGGAGCCTCGCCGTTCGAGGAACTCGCGCTCCTCGGGCGTGGAGGCACGTCCCAGCGCCACGTTGCGATGCGGGAAGCGGCCGAAGCGCTCGATGATTTCGCGGTGGCGGCGCGCGTAGTCGAGGAAGCTTTTGTAATCCTTGCGCGAGGCGGCGGGCACCCCATCCGCGAGCGATGCGAAGCATCGCACTGACCGCTCCTGCAGCTCGCGATCCTCCGCGTGCTCCAGCGGCAGGTAGAAGAAGGCGCGCTCGGCAGGTGCGAGCTCGCGGTCGGCTCCCTGTTCGAGCCCTCCCAGGGCGAGGCGCTGCGCGGGGGCATCCTGTGCGCAGGCACGCGCGTTTCCGCGATACAAGTGGCGCGAAAACTGGTCGAGCACCAGGATCAGCGCAAGGCGCCCGCGCGCGGTAGCGGCCCAGTCATCGAGCTCGCCGCGGCACGCGCGCTCGTGCAGCGCTCCGAACCTGCGGCGGATCTCCGCGTCGTGCTTGCGGCCTTCGCGGAACCACATCTTGCGCCTCGAGGGGTCGATCGCGCCGTCGGCGCCGCATTTGCCGAACCAGAATTCCAGCACCTGTTCGATTTCCCCGGGCATGCGCTTCGAAGAGTGTCCGCTGCGGGGTCAGACTCGATTGATTCTGGATTCCCGCCTCCGCGGGAATGACGTTTTTCGTGAGCGCGGCGCATTTTTCAACAAACTGCTAGTGTCCCGAGTCACTAGTTCGTTGATTAATCCGTTACACTCGGTACGCGCCATGTATCACAAAAGTGCCGAAATTGGCGCCAGACGCGAAGCAAACCACAGCCAGGTTGGGCACCTGGCGAGGATTTGCGACAAAGTATGGCGGCAATTGTCGGCATCTTTTGTTCAGCGAATTAGTGACTCGGGATACTAGAGCGAGGCAGCTCCGTGACGCACAACAGTCTGGTCGCTACCCAACGCGCGCATATCAGCTTGATCGACCGTCGTCACACACGGCCCCGCCGCGTTGCCCATCGAGCACGAATCGCGCAATCACACGCCGTGCCCGACACGGCAGGGGAAACTCGCCTCCTTGACAGCAGGAAGCCATATCAACGTCCACGCCCACGGGCACGCGCCCGCGGACCTTTGCATGGCACGGCGCTTCCGCGCGCGTCCCGGTGGGGTGTGCTGTCGGGCGTCACCTATGCCCGTGTGACGCAGCGTCGCGCGCGACCAATACGATGGCGATCACCAGGGCAGCGAGAGCAATGACGACAAACCATTCCATTACGCGTCCTCCAATTCCTTAAGCCGGCGGTACGCGAGGCGATTGACGTAGGCCAGAACGACCGCGAGAACCAGCGCTGCCGCGAAGCCGGCGGCTACTATGAGAGGGTGTGCCGTGTCGTAGTTCTGGGCAAGCCACGCGACGAGCGACGCGTCCAATGCTACGCAGACCGCGAACACGACCTTCAGCCATCCGATCTCTTCCTTGATGCGGTCAGCCTTCGGCATCTGTTCATTCTACCGCACTGCCGCTCGCGGGTGTTTGGCGTGTTTGGGGTCAGGACTTTACTTTATAGTTCAACGGACGGATCGGCATCGGACTATAAGGTAAAGGCCTGACCCCTTTGGCGCATCACAAGAATCAGGGTAAACAACCGTTTGATTTTCATTGCCTCCTCCTTTCGCGTGATAGCACAATACGTGAAAGTCTCTCCGTCGTAAGTAACACGCGCACCTACGCATAGGTCTTTGTGCAACCTAACGAGTCTGTAGGAAAACCCCTTCGCAGAAGCTTACCACCGCCCGTTTGCGTGCGGCGCGGGGTGGGCAACCGTTCCGTCCTCCCGCCGCGGGTTGCTATCGACCGTGGGCATGCTGATCTTCGT
>Ga0194132_10000560_pt1 | contig 76345 bp, 72 predicted proteins | sample TA2KigOf80mmetaG_FD_148612 | JGI IMG/M metagenome (GOLD analysis project Ga0194132, IMG submission 148612) | Freshwater microbial communities from Lake Tanganyika, Tanzania - TA2015054 Kigoma Offshore 80m | ecosystem: Environmental > Aquatic > Freshwater > Lake | place: Tanzania: Lake... | reverse complement strand
GATCTCTTCAGGCTTGTGCCTCTTCTTCGGCATTGCAGTCCTCCTTCTTGTCAAAAGACATAGTTCAGGGCGGACCACTTTTCAGGGGGAGGACCAGGGCAGCAAGGCCCAGTATCGCGTCCTGCGCCTCCCGCACCCGCTCGGCCGTCGCGCGGACGTCGACATACGCAATCTCCCCATATTCGAAGCCGCGCTTCACTTGCTGGGCTTTCAATGACTTAGGCCTTTTTCGCATCGCTTACGGGTCCTTCCAGCGATCCTCGACCTTATGCGGGGCGGCAGCGCAATAGGTAGGCGTGTCTAATGTTTTCAAACGGTTGGTGTTGTTATTGTTGTTGTTGTTGTCGCTCGGCGGACAGCTACGGACGGGTTGATGCACACCCATTCCAGGCCTGATTTTGCTGCCTAACGGACACCACGGACGGGACGGACGGCGGATTTCTTTAGGAGGCTAAGAGCGAGCCCAAGAGCGATGGGAGGCTAAGGCCTTGGCGGAACATAAGTGGGGCGTGTGTGGTACCGTTGTGGTACCTGCTCATCATGTTCTCGAAATGAGCTTTGAGCTAAGTGCTTGAGAAGCTGGCGCGCCCGAAGAGACTCGAACTCCTAACCTTCTGATCCGTAGTCAGATGCTCTATCCAATTGAGCTACGGGCGCGCGGCTGCTTTGAGGCCGCGGAACCTACAGGCGGGCTCAGGCCCTGGCAAGCTTATTGAGACAGTTTCCGGGCGGATTGAGCAGCATGAGGCAAATCGCGGTGCCGGCTAGGAAAAAGCGACTTGTGACCCCCTGGCGCTTTCGTTAGTATCGCCGCAAAATTAAGTGGTTAGCGGAGGTCACGCGGTGGGGGCGACGCGGTGCGGGTGGTACGTTGCCGGTCGCCTGGGGGCAAGAAGTCAGTTAAAGACTGGGACCGAGATGCAAACCGGCATTAGAAAACTCGTCAGCCCCGGCCTTATCGGCGCGCTTCTTCTTTCCGGGTGCTCGTTCACCTCGGATGCGCTGTGGCCGTCGCTGTCGGGCGATACGTCGCGTCAGGCGGTTCGCGTCGATATCCCGCCGAGCCAGGCGGAGATCCGTTCCCAGCAGACCCTGACCTCGCCCGCACCGGCGCCGCAGGTGATGACGCCGGCTCCGGCGATGATCGCGCAGGTTCCGGCTCAGCCCAGCAATACCTTCGTCGGCCAGAAGGTCGCGCAGATGCGCGGCGATCTCGGCCGGCTCCAGGGCTCGATCAACCAGCATATGGCCGACCTCAACGCGATCCGGGCGACCACCGCCCAGAACGCCGCGGCCTATTACGGCACGGTGGCGGCGATCCAGGCCCGCCTGCAGGTCGGCACCACGCCGGGCAACCCGATCCTGCAGCAGCAGTGGAGCCAGGCGCAGGCGCAGCTCGACACGCTGAACCTCGATATCGCCAACATGAACTCGCTTTCGACGCGGGTCGCGGCCGATTCCTCGCTCGCCGCCTTCATGCTGGAAGCCGCGCGCTCGACCTACGGGCTTGCCGGCGCCGTCGACGAAGACCACCGGGCGCTCGCCACCCTCGAGGACGACGTCAACCGGACCGTGGTCGCGCTCGACCGCATCCTGAACGAGCTCAACGGCGACCTGCAGCGCCAGACCGCCTATCTCAACAGCGAGCGCAGCAACCTCGCCTCGCTGTCGGTCGGCATCAAGAACGGCGAGCTGCTGGGCCAGGGTCTCGGCAACCGCGCCTTCGCCTCGGCTGCGCCGCTGCAGGCCTCGGCGCTTGCCGCGCCTTCCGGCGCCACGCTGACCGAGGGCCGCCGGCCGCTGGTCGTCATCCGCTTCGATCGCGCCCGCGTCGACTACCAGCAGGCGCTCTACAACGCCGTCAGCCGCGCGCTCGAGCGCCGGCCGGATGCCGCCTTCGACCTAGTCGCCGTCAGCCCGTCCCGCGGCAACGCGGCGCAGGTGACGCTGAACTCGGCCAATGCCAAGCGCAACGCCGAGACGGTGCTGCGCTCGCTGACCGAGATGGGCCTGCCCGCGACGCGCGTGCAGCTCTCCTCGACCACGTCGGGCCAGGCCCAGAACACCGAAGTCCACGTCTACGTCCGCTGAAGGGCGGCTTAAGATCGCGTCAAGCAGGTCGGCGCGCCTTGAGCGCGGCCGTCAGCGTGCCGTCATCCAGATAGTCGAGCTCGCCGCCCAGCGGCACCCCATGGGCAAGCCGCGTCACCGTCGCGCCTGAACCTGCGAGCTTGTCAGCGATGTAATGCGCCGTGGTCTGGCCCTCGACCGTCGCGTTGGTGGCGAGGATGACCTCGCGCACGCTGCCGGCCTTCACGCGCTCGAGCAGCCTTTCGATGCCGAGGTCTTCCGGCCCGATGCCGTCCAGCGCCGAGAGCGTGCCGCCGAGAACGTGGTAGCGGCCGCGGAAGGCATGCGCGCGCTCGAGCGCCCATAGATCGGCGATCTCCTCGACCACGCAGAGCGTGCCGGCATCACGCTTCTCGTCGGTGCAGATCGCGCAGGGATCGGCGGTGTCGAGATTGCCGCAGGCCGAGCAGGTTCGAACCTCGTTGGCTGTCGCCTCGATCGCCTCGACCAGTGGCAGCATCAGGCTCTCGCGGCGCTTCAAGAGATGCAACGCGACGCGGCGGGCCGAGCGAGGGCCCAGGCCCGGCAGCTTGGCGAGCAGGCGGATCAGCCGCTCGATCGCGGCGCCGGTAGCCATGATTTAGGAACCGCGCCCTAGAACGGCAGCTTCATCCCGGGCGGCAGGTTGAGCCCACCCATCATCTCTTGCATCGCCTTGTTCCGCGCTTCCTCGGCCTTGCCGCGGGCGTCGTTGCAGGCGGCGACGATCAGATCCTCCAGCACCTCGACATCCGAGGGCACGACCAGCGAGGGATCGATCTTGACCTGGCGCATCTCGCCGCCGCCGGTCATGACCACCTTGACCATGCCGGCACCGGACTGCCCGCTCACTTCCTGCTGAGCGATCTTGGCCTGCATCTCCGCAGCCTTCTGCTGCATCTGCGTGGCCTGCTTCATCATCTTGGCGATGTTCATGAATCCAAATCTCCTTCTTCAGGCGGCGGCTCTCCAGCCGCTTCCGGGGTCGCTTCATCGAGATCGCGGACATCGACGATCTCGGCACCGGGAAAAGCGCTCATCACCGCCTGCACGATGGGCAGCGCGCGAGCGCGCTCGAAACGATCCTGCTCCGCCGCCTCGCGCTTCTCGGTCAGCGTCATCTCGCCCGCGGAGGTCGAGAGGCTGACGATCCAGCGCTGGCCGGTCCATTGCGAGAGCAGCGAGCCGACACGGTTGGCGAGGTCTGGCTGGGCGCCCGGATCGAGCCGCATCTCGAGACGGCCGGGCTCCAGCTTGACGACATGGGCGTAGGTTTCGAGCTGCGCCTGGATCAGCGCCTCGCGACGCTCGGCGAAGAGGGCGACGATCGCCTCGAAGCTCGCCGGCATCTGGGCAGGAGCGGGCGCTGCGGGCGCGGCGACCGCAACCGTAGCCCCGCCGGCGACCGCGCGCGCGCCGCCGCCATTGGGACGCGACGGCGGCGCCGGCGCACCGGATGCGGGTGCCGGCGCGGCCTGCAGGCGACGGAGGAGCTCGCCGGGCGTCGGCATATCGGCGACATGAGCGAGACGGATCAGCACCATCTCCAGCGCCGGCAGCGAGGACTCCGCCTGCTGCACCTCGGAAAGGCCTTTCAGCAGCATCTGCCAGGCGCGCGTCAGCGACGGCACCGGCAGCTTCTCGGCAAGCTCCTTGCCGCGCGTCGCCTCGACCTCGGAGAGGCCGAGATCGGCGGCGGCCTCGGGCGCCAGCTTGATGCGGCTGACCGCGTGGGTGAGCTCCAGCAGGTCCTGGACGAGTTGCGTCGGATCGGCGCCGCTGCGGTACATCGAGCCGACGATGCCGAGCGCGTCGGCGACGCGGCCTTCCATCGCGGCCTGGAACAGGTCGATGAGCTGGCTGCGATCGGCGAGGCCCAGCATCTCGGCGACGCCGGCCTCGGTGATGTTCGTCGAGCCGCCGAGCGCGATGGCGCGGTCGAGCAGCGAAAGCGCGTCGCGCGCCGAGCCTTCGGCACCGCGCGCAACCAGGCGAAGCGCGCCCGCTTCAGCCTCGATCCCTTCCCTGGCGGCGATGCCGCCGAGATAGTCCGAGAGCTCGGTCAGCGAGATGCGCTTCAGGTCGAAGCGCTGGCAGCGCGACAGAACCGTGACCGGCACCTTGCGGATCTCGGTCGTGGCGAAGACGAACTTCACATCCGGCGGCGGCTCCTCCAGCGTCTTCAGCAGCGCGTTGAACGCCGGATTGGACAGCATATGGACTTCGTCGAGGATGTAGACCTTGTAACGAGCCGATACTGGCCGGTAGCGAATGCCATCGATCAACTCGCGGATCTCGCCAATGCCGGCGCGGCTGGCGGCATCGATCTCCAGCACATCGACATGCCGGTCCTCGGCGATGTCTTGGCAGGGGGCACAGACACCACAAGGGCTGATGGTTGGACCGCCTTTGCCGTCCGGGCCGACGCAGTTGAGCGCGCGCGCGATGATGCGAGCCGTCGTCGTCTTGCCGACGCCGCGCACGCCCGTGAGCATGAAGGCGTGCGCGATGCGTCCGGACGAGAAGGCGTTGGAGAGCGTGCGGACCAGCGCCTCCTGGCCGATCATCTCGGCGAAGGTGGCGGGCCGATACTTGCGTGCGAGGACGCGGTAGGGCTGGGCGGAGGTCGGCGGCGTCGCGTCGGACATGCTTCCGGCCGGGGTTCCTGCGCCTTGCTGAAAACGGGTGAGAGGCTGGACGGCGACCCGGGCCGAAACTCGTTACGGCTGCTTCCTTCCGGACCTGACCGGGTTGGCGAGGAGCCCGTCCACCACCAACCTCTCAACGTCCTTATATCAGTCCCGGCCGGGGTCGGGGCAAGAGCGCTGGGCCGGAACTCCCCGCTCATGACCGTTGTGCGCCCCTGATCCGGACCATAGCATGGCCCCCTTTTTCGCCGGTTGCCCCATGCTCTTCAACCTGATGCTCAATAATTTCGACCGAAGTGACTGGGGATGGCTGTCCGATACCGTCAATTTCCTGGTTCTGGGGATCGAAGCTGCCGGCCATCGCTGCCAGATCGGTGGCAACGTCGCGGTCCTCAACGGGATCAACCTCTTCCTGCAGAGCATTCCCCAAACGCTCATCGCCTCGCTGAAGGCCGATCGGCTTCCCTTCGCCTTCATCTGTACCGAGCTGATTGATGAGAATAATCAGCTGGGATGGGGCATGGAGGCGGAAGACTCGGGCCATTCAGAGACAGTGGCCGCATCCTGCCGCGAATCCCTCTTCGTCTGGTCGTTGCTGCCGGGCTCGCTTCCCTTCTGTCTCCGCCACAATCCGAACAGCCACTACTGTCCCTTCGGCTATCTTGAGGCGATGCGCTGGCCACTCAGCCTGCCGGAGACAGAGCGTCGGATCGACTTCCTGATCTCGGGCATCCTCACCGAGCGCCGCCTAGAAATCGGCAAGCGCCTGACGGACAAGGGCTACTCCGTTGCGCATACCGGCCATCCGACGCCCGACTATGTCCGCAACGACCTTCTTGCCCGGAGTCGCTTCCACCTCGCGGTGAAGAAGAGCGCCAACCATGAGCTGATCTCGCCGACGCGGCTCTGTCATTCCCTCATCAACGGAGTCCCCCTGATTGCCGAGTATGACGGGCCTGGCGACGACCCCTATCTCGAGTTCTGTCTGCCGCGGTCGGCCAATGGATTCGCCGAGGCCTGTGCCGAGATCCATGGCCGTATGTCGCCGGCCGATACCGGGGCGCGAATGGCGCGGCGGCTGCGCGAGCGCTTCGACTTCCCGACGATCCTCTCGCGGCTGATCCCAGCGAGCCTGGGCGCGCTACGCTGATCACGCCCCTGAGCCTCAGGCCGGCCCGTCCGGAAGATCTCGCCTTCTGTCGTCGGCTCTACTACGAGGCGATGCGGCCCACGATCGAGCGGCTGTTCGGCTGGGATCAGAAGCGGCAGGACGAGACCTTCGCGCGCCAATGGTCGGTCGAGGAGGTGACGATCATCCACCACGGCGAGGCCGATGTCGGCTGGCTGCAGACCGCCGGCATCGACGGCGCCATCTTCGTGAAGCAGATCTATCTCGACCCGGCGTCGCAGAACCTCCGGATCGGCACGAGCGTGCTCGAAACCGTGATGGAGCAGGCTAAGCGCGCCGGCCTCGCGGTGGCGCTCGGCGTCGTCAAAGGCAATCCGGCGCAGCGCCTCTACGAGCGCCTTGGCTTCGCCCAGACGCATGAGGACACGCACAAGATCTACATGCGCTGGAGCGGCTAGTCCGGCTCGGCCAGCTCGCCTTCGCCATGCGGCGCCAGAGTGCTTGCCCGCGCCTGCAGCTTCGCCAGCAGCCGGTCAAGGGCTTGGCACTCCTTCGGCTCCAGCGCGTCGAGGAGGCGCGCTTCGCGCTCGAGCGCCAGAGGCACGATCTCGCGGTAGATGCGCCGGCCGGCAGCGGTGAGCGCCAGCACCTGCCGACGGCGGTCGGCGGCGTCGGATGTGGCCTCCACCCGGCCGGCGGCGGTCAGCCGGGCGACGGCGCGGCTGACTCGGACCTTGTCCATGGCGGTCAACCCGATGATGTCGCTGGCGGTCAGCCGGCCATGGCGGCCGACCTGCGCCATGACCCGCCATTCCGGGATCGTCAAGTCAAAGCGCTCGGCATAGATGCGCGCGATGGCGCGGCTGACCGTGTTCGAGAGCACCGACAGGCGGTAGGGCACGAACCTCTCCAGGATGAGGCTTCCGGCCTCCTCCGGTGTTTCCTTGAAAGGGCTTGGATTTAGTTTCATATGAAACTAATATCCCAGCCAAATCACCCTTCGTCAAGGAACGCCTGATGACCCAGAACCCGATGGGCACCGACGGCTTCGAGTTCGTCGAGTACACGGCCCAGGACACCAAGGCCCTCGGCCGGCTGTTCATCTCGATGGGCTTCACCGCGGTCGCCCGCCACCGCTCCAAGGATGTGATGCTCTACCGCCAGGGCGACTGCAACTTCATCGTCAATGCCGAGCCCGACAGCTTCGCGCAGTCCTTCGCGCGCGTGCATGGTCCCTCGGTCTGCGCCATCGCCTTCCGCGTCAAGGACGCGGCCAAGGCCTTCGAGCGGGCGCTGTCGCTCGGCGCCAAGCCGGTCGAGGGCCGGGTCGGGCCGATGGAGCTCAACATCCCGGCGATCCGCGGCATCGGCGGCAGCGTGATCTACCTGGTCGACCGATACGGCGACCATTCGATCTACGACGTCGACTTCAAGCCGATCGCCGGTGCCGATCAAACGGCGAAGGGGGTCGGGCTGAAATACGTCGACCACCTGACGCACAACGTCCATCGCGGCCGCATGGACGAATGGGCGACCTTCTACGAGAAGCTCTTCAATTTCCGCGAGATCCGGTACTTCGACATCGAGGGCAAACTCACCGGCCTCAAGAGCAAGGCGATGACCAGCCCTTGCGGCAAGATCCGCATCCCGATCAACGAATCCTCCGACGACAAGTCGCAAATCGAGGAGTACCTCAACGCCTACAACGGCGAGGGCATCCAGCACATCGCGCTCGCCTGCGAGGACATCTACCAGGCGGTCGAGAGTCTCAAGCAGCGCGGCGTCGAGTTCCTCTCCGATGTTCCCGACACCTATTACGAGATGCTGGCCGAGCGCCTGCCCGGCCATGGCGAGGACATCGAGCGGCTGAAACGCAACAAGATCCTGATCGACGGCGCGCCGACCGAGAATGGCGGAATCCTGCTGCAGATCTTCACCAAGACCGTGATCGGGCCGATCTTCTTCGAGCTGATCCAGAGGAAGGGCGACGAGGGCTTCGGCGAAGGCAATTTCCGCGCCCTCTTCGAGTCCATGGAGCAGGACCAGATCAAGCGGGGAGTGCTGACGGCATGAAGAACTGGATCTCCGTTCCGCGCCGTGAAGGCCTCGCCTCGCGCCAGGCTCATGCCGACCTGCCCGAAGGTACCTTCGAGCGCGAGATCGGCAAGGAGGGCTTCTTCGGCCCCGCGACGCAGATGTATCACCGCCATCCCCCGACCGGCTGGGTCGAGTGGGACGGACCGCTGAAACCACGCGCCTTCGATCTCGCCAAGCTCAACCAGGTCCAGGCCTCGCCCTGGGATGCGATCGACGTGCTGCACAACGCCCATGTCCGCATCCGCCACTGGCGGCTCGCCGGCGCGATGGAGCACCTCGTCCGCAACAGCGACGGAGACGAGCTGATCTTCGTCCATGAAGGCGAAGGCGATCTCTTCTGCGACTACGGGCATATCGCGATCCGAGACGGCGACTACGTCGTCATCCCGCGGGGCACGCAGTGGCGGATCGCGCCGAAGGCGGCCTTAACCGCGCTCCTGATCGAGGCGACCAACGACAGCTATCGCCTCCCCGACCGCGGCCCCCTGGGCCAGCATGCGGTCTTCGATCCTGGCGTGCTCGACGTGCCGGCGATCGACGAGGCGTTCAAGGCGCAGCAGACCGACCAGCCCTGGCGCGTCACGGTCAAGCGCCGTGGCCTCTACTCGACCATCACCTACCCCTACAACCCGCTGGACGCGGTCGGCTGGCAGGGAACCCTGATCCCGGTGCGTCTCAACTGGCGCGACATCAGGCCGGTGATGAGCCACCGCTACCACCTGCCGCCCTCGGCGCACACGACCTTCCTGGCGTCGCGCTTCGTCGTCTGCACCTTCGCGCCAAGGCCCGCGGAGAGCGATCCTGGCGCGCTCAAGCTGCCCTTCTTCCACAACAACGACGATTTCGACGAGATGATCTTCTATCACCGCGGCAAGTTCATGAGCCGGGACAACATCCACCCCGGCATGGTGACGCTGCACCCCTGCGGCTTCCCGCATGGGCCGCACCCGAAAGCCTTCGCCCTTGCGGCGAAATCGGCCGGCGGGCATTTGCTGGACGAGGTCGCGGTGATGGTGGATGCGCGCGACGCGCTCGACATCGGCCAGCTGCCCGAGGGCATCGAGTGGCCCGGCTACGTCGATTCCTGGCGCAAGAAGCCGGAGGCGGCGGAATAGACATGAAGCTCGGATCCCTTAAGGAAGGCGGCCGCGACGGCACGCTCGTCGTCGTCACCGCCGATCTCGCCAAGGCCGTTCGCGTCCCGAAGATCGCGGCGACGCTGCAGCGCGCGATCGAGGACTGGGACCGTGCCGCGCCTGAGCTGCGTTCAATCTATCGCCTGCTCAACGAAGGTAAGGTGCCCGATGCGTTTACGCTGCAGGTTACGGATCTCGCCTCCCCACTTCCGCGCGCCTACCAATGGGCGGACGGCTCGGCGTATCTCAACCATGTCGAGCTGGTGCGGAAGGCGCGCGGCGCCGAGATGCCGCCCTCCTTCCTGCACGACCCGCTGATGTACCAGGGCGGCTCAGACCGTTTTCTTGCACCTGCCGATCCGATACCGGCCGCAAGCGAGGATTGGGGCATCGACTTCGAGGGCGAGGTCGCGGTCGTTGTCGACGACGTACCGATGGGCGTCTCGGCCGAGCGCGCCCGCGCGCACATCAGGCTGGTCATGCTGGTCAACGATGTCAGCCTCAGGAACCTGATCCCGAACGAGCTCGCCAAGGGCTTCGGCTTCTTCCACGGCAAGCCGCCGACGGCCTTCGGGCCTGTCGCCGTCGATCCGGCTGAGCTCGGCGAGGCCTGGGACGGCGGCAAGCTGCATCTGCCTCTGCTCTCGACGCTCAACGGCAAGCTGGTAGGGACCACCGACGCCGGCGCCGATATGCAGTTCGACTTTCCGGCGCTGATCGCGCATGCGGCGAAGACGCGTCCGCTCGCCGCCGGCACCATCATCGGCTCCGGCACCGTGTCGAACCGAGACCGCGCGAAGGGCTGGTCCTGCATCGCCGAGGTGCGGATGATCGAGACCATCGAGGAAGGAACGCCGAAGACGCCCTTCATGCGCTTTGGCGACACCATCCGGCTCGAGATCAAGGACCGCGAGGGCAAGTCGGTGTTCGGCGCCATCGAGCAGAGGGTCGTCCGCGCCGACCCGGCATCGTAGACTGGAATGCGGTAACCCCAGCGACGAAGGACGGTCGGATGAAGCTCCACGGCTATTTTCGCTCCTCGGCCGCCTTCCGCGTCCGCATCGCGCTCAACCTCAAAGGCCTTCCTTACGACAACGCCTTCGTCCACTTGAGGAAGGGCGATCAGCGCAGCGCGACTTTTCTCGGCATCAACCCGCAGGCGCTGGTGCCGGCGCTCGAAGACGGACCGCATGTGCTGACGCAGTCCCTCGCCATCATCGAGTATCTCGACGAGACCCATACGGCGGTGCCGCTGCTGCCGAAGACGCCGCACGAACGCGCGCGCGTGCGGGCGCTGGCGCAGATCGTCGCCTGCGACATCCACCCGATCGACAATCTCCGGGTCCTGCAATACCTAGCGAAGGAGCTGAAGGCCGACGAGGCCGCGGTCGGCCGCTGGTTCAACCACTGGATCGCCACCGGCTTCACCGGGTTCGAAGCGACGCTGGCGCAGGACAAGGCCACGGGCCGCTTCTGTCACGGCGATGCGCCGGGGCTCGCCGATATCTGCCTGGTGCCGCAGGTGTTCAATTCCCAACGCTACAAGCTCGACCTCGGCCCCTATCCGACGATCGAGCGGATCTACGAGGCCTGCATGACGCTGCCCGCTTTCGACGCGGCGCAGCCGGCGAAGCAGCCCGACGCGGAGCCTTGAATTCAGCCGCCCTTTCGGGCGCGGGCGACGATCTGCCTGAAGGTGTCGATGTCGGCAGCACCCGGCACGAATTCCTTGCCGATGATGAAGGCAGGCGTGCCGGTGATCTCGAGCGCGCCGGCGAGATCGCGGTTGCGCTTCAGGGCATCCTCGATCGTCGGAGACTTTATGTCGCGCTTGAGCTGGTCCATGTCGGCGCCCGCCTCCTTGGCGAGCTTCAGGACTGTCTCCTGGTCGAGCGCGCCTTTAGAGGTGATCAGGAGCTTGTGCACCTGCTCGTACTTGCCCTGGATACGGGCCGCGAGCGCGACGCGCGAGGCGAAATGCGATTCCGGCCCGAGGATCGGAAACTCCTTCATCACCCGGCGGATGCGGCCGTCTTCCTTGACCAGTTGATCGACGACGGGATCGGTGCGCTTGCAGTAGGGGCAGCGATAGTCGAAGAACTCGACCACCGTCACGTCGCCAGCCGGATTGCCGAGCACCGGGGAGGTCGGGTCCGAGAGCAGCTCGCCCTTGAGCTTCGCCATCGCCTCGCCGCGGCGCTCGTCGATCGACTGCTGCTCCTTCGCCTGCAGCGCCTCGATCACCTCGCGGATGATCTCCGGGTTCTTCAGGATGTAGGACCGGACGATCTCCTCGATGGTCTTCTTCTGGTCGGCCGAAAAGGGCTGAGCGATCGCAGGCGCATGGAAGGCCAATGCCGCGAGAATGAGGGCGACGGCGACGCGACGCATGAACGTCCTTTCAGATTAGGACCGCAATATGGAGACCGGACACGGTCAAGTCCACGCACGTTCGAGTGACTATTTTTTCTCCTTCTTCCGCTTGGCATCCGCCTGGATCTTGATGTCCTGGGCGCGAAGCCAACCCGGCGAACCCTCAGGCAGCAGACGTTGTGCGCGCACGGCCTGCTGGGTCGCGTCGGGAAGCCGGTTCTCGACCATCGCCTGCTCGGCCAAAGCCAGCGCGGCCTCGCCGACCCGGCCCTCGCGTCCATGGGCGATCGCAAGCAGGCGCCAGGCGAGGCCGTAGTCGCGATCGACATGAACGGCAGCATTGAGGTGCGCGAGTGCGTCGCGGGTAAGCTCTGGCTGGTTGAGCTCGAGCTGCGCCTGGGCATAGCCGACGCGAAGCAGCGGTGCCGTCGGCAACAGCCGGACCGACTCGGCATAGGCCTTGGCGGCATCGGCGACCCGGGCGTTCTCGAACAGCATCTGCCCCTTCATCTCCCAGTAATAGGCGTCGCCGGGAAACTCGGCGATCAGCCCGTCGATCAGCGGCAGCGCCTTGGCCATGTCGGGGATGCGGTAATAGGCGATGGCGCGCGCGTAGCGCGCCGCCTCCGAGCGGTCGGACTCCTTGTAGGTCTGCAGCGTGCGCGCCGGCTGCTCGATGAAAGCAAACAGCTTCGCCCGCATGCGGCTGTGCAAACGGGCGTATTCGGCCGGCAGCTCGGCATTGGCGTATTTCGATGTCTGGAGCGACGCCCGCACCGCGTCGACGCGTTCGCGAGTCATCGGATGCGTGCGCACATAGGCCGATTGCCGCGCCTGGGAGAGCAGTTCCTGCCCCGACAGGATCTCGAGGAACTCCAGCATGCCCTTGGCGCTGTAGCCCGATCGCTCGAGGAAGGTGATGCCGGCCTGGTCGGCGGCCGATTCCTGGGCCCGGCTGAAGCTTAGGACGTTCGACATGGCGACGGCCGTTCCCGTCCCCATGACGGCCATCCCGGCATCGCCCTTGCCGGCGACGGCTGCGGCCGCCCCCAGGACCATCGACAGGATCTGAATCGCGGTCGCCCCCTTGAGCTCGTCCTGGATCCGGGATAGATGACCTCCGGCGATGTGACCGGCTTCATGCGCGATCACCCCGATCAACTGGCTCGGCGTCTCCGCCCTCATGATCAGGCCGGTGTTCAGGAACATGTTCTGGCCGCCGGCGACGAAAGCGTTGAGCTGCGCGTCGCGGACAAGATAGATACGCACGTCGTCGGGCGAGAGACCCGCCGCCTGGAATATTGGCGTCGCGTATTCCCGGATGGTACTTTCCGTCTCGGCGTCACGGATCAACGAGAACCGCTGCGCCGTCGCCGGGAGCGGTAACGCGAGAACCGTGGCCACCAGCAGCGCGAGCCAGGATTTTTTCCGTCTGAGAATGCCCGTCAAAGTCCCTGATCCTCGAAGCACGGCCGATACTTTCCGGCGATCGTGGCGGAAATGCGCCGCGATGTCCCTTGTTCTCTTAGGTGCGGGCTGCTTCGGCGGTGATCAAGCCAACGTGATTCAGCCCGTAGAGGGCTTTTTCGGCGGAATCGCCGCCGAGGAGCCGCGGGCGGCCGTCGCCGGCCGCGAGATCCTGGTCGCGGGCGGCAGTGCCGCCGACGCCGCGGTTGCCGTCGCCTTCACCCTCGCCGTCACGCTCCCCTCCTCGGCCGGCCTCGGTGGCGGCGGAGCCTGCGTCGCCTTCGACGGAGCCAAGGCGACGCCCACCTTGTTCGACTTCCCGGCGAGCGCGCCCGGAGCGGACCGCGTCGCCGTGCCGGCCCTCGCCCGCGGCATGGCGTTGCTCCATGCCCGTCACGGGCGCATGCAGTGGCCCCAGCTCTTCGGACCCGCCGAGACCGCCGCGCGCTTCGGCGTCCCCGTGAGCCGGGCGCTCGCCCGCGACCTCGCCGAGGCGCCGACCGACCTCGTCCGCGATCCGGCGAGCGCCCGCATCTTCGCGCCTGCCGGGCGCCTGATCGCCGAGGGTGAACAGCTGGTTCAGCTCGATCTGGCCGGCGTCCTCAGCCAGATACGCCAGAGGGGTGCCGGGGAGGCCTATGTCGGCCCGCTCGGTCGCGCCATCGCCGATGCATCCCAGGGCGCGCTGCCGCTCGATGCGCTCCGCGGCTATCTGCCGCAGGCAACCGCCCCGGCCATCTATCGCGCCAACCAGCAGCAGCAGTTCGTACTCGTCGGTGAGAGCGCGGCGACGACGGCGATGCTCGGACGCCTGCTGGCGCTCGTGGGCCAGATCAGTCCCGGCAATGCCGACGGACCGCGATTCTGGGCGGAGGGATCGGCCGCGACCGAAGCCCAGCTCGCCGAGGCCCTGCCGCGGGGCGCGACCGCCCTGGTCCCGACCGGAGCCGAACTCCAGGCGCTGGCCGCACGGGTACGCGCCGGCTCGCATGAGCGCCCGGCGAAGAGCCTTGGGCCGATCGGAACGTCGCGCGCCGGCGCGACCGCCTTCGTCGTCGTCGACAAGAACGGACTCGCGGTTGCCTGCGCGCTCGGCATGAACGCGCCGTGGGGTACCGGCCGCGTGCTGGCCGGAACCGGCATCCTCTCGGCCCCGCCGCCATCGCTCGAGAGCCCCCGGGCGGCGGCCACGATCGTCGTAGCGCCGGGCAGCGGCGTTTTCTATCTCGCCGCCTCCGCCTCCGGGCGCGCCGCGCCGGCCGCGCTTGCGCAGGTCGCCTGGCCGGTGATCTCCGACCAGCAGCGCATCGATCTCGCGATCGCCAAGCCTCGGGTCGGCTACGACGGCGTCTCCGATGTCGCTCTCGTCGAGCCGGGCACCCCGCTCGATGCCCTTGGCCGCGGCGGCCTTCGCGCGGCGGAAGCCTCGCCGGTCGGCATCGTCAACGCCTTCTCCTGCCCGAGCGAGCTGAATCGCGGCCGCGGCGGCAACTGCGTGCCGGCGGCCGATCAGCGCGGGGTCGGCTTGGTCTTCGGCGGTACCGGCATCAGCACCGGCGGCAGCAGCTTTAGCGGCACCACTCCGCACAACCGCCCATGACCCGGCGCGTCGCGCGCCGCGCCAGCATTCCACCCTTCATCGTCATGGACGTGCTCCGCGCCGCCAACGAGCGCGCGGCGACGGGAGCGGACGTGCTGCATCTCGAGGTCGGCCAGCCCTCGACCGGCGCGCGCCGCGCTCGGACGCGACGTGCTCGGATATACCGACGCGCTCGGCATCCCGCCGCTGCGCCAGGCGATCTCCCGGCACTATCGCGACCGCTACGGCGTCTCGGTCGATCCGCAGCGCATCGTCGTGACCACCGGCTCTTCCGGCGCCTTCATCCTCTCCTTCCTCGCCGCCTTCGATCAGGGCGCGCGCGTGGCCGTCACGGCGCCGGGCTACCCCGCCTATCGCAACATCCTCTCGGCGCTGGGGATCGAGGTGGTCGAGATCGAGGTCGGCGATGCGACCCGCTACCAACCGACGCCGGCGCTGCTCGACAAGGCAGGCAGACTCGACGGCCTGATCGTGGCGAGCCCCGCGAACCCGACGGGCACGATGCTGACGGCCGATGATCTGAAGACCCTCGCCGATCATTGCGCCAAACGCGACATCCGGCTCGTCTCGGACGAGATCTATCACGGCATCACCTATCTGGAGCCGGCGACGACCGCGCTCGCGCTGACCGACCGCGCGGTGGTCATCAACAGCTTCTCGAAATACTTCTCGATGACCGGCTGGCGGCTGGGCTGGATGGTGCTGCCGGAGGAGCTGGTCCGCCCGGTCGAGTGCCTGGCGCAGAACCTCTTCATCTCGCCGCCCTCGCTCTCGCAGATGGCAGCGGTCGAAGTCTTCGGCTGCCGCGACGAGCTGGAGGCCAATGTCCGGCGCTATGCGGCCAACCGGGCCGTGCTGCTGGACGCGCTGCCGAAGGCTGGGCTCGATCACTTCGCCCCGCCGGACGGTGCTTTCTATCTCTATGTCGATGTCGGCCACGTCACCAACGACAGCGCCGATCTCTGCAAGCGCGTGCTCGCCGAGACTGGTGTCGCGATCACGCCGGGCATCGACTTCGACCCGAGCCGCGGCTCGCGCGCGCTCCGCATCTCCTTCGCCGGATCGACCGAGACGATGGAAGAAGCCGCGCGGCGCCTGGGAGCCTGGCTGAAACGCTAGACGATGCCGTTCTGGGCCAGGATCGGCCGCGTCTCGCTGTCGAATTTCTGCGCCAGCATCATGATCCCGAGCGGGCTCGGCGGCCGCACCTGCTTCCCCTGCCGTTTCTCGGCTTCAACCTCCTCCCGCATGATCGCGTAGGCGAAGGAGGCGAAGTCCTTGTTGCCCTGGGCCTCGCCGAGCAGGAACAGGCGGTGCAGGCGCTCGACCTTGACAGCGCTGCCGAGCACCGGCGAGACCATCGACTGCAGCTGATCGCCATGGCGGGCGCGATCGAGGATGACGTCGTTGAACCGGCGCGCCCTCTCCGCCCGTTCGGCATCGCCGGCGGCGGGCAATCCGGGCTCGACGCGTCCGGTGCCGACGAGCACCACCATGGCCTCGACCCTGCGATCGAACTCGACCGGATCGTTGGACGGCGACATCTCCGCGAGCGTCTTCGGGCCGCTCGCCAGCGCCTCCAGCAGCTCGGCCGCCGGCCCGCTGTCGAGCGGGTAGATGCCTTGCGTATATGATGCGCCCAGCTCGACCTGGTTGCGCGGCCAGACCAGCGCGAAGCGGGTCTTCATCAGAAGCTCGCGCCGCTCGGAGGCGAGCAGGCGCTCGGGCCCGCGCACGAAGATGTCCTTCCGGAACTGCTGGTTCAGCATCAGGTCACGGACGGTCTCGCGGAACGGCGGATCGTCGATGCCGGAAATCTTCGCCAGCTGCTCCGGCGTCAGGCAGAGGCGCTCGACATGATGCTGAAGCTCGGCCGAGGCAGCGAAGGTCAGCTTCGCCTGGTGCATCTGGCGCGCGACATCGAGGTGGTAGAGCGGCGTCCAGATCCGGTTGAAGTACTCGTGCGCGATGTACTGGCGCGACATGCCGCGGATGCTGGCGAGCTGCGCGCGTGCCGATTCATTGGCCTGAAGATATCCCGCGCCGAGGGCGGCAAGCTCGTCCGCCTCGTCGAGGGCCTTCTCGATCCGCTCCTCGGTCGAGCCGGTCGCTCGCTGGGCCATCTCGCTCAGGAGGCGCCGGAGCGGCAGGATCGGCGACCAGCCGGGCAGGCAGTTGTAGCTGAGATAGACGACGCCGCCGAAGGCGAGCTTGTCGCGGATGAAGTCGACGATCGATTTGCGATGCTCCGCCATGACCCAGGAATAGATGCCGTGCAGCACGATCATGTCGAAGGGCGGAAGGTCGAGCGCGGCGAACTCCTCGAACGATGAGTCGAAGACCTTGATGTTGGGAATGCCGGCGGCATCGGCGATGCGCCGCGCGGTGGCGGCGAAGGCCGGGTTGAAGTCGGTCGCCCAGACCTCGGCCTCGGGATGCGTCGCCGCGACGACGTTGCAGGAGAAGCCGTGCCCTGCGCCCAGTTCGCAGTAGCGGAGCTTCCCTGTCAGGTTCGGCGGGCGGATACCGGCCGAGAGCAGCGCGAAGGAGAGGAATGACGGCGACAGCTCGCGGTAGTAGCCCTGGCTGTAGTCGACGTCGGCGATATAGCCTTTGGTCCAGTCTTCCATCGGCGCCTCGTTGCCGGTCCTCGACCAGTCATAGCCCCGCGCGGCGGCGGCGGGTAGACTTCCTTCACCACCCGTGGAGGATCCCATGACTGCCCGCGCCAAACCGATCGTTGCCAAGACCGCCGAAAATGATGATCAGCAGCCCTGGCAATGGCCGGAGGCGAAGTGGCGCGCCGTCTCCAACAAGATCCGTCCGGGCCGCGCGCTCAGGCCCAGGACGTGGAAGGACGGAGCCCGCGTCGCCGTCGGCATCTCCTTCGACTCCGACCACGAATCGGGCGAGCTCCGCGACGGCGGCAAGTCGCTCGGGCGCATGTCGATGGGCCAGTACGGCGCCCGCGCCGGCATTCCACGCATCATGAAGCTGCTGGAGAAGCATTCGGTCCCGGCCTCGTTCTTCACCCCGGCGGTCGTCGCGATGCTCTATCCCGACGAGCAGAAGCGCGCCGTCGATCTCGGCCATGAGGTCGGCATCCATGGCTGGATCCACGAGCTCAACTCGGTCCTTCCCGGCGAGGTCGAGCGCGACCTCCTGTTCCGCTCCTGCGACACGCTGGAGAAGGTCACGGGCGTCCGGCCGGTCGGCATCCGGACGCCGTCCTGGGACTTCAGCCCGAACACGCTCCAGATCATCCGCGAGCTCGGCCTGCTCTACGATTCATCGCTGATGGCCGATGACGACGCCTATGAGCTCAACGAGGACGGCAAGCCGACCGGCGTGGTCGAGCTGCCGCCCGAATGGATCCGCGACGACGCGGTCTATTTCAACATGCACCGCTTCAGCGGCCTCAGGCCCTACACGCCGCCCTCGGCCGTGCTCGAAATCTTCACCAAGGAGTTCGATGTCGCCTACGAGGAGGGCGGCATGTACATCCTGACCATGCACCCGCACATCATCGGCCATCGCTCGCGGCTGACGCTGCTCGACGAGCTGATCCAGCACATGAAGACGAAGAAGGGCGTGTGGTTCGCGACCCACGCGGACATCGCGAGGTTCGCGAAGGAGAACGCGGCCTAAGCGACGACCAGCGGCTCCAGGCTCGCTTTCGACAGGGGCTCGGAGCCGCGTTCGCCGACGAGGCTGGTGCGACCCAGGGTCATGGCGAGGCCGCTCGTCGAATCCATCAGGATCATGTGGATGAAGAAGACCATGCCGGGCTCGGCGATCACCGGATTGCCGGTGTAGAGCATCGGCCAGTCCATCCAGTTCGGCTGGAACAGCGCACCCAGGCTGTAGCCGCAGGCATTGAGGCGATGCTCGCGAAGACCCAGGCGATCGAAGACGCGCGCATGCGCATCGAAGACCTTGCCGATCGGCTCGCCCGGCCTGAGCGCCTCTTCGCAGGTCTGCAGCGCCTCGCGGCAGGCCCCGTGCATCTCGAGCTCGCGCGGCGGCGCCTTGCCGATGCGGACGGTGCGCATCAGGCAGGAATGGTAGAGCCGGTAGGCGCCGGCGAATTCGAGGGTGAGCTGGTCCTGCGGATCGAGCTTTCTGCGCCCTGCGAAGTAACGGCAGAGCAGCGCGCCGGGACCCGAGCCGATGATGAAAGGGTTGCCGGAGTAGTCGCCGCCGCCCTTGAACACCGCACCCTGCATCGCCGCCAGGATGTCGCCCTCGTCGGCACCGGGGCGGATCGCCGCCATGCCGGCATCGAGCGCGTCATCGGCGAGAACAGCGGCCTTGCGTACATAGGCGATCTCGGCCGAGCTCTTCCGGATACGGAGCCGACTCACGAGCTCGGATGCGTCCTCAAGGCGGCCAAATCCGTCGAGCGCATCGGAAAGGCGCCGGCCGTTGCGCGCGGTCAGGCCATAGGCCTCCCATTCGACGCCGAGCTTTTTCCCGCGGCAGCCGAACTCGTCGAGGATGGTCTTCAGCTCGCTCGCCGGCGAGGCGCCGTCGCGGTCGACCCAGATGCGGATGTCCTCGATCACCGAGGTGAGCTGCGCCTGCCTCAGATCGGCCGAGCGCGTCAGCAGCATCAGCCGGCCATCGGCCCCGAGATAGAGGCACTGGAAGAAGACGAAGCCGAAGGTGTCGTAGCCGGTCAGGTAGTACATGCTCTCCTGACGGAACATCAGGAGGCCGTCGAGGCCGGCTCTTTCCATTTCCGCGATCGTGCGAGCCCTTCGGTCGGCCAGCTCCTCGCGCGAGAAATGGAGCGCCATCGGTTCAGCCTTTCAATGCGATCGCGGAGAGCTCACAGCCGAACTTCTTCTCGCCGGCGAGACAGGTGCGCCGGTAGCTGAAGAAGCGGTCGGCCTCGGCACAAGTGTCGCGATCGAGATGCTCGACGGATCTCAAGCCCAGCCGGGTTAGCCGGTGCGCGACATAGCCCGCAAGATCGAACATGTGCCGCTCCTCGCGCATGCCAGGACGGAAGAAGCGCGCGTTGCCCGGATCCTCGGCGAGGAAGGGTCCAGGGAACTCCGGACCGACCTCGTAGCTCGCCTGAGCGATGCAGGGCCCGATCACCGCCTCGATCCGCGAGACCTGGGCGCCGAGCTTCTTCATCGCCGCGACGGTCGCCTCGGCGATACCGAGCTTGGCCCCGCGCCAGCCGGCATGCGCCGCACCGATGATGCCCGCCTGGGCATCGGCGAAGAGCACCGGCGCGCAATCGGCGGTCAGGATGCCGAGCATGATCCCTGGCCGGCGCGTCACCATCCCATCGGCTTTCGGCCGCGCATCGAGCGCCCAGGGCGTGTCGACCTCGACCACATCGGCCGAGTGGGTCTGATAGGTGCTGACCAGGTTGCCCGGGACGATGCCGAGCGCCGCTGCGGCACGGCGGCGATTCTCGTTGATGTCCTCCGGGCGGTCGCCGGTCGTGAGCGCACAGTTGAGAGAGTCAAACGGCCCTTCGCTGACGCCGCCCTGGCGGCCGAAGAAGCCATGCGCGATTTCGGCGTGGCCGAGCGTCGCGGCGACGAGATAAGGCGTGGACATTTCAGCTCTCGAAGCCGGCGGGCGCAGGCAAGTCGGGGTGGGCGATAACGATGACCTGGAACAAAGTGCCCATTTCGTCGAGGTCGATCAAGCGGCCGAGAGCCTCGGCGACACCCGCATCGCGCGCCGAGAGGCGCTCCGCGCGTGGCCGGATACCGAGGCGTTCGAGGAACTCGCCCTGGCCGATCGGACCGTAGGTCGCGGCGCCGGCGAGGCGGGCGGCGCGGACGAGCTCGCCGAAATCGACATGCGAGGTTATGTCGGCGGTGCCGGGCTCGGCGAGCGGCGGCCATTTCTGATGCGATCGGATCGCCTGAAAGGTGCCGCCGGCACGACTCTCAGGCGGCCCGTAATCGATCAGGAGAGCCGCGCCGCCATGAGCGAGAATTCTCCGCGCCAAAAGATCCGCAACCGCGATCCGCGCAGGCGACACCTCGACGGTCGTGCCGGGAAGCGCGCTTTCGAGGATCGGCGGCACCAGCGGCGCCAGCGCCGTCGGCCCGAAGACATAGGCCAGCTCGTCGCCCTGCAGGCCGACCATGAGCTCTTCCCAGCCGCTGCCGGAGCGGACGAGCTGGCGGATCGGCAAGGTATCGAGGAACTCGTTGGCGATGACGATCGCAGGGCCTTCCGGCACGTCGGACAGCTCCGGATGCCAGGTCGGGTTCCACTTTCCGAGCGTGGCGCGCTGGCGCTCCATCAGACGCTCGCCGATCTCCACCAGATGCAGCCGTAGCGCGGGATGGAAGCCCTCGACGCGCGCGGTGGCGCGCAGCGCATCCGCCATCAGCGTGCCGCGGCCGGGGCCGATCTCGACCAGGCGCACGGGATCGGGACGGCCCATCTGCTGCCAGGTGATCGCCGCCCAGGCGCCGATCAGCTCGCCGAACATCTGCGAGACCTCGGGCGCGGTGACGAAATCGCCGGCAGCGCCCAGCGGATCGCGTCGGCGGTAATAGCCCTCCTCCGGATCGGCGAGCGCCGCAGTCATATAATCGGCGAGCGTGATCGGCCCGAAGGCGCGGATGCGACGCTTCAGCCGCTCCTCGAGACTCACGCGCGCTTCGCCCTCAGGACCAGGTAGATGCCGGCGATCACCATCGGCAGCGACAGCCACTGGCCCCAGGTCGTGCCGAAGGGGAGGAAACCGATGAAGGTGTCGGGCTCGCGGAAGATCTCGGAGATGCTGCGTGCGATGCCGTAGCCGACAAGGAAGACGCCGCCGATGAAGCCGTGACGGGCGCGAAGCTCGGGCTTGCGCGCAAGCCAGGCGAGCAGGACGAAGAGCACGATGCCTTCGAGCGCCGCTTCGTAGAGCTGGCTCGGATGGCGCGGCTCGGGGCCGCCGGCCGGGAAGGCCATCGCCCAGGGAACATCGCTGACGCGTCCCCAAAGCTCGCCATTGATGAAATTGGCGATGCGGCCGAAGAAGAGACCGATCGGCGCCGCCGCGGCGATGACGTCGCCGAGCGCGGTCCACGGGACGCCCAGCCGGCGCGCATAGAGATAGATCGCCACCAGCACGCCGATCATGCCGCCGTGATAGGACATGCCGCCCTGCCATACCTCGAAGATCTCGAGCGGGTGGTAGAGGAAGTGATCGGGCCGGTAGAACAGCACATAGCCGAGCCGCCCGCCGATGACGACGGCCAGCGTCGCCCAGGTCAGGAAGTCGTCGAAGCCATCCGGCGACACCGGCCCGCCCCTGGCCGCGAGAGAGCGGCAATAGCGCCAGCCCAGCACCAGCCCGGCGATATAAGCGAGCGCGTACCAGCGGATGGCCAGGGGACCGATGGAGATCGCCACCGGATCGATGATGGGAAAGGCAATGGCGAGCATCAGAGGTAAGGGTCCGGCTTGATCAGATAGTCCTGCACATAGCGCCGAACGCCATCCTCAAGCGACGTGAAGGAACGCGTGTAGCCCGCGCGGCGCAGCTTCTCCGGATTCGAGCGCGTGAAGTACTGGTAGCGGTCGCGCATCGCTTCCGGCATGTCGACATAGGTGATCTTGGGCTCGCGGTTCGAGGCGCGGAACACGGCCTTCGCCAGATCGTCGAAGCTGCGCGCCTCGCCGGTGCCGACATTGAAGAGACCGTCGGCATTGCCGCCGAGCCAAAGCGCCACATCGACGCAGTCGCCGACCCAGACGAAATCGCGGAGCTGGCCGCCATCGGGGTATCTCGGCACGTAGGACTTGAACAGCCGTGCCGGCTCGCCCGATTTGACCCTCTGATGGATCTGCCAGGCGACCGACAGCTGGCCGCCCTTGTGATACTCGTTCGGTCCATAGACGTTGAAGAATTTGAGGCCGGCCCAGCGCGGCGGCTTCGCACCGGAGGCCGCGAGCCGGATGGCACGGCGGTCGAAGAGATGCTTCGACCAGCCATAGGCATTCATCGGCCGCAGCTTCGCCAGCGCCGCCGGCTTCTCGTCGTCGTCGAAGCCTGCGGCGCCATCGCCGTAGGTGGCGGCCGACGAGGCATAGACCAGCGGCACATTGGCCTTGGTGCACCAGTTCCAGAGATCGAGCGATGTGTTGAAGTTCTGCGACAGGACCAGGTCGGCGTCGGTCTCGGTCGTCGTCGAGATCGCGCCCATATGGTAGATGCCGTCCAGCTTGCGCCCGTCCAGCCAGTCCATCAGGCGCTCGGGCGGGATCAGGTCGGCGAGTTCTCGCTTGGCGAGGTTCTGCCATTTGTCGCCACGGCCGAGCCGGTCGCAGACGGCGACCTCGCCGCCGCGCGCTTCCAGCGCCGCGACCAGGTTCGAGCCGATGAAGCCGGCGCCGCCCGTGACCAGGAACATGCGCGGTTTATAGGCGTTGGGCTTGCGACCGGCAACGGAGCGCCGTCATAGTGGGACTTAGGAGAATCGCCATGCAGACCGATAACCGCCTTCTCGACGATCTCGCCAAGCTCGCCACCAACGCCGTCGGCGCCGCCGCGGCCATGCGCCAGGAGGTCGAGGCCCGCTTCAAAGCCCAGCTCGAGCGCCTGCTGCTCGACATGAACCTGGTGGCCCGCGACGAGCACGAAGCGGTCAAGGAGATGGCGGCGAAGGCCCGAACCGAGCAGGAGGCGCTGGCCGAGCGCGTCGCCAAGCTCGAGGCCGAGGTTGCGGCGCTCAAGAGCGGGTCAAAGCCGGCGTAGGTCGCGCGACAGCCACCAGGGCGCGAGCGCGAGCGCGATCGACGCCCAGGACACGGCGAAGTTGCCCTGATAGTTGCCGAAATGGTCGTGGAGCACGCCGCCGATCCACGAGCCGAACGCCGTCCCCGTCCCCATGCCGATCAGGAGGAACCCCAACACGCGGCCGAGCGCCGCGCCGGCATAGAGGCGTTGCGCCAGCGAGGCGATCAGCGGCCCGCGCGAGCCGAGCGAGAGACCGAAGGTCATCACATAGGCCGCCAGCAGCACCGGCGAGGGCCAGACCGCCATCAGCGCCAGCACAGCGAGGCCGATCGCGGTCGAGCTGTAGCTCAAGGTCAGCGCCCAGCGCCGGCCGACGCGATCGGCGATCCAGCCGAACAGCACCATGCCGAGCGAGGCCGAGAGGCCGGCGAAGCCGATCGCCGTCGCCGCGGTCAGCGGCTGGAATCCCACCTCGATCAGATAGGCGGCCATCTGCGGCTGGATCACGCCGATGGCGTTCGAGGTCAGGAAGTAGACCGCGAACATCGCCCAGATCACCGGCTCCTGGGCCGCGCGCATGAAGGTCCAGCTGTGCTCGGCCGCCGGAGGCGCCGCGTGCCGGCCGGCGGCGATACGGCTCCATGGCAAAAGGGTCAGGGGCAGCACGAGAATCGAGGCGACGCCGACGAGCGCCCAGTAGCCGGCGCGGAAGCCATGGCCGTCGATGACGATCTGCACCAGGGGCGCGAAGAGCAGTCCGCCGATGCCGGCGGCCCCGCCGATCACGCCGAAGACGGTGCCGACGCGCCCCTTGAACCAGATTCCGATCAGCGGCGTCTGCGCCAGGTTGTTGAAGGCGGAGGCCGCTCCGACGCAGAAGCCGAGCGTGAGGTAGAGATGCCAGAGTTCGGTCGCATGGACGGCTCCGACATAGGCGACGATGAGCGCGCCGCCGCCGAAGGCATATAGGAGCTGCGGCCCGATGCGATCGGCGTAATGACCGAGGATCGGTGCGACGACGGCGATCGAAAGCGAGGTCATCGCGTAGATGCCGGTGACCTGGGCGCGGTCCCAGCCGAACGCCTCCTGCAGCGGCAGGACGAACAGCGCGAAGGTCTCGGCGGTGCCGCGTCCAATCAGCGCGAAGAGGAAACAGGTTCCGAGAACCGACGTCGCAAGCCGGCGCGACGCCGCGTCGCCACCCTGAGTCACGCGACCTCCGCCCGCCCGTTCGAGAGCACGATCGCATCGCGCTCGATGACTCGAGCGCGGAACGCGGCAGAGCCGCCATCCTCGTGCCAGATCTCGGTGCGGATCGTCTCGCCCGGGAAGACCGGCGCGGTGAAGCGGCAGTCCATCGCTTTCAGACTCTCGGGGCGGTAGCCGCAGAGTGCTTTCAGCAGCGCATGGCCGACGACGCCGTATGTCGCGAGCCCGTGCAGGATCGGGCGGGGGAAGCCGGCTTTGGTCGCGACTCCGGGATCAGCATGGAGCGGGTTGTAATCGCCGTTCAGGCGATAGATCAGAGCCTGCGACGGCGAGGTTTCAAGGTCGAGGATGAGATCCGGCGCGCGCTCGGGCGTCGGATGCGGGACCTTGGCCGGGCCGGTGGTACCGCCGCAGCCGCCATCGCCGCGAAGGAAGGTCGTCTGGTCGAGGGTAGCCACCAGGTTGCCGGCCACGTCCGTCACCCGACGCTCCGAGTAGAGAAGCGCGCCCTTGCCCGCGCCCTTGTCGACGAGGCCGGTGACGCGCGTGCGGCCGACCAGCCGGCCCTCGACCGGCAGCGGCTGATGGATGCGAATGCCCTGCTCGGCATGCACGACCTTGACCCAGTCGACGCCGGCATCCGGATGCTTGAGCCAAAAGCCGGCATAGCCCAGCACGGTCGCCATGGTCGGCAACGCCAGTAGCGCGTCCTCGTAGACAAAGCGGAGCTGATCCTTGTCCAGCGGATCGGCGCCGAGGCCGACCGAGAGCGCGTAGAGGATCGTGTCGCGGGTCGTCAGATCCTGGACGATCTCCGGAATCTCGTAGGAGAGGAGACGAGCCGGATCGACCGCCATCACACCGGGGCCCAGGAGAACACGTCGGCGGAGACGTCGAGGTCGTAGAACGAGGCCTTGAGCGCCGGCATCGCATGCTCGGCGATCGCTTCCGGCGTCCATCCGGAACTGGCCTGAACCGAGCGGATCGGCCTCGGCTGGCTCATCAGGAAAATCTCGTTGTTGCGGACCGAGAAGATCTGGCCGGTGACCTCCTTCGCCGCATCCGAGCACAGATAGACGACCAGCGGCGCGATCTTGTCCGGTGTCATCTGCTGCAGTTTGGCGACGCGCGCCTTCTGCTCTTCGGACTCGACCGGGATCGAGCCGATCATGCGCGACCAGGCGAAGGGCGCGATCGCGTTCGAGCGCACGCCGAAGCGCGCCATGTCGAGCGCGATCGACTTCGAAAGGCCGACGATCCCCATCTTCGCCGCCGAGTAGTTCGCCTGGCCGAGATTGCCGACCAGGCCCGAGGTCGAGGTGAAATGCACGAAAGCCCCCGAGCCCTGCTCCCTGAAGTGGTTGGCCACCGCCTTGGAGACATGGAAGGAGCCATGCAGATGAACGTCGATGACCGCGCGCCATTCGTCCAGGCTCATGCGGTGGAAGATCCGGTCGCGCAGGATGCCGGCATTGTTGACCACCGCGTCGACGCGACCGAAGGCGTCGAGCGCGGTCTGGATCAGGCGCTCGGCGCCCTTGGGATCGGCGACGGAATCGGTGTTGGCGACGGCTTCGCCGCCCCTCCCCTTGATCTCGCACACCGTCGCCGCCGCCGGGCCTTCGTCGTGGCCGGAGCCGTCAAGCGCGGCGCCGATGTCGTTGACCACGACCTTGGCGCCATGCTCCGCCATCAGCAGCGCCATCGCCTTGCCGATGCCGCCACCGGAGCCGGTGACCACGACGACCTTGCCGTCGACCATCTTCGCCATGCCCAGTCTCCTAGAGTGTCGCCGCGGTTCCAAGGATCGCAGTCACCTGTGATGAGAGCTGCCCGCCATTGCCGTGAACGAGCGCGAGCTCGGTCTCGACGACCTGCCGTTCTCCTGCCTCGCCGCGAAGCTGACGCACCGACTCGATCAGCGGGAAGAGCCCGTACATGCCGGGATGGCAGCAGGAGAGCCCGCCGCCATTGGTGTTCACCGCCAGCCTGCCGCCCGGCGCGATGGTGCCGCCTTCGACGAAGCGCCCGCCTTCGCCCTTGGGGCAGAAGCCGAGGTCTTCCAGGAACAGGATCGTGTTGATGGTAAAGGCATCGTAGAGCTGGAGCACATCTATGTCCGATGGCACCACCTCCGCCATGGCGAAGGCGCGCGGGCCGGATTCGGACGCGGCGGTCACGGTGAGATCGGGCATCGCCGAAATCTGCCGATGCCAGGTCGCCGCGGCGGCGCCGAGAAGATAGGCGGGCGGCTTCGGAAAGTCGGTGGCTCGATCGGATCGGACCATCACCACCGCACCGGCGCCGTCGGTCACCAGGCAGCAATCGCGGACGCTGAGCGGATCGTTGACCATGCGTGCGGCCAGGATCTCCTCGATCGTGGTCGGCTCGCGTGCGAAGGCCTCCGGGTTGAGCCGCGCCCAGCTACGGGCCGCGAGCGCGACTTCCGCCAGGTGCCGGCGCATCGTGCCGTACTGGTGCATGTGGCGCGCGGCGGCAAGCGCATACCCGGTGATCGGGTTACGCGGCCCGTAGGGCGCCTCGTAGGGCTGCGGCTCCGAGCCCGAGACCAGCCTGCCGCTCGCCGTCCGCTGGTTCGAGCCGTAGCAGATGAGCGCCACGTCGCAGAGACCGGCATTCAGAGCGAGAGAGGCCGGGATCAGATGCTCGACGAAGGAGGAGCCGCCGATCATCGTGCCGTCAAGGAAGCGCGGGCGGATGCCGAGATACTCGGCGACGCTCAGGGTCGGCATGAAATGAACGGCGGTGCCGGTCAGCAGCCCGTCGACCTGATCGAGGCGCAGCCCGGCATCGGCGAGCGCCGCATGCACTGCCTCGGCGAGCAGCTCCAGCGCCGTGCGGCCGGGCGCCTCCCAGCGGGTCGAGAGGCCGACGCCGACGACGGCCGAGGTGCCGCGGATGCCACTCATGCGCTCTCCGCCGGATCGAAGACGACGATCGGCGCGTCGTCCTTGTCGCGCGCGATCCGCGCCTTGACCTTGAGCCCGATACGGACCTCGCTCGGCTGAAGCTTTTCCACCCGGCTCATGAGACGACAGCCTTCATCGAGATCGACCAGCACCAGATTGTAGTCGCTGCCCTGCTCGGGCCGCCTGCGGATCACCGTGGTCGAATAGACCGTGCCCCGGCCGGAGACCTCGACCCAGTCGAGGGTCGGCTCGCCGGTGAAGGGCGACAGCACGCGCGGCTGGAAGACATAGCGCCCGCTCTCGCGGCAGCGCTGGATGCAGAAGCGCCCTTCGGCGAGTAAACGTCGGTACTCGGCGTCCGGTCCCGGCCCGGCGAAAGGCGAAGGCTCGCTCATCGGTTCTTCACATAGCAGGCATGGCTAGCGAGGGGCCAGGAGTGTCGCCCGATGGCGGGCGAGGAAGCTTGCCGAGATCGGGCCGGGGTAGAGCGTCCCTGTCCTGCGATAGATCTCCTCGACCGCCGGATCGGCGACAAGCGCGCGGCCGTCGAGGCGATCCAGCATCTCGTCCGTGGCTGCGGCGATGTCTTCTGCGGAATTGTCGACCAGCTCGATGCCGTGATCGGCGAAGCCGCTGCCGCGCATCTCGCCGCGGAAGGGCGGGCTGATCGACTCCTCCAGCGTCAGGATGCGTCCGCTCGCCTGCTCGCGGTAGAGCTTGGGCAGCCAGATATCGGCAGCCATCCCATGGAGGGTGCCGGCGAAGGCATTGGCGTGCACGGTCGGCGTGCCGAGGCAGGAGGCGACATGCGCTGGCCCCGACATGGTGCCGATCATCATCCGCGCCGAGGCGATGAGGACGAGATCGAGCTCGGCCGAGCGCACCGAAGAATGCGCGTAGTCGATGACGCCCGGCATAGCCGGCAGCGGCACGGCCGCAGGCGCACCGAGACGAACGACCTTCCCGCCCCGCGATACCACGCGCTCAAGCGCCGGCAGATAGGTGAGGAGATCGGAATCGCGCATCGCCATATCCTGACGGCGGCGACCATCGGCGGCGCCGTGGAAGCCGGGATCGCGGACATGGAGGGCAACGAACCAGTCGTCCTCGGCAAGACCGATCGCTGTGAGCAGGGCGCGCCCCGCGGCGATGCGGTCGGCGGACAGGCTCAGCAGCGGGCTACGGCCGGCGGCAGACCAGTGGATCTCCGCCTCGCGCCACGCCTCCTGCAAATAGAGGAAGCGGCCGTCGCGCAGGGGGATCGTCGTGGTGTCGAGGGCGAGGTCCGGCGCGAGCGCCTGGAACTTCGCCAGCATGTCGCCGTCCTTCACGATCGTGACGTAGGGCGCGAAGAGATCCAGGAAGGGCTCGTTGACGATCTTGTCTTGCGGCGCCGGCAGCACGACCTGCCAGGGCGGCGTAAGGCCGAGCGCCTTGAGCTTGGCGAGCGCACCGAGCCGTATCGCCAGCTCACCGAGCGAACCGATGAGCCAGTTCGGATGGATGATGCGAAGCCCGCTTGCCGCCAAGGGGTGGGTTGCGACGCGTGCCTCCAGCGCGCGCGCGGCGGTGGCGAAGGCGCGGCTGGTGCCGTCGCGATCGCCGGCGGTGTTGAGGAGGAAGCCGAGGTCGTTCTGCACGGCCTCGGTCTGCGGTGTCAGCGGCGCCAGACGGCGGACCGCCTCCAGCGCCACGGGCACCGGGAAAACCTGATGAAGCAGGTAGAGCGCCTCGCGGACCACCGGTCCCAGATCGCCGAGGCCCGAGGCTGCCTCTACGACCGTTGCGAGCGCGCCGGCATTGCCCTTGATCGCGCATTCCTGGAGCAGCGGGATCGCCGCAGCGATCCCGCCAGCTTCGATCATGGCCTCGCGGACGGCGGCGACTCGAGCGGGATCGGAAGCCTCGATCATCGCGCCGGAGTATAGACCGGCTAGACCGTATCCAGGGTCCGCGTCAGATCCTCGATCAGGTCGTCGGTATCCTCGAGCCCGACCGAAAGCCGGACGACGCCCGGCTCGATACCGGCAAGCTTCTTCTCCTCGGGCGAAAGCCGCTGATGCGTGGTCGTCGCCGGATGGCAGATCAGGCTCTTGGAGTCGCCGAGATTGTTCGAGATGTCGATGATCCGAAGCCCGTTCAACGCCTTGAACGCGCCTTCCTTGCCGCCGCGGATGGTGAAGGTGACGACCGAGCCGAAATCCTTCATCTGGCTCGCCGCCAGCTTGTGCTGCGGATGGGTCAGGAGGCCCGGATAGAGCACGCGCTCGACGGCAGGATGCCGCGACAGTGCCTTGGCGACGTTGCGCGCGCTGGCGCAATGGGCCTGCAGGCGGAGATCGAGCGTCTCCAGTCCCTTCAACATCAGCCACGCATTGAACGGGCTCATCGTCGGGCCGGTGTGGCGGAGATAAGGTCCCAGCGTGTCAGCGAGGAACTTCTCGGTGCAGAGGATGGCACCGCCGAGCGCGCGGCCCTGGCCGTCGATATGCTTGGTCGTCGAGTAGACGATGATGTCGGCGCCCATATCGAGCGGGCGCTGCAGGAGGCCGGTGGCGAAGACGTTGTCGACGATGACGCAGGCGCCCGCATCATGGGCAAGCGCGGCGACGGCGCGGAGGTTGACGATCTCCAGCATCGGATTGGAGGGCGATTCCAGCAGCACGGCCTTGGTCGGCTTGGACAGTGCGCGGCGCCACTGCGAAAGCTCGGTGCCGTCGACGATTTCGACCTCGACACCCATCTTCGGCAGGTAGTCGGTACATATCCACAGACACGAGCCGAACAGCGCGCGCGCCGCGACGACGCGGTCGCCGCTCTTCACCTGGCACATCAGCGAGGCGAAGACCGCCGACATGCCGGTGGCGGTACCGCGGCAGGCCTCGGCGCCCTCGATCAGGCGAAGGCGCTCCTCGAAGCTGGCGACGGTCGGGTTGCGGAAGCGCGAATAGACGTAGCGGTCGTTGCGCGGTTGCGCGAAGGCGGCCTCCGCCTCCTCGGCCGAGCGATAGACATAGCCGGAGGTCATGTACATGGCCTCGGCCGTCTCCATGTGCTGCGAGCGGTTGAGGCCGCCGCGGACGAGACGGGTACGAGGACGCCAGGCGTCCAGAGCGGGGTTGGCGGTGTCGACCATGTACTGTTTCCTCCGAGCAACAAAAAAGCCCCGGCCGGGCTTCGGTCGGGGCGTACTCGGACCCGACCTTTTAGCGGTTTTCTTTAACGTGGGCCGCAAGCCGGTCGGCTCAAATCCCCACGGAATGCGCCGTTTGTACGCGACGCGATTCGCGCTGTCAACGGATAGAGCAGCTGACTAGGATTTCGTGCTTCAGGATCATGATCCCGCAGGTCGAGGAGGACGGCATCGCTGAGCCGGAGACAGACGCCCGTGCCTATGCGCGCGTCACCGATCACTTGGCTCGCGCCGTTGAAGCGAACGACCTGGGCGAGGCTCTCCGTTTCGCCTGCGGCGCGCACCTCCTCGCGCCGACATCCGGGCAGGACATCCAAAACCTCGCACAAGTCCATCTGTATCGCCGCGAGTATGCCGCCGCCGCCGCGTGGTTCGAACGCGCGGCGGCGGCTAGCTTAATCAACGCCGCCGCGATCCGCCTCCTGATCTTCGCGGCGGCGCAGGCCGGCAATCAGCGGACGGTCGCACGCTGGACATCTCGCCTGCCGGCGCTGGCTGCAGCTTTTCCTCCCGGCCCCGATGCCGTTCTCTTGCGTGTCCTCGCCGACGTGATCCCGGGCTACGCCGACTGGAGTCGCACCTTGTCGGCTCCGCCCACGCTGCGCTTCTTCGACGAGAACGACGAAAGCGAGGATTCCCGTCTCCTCCGCAAGGCGTTGCTGGCCGCGGCGGAAGGCCTGTTCCAACGCGCGTTGCAGCTTCTCTCGACGCTTCTGCTCAAGGACGACATCAAGGTCGCGCGAAGCGACGTCGAGGCACTCCAGGCAAGGCTCTGTGCGACGCTTGGCATCGATCGCGAGAGGCTCGGCACTGGTCCTGAACGAGGCGTTCTACTGATCCGCTCGCATTCGTCCGGCTTCACCGCCGATCTTTTTCACGTCGCTACCCAGCTCGTCGTCGCCGCGCTGGCACGGCGATCACCGATCGTGCATTGGGGAAGGGAGTCAGCCTACTGGCGGCTAGGGTCGGAGAATCTGTGGTGCGACTTCTTCGAGCCGATCGGCAGCCAGACGATCGCCGATCTCGCGCGAGAGGCGCGCACGTTCCATCCGCCATTCTTCAATCCCACGAACCTCGCCGACTCGCAGAACCGTCCGTGGTTTCACAATCAGCAAGGCGCCTCACACGAGACGCTGCTCGGCCGTAGCGAGGATGTCGTCGTCGCGGAACGCTTCAGCTCGCTTCCCGAGGTACTGTCGCTGCTTCCGGTGAGCCATCCCTGGCGCCAAGAGCAGCCTCTCATACTCCTCAGATCCCTCTTCGGCCGCTTCATCAAGATCAGGGCCGACCTCGCCGGGCGATATGCCGACTGGCTCAGCGAGCACGCGAACGGCCTCCCCGTCGTCGCCGTGCACTATCGCCTGCAATCGAGCCACAAGATCGCGGAGTCCGCCGAGCGGCAACACATCGCGATCGAACATTATTTCGACGCCATCGATGCGAGCCTCGCACGCGAACCGGACGCACGGATCTTTCTGCTGACCGACTATGAGCCGGCCGTCGACGCTTTCCGCCGACGTTACGCCGACCGCATCTTCTGCCATGCCGCCAATCGGCTGACATCGAGTTCCGTCGCCAACATCCAGCTCGGCCTCTCCAGCCCCACCGGAAACCACCATCTCGCGCATGAGGTCATGCGCGACATCGGTGCGGCGGCATTATGCAGGTATTTCATTCTCGACGGTTCCTCCAACGTCTCGGTCGCGATCTATTGCCTCGCCCCATCGCCCGAGCGGCACACCACCTGGCTTCGCGTACCCAATATGGGCAATACCTGGAAAGGCGAGCGGATCCTGCCGCGTCTTGCGACAACGGGACCCGAATCCGTGGACATAGTCTCGAAACTCTAGATGTCCGAGAGTCTCTCATCACTGTTAGTCGATGCCATCACCCGCGCCGGCGACCGGGCAGCCTTCTATGCCGGCGACGAGCCCTATGGCTATGCATGGCTCGACGACAAGAGCCGGCGCGCGGCGCTCGGCTTCTCGACCATGGGCATCCGCCCGGGCGATCGCGTCGCGATCTGGCTGCCCAATCTGCCGGAATGGCCCGCACTCTATTTCGGACTGGCGCGGCTCGGTGCGATCGCAGTCCTCGTCAACACGCGCTTTCGCTCGTCGGAGGTCCAGGACATCGTCGGCCGTACGCGCGCGAAGGCATTGATCCTCGCGCCCCGCTTTCGCGCGATCGATTTCGCAGGGATCCTCTCGGCGGTCGATCCGTCGGCGCTCGGCCATCTCCGCTGGGTCGTGACGGTCGGAAGCGATGACCGTGTTCTGCCCGGCCGCGACCACTTCACCGGCGACGAGGTGATGGCCGCACCACCCGCGACCTTCGACCAGGCGACGCCCGAGACACCGGTCGCGATCTTCACCACCTCGGGCACGACCAAGGCGCCGAAATTCGTCCTGCACTCCCATGGCTCCCTGACGAACCATGCCCGCGCCGTCGCCCGCGTCTTCGGTTATGACCGCGATGATGCCGTGCTGCTGCAGGCCCTTCCCTATTGCGGCACCTTCGGCCTGGCGCAGGCGCTCGCCGGCATCGCCGGCGCTCAGCCATCGGTGCTGCTGCCAACCTTCGACGCCCCGGTCGCGGCGACCGCCGTGAACCACCATAGGGTGACGGATTTCAACGCCACCGACGACATGGCCGCGCGACTGCTGGACGCGGCACCGCCAGGACAACGGCCGTTCCCGTCGCTCCGCACGGTGGGCTATGCCCGCTTCAACCCCGCGCTCGCCGATCTCGCCCGCCGGGGCGACCGGCTCGGCATCCGCTTCCGCGGCCTCTACGGCATGAGCGAGGTCCAGGCGCTCTTCGCCTATCAACCCGCCGATGCACCGACAAAAAGGCGCGAGACCGCCGGCGGGATCGCGACATCGCCAGATGCCGCGATCCGCATCCGCGACCCGGAAACCGGGCGCGTGCTTCCGCCGGGCCAGTCCGGCGAGATCGAGCTGCGCGGGCCAAGCCTCATGCTGCGTTACGACGGCGATGAGAGATCGACGAGACACGCCTTCACCGAGGATGGCTGGTTCCGCACTGGCGATCTCGGGCAGTTGGATGCCTGGGGTGGCTTCACCTTCGAGACGCGTATGGGCGACGTGCTCCGCCTCGGCGGCTTCCTGGTTAATCCGCAGGAGATAGAGGCCGAGCTTCAGCGCTATCCGGGCGTCGACGGCGCACAGATCGTCTCGATCGCCGATGCCGGCGGCTCCAAGGCCATCGGCTTCGTCACGCTGCGATCCGGCGGAACCTTCGACGAAGCCGCCCTGATCGCCCGCTGCAAGGCCTCGCTCGCCGGCTTCAAGGTGCCGGTCCGGATCTTCCTTCTCGACGCCTTCCCGACCACGACCGGTCCGAACGGCACCAAGGTCCAGCGCAATCGGCTGCGCGAGATGGCGGAGGCGTGGACCGGCCCGACGGCCGCGCGATAAGCTCGGCCAATGACCGATCCAGTCCTGCTCTCCCGCGAGGGAGAGATCGCCATCGTCACCCTCAACGAGCCTGAGCGGCGGAACGCGCTGTCGATCCCGCTCCGCGAGAAGCTGGCCGACGTTCTGGACGAGGCTTTCGCCAGCGATGCCCGCGCCATCGTGCTCACCGGGGCCGGCGGCAATTTCTGCTCCGGGGGAGATATCCGATCTTTCGACCCGAACGCGCCGCTGGTCGATGTGCGCGACCGCATCGGCCGGCTGCACCGCGTCGCACGATTGCTGCTCACGGGACGGAAGCCGGTGGTCGCCGCTGTCGACGGCTATGCCTTCGGCGCCGGCGTCTCGATCGCGCTCGCCTGCGACCACGTCATCGCCGCCCACGACGCCCGCTTCTGCGCCAGCTTCAACCGGGTGGCGCTCATGGCCGATCTCGGCCTGCTCTACACGCTGCCGCTCCGCGTCGGCATGGGGAAGGCGCGAGAGCTCCTGATGCTGGGCGAGATCGTCGAGGCCGGGGAGGCCCTTGCGATCCACCTCGTTGACCGCCTGGCTGAGCCGGGCAAGGTGCTCGCCGCCGCCATCGAACGCGCACGCCTGTTCGCGGCCGCGCCGCCCGTGGCGCTAGCCATGACCAAGGCAGCGCTTGCGCGCATGCCGGCGACGTTGGAGACGGTGCTACAGATGGAAGTCGACGGCCAGAGCGCGCTTTTCCGCACCGAGGACCATGCCGAGGGTCGCGCCGCCTTCCTGGAGAAGCGCCCGCCGAGCTTCAAGGGCCGATAGACAAGGCGCTAGCAATCCCCGCGCTCCGGCTGTAGAAGGCGCGCCCATGACACAAACCTTCGTGGTCGATGTCCCCGGCGCGCGCCTGGCCGGGGAGGTCTCAGGCAATGGTCCGGTCGTCGTCTTCCTCCATGCCGGCATCGCCGACCGACGCATGTGGCGGACCGAGATGGATCGTCTGTCGATCGATCATCGCGTGATCGCCTATGGCCGTCGTGGCTTCGGGAAATCCGAGGCGAGGGAACGGTCCTTCTCGCATGTCGACGATCTCATCGCGGTTCTCGATCACAATCGCGCCGAGAGGGCCGTGCTGGTCGGCTGCTCACAAGGCGGCCGCATCGCGATCGATCTTGCGCTGATGCATCCCGAGCGGGTCTCGGCGCTCGTGCTGGTCGCTCCCGCTGTCACCGGGGCACCGAGTCCCGCCACCTACCCTCCTTCGATCGCCGCACATATCGAAGAGCTGGAGAGTGCCGAGGAGGATCAGGACCTCGATCGCGTGAACGAGCTCGAGGCTTGGTTCTGGCTCGACGGTCCGTCGAGCCAGGAAGGGCGCGTTCAGGGTCCGCTCCGCGATCTCTTCCTCGACATGAACAGCATCGCCCTCCATCACCCGGAGATCGGTGAGGAGCGTTCGCGACCGGCGGCACTGCCGCGCATCGGTCAGCTCGGAATGCCGGTGCTGACGATCTGGGGTGACCTCGACTTCGAGCACATCCAGCGCCGCTCGGCGGAGATCGCCGCGACCGCGCCGAAGGGCGAGGCGTTTCTCATCGCGGGCACGGCGCACCTGCCCAACCTCGAACAGCCCGATCTCTTCAACGACCGGCTGCGCGCCTTCCTCGATAAGGCCGGCTTCTAGGCGCGGCGATAGCGCCAGGCGCCGTCGTCACCGCGCTCGCGTACCGCGCTGCCGCGCGAGCGCAGCAGACCGATATGCGAGAGGGTTTCGCCGATGGCGAAGCCAGTCTGGTGCTGGTCGAGCGGGCGCGTGAAGAGGCCGCGGGCGATCTCCATCGCCGTCTTCGGCGCGGGCATCAGCGACACCAGCTTCTCCAGCCGCTCCTCGTGATGATGGCCGAGCTCGTCGATACGCTCGCGCAGGCCGCGGAACGGCTCGTTATGCGACGGGAGCACAAGCGTCTCGCCGGGGAGCGCGCGGATCGGACCGAGCGAGCTCAGGAACTCGGCGAGCGGATTGGCGTCCGGCTCGTTCGGCCAGACGCTGACGTTGGGCGAGATGCGCGGCAGCACCATGTCACCAGCGATCAGCAGCTTCTCCTCCTCGCAGAAGAGGCAGGCATGCTCCGGGGCATGGCCGAGGCCGATCACCACGCGCCATCTGCGGCCGCCGATCGCGATCTCCTCGCCGCCGTGGATCCGGCGATAGGCGCGCGGTACCGGCCCGACCCGCTTGGCGTAGCTGGGGCCGGCCTTACGCACGCCTTCCAGGTACTCGGCGGGCGCGCCAGCCTGCTCGTAGAAGGCGACCTGCTGCGCCATCATCTCGGGGCCGGTGTCCTGTTGCAGCATACGGGCATGCAGCCACTCGGCGCGGGTCATCCACAGCTCGACGCCGAAGCGCTCGGTCAGCCAGCCGGCAAGCCCGGCATGGTCGGGATGGAAATGCGTGACGATCAGACGGACGACCTTGCGGCCGGCGAGCGGACCCGCGAAGAGCTGGTCCCAGAGGCCGCGCGTGGTGTCGTCGAAGATGCCGGTATCGACCAGCGTCCAGCCGCCCTCGTCCTCGAGCGCCCAGAGATTGATGTGATTGAGCGCGAAGGGCAGCGGCATGCGGATCCAGAGGACACCGGGCGCGACTTCGATGGTCTCGCCCGCAGCCGGTCGACCGGCGAATGGGTAGCTCAGGTTGACCAAGATCGTCCTCGACACTTCGAGAGGGGTCGCGTTATAGCATGGCCTTCTCTCGCTTGAAGGCCCGGCGTGCAAATGGTCTCGACGGCCGACGAACTCAATCGCCTTGCCGTGCAAGCGATGAATAGCGGCCGGTACGAGGCAGCGGCCGTGCTGCTGCGGCAAGCGCTCGCGCTGACTCCGAGCGCTCTCAATCCTCACGGCAATCTTGGCAATGTCGCGTCGTGGCGACGGGACTGGGCGAATGCGCTGGCTCACTACCGCCGCGGCCTTGTCCTCGACGCGACGAGTCCCGTCCTGCACCTCATGCTCGGAACCGCGCAGTTGCGGAGCGGGGATCTATCGAGCGGCATACGGACGTTGCAGAAGGCGCTCGACCTGAGGCCGGGCTACGCCGCTTCCCACGCAAATCTCGGCAACGCCTATGCCGCACTGCTCGATCCGGTCGTAGCGGAAAGGCACTTTCGTCTCGCTATATCCTCCGATCCTTCCTTGTCTGTGGCACGAGTCGGTCTTCTTGGCGTGCTGCGCGATCAGTGGCGCCTGGACGACGCGGCGCAGCAGGCTCGGCTCGCGCTGGTGCTCGATCCGGGCATGTCGGCGGGACACAGCGGCTGGGGCAGTGTCGCAGCGCAAGGTGGAAACCTCGAGACTGCGATCGTCGCGGCCAGACGCGCCATCGCTTGCACGCCAGACGATTCCGTCGTGATCAGCGCTTATCTTTTCGTGATGAGGCTTGATCCGAAGGCTAATGTCGCAGACATAGCCACCGCTCACCGAACGCTCGGACCTCGGATCAAGGCGTCCTTCCAACCTCGTTCGAGACGACCGACCGTCACGAGCGCGCCGCTGAGAGTCGGCTTCGTCTCCCCTGATTTCAGGGCGACGCCCGCCGCGTGGTTCATTCTGCCGACCCTCATCGGCCGCGTTCGCTCGGCCTGGCACGCGGTTTGTTACAGCGACGTCGCCCGCCCCGACGCGATGACGGCACGCATGCAAGCAAATGCGGATGGCTGGCGCTCCATATCGGGTTGGAGCGACGACCGGCTGGCCGCAGCCGTCGCCGAGGACCGGATCGACATTCTCTTCGATCTTGCCGGCCACGCCGCCGCATCACGGCTATCGCTCTTCGCGGGACGGGTAGCGCCGATTCAGGTCACTTGGCTGAACTACAACGACACGACCGGCGTGCCGGAGATGGATTTCATCCTGACGGACCGGATCATCGCTCCCGAGCAGGACGATCCGCTCTACACCGAGCGCGTGATCCGACTGCGTGACAGCTTCAAATGCTACTCGCCTCCCGACTACGCGCCGCCCGTCGGCCTGCCGCCCGCGGCAACGCATGGCTTTCCTACCTTCGGCTGCTTCGGCCAGCTGCTCAAGATCACGGACGAGGTGCTGCTCCGCTGGGCCGAGCTGATGAGGCGGGCGAGCGACGCAAGGCTGATCATTGCCGCTCCCGGGCTCGAGCGCTCGACTGTTCGAGCCGGCCTCGCCGCTCGCTTCGCCCAGCATGGCCTGCCGGCAGAGCGCATCGAGCTTCGGCCACAAAGCAACCATCTGCAGTGGCTCGCCAACTACTCCGACGTCGACCTCATCCTTGATACCTCGCCTTGCGGCGTCGGCACGACAGGCTGCGAGGCGCTGTGGATGGGCGTTCCGGTTGTGACGTTGCCCAGCGACCGTCCGGTCGGCCGCCATGCAGCCAGCCATTTGCACAATGTGGGACTACCCGATTTCATTACCGCCAGCTCCGAGGCGTATGTCGAGACGGCGCTGACATGGGCGCAGCGCACCGACCAACTGAGCGAGGTGCGCGCCGGACTCAGGGAGCGGATGCGGGCTTCGCCGCTTTTCGACCAGGCCCGCTTCGCTGCCGCCTTCGTCGAAGCGTTGGATCAGATGCGGCGGCTCACGCCGTGATCTCGTCCTTCGTCGGCCGGAACGATGGTGCGTGCGGCCTCCGCTTCTGTGTCATGCGCCCTCGTGCGAGAAGGAATCAGGCATGGACACGCTAGGCCTCGCCATCGGCGACGATTACCCGGAGATCCGGGTCGAAGTCGCCAAGATCAGCGCCGGCTTTCCCGGTGCCTATTGGCGTGAACTCGAGGAGGCGCAGGCCTATCCGGAGGCCTTCGTCCGCGCGCTCACCGAGTCCGGGTATCTGGGTGCCCTGATCCCGGAGGAGTTCGGCGGTGCCGGCCTGCCGCTCCGCGCCGGCGTGGTGATCCTGGAGACGATCCATCGCGAGGGATGCAACGCCGGCGCCTGCCATGCGCAGATGTACATCATGGGGACGCTGCTGCGGCACGGCAGCGCCGAGCAGAAGCAGCGCTATTTGCCCGAGATCGCCGCCGGCCGGCTCCGCCTGCAGGCCTTCGGCGTGACCGAACCGACATCCGGTTCCGATACCCCGGCGCTCAAGACCCGCGCGATTCGCCAGGGCGACCGCTATATCGTGCACGGCCAGAAGGTCTGGACCAGCCGCGCGCTCGCCTCGGACATGATGCTGCTGATCGCGCGCACCACGCCGCTCGACCAGGTCAAGCGCCGGAGCGACGGGCTCTCGGTCTTCCTCGTCGATCTCCGCGAAAGCCAGGGCAAGGGCGTCGACATCCGCCCGCTCAAGGCGATGATCAACCACAACACGACCGAGGTGTTCTTCGACGGGCTCGAGGTGCCGGTCGCGAACCTGATCGGCGAGGAAGGCAAGGGTTTCCGCTATATCCTCGACGGCATGAATGCCGAGCGCATCCTGCTCTCGGGCGAGGCAATCGGCGATGCGCGCTGGTTCATCAAGACCGCCAGCGCCTATGCGCGCGAACGGCACGTTTTCGGCCGCCCGATCGGCCAGAACCAGGGTATCCAGTTCCCGCTCGCCCGCGCCCATGCCGAGACGGAGGCGGCCGATCTGGTCAATCGCCGCGCCGCCGCCCTCTTCGATGCGGGCCAGGATTGCGGCGCCGATGCCAATATGGCGAAGCTGCTGGCTTCGGAGGCCTCGTGGCACGCGGCTGAGGCCTGCATGCAGACCTTCGGCGGCTTCGGCTTCGCGCGCGAATACGATGTCGAGCGCAAATGGCGCGAGACGCGGCTCTTCCAGACCGCGCCGATCTCGACCAATCTCGTGCTCGCCCATATCGCCCAGCACGTGCTGGGCCTGCCCAAGAGCTACTGAGGACAACAATGGCCTATCGCGTCGGCGTCATCGGCCTCGGCATCATGGGCAACCGGATGCTCGACCGCCTCGCGCAGCATCCGGATCTCCAAGCCACCGCCGGTTGGGATCCGAGCGCCGAGGCGCGCGAGCGCACGAAGAAGGCGCATCCGACGCTCGACCTCGATGCATCGGCCGAGGCGCTCTGCCGCCGCGGCGACATCGCCTGCGTCTACATTGCCTCGCCGCCGTCGAGCCATATCGCGCACTCCTTCGCAGCCTTCGATGCCGGCAAGCCGGTCTTCGTCGAGAAGCCGCTGGCGACCGATCTCAAGGAGGCGGAGGCGATCGTCGAGCGGGCGACGCGCGAGAAGCGGTTGGCCGCGATCAACTTCTCGCTCGCCCATGCGCCGGGCTTGATCGCCCTGGAAGACACGGTGCAATCGGGCTGCTTCGGCAATCCGGTCACCGCTTCGGTCGAGGTCCAGTTCGCCGCTTGGCCGCGCCCCTGGCAGACGGGCGCAGCGTCATGGCTTTCGAAGAGCGCCGAAGGCGGCTTCACCCGCGAGGTGATCTCGCATTTCGTCTTTGCGCTTCAGCGCGTTCTGGGCACGCCGGAGATCGTCGAGACGCGACCGACCTATCCGGCCGGCGACGGCGCCGAGACCGCGCTCGATGCCCGCGTGATCTTCGGCTCCGTGCACGCGGCGATCTCGGGCCGAGTCGGCGGCACCACGGTCGCCGACCGCAACGTCACCACGGTCGAGTTCGAGCACGGCGGCGTCCGTCTGGTTGACTGGATGAATGTTGAGATCCGCGAAGGCAACAACTGGCGGCCGCCCGGAAATTCATCGGAAGAGCTGCGCCAGCGCGCCCAGGTCGGCCAGCTCGATGCGCTCGCCGCCATGCTCGCCGGCCGCGCCCATCGCCTGCCGACGCTGGCCGAAGGTCTGACAGTCCAGCGCTGCGTCGAGGGGCTGCTGAAAGCCTAGTCGGCGGCTGCCCGGGTCACGCGCCTGCGGTTGAAGACGCGCAGCGCGTTCTCATCGGAGAACATCTTGTCCGGGCGCTTGTCGTAGCTGTAGAGCGCAATGATCCGCTTCTGCTTGCCGTCGACCGGGCTCACGCGGTGTAGCGAGTACTTGCCGCAGAAAAGCACCAGCGTGCCGGGCTCGACCCGGACGGTCTTCACGCCACGCTTCCCCCCGCGCAGCACCTCGGCGACGCCGCTGTAGTTCTCATCGGTCTCGCTGCGGATATAGGGCGCGAACTCGAAATCGCCGCCGGCCTCGGCCCGCTGGAGCAGCAGGGTGACGACGAAGTCATTCGAGTCGAAATGCCAGTGGTGGCTTTCGCCCTCGCCGATGATGCTGAGGTTGCAATTGAAGATCGGGTCAAGCACCCGATGGAGCTCGTCGGCCTTCACCACCTCGGCGATGAAGCGAGTGAGCCCGTCCCAGCGATAGAGGCGCTGCACACCGGTCGAGTCGGCTATATCGTCGCCGGCGACGGCATGCATCGTGTTGCGCGAGGTGATCGTTCGCGGGTCGCCGGCCGGAAGATCGGTGCGCGGCGGTCCGTAGGGCGTCAGGTGATGGTCGCGGCGGTTGGCGCGCGGCAACGTCGCCATCGCCTCGTCAACCATGCGGCGGGTCGCTTCCTCGGTGACGAAGCCCGGAAGCATGACGCAGCTGTCCGCCGCCAGCTCGCGGCGACAGCGTTCGGCCAGCTCGGCGCGGCGGCGTGCATCATCCAGAGGATAGCGCTCCAGGTTGACCAGGTCGCGCGGCGGATGGGCGAAGGGATCGGTCATGCGCCAATCCTAGCTCATCAGGCCGGGATGCGCTTCACCAGGGTTTCGAGGATATCCGCCTCGCCGGCCGGCTTGTCCCAGCGGATGCGGGCGACGCGCGGGAAGCGGAGCGCCACGCCGGATTTGTGCCGCGTCGAGCGCTGGGCGGAGTCGAAGGCGATCTCCAGCACGAGGCCGGGCTCGACCTGGCGCACCGGGCCGAAGCGGTCGGTCGTGTGGTTGCGTACCCATTTGTCGAGTTCCATCAGCTCCGTATTGGTGAAGCCGAAATACGCCTTTCCGATCGGCACCAGCTCGCCGCCTGGCGAGGTCCAGAGGCCGAAGGTGTAGTCGGAGTAGAAGGACGAGCGCTTGCCGTGACCGCGCTGCGCATACATCAGCACGGCATCGATGGTGTCGGCGGCACGCTTCCATTTGAACCAGAGGCCCTTCGGCCGGCCGGGGACATAGGGGCTGTCGGCGCGCTTGAGCATCAGGCCTTCGGCGTTGAGCGCGCCGGCGCCGAGGCGATGGCGGCCGAGTTCTTCCCAATCCGCGAAGGGCACCAACGGCGAGAGATCGATGACGCCCGTGGCAAGGCCGGTCCTGGCGACCCAGGCCTCGAGCCGGGCGCGGCGGGCATCGAAGCCCAGATGGCGAAGATCCTCCTCGCCCTCGAAAAGCAGATCGTAGACGCGGACGAAGGCCGGGTAGTCGGCAAGGTGCTTCTCGGTCGCTTTCTTGCGGTTGAGGCGCTGTTGCAGGTCGTTGAAAGGTGCGACCTCTTCGCCGCGTCGGACCAGCAGTTCGCCATCGACGACGGCGGAGAAGCTCATGCGGTCGACCAGATCGGGAAAGGCCGGCCCGACCTCCTCCCCGCCGCGCGAGAAGAGGCGTGCGCCGTCCGGGCCGGAGACGATCTGCACGCGGATACCGTCCCATTTCCATTCGGCACGGAAGTCACTGGGATCGAGCGAGATCAGGTCGCTCTCCTCCAGCGCCTGCGCCAGCATCAGCGGGCGGAAGAGGCGGCTGGTGTCGATCTGCGGCCTCGTCGCCTTGCGATCGAGCCAGTCGAACAGGCTCCGATAGGGCGGATCGAGCCCGTGCCAGACTTCCTCGACCTCAGCGAGCTCGACCTTGCCGTGCTCCGCCAGCGCGGACTTGGCGAGGCGCTCGGAGACGCCGACGCGAAGTCCGCCGGTCAGCAGCTTGATCAATGCCCAGCGCGCATCGGCATCGAGCCGGTCGAGCCAGCCCTCCAGCAGCTCCGGCACTTTGGCGCGCGCCGCCAAGGTCAGGGTCTCGACCACCTCGCCCAGGCGGAGGTCATGGCTCTGGTCCGATGCCGGCCAGATCAGGGCCACAGTCTCGGCGAGATCGCCGACATAGTCGTAGGAGAGATCGAAGAGCACCGGATCGAGGCGCTGCCGCGCGACCTCGCGTACCGCCGCCGGCTTCGCCTCGGCGAAGGCCAGGGTGCCGGTCAGCGCCGCCAGCGCATATCCGCGATCCGGGTCCGGCGTCTCGGCGAGATAGACGCGCAGCAAGCGCAGCTTGGTATTACGTGCCGGGGAATAGAGCAGGCTCGCGAGCAGACGGGAGAAGGCTTTCAACTCCCCTCCTCCTCGAAGCCGAGCAGCGACAGAGCACGGGCACGTATGCCGCGGGTCGTCGCGTGATGGACCAGCGCATCCTCGCGGCCATGGGTGACCCACACTTCGGGCGCGCCCACCTCGTCGAGCGTCTGCGTCAGCTCGCCCCAATCGGCGTGATCCGAGATCACCAGAGGCAGCTCGACGCCGCGCTGCTTGGCGCGCTGCTTGATCCGCATCCAGCCCGAGGCGAAGGAAAGCACGGAATCGGCCATGCGGCGCGACCAGCGGTCGCCGAGGGAAGACGGCGGCGCCAGCACCAGGACGCCGGCGAACATGCCGGGCGGAGCCTCGGTCGCCGGCCGGAGATCGCCGAGATCGACGCCGTGCTCGCGATAGAGATCACAAAGCCCGACCAGGGCGCCGTGCAGGTAGATCGGCTGGTCGTATCCGGCCTCGCGCAGGAGGCGGATCAGACGCTGACACTTGCCGAGTGCATAGACGCCGACCAGATGCGTGCGCTCGGGAAAGACCGCCATCGAGTGGAGGAGCCTGGCGACCTCTTCCTTGTCGTCGGGATGGCAGAAAACCGGCAGCGCGAAAGTCGCCTCGGTGATGAACACGTCGCACCTGATCGGCTCGAAGGGCGGGCAGGTCGGGTCCCGCCGGCGCTTGTAGTCGCCAGAGACGACGATGCGGCTGCCTTGCCAATCCAGCACCACCTGGGCCGAGCCCAGGATGTGGCCAGCCGGCGCCAAGCTCACGCCGACGCCGTTGATCTCTATCCTCTCGCCATAGGCGAGCGCCTGGATCGCGCCGATAGCGTCGTGGCCGAAGCGGCTTTTCATGATCGCCAGCGTCTCGGCCGTCGCCAGCACGCGTCGATTGCCGCCACGCGCATGGTCCGAATGCCCATGGGTGACGACGGCGCGGTCTACCGGCGAGGAGGGATCGATGTAGAAGCTGCCGGGTTCGACAAACAGCCCTGCGGGCGTCGGTCTCACCCAGGTCTCGGGACGCATCCGGGACAATTCCTCAAAGACGCCATAGATGGGCAGAAAACTTCGTCTTGCCATCCTCGGCGGATGGGGGCGATGATGTTTTACAATTTTGTGACAATTCGCGTGAGGTCTCCAGGCGTTGGCTACGACGGTTCTTCTCCACCTCATGGGCGGCGTGGCCCTGCTGCTCTGGGGCCTGCGCATGGTCCGCACCGGTGTCATGCGCGCCTTCGGCGGCGACCTCCGGCGGGCGATCGGTATCGGGCTCCGCAACCGCTTCTCTTCCTTCCTGATCGGGCTAGGCGTCACCGGCGCGGTGCAGAGCTCGACCGCGACCGCGCTGATGACCGCGTCCTTCGCCGAGCGCGGGCTGATGGCGACCGCGCCAGCGCTCGCGGTGATGCTGGGCGCCGATGTCGGCACGGCGCTGGTGGCGCAGGCCCTCTCATTCGACGTGACCTGGCTCTCCCCAGCGCTGATCCTGATCGGCGTCGTCTCCTTCATGGCGATCACGACGACGCGCTGGCGCGATGCCGGCCGCGCGGTGGTCGGCCTCGGCCTGATGCTGCTGGCGCTCCGGCTCATCGTCGAATCCTCGCAGCCGCTTCAGCACTCTGTCGTGCTCCAGGAGGTCATGGCGGCGCTGGCCGGCGAGCCGCTGATCGCGGTCCTGATCGGCGCCGGCCTCACCTGGCTCGCGCATTCGAGCCTCGCCATCATCCTGATGGTGATGTCGATGGCGACGATCGGCATCGTGCCGCTGCCGCTCGCTCTCGCCATCGTCCTCGGCGCCAATCTCGGCGGCGGGCTACCGGCCGTGAGCGCCACCTGGAGCGGCGATGCGGCAGCGCGCCGGGTGACGCTCGGCAATCTCTCCTTCCGCTTCATCGGCGTCATCGTGGCGCTGCCGCTGCTCGGGATGATCGCCTCGGCGCTACCCGCGCTCGGCGGCGAGATCGGCCGGCAGGTCGTCAACTTCCACCTGGGCTTCAACCTGACGCTCGCCATCGTGTTCCTGGCGCTGATCGGCCCCGCGGCCACCCTCGCCGAGAAGCTGCTGCCGGAGCAGCGAACCGGCGACGATCCGATGAAGCCGCGCTATCTCGACCAGGCCGTCATCGACTCGCCGGCGCTCGCCATCGCCGCCGCGTCACGCGAGACGCTGCGGATGGGCGACGCGCTCGAGACCATGCTGCGCGACGTGCTGACGGTGCTCCGGACCGACGACCGCAAGCTCGCCGACGACATCTGCCAGCGCGACAACGTCGTCGACCGCCTGCATGAGGCGATCAAGCTCTATCTCACCCAGGTGAGCCGCGAGGCGCTGGGCGAGGCCGACAGCAAGCGCTGCATGGAGATCATCGCCTATACGACTAACCTTGAGCATGTCGGCGACATCATTGACAAGAACCTGATCGAGATCGCGATCAAGAAGATCAAGAACCGGCTGCGCTTCTCCGAGGAAGGCTTTGCCGAGATCGGCGACATCCATGCGAGCGTGCTCGACACGCTCAAGCTCTCGCTCGCCGTCTTCATGCAGGGCGACGCGGCGCAGGCGCGCCGCCTGATCGAGCACAAGGACGCGATGCGAGACCGCGAGCGCCGCGCCGCCGAGCACCATCTGGAGCGCCTCAAGAGCGGCCGGCCGGAGAGCATCGAGACCTCCTCGTTGCATCTCGACATCCTCCGCGACCTGAAGCGTATCCATTCGCACCTGACCTCGGTCGCCTATCCGATCCTGGAAGCGACCGGCGAGCTCAAGCGCAGCCGGCTGGCGACGAGCTAGAGCTCGGCGAGATCGACCCAGCAGCGCTCGGCCGAGGCGCGCTCGATGGCCGCGGCGATGCGTTCGATGACGAGGCCGGCGGCGAAGTCCGGATAGAGCGCCTCTCGCCCGGCGATGCCTCGCAGCAGATGGCCGATTTCGGCAGTCTTGAGGTCGCCATATCCCAGTTGATGACCCGCCGCCGGGCTGAAGGCGCCATAGGGCGGATGCCGCGGTCCGGCGAGGACGGTCGTGAAGCCGCTATCGCCGGGCCGGAACAGCCTGAGCTCGTTCAGCCGCTCCTGGTCGAAGGCGAGCGTGCCCTTGCTGCCGGTGATCTCGACCGCGAGGTGGTTCTTGTAGCCCCAGGCGACGCGGCTGATGTCGATCACGCCCCGCGCGCCGTTTGCGAAGCGGAGCACGGCATGGACCTGGTCGTCGTTCTCGACCGGCGTCATGCCATCGGCCGTTCGACGCTGCCCGATGATCGTCGCGACCTCGCCAGCAACCGCCTGCACATCGCCGGCGAGGTGGAGGGCGAAGCCGATCAGGTGCGAGCCGAGGTCGCCGAGCGCGCCAGAGCCGGCCAGCGCGCGGACGCAGCGCCAGGAATGCGGCACCGCCGGATCGGCCATGTAGTCCTCGGCGAAGCGGCCCTTGAAGGCGACGATCTCGCCGATCTCGCCGGCCGCGATCATCGATTTCATCAGGCCGACGGCCGGGCCGCGCAGGTAGTTGTAGCCCAGCAGCGTCGGCCGGCCCTTGGCACGCTCCGCCATGCGCCGGGCGCCGTCGAGGCCGGTCGCCATCGGTTTCTCGCAATAGACGGCCTTGCCGGCCGCGAGCGCCGCCAGCGCCATCTCCTCGTGCAGGTAGTTGGGCGTGGCGACCGCGACGACCTCGATCTCGGGATCGGCGATCAGCGCCCGCCAGTCGGCCGTGGCGCGCGAGAAGCCCCAATGCTCGGCGCAATGGCGCGCGCGCGCCTCGTCCGCATCGGCAAGAGCCGTGAGGTGCGGGCGGCGGTCGAGGTCGAAAACCTGGGAAGCGGCGGCGAAGGCGAGCGCATGGGCCTTGCCCATGAATCCCGTGCCGATGACGCCGACGCCGATGCTTTTCACGTCAGGCCGCGGGCACGACCGTGATGCCGTGATCGGCCAGCGACAGCCAGACATCGGCGCCGACCGCGACAGGGCGCGCGACATGGCGGTCGACGACGAAGAACTCGCCGGCCTCCGTCGTCACGGTGTACTCCATATGCGTGCCGAGATAGGCGGCCTTGGCAACGGTGCCGGGAATGACCGGACGCCCCGGCTTGACCGGCTCCAGCGTGATCGCCTCCGGCCGGATCGCAAGCTTGACCTCGCCCGGCGGCTGGTCGCGATGCGGCAGGTTCAGCGACACGCCGCCGACCCGCACGATCGCCTTGTCGCCGGCCTTGGACTGCAGCTCGCCCGAGACCAGATTGGCGTCGCCGATGAAGTCGGCGACGAAGCGGTTGGCCGGCGACTCGTAGAGATCGCGCGGGGCGCCCGACTGGGCGATGCGCGCATTCGACATGACGATGACGCGGTCGGAGACGGCCAGCGCTTCCTGCTGGTCGTGCGTCACATAGACGACGGTCAGGTTGAGCGAGCGCTGCAGCTCGCGGATGTCCTCGCGCACGCGCCGGCGGAGCTTGGCATCGAGGTTGGAGAGCGGCTCGTCGAAGAGCAGCACTTGCGGCTCCAGCACGAGCGCGCGGGCAACGGCGACGCGCTGCTGCTGGCCGCCCGAGAGCTCCGAGGGCAGGCGCTTGTCATAACCCTCGAGCCCGACCAGCTTCAGCTTCTCGCGCGCCAGCCCCTCGGCTTCGGCCTTACCGAGACCCGAGACGCTCGGCCCGTAGGAGACGTTCTCGATCACGTTCATATGTGGGAAGAGCGCGTAGGACTGGAAGACCATGCTGACGTCGCGCTCGGCGGCCGAGAGATTGGTCACGTCCTTGTCGCCGATCAGGATCTGCCCTTCGCTCGCCATCTCGAGGCCGGCGATCAACCGCAGCGTCGTGGTCTTGCCGCAGCCCGAAGGCCCCAGCAGCGTCACCAGGGTCGAAGGCTCGATCGTGAAGGACACGTCGTCGACGGCGACGACCGTGCCGTATCGCTTGACGACCGAGCGGAACTGGACCGAGGCCGGCGCCGAGCGCTTCATCATTTCGGCAGGCTCCCCACGTCCTTCTCCCAGCGCGCGATCAGGCGCTTGCGCTCGTCGGCGCCGCCGTACTTAGCGAAGTCATAGGCGATCAGCTTCATCTCGGAGAGCTTCGGCGCCTTTTCCGGGATCGCCGCGTCGACATTCGAGGGCGTCTGGTAGGACTTGGCCCGCGACGCCAGTGCCTGCGCCTCCGCGGTCAGCGCGAAGTCGTACCACTTCTTCGCCGCGTCCAGGTTCTTCGAGCCCTTGACCAGGCTCATCGAGCCGATCTCGTAGCCGGTGCCCTCGCAGGGGCTGACGACCTTGACCGGGAAGCCCTCGATCGCCTCGGCGACCGCGTCGTGCAGGAACATGATGCCGATCGTGGTCTCGCCGCGCGCGGTGCCGCGTGCCGGCGCCGGGCCGGAGCGCGTGTACTGGTTCACGTTCTTGTGGAGCTGCTTCAGGTAGTCGAAGGCCGGTTCCTCGCCGAACACCTGAACCAGCGTCGCGACCGCCGTGTAGGCCGTGCCCGAGGAGGCAGGGTTGGAGATCTGCACCTCGTCCTTGTATTCGGGCTTGGTCAGGTCCTTCCAGCAAGCCGGCACCGCCAGCTTCTTCTTCGCCAAAAGCTCGGTGTTGTAGGCCATGCCAAGCGCGCCGGCGTAGATGCCGACGGTCTTGAACTTCGACTGCTCGGCCTGGCGGCGGGCCCAGTCATGCAGCTTCGGCAGCATCGGCGACTGATACGCCTCGGTCAGGTCCTCCTCGGCGGCAGCGAGATGCGGATCGCCAGTGCCGCCCCACCAGATATCGGCCTTCGGGTTGGTCTTCTCGGCGCGGAGCTGCGCCAGCGTCTCGCCCGAGCCCTTCTGCACCAGGTTGACCTTGATGCCGGTCTTCTTCTCGAACTCCTGGGTCATCAGCGCGCACCAGTCCTGGATCACGCTGCAATAGACGTTCAACGGCTGCGCCTCGGCAGGGCCGGCGAAGAGCGAGAGCGCGAAGGCGGAAGCGAGCAGAATACGCATGGGAGTCTCCTTGAGGCCTCAGCCGGCGCCGGCCGGCACGCCGACATCGCCAGCCTGGCGACGGCCGAGCTTGCGCTCGCCGACCAGAATCTGGATCAGCAGGATGGCGCCGATCATCACCACGATCAGGACCGACGAATAGGCGATGGCGAGGCCGAACTCGCCGGCCTCGACGCGGCCAACGATGTAGGCGGTCGCCATGTTGTATTGCGCCGTGACCAGGAAGATCACCGCCGAGACAGCGGTCATGGCGCGGACGAAGCTGTAGACCATGGATGCCACCAGTGCCGGCCTCAGCAGCGGCAGCACGACGCGCCTCACCGTCGTCGCGGTGCGCGCGCCGAGCGTCAGCGAGGCCTCGTCGAGCGACTTGTCGATCTGGCTCAAGGTGGCGATGCCGGCGCGCACGCCGACCGGCATGTTCCGGAAGATGAAGCAGATGACGAGGATGATGCCGGTGCCCGTGAGCTCCACCGGCGGCACGTTGAAGGCCAGGATGTAGCTGACGCCGATTACGGTGCCGGGAATGGCGAAGCTCAGCATGGTGCCGAACTCGAAGGCACGCTTGCCGGCGAAGTTCTGGCGCGTGAGCAGATAGGCGGTCAGCAGGCCGATCGCGCCGGTCAGCGGCGCCGCCAGGATCGAGATCTCGAGCGTGGTCCAGAACGATGTCCAGGCCGAGCCGGCGAAGATCTGCGGGCTCGTGAGGTCGATGCGGAAGCCGGTAAGGAAGTGCTCGAGCGTCGGGGTGTGATCGCGGCCCATCGCCTTCACCAGCCCGCCGGCGAGAATCATGCCGTAGATGATGGCGGTGAAGATCGACCACGGGATGACGACGGCGTAGCAGATGCGCTCCACCCATTTCGGCAGCGGCAGCGGCAGGCCGGAATCGCCCTTGCCGGTCACCGTCGTGTAGGAGACGCGGCCGAGCCAGCGGTGCTGGGCGTAGAAGGCGCCGAGGGTGAAGACCAGCAGCACAAGCGCGAAGACCGCCGCACGGCCCTGGTCATGCGCGGCGCCGACCACGGCGAAGAACACCTTGATCGAGAGCAGCTCGTAATTGCCGGCGAGCACCAGGGGGTTGCCGAAGTCGGCGAGGCTTTCGACAAAGCCCAGCAGGAAGGCATTGGCGAGGCCCGGGCGCAGCAGCGGCCAGGTCACGGTGCGGAAGGTGGTCCAGCGGCTGGCGCGCAGCGTCTGCGCCGCCTCCTCGAGCGAGGGCGCGATGCCCTGGACGACGCCGATCAGCACCAGGAAGGCGATCGGCGTGAAGGCGAGCAGCTGCGCCAGGAAGACGCCGGTGAGGCCGTAGATCCAGCGGCTCCGCGACACGTCGAAATATTCGAAGAGGATGGTCGAGACGAGGCCGGCGCGGCCGAAGAGCAGGATCACCGCGAGCCCGATGACAAAGGGCGGCGTGATGATCGGCAGCACGCTCATGACGCGCAGGAGGCGCTTGAAGCGGAAGCCCGAACGTACCGCGATCAAGGCGAAGGCGAGGCCGAGCAGCGTCGTGCCGGCGCCGGTCAGGATGGCGAGGAAGAGCGTGTTCCAGGCGACGCCACAGCGAAGGTTGGAGTAGACGCAGTCGAGCCCCCAGATCGAATGATCGGAGAGCTTTTCCCAGAAGACCGCGAGGTTGACGTTACCCTGGTTGTCCTTGACCGCACTGGTCAGGATGGTCAGCACCGGGAACAGCACGAACAGCGTGATCAGTGCCACGACCAGCGCGATCGCGCCGACGACGAAGGTGTCGCCGCGACAGTAGCCCCGCATTGCGAGGCCGCGGCACATCAGCATCAGATAGGAGAGCGAAAGGAACAGCGCGCCATACCCGAGACCGGTCTGCTTCGGCCCGCCGGGACCGAAAGCTGGGATGGTCCAGCCGCGATGGTCGATGGCGAAGCCCTGGAGCAGGATCAGCGCGATGCCGAGCACGCCGGAGGCGACGAGAACCCGCGCCGTACTCTCGTCGTTCTTCCACACCGCGTAGGTAGCGGCGAGAAGAGGCAGCAGCGTCGGTGCGATCCACCAGCGGTTCTGGGCAACAATCTGCCATACGCCGGGGCCGCTCGCCGCGTCCGGATAGGTACCGACCCACCCGAACGCGAAGAAGCCCGCGTCGATCATGTACCAGGGAAGAAGAACCGCGCCCAGCCAGCCTACGGCCAGCCAGGGCGCGGCGATGCGATCGGTCACGACGACCGTTCCCCCGAGAGACGGAGGGTCTTACTTCGGCAGGTTCTTCACCTCTTTGTCCCACTTGGCGAGCAGACGCGTGCGCTCGGCCGAGGAGCCGTACTTGGCGAAGTCGTAATTGATCAGCTTGATGGTCTTGAGGTCAGGCGCCTGCGGCGGGGCCTTGGCGGCCTTGTTCGACGGCACCTGATAGGCCTTGGCCTTGGCGCCGAGCTCCTGGGCGGCCGGGGTCAGCGCCCAGTCGTACCATTTCTTCGCCAGCTCCATGTTCTTGGCGCCCTTGATCAGGCTCATCGAGCCGATCTCGTAGCCCGTGCCCTCGCAGGGAGCGACGACCTTGATCGGGCCGCCATCGACGACCATCGTCACCATGTCGTGCTGGAAGACGATGCCGACCGCGGTCTCGCCGAGGCTCGTCGCCTTGGCCGGCGCCGCGCCGGAGCGGGTGTACTGGTTGATGTTCTTGTGAAGCTGCTTCAGATAGTCGAAGCCCTTCTCCTCGCCCATCAGCTGCACCATGGTGGCGAGCATGGTGTAGGAGGTGCCGGACGAGTTCGGGTCGGCGACCTGCACATCATCCTTGAGCTTCGGGTTCAGAAGGTCGGCCCAGCACTTCGGCTCGGGAATGCCCTTCTTGGCGATCAGCTGGGTGTTGAAGCCGTAGCCCAGCGCGCCGGCATAAATGCCGACCGTGCGGCCCTTGGACTGCTCCCACTGGCGAACGGCCCAGTCCTGGAGCTCGGCCAGCTTCGGCGATTTGTACTCCTCGGTGAGGCCTTCTTCGGCGGCCTGCAGATGCGGGTCGCCGGTGCCGCCCCACCACACGTCGCCCTTCGGGTTCGAGGCCTCGGCCTTGATCGTCGCGTAGAGCTCGCCGGAGCTCTTGCGGGTCATGTTGACCTTGGCGCCGGTCTCCTTTTCGAAGGCCGTCACCATCTCGCGGCACCACTCCTCCTGGACGGTGCAGTAGAGATTGAGTTGGGCGCGGGCGTCGGCCGGGCCGAACAGCACCGCCGCTCCCATCGCCAATCCGAACATCAGAAACTTGCGCGCCATCTTGGTCCTCCCACGGCTTCTCATTGATCTCAGGACGATGCCCCAGCCCCCGACCTCTGTCAAAAATTTGTCATGAATGTTCGTTGTCTTCGGCCAAAGCCTGGGCAGCACCAAAGAGCCCAGAATAAGCGCGGGTTATGACAGAAGTAGGAATCGCCCGAACCAGCTCGGCGAGCGGTGCCTTGTCCTCGAAGCGGGTGCGGAAATGGCTGGCGCCGAGCGGTATCAGCAGCTTCGGCAGGATGCCGCCGGCGAGGAAGACACCTCCGGTGGCACAGAAGCTGAGAGCCGCATCCCCGGCGACCGAGCCGAGGGCGGAAAAGAACATGTCGAGCGCCCGGGCGCCGCGTGCGTCGCCCGCGAGTGCTCCCTCCGCCACTTCCTCAGGACGCGTCCGCGTCGAGGTGGTCCCGGCGATTTCCGCCAGCGCGTGATCGATCTCGAGCAGGCCGGGCCCGCAGACGACGCGCTCGATCGTCACGCGGCCGGAGCGCGCGAGAATCGCGGCGACGCGGGCCTCCCGCTCGTCGAGCGGCGCGAAGCTCATCTGTCCGGCTTCGCTCGGGACCGGCACCCACGCTCCGCGATGACGGATGAGGGCGGCGACGCCCAAGCCGGTGCCCGGGCCGAGGACGACGCGGGTGCCCTCAGGCTGCGCCTTCCCACCGCCGAGCGGCGCGAGGTCGCCGGCGCCGAGCCTCGGCAGCGCCAGGGCAAGTGCGTGGAAGTCGTTGATCACGAGCAGGTGATCGAAGCCGAGGGCGCGCTTGAGGTGCGAGATCGAGAAGTGCCAGGGCGAGTTGCTCGGCTTGACCTCATCCTCCGTCACCGGGCCGTTGACGGCGAGCGCGGCTGCGGGAACGCGCGCCCCGACGCCCTTCAGGTACTCGGCGATCGTCTGCTCGAAATCGCCGCCATCGGCGAGCAGCCGCTCCGTGATCGCGCGCGGCTCGGCATCCGGGCCGTCTACCAGGCCGAGCCGAACATTGGTGCCGCCGAGATCGACGACCAGCGCAGGCCAGGAACTCATGCCGCGTGCTCCCCGCTCTCCGTCTTCGCGCGTTCCTCGCGACGCGCGCGAACCATGATGGTGACACCGGCCGCAATGATGATGACCGCGCCGACGCCGGTCCAGATGCTCGGCATGTCGCCAAAGATGAAGAAGCCGAACAGGCTCGCCGCCAGAAGCTGGAAATACTGAAACGGCGCGATCACCGGTGCCGGCCCCCACATCAGCGCACGCGCGACGCAATAATGGCCGAGCCCGCCGAAGACGCCGAGGATCGAGAGCTCGATAACGGTGATCAGGCCTGACGGCGTCACCCAGATGAAGGGAACGGCGAGCGACATGATCACCGACCCGACCAGCGCGGCATAGAAGACCGAGGTCTCCGGCGAGTCGTCGCCGGCGACACCGCGCGTCATGACCTGGTAGATCGCGTAGCAGGTGGAGCTGCACAGCACGAAGACCGCCTGCCACGGCAGGTGCCCCGATCCCGGCTGGATGATGATCAGCGCGCCGACGAAACTGACCATGATCGCGATCCAATGCCCGATGCCGACGCGCTCGCCGAGCACGAAGGCGGCGAAGATCGCGACCAGAAAGGGCGAGACGAAGGAGATCGCCGAGGCCTCGGCCAGCGGCACGACGGAGATCGCGGCGAAGTAGAAGATGTTCGATCCGAGGAAGAAGGAGGAGCGCAGGATCTGACTGCCGAGCCGGTTCGTCGCCGCGAGCCGCCAGCCATAGCGCGGCCCGAAGAGCAGGATGACGAAGACGAGGTGGCTCAGGTTCCGCGCCCAAACGATCTCGAAGGTCGGCAGCTCGGCTGAGAGATGCTTCACCATCGCATTCATGATCGGGAAGATCGCCGACGCCGCGCACATGAAGAGGATGCCGCGGAGAATGTTCTGCTGCATCAGGAACCCGTCTCGGAAACCGGCAGCCAGAGCACGTCGTCGATCTTCTCCGCACCCGTCGCGAGCATGACCAGACGGTCGAGGCCGAGCGCGATGCCGGAAGCCTCCGGCATCGACGCGAGCGCGGCGAGGAAGTCCTCGTCGATCGGGTAGCGGAGGTCGTAGAGGCGCTGCTTCAATTCCATATCGGCTTCGAAGCGGCGGCGCTGCTCAGGCACGTCGGTCAGCTCGCCGAAGGCGTTCGCGAGCTCGAGGCCGGCGATGTAGAGCTCGAAGCGTTCGGCAAGATGCGGCGCTTCCGCCTTCGGCCGCGAGAGCGCAGCCATGTGGATCGGGTAGTCGGCGAGCAGCGTCGGCTCGGGGTGACCCAGCTTCGGCTCGATGCGGTCGAGGAAGAGCTTGAAGAAGATATCGTCCCAGCCGTCATCAGCGGCGATGGTGACGCCGAGCGAACGCGCCGCGCGGGCGAAGCCCGCCACATCGAAGCTGCCCGGCGCCGGCAGGAAGACGAAGGGATCGATGCCGGTATGGCGCCGGAAGGCCTCGGCGACGGTCAGGCGCTCGAAGGGTGCTGCCGGCACGGCCCGGCGTCCGCGCCAGAGCAGCTCTGACGATCCCGCCGCCTTCGCCGCCGCCTCGACCAGGCCTTCGCAATCGGCCATCAGCCGCTCATAGCCCTCTCCGGCGCGGTACCACTCCAGCATGGTGAATTCCGGGTGATGGGTCGCCGAGCGCTCGCCGTTCCGGAAGACCCGCGCCATCTGGAAGATGCGGGGCTCCCCGGCCACCAGCAGCTTCTTCATCGCGAATTCGGGCGAGGTATGGAGATAGAGGCGCGACGTGGTCCCGTCCGGCGCCTCCAGCACCGTCGGAAAGGCCTTCAGATGCGGCTCCAGTCCAGGCGAGACCTGCAAGGCCGGCGTCTCGACCTCGACGAAGCCGTGATCCAGGAACCAAGCCCTGATCGCGGCCAGGATCCGGGCGCGCTGGAGGAGGAACGGGCGGCGGCGGGCGTAGGTGGCGGCGTGCCAGGCAGGGATCGGGGAACGCGGCATCGCCTTCAGGGATTTTGAGCCGGGGAGCGTTGCAAGGGGCGGGGCGACCTGCTACGAGCACGCGCCGCAAGTCCAGGCAACCTCTCGGGATGTGCCGTGAAAGTCAACGCCAACACGCTCCGCTCGGGCCATGTGATCGAGCATAACGGCCATCTGTTCGCGGTCATCCGGGCCGAGAATATCCAGCCCGGCAAGGGCACGCCCGTGACCCAGGTCGATCTCCGCCGGCTTTCCGACGGCATCAAGGTGACCGAGCGGTTCCGCACCCAGGAGACGGTGGAGCGCGCCTATATCGACGAGCGCGAGTTCCAGTACCTGTTCCAGGACGGCGACAATTACACCTTCATGGACATCGAGACCTACGACCAGATCCAGGTGCCGAAGGACATCATCGGCGACCCAGCCGTCTTCCTTCAGGACGGGATGAAGGTCGACATGAAGATGCACGAGGGAAAGCCGGTCTCGCTCTCCCTGCCGCAGAAAGTCGTCCTGGAGGTGGTCGAGGCCGATCCGGTGGTGAAGGGCCAAACCGCGGCCTCCTCCTACAAGCCGGCCATCATGTCGAACGGCGTTCGCGTCATGGTGCCCCCCTTCATCACGGCGGGGACCAAGATCGTGGTGAACACCGAGGACGGCAGCTACCTCGAGCGCGCCAAGGACTGACCGATGCCTTCGTCCCTCCCCCTTGATTGGGGGAACTTCGCGGTATTATCTTGTGTTTTAGGTATCTCTGGAGACTCCAGGGGCCCTTGGCATGGCTGTGACCGTAACCGGACTGACCCAGATCGCCACCCCGGCTCCGACGCCGAGCTACAGCGGGGTCGGGTCGGGCGTGCGCCAAGCCCTGGCCATTGTCGGCGGCGCGGTCGACACCAACCAGACCATCCGGCGCGAAGCCCGCTTCATTGAGCGGCGCGAGCCCAAGCCTTTCACCACTATCGACCGCGTCGAGGTCCGAACGCGCGCTCCCAACGAGGCGGAGAAGCCGGCGGCGCCCGAGCCCAAGAGCGAGCCGCCCGAGTTCCGCAAGCTCGCCCTGACCGGCCAGCCCGCGGCCGAGCGCGAGCTCCGCCGCGGCGAGTTCCTCGACGTCGAGGCCTGACGCCGTCTTCCCGCGTTCAATTCGCCATATGAATGTCCGATTGCGGAGCTGAAGTCTCCCGCGCCCCACGCCTGCCCTTTCGCCTCATCCGACGGAGCCTGTCATGGCCGACGCCCCGAAGAGCTTCTTCGCCGACTTTTGGCGCCTGGCCGCGCCTTACTGGTGGTCGGAGGACCGCTGGGCTGGGCGAGGACTCCTTGCGGTGGTGATCGGGCTCAATCTCGGCACGGTCGGGCTCAGCGTCATGTTCACCAATTGGTACAACGATTTCTACAACACGCTGCAGAACAAGGACGCTCCCGAGTTCTACCGGCAAATCATGATCTTCAGCGGACTCGCCGTCGCCTATATCTGCGTCGGCGTCTACCAGCTCTATCTCAATCAGATGCTGCAGATCCGCTGGCGCAGATGGCTGACCGACCGCTACCTCGACACCTGGGTCAGCGAGAACCGCTTCTATCGTATGCAGATCAACGCCACCGGCACGGACAACCCCGATCAACGCATCAGCGAGGATATTCAGCAGTTCGTGCAGAAGACGCTGGGGATCGGGCTCGGCATCATGAACTCGGTCGTCACGCTGGTGTCGTTTATTGCGCTGCTGTGGACGATCTCAGGCGACCTCGAAGTTCCCCTGCCTTGGGGCGGCAGCTTCGAGATCCCCGGCTACATGTGCTGGGCGGCGCTCGTCTATGCCGTCATCGGCACCTGGCTCACGCACAAGATCGGCGTGCCGCTCGTCGGACTGAACTTCAACCAGCAACGTTTCGAGGCCGACTTTCGATTCCGCATGGCGCGGCTTCGGGAGAACTCGGAAGCGGTCGCTCTCTGGCGCGGCGATGACGCCGAGCGGCTTTCGCTCAAGGAATCCTTCCACCTGGTCGTCGGCAACTTCTTCGCCATCATGAAGAAGCAGAAAGACCTCACCTGGTTCACCACCTTCTACGCGCAGGCCGCCATCATCTTCCCCTTTGTCGTGGCGGCGCCCCGCTATTTCGCCGGCGAGATCCAGCTCGGCGGACTGATGCAGATCAACTCCGCATTCGGCCAGGTGCAGAACGCGCTCTCGTTCTTCGTCAGCTCCTACGCGACGATCGCCGAGTGGAAGGCGGTGGTCGACCGCCTGACCACCTTCACCCATGCTCTCGATCGGGTCGACGAGATGGCGACCGAGACCGGAATCGTCCGCGACGAGCAGGCCAAGCCGGAAGTGGCCGTCGACGACCTTGCCATCGATATTCCCGGCGGACGACGCCTCTTCGACAAGCTGAGCCTCGCTTTCCCGCAGAAGAAGTCGGTCCTGGTGACCGGACCCACGGGTTCGGGCAAGTCAAGCCTCATGCGGGCGATAGCCGGCATCTGGCCCTTCGGCCAGGGCAAGGTCCATCTGCCGCAGGGTAAGCGGATGCTGTTCCTGCCGCAGAAGCCTTATCTGCCGATCGGCACGCTGCGCCAGGCCCTCCTCTTCCCGGGTGGCGTGCAGGCCGACGACGCAACCCTGTCTAAGGCGCTGACCGATGCCGGCCTTTCCCGCCTCGCGGACCAGCTGGATCGCAGCGAGAATTGGCAGCTCTTCCTTTCCGGCGGCGAGCAGCAGCGCGTCGCGATCGCCCGCGCCCTCCTCCATGGCGGCGATTTCCTCTTCCTCGACGAGGCAACCGCGGCGCTCGACGAGGACAGCGAGCGCAAGCTCTATGAGTTGATCCGCGAACGCCTGCCCGAGGCGGGGATCGTCAGCATCGGCCACCGCACGACGCTGAAGGCTCTTCACGATGAGGAGATCAAGCTAGTGCCGAGCGCGGCGCCTGCGTGAGAACCGAAGATCCGTTCATGAACCTCCCCTAGGGGGACGGCGTTTCTCTCAGGGCCGGCACCGCCGCCGGGTGCCTGGGAGCTGCGGATGGCTTGGCCTGGTCTCGTCTTCTTCAAGGCGCTCTGGCGCCTGACCGGTCCTTATTGGTCGTCGGAGGACCGATGGGCGGGACGCGGGCTGCTCGCCGCGGTGATCGGCCTCAATCTCGGCCTGATCGCAATCAACGTCCGCTTCAACACCTGGAACGCCGACTTCTACAACGCGGTCCAGGAGTTCAACGAAGGCGAGTTCTACAAGCAGCTCGCGATCTTCGCGGGCTTAGCCCTCGTCTTCGTGCTGGTCTCGGTCTACCAGCTCTACCTCAACCAGATGCTCCAGATCCGCTGGCGGCGCTGGCTCACGCGCGAGTATCTCGCCGCCTGGCTCGGCGAGCAGCGCTTCTACCGGCTCCAGGTCACCAAGGGCGAAACCGACAACCCCGACCAGCGCATCGGCGAAGATATCAACCTCTTCGTCGAGAAAACGCTGACCCTAGGCTTGGGGTTCATGAACTCGGTGGTGACGCTTATCTCTTTCGTCACCATCTTGTGGACGCTCTCGGGCATCCTCCGCGTACCTTTGCCGGGCGGCGGCACCTGGGAAATCCCGGGCTATATGTGCTGGGCGGCGCTCATCTATGCGCTGTTCGGGAGCTGGCTCACGGCGCGGATCGGCGCCCGGCTCGTTCCGCTCAATTTCGTCCAGCAGCGCGTCGAGGCGGATTTCCGCTTCCGTATGTCACGCCTGCGCGAGAACGCCGAGGCTGTCGCCCTATGGAAGGGCGAGGAGGCGGAGCGAGTCTCGCTCTCCAACGCCTTCGATCACGTGGTCAGGAACTTCCACTCGATTATGTATCGGCGGAAGAACCTGCAATGGTTCACTGCCGCCTATAACCAGCTCGCGATCATCTTTCCGCTGGTCGTCGCCGCGCCGCGCTTCTTCGCCCGCGAGATCCAGCTCGGCGGGCTGATGCAGATCGCCTCGGCTTTCGGCCAGGTGCAGAACGCGCTCTCCTTCCTCGTCGACTCGTTCTACCTGATCGCCGAGTGGAACGCGGTAGTGCGCCGCCTGACCGGCTTCACCGATGCGCTCGGCGAGGTCGATGTCGAGGCGCACAAATCCTCGGTGACGGTCGAGGAGACCGACCAGGCGCAGGTCGCGGTTCACGGGCTCACCATCGCGCTGCCCGGCGGCCGCAGCCTGTTCAAGGATCTCAGCCTCGAATTCCCGCCGAGCCGGTCGGTCCTGGTGACCGGGCCAACCGGCTCGGGGAAGTCGAGCCTGCTGCGCACCATCTCGGGCATCTGGCCCTTCGGCGAAGGCTTCGTCCGCATTCCCGCCGGCAAGCACGTGCTCTTCATGCCGCAGCGCCCTTACCTGCCGATCGGCAAGCTAAGGGACGCCTTGATCTTTCCCGAAATGATCGAGGTCGACGACGACACGCTGGAAAGGCTGCTCGAGGAATGCGGCCTGCCGCGCCTGGCCGGCCAGCTCGACCGCGACGAGAACTGGCAGCTCTTTCTTTCCGGCGGCGAGCAGCAGCGCGTCGCCTTCGCACGCGCCATCCTGCACAAGCCGGACTTCATCTTCATCGACGAGGGCACCGCCGCGCTCGACGAGGAGAGCGAGGCAAGGCTCTACAAGCTGCTCCGCAAGCATCTGCCGGAGGTCGGCATCGTCAGCATCGGCCATCGCTCCAGCCTGGACGTGCTGCATGACGACAAGATCGAACTCGAAGCCGCTCCCCTCCCGACCGCTGCCGCGGCCGAATAGCCGCAAGGCAAAAGGGCCGCCCCGAGGGGCGGCCCTTCGATCCTCACTGCAAGGATACGTTCCTTAGGCAGCGACCTTCTGGTCGACGACCTGCTTGGGCGAAGCCGTGCCGACCTTGATGGTCCGCGGCTTCATCGCCTCCGGCACCTCGCGCACGAGGTCGACGTTCAGGAGGCCGTTGGCGAGCTCCGCACCGGTCACCTTGATATGGTCGGCAAGCTGGAAGCGACGCTCGAAGGCGCGGCCGGCGATACCCCGGTAGAGGTAGTCGGAGCCCTTCTTCTCCTCGCGATTCTGCTTGCCGGTGATGACCAGGCTGTTGCCCTGGGCGACGATGGAGAGATCCTCCTCGCCGAATCCGGCGACGGCCATGGTGATTCGGTAGGCGTCCTCGCTGACCTTCTCGATGTTGTACGGCGGATAGGCCTGCTCATCCGAACGGCCGGCTGCGTCGAGCAGCGACATCATTCGGTCGAAGCCGACGGTGGAACGGAACAAGGGGCTGAGATCGAAGGTGGACATATCCGAGTTCTCCTTTGCTGAGCAACTTGGGTCCGGGTATCCGCCCGAGGGCCGGATACCCGTCTGGTTAACGATACGTCGAACCCGCTAAGCGGCGCCCGACAACAGTGAGATAGGCGGCGTTTTAGGTATTTCAACCGGCCTTGACGGCGAGAATCGCGAGCCCCAACTTTGTCTTATGGCGATTGTCATTCCGCCGAGTATCCACATGCCGCAGGCGGTCCAGCCGCAGCCCTCGACGCAGGCGCGGGCCGATGTGGTCCAGCTTGCCCAGCTGCGGCCGATCGCGACCCAGACTGTCCGTGCCGTCGCCGGCCCGAGCCGCGGGCGCGGCAGCGAGGGAGCCAAGTCCGAAGAGAAGCGGAGCGCCGCCGCCGGCACCGAGGAGAAGGCGGCCGATGTTCGTCAGGCGCAGCGCCCGCGCAAGCGCGACGGCGTCACCATCGACGTCTGAGCGTCAGTCGGCCGCGTCCATCACCAGCGGCGGCCAGGGCATGCGGCGACGCGCCAGGACACGCTCGACGACCTCGCGCGCCATCAGCAGGCTGCCGCGCGAGCGCGGCGTTAACCATGCGCTGGTGCTGTCCAGCGTATCGTCGATGTCGCTGAGCACGTCGCGGAGATCGTCGTCGGTGTACATTCGCGGCTGGCCCCTTGAGACGAAAATCCGGATACGGATTTAATTCAAATTTTATGAAATCAAACCGTGATTCTGGACGGACTGCAAGCATTCCCGGCGGCCTGGGGATAAGTCCTGCGGCCAAGCAGTTGAATCAGGGGCTTGCGCTGCACCAGCTCGGCCAGCTCGAGGACGCCGAGCATGCCTATCGCAAGGCAATCGCCGCCGACAATCGGCTCGCGGATGCCCACCACCTGCTCGGCGCGGTCCTGCATCAGCAGGGCCGCTCGGGCGACGGTCTGCGTGCGATCGACCAGGCGATCAGGCGCGCGCCGCAATCGGCCGCCTACCACCTGAGCCGCGGCGCCGTGCTCGCGACGCTTGGCCACACCGCCGCCGCCGCCGCTTCCTTCCGGCGCAGCCTTGTCGCACGGCCAGGCGATTCGCTCGCCTTCCGCAATCTGGCGACCGCCGCCATCAGCCTCGACCAGCCGGACATGGCACTTGCCGCATCCAGGCGCGCGTCGCTGCTCGATGCGCGCGATCCGGTCGCCTGGACCGCGCGCGCGCACGCGGCGCGGAAGCGCGATCAGAGACAAGAATCGGCCGAGGCCTGCCGACGCGCGATCGCGCTCGACGCCGGCCAGGACGAAGCGCGGTTCCTCCTCGCCAGCCTGGAGGGCGATCCCGACCGGCCGCCAGCCGGCTATGTTCGCGGGCTCTTCGACAAGTTCGCGCCGCATTTCGACCGCGATCTCGTCGAGCGCCTCGACTACCGGACACCCGAAGCGCTTTCCGCGCTGATCGCGCGTCACCTGGCGCCGGCGCCGAAGAGCCTCACCATTCTCGATCTCGGCTGCGGCACCGGCCTTGCGGGCGTGGCCCTGGCGCCGATTGCGCGCGCCATGACGGGGCTCGATCTCTCCCCTGGCATGCTGACCCAGGCGAAGCGGCGCGGGCTCTATGCCGAGCTCACGGAAGCCGATCTGGTGACCGCGCGTTTCCCGCAGCCTTTCGACCTCGTCGTCGCCGCCGACGTGCTGAACTATCTCGGCAACCTCGCGCCGGCCTTCGCGTCGATCGACGCCGCGCTGTCACCGGGCGGCGCGCTTGCCTTCTCGATCGAGACGCTGAGCGAGGCCGGTACTTATCGCCTGACCTCGGATCTTCGCTATGCGCACGTGCCCGAACACGTGCGAGCTCTTGCCACGGCACGCGGATGGACCGAGCTAGCGGCCGAACCGGCGGTGCTACGCCGCCAGAGCGACACGCCTGTCGAAGGCCTGCTCTTCCTGTTCAGAAAGGGTTAGGCGGAACCGGCTGCAGCGAGTAGCCGCGCGAGCGCATGCAGAAGTCGGAGAGGTTGCTTTCACTCATCATGCGATCGAGGAAGGCGCCTCCTCCACGATGCCGCCGGTGATGGGGATACCCCAGATAGGGATATGGGTAGTTGAAGAAGCTCTCGCGGGCGGCAAGGCTCCGGCACTCGCGCTCCTCGACTTCCGCCTGCTCGGCCGTTACGCCCGGCCGCGTATAGGCCATCGGCGTACAGCCGGCAGCCACCAAGGTCAGGGCGAGAAGAGCGCGCCTCATGATCGATAGATAGCGGTCCTCGGCGTCGGTTTCCATGCGACCCGCGCAAAAACCTGTTATGAGCGCGCCCATGTTCGATCTCGCGACCGCGGCGCTCCGCCTGCTGCCGCCGGAAACCGCCCACCATCTCGCGCTTCGGGCCATGGCGCTCGGGCTCGGGCCGCGCCGCTCGCCGGAACGACCCCGATTGGCGCAGACGCTGTGGGGACGGCGGTTCCCCAACCCGCTCGGCCTCGCGGCCGGCCTCGACAAGGATGCGGTGGCGCCCGCCGGCTTCCTCGCCGCCGGGTTCGGCTTCGTCGAGGTCGGCACGCTGACGCCCAAGGCGCAGATCGGCAACCCGCCGCCGCGCCTCTTCCGCTTGACCGAGGATGCGGCGCTCATCAATCGCATGGGCTTCAACAACCGCGGCCACGCCGAGGCGCAGGCGCGCCTCGCGGAGCGCGACCGGCACGCCGGGATCGTCGGCATCAATATCGGCAAGAACAAGGACCAGGCCGATGCCGTCGCCGACTACGCCGCGGGCGTAGCCACCTTCGGCCCGCTTGCCGATTATCTCACCGTCAATGTCTCCTCGCCGAACACGCCTGGCCTGCGTGCGCTCCAGGCGAAGGCGCCGCTGATCGAGCTGGTCGAGGCGGTGAAAGCAGAACGCAACCGCCTCGGTCTCGCCGATCCGCCGCCGATCCTGGTCAAGGTCGCCCCCGATCTCTCGGAAGAAGAAAGGCAGGCGGTCGCCGAGGTCGCGATCGACCATCGGCTCGACGGCCTGATCGTCTCCAACACGACGATCTCTCGACCGCAAAGCCTGCGAAGCGCCCATCGCGCCGAGACCGGCGGCCTCTCCGGCCGGCCGCTCCGCGACCTGGCGCTCGCTGCGCTCGCCGACTTCCACCGCCTCACCCAAGGCAAGCTGGTCCTGATTGGCGTCGGCGGCATCGAGTCGGGGATCGATGCGTATCGGCGGATTCGCGCTGGCGCTTCGCTGGTTCAGGTCTACAGCGCACTCGTTTATCAGGGGCCGGGGCTGATTCCGCGCCTGCTCGACGAGCTCGAATCGCTGCTCGAGCGTGACGGATTCGCCACGCTCGGCGGCGCGGTCGGTGCAGGCCTTCCCTCCCCCGGCTGAGCCGGGCACAATGCGCCGCGCGGCCCAGGAGACCTGCTCATTCCGGATTCCTTTCTGATCCTTCTCGCTTCGCTCGCGGTCTCGGCACTGGCGCTGCTGTTAGTCCTCTTCCTTGCCCTTTCCAACCGCAAGGTGAAGCGGCGCCTGCGCCTGATCGAAGCGCGTCTCGAAGGCCTCGCCGAAGAGCAGTCGGAACTCGGCAAGCGAGCCGCCGGTTCGGGCGAGAAGGTCGCCTCCGAGATGCGCGTGCTGCAGAAGCTGCTCGTGCAACTCTCGGCCCAGCGCGCGCAGCAGGCGGCTCCCGGAGCCGCGGCGGCCGTGGACGCCAAGATGCCGGTCGCCGTGGCGCCGAGACCGGTGATGGCCGCGAACCAGGTGCTCGAGGTCGTGCGCGACGCGCTCAACCAGGAGAAGGTCGATCTCTTCCTGCAGCCGATCGTCAGCCTGCCGCAGCGCCGACGGCGCTACTTCGAGTGCTTCAGCCGCATCCGCGCGCCGGATGGCAGCTGGATCCTGCCCGAGCAATATCTCGACGTGGCGAAGCGTGCCGGGCTGATGGGCGCAATCGACAACATGCTGCTGTTCCGCTGCATCCAGCTCACCCGCCGTGCGCGCAAGGGCAAGCTCGATCTCGGCTTCTTCTGCAACATCTCAGGATACTCGCTCGCCGATGACAGCTTCTTCCGCGATTTCCTCGAGTTCCTCAGCGAGTACCCGGAGCTGGCGCAGGCGCTGTTCTTCGAGTTCAGCCAGAAAGACCTCACCACTGGACTCGATCACCGCGACTCGCTGAGAAAGCTCGCCAATCTCGGCTTCAAGCTGTCGCTCGACCAGGTGACCAATCTCGACATGGATATCGGCGACCTGGCCTCGCTCGGCTTCAAGTTCCTGAAGGTCGATGCGCAGCATCTGCTGAGCGCAGTCAGGACCGGCGACATCGACATGGGCGACTTCAGGCTCGCCCTCGACCGAGCGGCCGTCGACCTGATCATTGAAAAGGTCGAATCCGAAGACCAGCTTCTTGAAGCCCTCGACTGCCGGCCCGACTTTGGCCAGGGCTTTCTCTTCGGCGAACCCAGACTGAGCGCAGAGGCTACGTGACCATTCCCGTTCTCGACGGCGTCCGCGAGGTTGCGGATCGCTATGACGCGTATATCGTCGATGTCTGGGGCGTCCTCTACGACGGCGGCAATAGCGCCTTCCCCGGCGTCGTCGACTGCCTGGAACGCCTGAAGAAGCGCGGCGCGCAGATCGTCGTGCTGTCGAACTCGCCGCGGCGAAGCAGCATCGTCGGCGAGCGCCTCGACTCGATCAAGGTGGACCGTCATCTCTACGACCACCTGGTCACCTCGGGCGAGGAGACACATCGCCATCTCAAGCATCGTCCCGATCCCTGGTATCGCAAGCTCGGCAATGTGGCGATCGACACCGGACCGGCCCGCTTCTCCGGCCTCGTCGAGGAAACCGAGTTCACGCTGACGACCGACGTCGAGGCGGCCGATCTCGTGCTCAACACCGGCCCCAACGGGCTCGACGACAAGGTCGCGCATTACGAGGAGATGATGCAGGCGGCGATCCGCCGGAAGCTGCCGATGATCTGCGCCAACCCGGATCTCGAGGTGGTGATGGACGGCAGGCTGACTGTCTGCGCCGGCGGGCTTGCCAGGCGATATGCCGAGCTCGGCGGCGACATCCGCTATCACGGCAAGCCGCACAAGGAGATCTACGAGCGCTGCTTCGAGCTCATCCAGGGCGTCGATCGCAAGCGCGTCGCCATGTGCGGCGACGGCCTGCTGACCGACATTCCCGGTGCGCGTGCCGCCGGCATCGACTCTCTTCTGATCTGTGCCGGCCTGCCTTCGGGCGAGATGAGCATTCCCCCAGGAGCGAAACCGGAGTCCGGGGCGTTGAACCGGCTCTGCGAAAGCTACCGCGAGCGTCCGACCGCGGCGCTGGCGACGCTGGCCTGGTGATGGCAGATCTCATCGAGCTACCTATATCCAGGTCTGAGGAGATCTAAGCATGTCCGCGATCCAGACCACCGACGACCTGTTCTTCAACCGCCAGGACCTCGATAAGAAGCGTGTCGAGGGCGTAGTCGACGAGGCGCTCAAGGGCACGGACGACGGCGAGCTCTTCTTCGAGTACCGCCAGTCCGAGAGCCTGACCTTCGACGACGGCCGGCTCAAGAACGCCAGCTTCGACACGACCCAGGGCTTCGGCCTGCGCGCGGTGGCCGGCGAGTCGGCCGGCTATGCACATGCCTCCGAGATCAGCGAGCCGGCGATCCGCCGTGCCGCCGATACGGTGAAGGCGGTGCGCCGCGGCCATGCCGGCACCTATGCCGAGCCACCCTCGGGCACCAACCGGCGCCTCTATGGCGACTTCAACCCGCTGTCCGAGGTCGATTTCTCGACCAAGGTGAAGCTCCTTCAGGACATCGACGCCTATGCGCGGAAGAAGGATCCGCGCGTGCGCCAGGTCTCGGCAAGCATCGCCGGCTCCTGGCAGGCCGTCCGCATCCTGCGTTCCGGCGGCTACTCCGTCGGAGACATAAGGCCGATGGTCCGCCTCACCGTCAGCCTGATCCTCGGCGAAGGCGACCGCCAGGAAGCCGGCTCGGAATCCGCGGGCGGGCGCATCCCCTACGACATCTACCTCAAGCCCGAAGGCTGGCAGAGCATCGTCGACGAGGCGATCCGCGCCGCCGCGGTCAATCTCGGCGCGGTCGCGGCGCCGGCTGGCGAGATGCCGGTCGTGCTCGGCCCCGGCTGGACCGGCGTGATGCTTCACGAAGCGGTCGGCCACGGGCTCGAGGGCGACTTCAACCGCAAGAAGACTTCCACCTTCTCCGACCGCATCGGCCAGCACGTGGCCTCGCCCGGCGTTACCGTCGTCGATGACGGCACGCTGCAGGACCGCCGCGGCTCGATCACCGTCGATGACGAAGGCACGCCCTCGGGCCGCACGCTCCTGATTGAGGACGGCATCCTCCGCGGCTACATGCAGGACCGCCAGAACGCGCGCCTGATGGGCATGAAGCCGACCGGCAACGGCCGGCGGGAATCCTTTGCCGCCTCGCCGATGCCGCGCATGACCAACACGCTGATGCTCGCCGGCCCGCATTCGCCGGAGGAGATCATCAAGTCGGTGAAGCGCGGCCTCTATGCCGTCGACTTCTCCGGCGGCCAGGTCGACATCACCTCGGGCAAGTTCGTCTTCGCCGCCTCCGAGGCCTATCTGATCGAGGACGGCAAGATTGGCCCCGCCGTGAAGGGCGCGATGCTGACCGGCAACGGCCCCGACGCCATGACCAAGGTCCGCATGGTCGGCAACGACATGCGCATGGATGGCGGCGTCGGCACCTGCGGCAAGGAAGGCCAGAGCGTGCCGGTCGGCGTCGGCCAGCCGACGCTCTTGATGGACGGCATCACCGTCGGCGGCACGGGCTGATCGACTCTCTCCCCCGCCGGAGCGGGGGAGAGTCGGAGGATTCAACTCTTGCCGATGTTCCAGTAGGCGAGGATGGCGCCTTTCACGACGCCGTCGACGTTCTTCCGCCACGCATAGAGCGGCATGAAGTTGCCGAGCAGCGTGTAGGGCTGCACCTGGACCAAACGAGCGTGGAACTGGTTCAGGATCTCCATGCGCTTCTTCTCGTCAGGCTCTCGGATGAAGGCGTTGCGGAGCTTCTCCGCCTCCTCGTCGCAGGGCCAGCCGTTCCAGTTCTTGCCGTCGCAGGTCATGACCGCGGTGATGTTGGTCAGCGGATGATGGTAGGTGGAGGCCGTGCCCCGGCTGGTGAACATGTGCCAGCCGCCCTTCTCGGGCTCGTCCTTCTTGGTCATTCGCGTGACAACCGAGCCCCAGTCGTTGATCTGCATCTCGACATTGACGCCGATCTCCTTGAGCCTGGCCGTCGCCACCTGGGCGAGCGCGCCGATCGCGGCGATCTCGTTGGTGGTGATCATGATCAGCTTCTCGCCCTTGTAGCCGGCCTCGGTCATGAGCTGCCTGGCCTTGGCGAGGTCGACCTTCTGCACGGCTTCCGAGCCGAACTCGGTGCCGTAGGGCGTGCCGCAGATGAAGAAGGAGTAGCAGACCTTCCACCAGCGCTCGTCGTCGCCGGTGGACGCGCGCTGGAAGTCGCGCTGGTCGAAGGCATAGGCGAGCGCGAGCCTGGCCTTCGGATTGTTGAAGGGCGGATGGAGTGCATTGGTGCGGAGGAAGCCCATATTGCCGAAGGGCGTCAGCGGCGCGACCACGACATCCTTGCTCTTCGCGATCACCGGGATCTGGTCGCCGGACGGATTGTCCCAGAGATCGACCTCGCCGCGCACCAAAGCGGCCGCCGAGGTGCCGGGGTCGGGCATGATCGTCCATTCGACGCGATCGACCTTGACCACCTTGCCGCCGGCCAACCCGTCGGCCGGCTCGTTCCGCGCCGGATAGTCGGTGTTCTTGTCGAAGACGATCTTCGAGCCCGGCTGCCAGGCTTCGCGGTTGAACTTGAAGGGGCCGGAGCCGATGGTCGTGGTGATGCCCGTGAAGGCGTCGGTCGCCGCGTCCTTCTCACGATAGATCACTGGCAGCGAGCCGCCGGCCGAGCCCAACGTGAATTCGACGAAGCCGTAAGGCTCCTTGAGCTTGATGCGGAAGGTATCGTCGTCGACCGCCTCGAAGCCGGCGGTGAACTCCATCATCTTCTGACCCATCGGATCGCGCTTGGCCCAGCGCTGCACCGAGGGGATCACGTCCTTGGAAGTGACCTTGGTGCCGTCATGCCATTTAAGGCCCGGACGGAGTTTGAAGGTGTAGGTGAGCTTATCGGGCGAGACCTGCCAGTCGCCAACCATCTGCGGCTTCACATGCCACTTCTCGTCCCAGGCGAAGAGCTGGTCGTAGACCATCAGCGAAAAGATCTTGGTGATCTGGATCGAGCCGACATGGGTGTCGAGCACCTTGAGATCGGCATGCGGCACCGCCTTCAGCACCTTCTGCGCCGCCGCCGGCGAGGCCAGCACGAGCGCCAGCGCCGGTGCGATGAGCCATGCCTGCCGAGTCACCAGGCTTCGATCCATGACGTGCCTCCAAAAGTTGTGATGGGGAACTCTAGGCATGGCGGTTTCGGATCGGCAACAACCCCTGTCCTTCGCATGACCGCCGCCACGCGCTCGTGATAAATGGCCCCCATGGATTCGATCACCCAGATGCTGTTCGGCGCCACCGTGGCGCAGGCCGGATTCCGCCGGAAGCTCGGCCGCCGGGCGCTGGTCGCCGGCGCGATCATCGCTTCCGTTCCCGACCTGGACGCGGTCGCCGCCTGGGTCGGCGGTCGCTTCGCCGAATGGGAGCATCACCGCGGCCTGACGCACTCGCTGCTTTTCGGTCCCGTCGTCGGTCCGCTGATCGGCTGGGCGATCTGGCGCCTCGAAGCCTGGCGGTCGGGCCTTGCACGCGACCGGGAGAGGCTGAATGCCTGGATCTGGCTCGCGGTGCTGTCGCTCGTCACGCATCCGTTGATCGACCTCTTCACCAGCTACGGCACGCAGCTTCTTTGGCCGCTGACGACGACCCGCTTCGCGATCGACTCGATGCCGATCATCGAACCGATCTACTCGACCGCCCTGTTGATCGCGCTCGTCATCGGCACGCGGTCGGCGGTACGACCGTCGACCGCCCAAAACGCTGCCGGCATCGCCTTGCTGTTTATCCTCGTCTATTCCTTCGCCGGCTGGGCGATCAACGAGAAGGTCGAGCGCGTCGCCGCCGCGGATCTCGGCAAGCCGGCGACGGTCAGCGCGTATCCGCTGCTGTTCCAGCCCTACTATCGCCGTGTCGTCGCCGTGACGCCGGAAGCCGCGCATGTCGGCTACTACTCGGTCCTCAATCCCAAGCCGATCGTCTGGACGAGCTATCCGAGGGAGACCGGCGAACCGATCGCCGCCGCACGTCGCAGTCGTGAGGCGGCACTGTTCGAATGGTTTGCAATGGACAAGGTGCTTTGGCGGACGATGTCGGACGCCGGAGGGCGGATCATGCTCGTCGCGACGGACCTTCGCTACGGCATGATCGGGGCGACCGATGCCGGGCAATGGGGCATCCGCACCACAACTTCCACCGCCAACGGCGGAAACGGCGACGGAGATCGCACTAGGCTGCAGCCCTTCAGCGTTCCGCGCGATGCGAGCGGCGCTGCCTTCAGGCGCTACTGGTCGGATATCACCGGCTGGTAGACGGATGACCCAGCCTCGCGACGCCGCACCCGGTCGCCTCACCGGATCGCCGACATGGACCCAATGGGCGCTGATCGCGCTCCTGTCGGTCGGCCTCGCCGTGCCGTTCCACCTCGCCGGAATCCCCGCCGCCTTCCTGGTCGGCCCGCTACTTGCGGGCATTCTGGTCTCGACCAATGGCGGCAACGTCCGCGTACCCGCGCTTCCCTTTCTCATCGGGCAGTCGGTCGTCGGCAGCATGATCGCGCATTCGATCGACGCCGATATCGTCCGCACCTTCCTCGACGGCTGGCCGCTGTTCCTGGGCACCGTGGCCTCGATTCTAGTCTTCTCGAGCATCGTGGGCTGGGTGATGACGCGCCTGCAGATCCTGCCCGGCACGACCGCGGTGTGGGGAACCTCGCCCGGTGCCGCGACGCCGATGATGCTGATGGCCGGTGAGTTCGGCGACGACGCTCGCTACGTCGCCTTCATGCAGTATCTGCGCGTCGTCTTCGTTGCGATCACCGCCGCCGTCATCTCCGGTTTCTGGCTCAACCCTCATGCCGGTCCGGCGCCGTCGCGGCCCTTGATCCACCCGCTCGACTGGCTGGCTTTCGGCGAGACCATGGCGATCGCCATCGCCGCCGCCCTTCTTGGCCGCCGGCTCAAGATCCCCGGCGGCGGCTTCCTGGTCCCCCTGGTCGTGGGCACGGTGATGCAGGTCTCCGGCCTGGTCCGGATCGAGCTGCCGGAGCCGCTGCTCGTGGTCAGCTACGCCATGCTCGGCATCAGCGTCGGGCTCAGTTTTACGCGGACCGTGGTCATTCACGCCCTCCGCGCCTTCGTCCCGATCGCCGCCTCGACCGTGGCGCTGATCAGCTTCTGCGGCGGGCTTGCCTATATCCTGCACCGCACCCTCGGCATCGACCCCTTGAGCGCCTACCTCGCCACCAGCCCCGGCGGCCTCGACTCGGTCGGGATCATCGCCGCCTCGGCCAAGGTCGACGTGCCTTTCGTCATGGCGCTGCAGACCTTCCGCCTCTTCGTCGTCCTGGCCGTGGGGCCGACCATCGCTCGGCTCATCGCCCGCGCCACGGCCAGGCGCACAACCTGAGCGTCCTGGCGGTTGCCGGCCGGGCCGGACCCGCGCGACAATGACGCCCGCATGCTGACCGACGCCCAGGACCTTCCCGTCACCACCGAGCGGCCGGAGACGATCGATGCGATCGATCGCTTCGTCCAGTCCTTCTTAGGCTACGGCACCGACTTCCAGGCGATCCTGGATGCGGCCGAGGACGACCCGAGCTGCGTCGTCGCCCAGGCCCACGCCGCGGCGCTGATGCTGTTCGCCGAGACCGGCGATGCCGCCGACAAGGCCAGACCCTATATCCGCCGCGGCATCGAGGCGGCCCAGCAGGTGACCGAGCGCGAGCGCCTCTATCTCTGGACCATCTCGACCTGGGCCGCCGGCGACTACGGCATGTCGATGACCGCGCATAAGGCGCTGGCGCAGAAATATCCGCGCGACATCGCCGCGATCAAGATCGGCCAGGTGCGCGCCTTCTCGCTCGGCGACTCCCCGGGCATTCTGGCCCTCGGCGAAGCCGGGCTCAGCGCCAATGCCGAGAACCACTTCGCCCACGGCATGGTCGCCTTCGGCTACGAGCAGTGCCATCGCTTGCGCGATGCCGAGGCCGCCGGCCGCAAGGCGGTCGAGATGGACCGCCGCGACCCCTGGGCGCATCACGCCGTCGCTCACGTGATGGAGACCGAAGGGCGGATCGACGAAGGCCTCGCCTGGATGCACGGTCTCGCCGATACCTGGGAGACCTGCAACTCCTTCATGTATACGCACAACTGGTGGCACGTCGCGCTGCTCCAGCTCGATCACGACGACCACGAGGGCGCGCTCAAGACCTACGACACGCGCGTCTGGGGTCGCCTCAAGGAGTACTCCCAGGACCAGGTCAACGCCGTCTCGCTGCTGGCGCGCCTGCAGCTTCGCGGCGTCGATGTCCGCGACCGATGGACTGATGTCGCGAGCTACCTAGCGCCGCGCACCGACGAGCATGTCGATCCGTTCCTCGACCTCCACTACCTCTACGGCCTGGCCAAGGCCGGGCGCGACGGCGAGGCAGCGCAGCTGCTCACCGGCATCATGGCGCATGCCGGCAAGGTGAAGCCGGTGCAGCAGGTGATGTGGCAGCAGGTCGCCGTGCCGACGGCACGCGCGCTGATCGGCTATATCCTCGGGCGCTTCGAGGAAGCCGCGGACATTCTCGGTCAGGTTCTGCCGAACCTCCATCGCATCGGCGGTAGCCACGCGCAGCGCGATCTGTTCGAGCAGGTCCATCTCGATGCGCTGATGCAGGCCGGCCGCACCGAAGCCGCGCGCGCCATCGTCGAGCGCCGCCTCGCCCGCCGGCCGAACATTGCCCACACCCGCCGTCTGGCCGAGCGCCTGGCCGGCTGACCGCAGTTTCCGAGGACCGCCATGACCCGCGACGTCGCCCTGATGTCCGCAACCGAGCTCCTCAGGAGCTACCGACGCGGCTCGCTCTCCCCGGTCGAGGCGACGGCGGCGGCGCTGGGCGAGATCCGCAAGCATAACGAGCGGCTGAACGCGCTGTGCTGGCTCGACGAGGAAGGCGCGATGGCGCAGGCGCGCGAGTCCGAAACACGCTGGCGCGAAGGCCGTCCGATGGGCTTGCTCGATGGCGTGCCGGCTACGGTGAAGGACCTGCTCCTGACCAAAGGCTGGCCGACGTTGCGCGGCTCGCGCACGATCAAGCGCGATCAGCCCTGGACCGAGGACGCGCCGACCGTGGCGCGCATGCGCGAGCACGGCGCCGTCCTGCTGGGCAAGACGACGACGCCGGAGTTCGGCTGGAAGGGCGTCACCGACAGCCCGCTGACCGGCGTCACCCGCAATCCCTGGGATCCGACGCGCACGCCAGGCGGCTCCTCCGGCGGCGCCGCGGTCGCCGCGGCGATGGGCATGGGCGCGCTGCATCTCGGCACCGATGGCGGCGGGTCGATCCGCATCCCGGCCGCCTTCACCGGCATCTTCGGCCTGAAGCAGAGCTTCGGCCGCGTACCGGCCTATCCCCTGAGCCCCTTCGGCACCGTCGCCCATGTCGGCCCGATGACGCGCACGGTCGAGGATGCGGCGCTCATGCTGACCGTGATCAGCGAGCCGGATCATCGCGACATCTATGCGCTGCCCCATGACCGCCGCGACTGGCGCATCGGTCTCGACGACGGCATCAAGGGCCTTAGGATCGCCTATTCGCCGACGCTCGGCGGCAATCGCGTCGAGCCGGATGTCGCGATCCTGGTCGCCGCCGCCGTCGCACGCCTGGCCGAGCTCGGTGCCGAGATCGAGCAGGCCGATCCAGACACCTCCGGGGTGCCGGAGATCTTCCGCGTCCACTGGTTTGCCGGCGCCGCGAATGCGATGTCGGCGATCCCGGCCGAGATTCGCGGACAGATCGACCCGGGGCTGCAGGATGTCGCCGCCACCGGCGCCAAGTTCAGCCTCGCCGAGTATCAGGCCGCGGTGAAAGGACGCGAGGCCTTCAGCCAGAAGATGGCCGAGTTCCATCGCAAATACGATCTGCTGGTGACGCCGACACTGCCGCTGCCGGCCTTCGAGGCCGGCCTCGAGGCGCCCAGCAATGCCAAGAACGTGCGTTGGACCAACTGGACGCCCTTCAGCTACCCCTTCAACTTGACGCGCCAGCCGGCCGCGACGATCCCCTGCGGCCTGACCAAGAACGGGCTCCCGGTCGGCCTCCAGATCGTCGGCGCGCTCTATGACGACGCCACCGTTCTCCGCTGCGCCCGCGCCTACGAGTCGCTCCGCCCCTTTCAGGCGCCGCCGCTGCCGAAGTAGCAGCGGCCTTGCGGCCGCGAAGCGTCTCCGCTTTGCTAGCGCGATCGGGGCGCCACACCGGCGCCCGGGAGGACCCATGCGCCTCGGCCTTGCCGCTGTCGTGGCGGCGCTCCTGATCTGCGTTCCCGACGCGGCTTCGCGCGCGCAGGACCTGAGCGAGGCGCGCAAGGGCGCCGTGGCGGGCGATGCCCGGTCCCAGCGCATCTATGGCCAGATGCTGCTGAAGGATACCGGCGCCCGGGCCGATCCGCGCGAGGGCATCCGCTGGCTCGCCGCCGCCGCCGAGCAAGGCGACGCGCTGGCTCGTCGCGATCTTGCCAACGCCTATCTCAATGGCACCGGCGTGCCCAAGAACCCGCGGGAAGCCATCAGCTGGTTCCGCAAGGCCTCGGAGAGCGGCGACTCGATCTCCCAGTCGACGCTCGCCGGGATGCTGGCCGACGGCAAGCTGGCGCCGAAGGACGAGAAGGAATCCGCGAAGTGGATGCGCGCCGCGGCCGACCAGGGAGACTCCTCGGCGCAGCTCGCGCTCGGCGACTACTACCGGAAAGGCTTTGGAGTCGAGAAGGACCTGCTGCAGGCCTATGTCTGGGCATCGCTGGCAAGCCGTGCGCGGAATCCAAAGGCGTCGGACGTAAGGCGCGAGATCGTCCAGCAGCTCTCCGCCGATCAGCGTCGAGTGGGCGATCGCCTCGTCCAGGCCTGGGGTGCCGCCCGCGTCGCCGCAAAGGCGGTCGAAGCCAGCGCCAAGCCCACGGGGACCGGCTTCTTCGTCAGTGCCAGCGGCCACATCCTGACAAACGAGCAGGCGGTCCGCGGCTGCCGCGAGCTCCGCATCCGTCGGCCCGACCAGAGCGTCGGCGTGGCGACGCTGGTCGCGCAATCGCCCGAGGAGGACCTCGCCGTGCTCAAGTCCGACTTCCGCGCGGACATCATTGCGTCCTTCAGCACGGACAGGGCAGCCACGCAGGGAGAGACCGTCGTCGCCTACGGCTTCGCGCTCTCAGGCCCCCTCGCCTCTGCCGGCAACCTGGTCAGCGGCAGGGTGACGGCCCTTGCCGGGCTCGATAGAGACAACCGCTTCCTCCAGACATCGATCACGCTTCAGCCCGGCAGCGGCGGCAGTCCGTTGCTCGACATGAACGCGCGGGTCGTCGGCGTCACCACCGCCTCGTTCGGTGCGCAGCAGGCTAACCAGGCGTCCGGCGGGGGCAGCTCGAAGAGCCCGAACCTTGCGGTCAAGGTCGAGGCCGCAGCGGCATTTCTCGCCAAGCACGGCGTCGCATTCTCGGTTACCGGAGGTGCGCCGCGAACGGCGACCGCGGCGGAAGAGGTGGGCGCCAGGGCGAAGCGCTTCACCGTGCGGGTCGAGTGCCTCGCCTAGCGGTTTCGGTTGACCGCGGCCTCGGCGTCTCCTACCCCTCGCGCGCCATGCATCGAGAGCCGAGCCAGGCCGGTCGCACGCCCGGCGATATCGAACGCCCGTGACGACGCTGCCGATGGATGCCCGCCGCGGCATTCTCGCGATGTGCCTCAGCATGGCGACCTTCCTCGTCAACGACACGCTGGTGAAGCTGATTGTCAACGCCGGAGTAAAAATGCATCGGCTGGCCGGAGTAAAAATGCATCACGGCTGACAGCATGAAGGCCCCCCCGCGGGGGCCTTTATGCGCCCTGGTTTATTCCTCGGATGGACTGTCGGGTCGATCGGTGGCTCGTTTGGCGCGCTGGCGGCGCCTGCTCTGCTTGAGCCGGTAGCTGTCGCCGTTCATCTCCAGGATGTGGACGTGGTGGGTCAGCCGGTCGAGCAGCGCGCCGGTCAGCCGCTCGGAGGCGAACACGCTGGTCCACTCGTCGAACGGCAGGTTGGAGGTGACAATGGTCGAGCCGCGCTCGTAGCGCTGGCTGAAGACCTCGAACAGCAGCTCGGCGCCGGTCTGCGACAGCGGCACGTAGCCGAGCTCGTCGATTACCAGGAGCTTGTAAGCGGCCAGCTGGCGCTGCAGCCTCAGCAGCCGCTTCTCGTCGCGGGCCTCGAGCAGCTCGTTGACCAGGGCAGCCGCCGTGATGAACCCGACCGAGAAGCCCTTCTGGCAAGCCGCCAGCCCGAGGCCGAGCGCCACGTGGCTCTTGCCGGTGCCGCTGTTGCCGACCGCAATCACGTTCTCCCGACGGAGCACGTACTCCG
>Ga0194132_10000559_pt1 | contig 76423 bp, 66 predicted proteins | sample TA2KigOf80mmetaG_FD_148612 | JGI IMG/M metagenome (GOLD analysis project Ga0194132, IMG submission 148612) | Freshwater microbial communities from Lake Tanganyika, Tanzania - TA2015054 Kigoma Offshore 80m | ecosystem: Environmental > Aquatic > Freshwater > Lake | place: Tanzania: Lake... | reverse complement strand
AAAAGGCTATGCTTGACACCCGCGATTAGAGAACTTCAGTGGGGGAGGATCACTCGCAAGCGCATTAAGGATGAGACGGACGTGCTGCGACCGTTCGGTGCACGTCGCGCAATTATTACCTGATGCCAATAGCGATCCAATTTGCCGCATATTTAGCCGCAAACGGATATCATCCACGATCTTCAGAGCACAGTAATTTTCAATCTGAACTTATCGTTAGCGATCTAATCGGGCATTGCCCGCTAATCGCACGACGTGCCGCTACCGGAGAGATTGTCGCTAAATTGCGACATAAACAAATGGTTGCGGGGAACGATTGGGTAATAGACATCGCCATTGGGACGTGTGCCGGATCGCCAACGCCTCCCCAGTCCGGCGCTCTGATTACGTTTGCTCAGCCTGTCATTATCCAAATAGCCATCGAATTAAAGTCGATACTCACGGAGCACAAAAAGGCGCGACGCAACAGGCTCCGTGACTTCACTGCCTTCCACGGGCATGGTCATACTTACGATCCGCGCACTATCGTTGCCGCATTTCTCGTCGTGAACAGCGCCGATTATTTCTATTCGCCACTGAACCTTGGAAAGGATCTTCTTCCGAACCCCGCAAAACGACCCGAGCTAAATACCCACTTCACAAACAGCCGAACCGCTCGCCAACTTGCTAAAGAATCGATCGATCTTTTTCGTACCATTCACTTGCGGCATTCCCCATCTGACCAACCAGGCTTAGAGGCGTTAGGCGTTAGTGTCGTAGAGCATGACAACATCGGGTTTTACCCCGATCCGACCAAGTACCCCACGCTGCAAAAACCGACCCAAGCTGCACCAACCCCGCCGCGTCTATCACCGGGTAATCCATTGTCCTATCATTCGATGATCCAGCGTATTTGCTTCGCCTATGGTCAACGTTTCCCGTAATTGCGAACACATCGGCTTCATACGTGGATTTCTCGTAAAGAGCCTTCCACTCCGGCCACCTTCCCGTTTGGCGGGGTGATATAGTCCTGCAAATCATGAGCAAGATTCGCGCGGCCAAAGCCGCCCTTCCGCCCCCCGAATGCGAGGAAGAAAACGCCGAGACGGCGCCGATTTCCGCCCGGGCCATGCGGCGGCCTGCCGCACATTATCTCGAGGCGCTGAATCCGGAGCAGCGCGAGGCCGTTGAGACGCTCGACGGACCTCTACTTGTGCTTGCAGGCGCGGGCACCGGCAAGACACGCGTGCTGACCACCCGCATCGCCCATATCTTGAGTCTCGGCCGCGCGCGGCCGTCGCAAATCCTCGCCGTCACTTTCACCAACAAGGCGGCACGCGAGATGAAGCACCGGGTCGGCGAGTTGATCGGCGGCGTGGTCGAGGGCATGCCCTGGCTCGGCACGTTCCACGCTATCGGCGTCAAGATCATGCGCCGACATGCCGAGCTCGTCGATCTCAAGCCGTCCTTCACCGTGCTCGATACCGACGATCAGATCCGGCTTATCAAGCAACTACTCCAGGCGGAGAACATCGACGAGAAGCGCTGGCCGGCGCGATTGCTCGCGGCGATGATCGACGGCTGGAAGAACCGGGGCTTACGGCCCGAGCGTGTGCCGGAAGGCGAAAGCTTCGCGTTCGCCAATGGCCGCGCGCGGGATCTCTATGCGGCCTATCAGCGGCGGTTGAAGGAATTGAATGCCGCTGATTTTGGCGACCTGCTCTTGGAGAATTTGCGTCTGTTCCAGGAGCATCAGGACGTGCTGGAAAAATACCAACAGCGATTCCTGTTCATGCTGGTGGACGAATACCAGGACACCAATGTCGCGCAATATCTGTGGCTGCGTCTGCTCGCGCAGGGCAATGGCAATATCTGCTGCGTCGGCGACGACGATCAGTCGATCTATGGCTGGCGCGGCGCCGAGGTGGACAACATCCTGCGATTCGAGACCGACTTTCCCGGCGCCAGGATCATCAGGCTCGAACGCAATTACCGCTCGACCGGCCATATCCTCGCCGCGGCGTCTGGGCTCATCGCGCACAACAAAGGGCGTCTCGGCAAGACGCTGCGCACCGATGGAAGCGAAGGCGAGAAGGTGACGGTCGAAGGCTGCTGTGACGATGAGGAGGAAGCACGCGTCATCGGCGAGGATATCGAGCAGCTGCAGCGGCAGGGTCACGTCTTGGGCGAGATCGCCATTCTGGTGCGCGCCTCGTTTCAGATGCGCGCCTTCGAGGACAGATTCATCACGCTCGGCCTCCCCTATCGCGTGATCGGCGGCCCGCGCTTCTACGAGCGGCAGGAGATCAGGGACGCCACTGCCTATTTCGACGTCACGCTGAACCCCGCCAACGATCTCAAATTCGAGCGCATCATCAACACGCCGCGGCGGGGTCTCGGCGAGGCGACCTTGAAATCGCTGCATCAGCTTGCCCGCGCGCAGAGCGTCCCGCTGTTCCAGGCGGCGCGGCTGATGATCGAAACCGAGGAACTGAAACCCCGTCCGCGCAAATCGCTCGCCGATCTCATCGCCGCCTTCGACCGCTGGCGCGGTCTGATCGACACCATGGGCCATACCGAGCTTGCCGAGCTGATCCTCGACGAGTCTGGCTATACCGGCATGTGGCAGGCGGAGCGCTCGCCACAAGCGCAATCGAAGCTCGAGAACCTGAAAGAGCTGATCCGCTTCATGGAGGAGTTCGACACGCTGGCGGGCTTCCTCGAGCATGTGGCGCTGGTCATGGACGCGCAGACGGAAGAAGGCGCCGACCGCGTCAATCTGATGACGCTTCATTCCGCCAAGGGGCTCGAATTCGACACCGTGTTCCTGCCCGGCTGGGACGAAGGGCTGCTGCCGCATCAGCGCAGTCTCGACGAGTCGGGAACGGCCGGGCTCGAGGAGGAACGCCGCCTCGCCCATGTCGGGCTAACGCGCGCGCGGAAGTTCGCCAAGATCACCTTCGCCCAGAACCGGCGCAATCACGGCATGTGGCAGACGGCGCTGCCGTCGCGCTTCATCGACGAGCTGCCGATCGATCATGTCGAGGTGGCCGAGGACAAGGGGTTGCGCGGGTATGGGCCGAGCCGGTTCGACAGCGCGGAGAATGTGTTCGCCGACGGCTTCTACGAGACGCCTGGCTGGCAGCGGGCGCGGGCGAACCGGCCGCGTGGATCGTCGCCGTCAGCGCCACGTCGCGAGCCTCTCACCATCGAGGGCACTCTGGTCGCGGCGAGCACGGCCGATGGCGCGGGTCTTGCGATCGGCGAGCGTATCTTCCATCAGAAATTCGGCTATGGCCGCATCGCGCAGATCGACGGCAACAAGCTCACCGTCGATTTCGACAAGGCCGGGCAGAAGAAGGTGGTCGACAGCTTCGTCGAGCGGGTGTGAGCGCCAGGTTTGACGGCCGGGTGGTTCCGAGTTTTGCGCCCGTGTTTCCCTGCATTTCGTACCGTGTTTCCTCGCAAAAGACCCCAAAAACGCACTTTATGCGTGAGAACAAAACGTGTACATTGGGCCCGTCCTGATGAGGGAGGGTCTCATGCGCGTGCTCCTCGTAAGCTCTATGGTCTTGATTTCACTCATATTGTCGGCGGCTCCGGCCATGGCGGAGGCGGCCTGCACCTGCCAGGGCTGCGGCTGCAAAGGCGGCCCCGGCTGGCGCGGCCCCAAGGGTTATTGCGTCTCTGCTGCCAGCCTCGCGAAAATCTGCGGGTCGCCACCCGGCGTACCCTGCACGCAGGAAAACGTCGAGCGCGTCTGCATGCGCAATGCCGAGGCCGAGCCGCAGGTCGAGATCAAGGCCGAAACGCCTTAGACCTCCTGCGGGTTGATTTGCCTGGGACCGGCGCTTTCCCATAAGTTCGCGCCGATGGAACCTGCACTTTATCAAGCGACCGTGGAGGCAGACACCGCGAGCGCGGATCGGGTCTTGCAAGCCTTCGAGGAGGCAGCCGAACCGGCCGCCAGTGTCGTCGGCATATTTGAGCATGGATCCGGCAGATTCGAAATATTCGCCTATTACGCCACTCCACCCGCCCGCTTGACGCTGCTCCGTTTGCTCGAGGCCTATGCCCCCGGCGATCGCCTCGGCACGCTACGCATCGAACAAGTCGAAGATGCCGATTGGGTGATACTGTCGCAAGGCAAGCGAGGTCCGGTGCAGGCCGGGCGCTTCTTTGTGCATGGCAGTCACGATCGCCACCGTGCGCCGAGCCATAGGTTTGTCGTCAAGATCGATGCCGGGCTCGCCTTCGGTACGGCGCATCATGCCTCAACGCGGGGATGCCTGATCGCCTTCGATAATTTGCTCAAGCGACGGCAGCCGCGACGCATACTCGATCTCGGCACGGGAAGCGGCATCCTCGCCATCGCCGCCGCGCACGCGACCAAGCGACACGTGCTGGCCAGCGACAACGATCCGATTGCCGCGAAAGTTGCCACTGCGAATGTGCGAGGAAATTGTGCCTGGCCCGCTGTCCGCGTGTTCACAGCCGAGGGGTTCGCCCATCCGCGGCTCAGGCGTTCTGGGCCCGATCTGATCTTCGCCAATCTGCTCGCCCGTGCGCTCTACGATCTGGCGCCGATCATGAGGCAGCAGCTCTCCCCCAGTGGTACCGTTGTCCTGTCTGGAATCACCCAAAACCAGTCACGTGCCATCGAGGCGCGCTACCGGGCACACGGTTTCATCCTCGACAGGCGCATCCAGATAGACGGCTGGACGACCCTAGTGATGAACCGCCGCGATTGATCGCGCCCCGCCTTGCGCCTACAAAGCCGCCATGTATCAAGACTTCGAGGAGGCGAGCGCCCCGGCCGCAAGCGGCGAGCGGCTGAAGGCGCTAAGGCGGGAATTGAAGGCGCAGAAGCTTAAGGGCTTTCTCGTCCCGCATAGCGATGAGCATCAGGACGAATTCCTGCCCGCGTCGGCCGAACGCCTCGCCTGGCTCACCGGCTTCACCGGCTCAGCCGGTGTCGCTATCGTGCTGGACAAAGCGGCGTCCTTGTTCGTCGACGGACGTTACACTTTGCAGGCCCGCGCGCAGACTGACCGCGCATCGTTCGAGGTGCTGCAAACCCCTGATGCCAAGGCCTCGGTCTGGCTCAAGGACAAACTGAAAAAGGGTGCTGTGGTGGGCTATGACCCGGCCCTGCATACGATCAAGGAGATCGAGCGCCTCACCGCGTCATTGGACAGAGCCGGCATCAAGCTCAGGCCGGTCGATGCCAATCCGATCGATACTCTATGGAAGGGCCGCCCGACGCCGCCCTCCGCGCCGGTCGCATTACATCCTCTCAGATTTGCCGGCCGTAGCGCCGAAGACAAGATCGCCGCAGTTCAGGTTCTCCTCAAGACGGAGAAGACCGATGCTGTGTTCCTGACCATGCCCGATTCCATCGCTTGGCTGTTCAACATCCGCGGCGGTGACATCGCGCATATCCCGGTGGCGCTGGCTTTCGCTATCGTGCCGGCGAAAGGTCGCCCGACTTTGTTCATCGATCCCGCCAAAATCGGCGACAATGTGCGCGGCCTGCTTTGTGCATGCACCGACATCGCCAAACCCGCGGCACTGGAGAAGAAGCTCAAGGCGCTCGGCAAGTCCACGGCGCGCGTGCGTCTCGACCCTGAGACGGCGCCAGTCCGCTTCGCGCAAATCCTCTCCAAAGCTGGTGCTAAGATCGTGCGCGGTGACGATCCATGCGTGCTTCCCAAGGCCATCAAGAACGAGGCGGAGATCAGAGGCGCACGCACCGCGCATAAACGCGACGGCGCGGCCATGGTGCGGTTTCTCGCCTGGCTTGACGACACGGCGGAAGCCGGCAAGGTTGACGAAGTCGCCGCGGCGGCGAAGCTCGAAGCCTTCCGCCGCAAAACCGGCGAGCTAAAGGACCTCAGCTTCGACACCATCTCAGCCGCGGGCGCCAACGGCGCCATCGTGCATTACCGGCCGACCACTCGCACGAAGCAGTTCCTCAGACCCGGCTCGCTCTATCTGATCGATTCGGGCGGCCAATATCTCGATGGTACCACTGACATCACCCGCACCGTCGCCATCGGCACGCCGACCAACGCCATGAAGCGGCATTACGGGCTGGTGCTGAAAGGGCATATCGCCGTAGCCACCGCGCGCTTTCCCAAAGGGACGCGCGGGCAAGATTTGGATGCTTTCGCGCGCCGGCCGCTCTGGGAGGCGGGACTCGATTTCGATCACGGCACGGGCCACGGCGTCGGCAGCTATCTCGGCGTGCATGAGGGCCCGCAGCGCCTGTCGCGGCTCGGTACACACGCGTTTGAACCCGGCATGATCCTGTCGAACGAGCCCGGTCTTTATTTCGAGGGGCGATATGGCATCCGGCTGGAGAATTTGGTCCTGGTGACGCCGCCCAAGAAGATTGCTGGCGGTACCCGCGAGATGCTGGGTTTCGAGACACTGACGCTCGTGCCGTTCGACCGCCGCCTCATCGATCCCGAGCAGCTTCTGCCGTTCGAACAGGCCTGGCTCAACGACTACCACGCACGTGTCAGGCGCGAGCTTGAGCCGCTGTTGACGGGCAAGGATCGGGAATGGCTGCGCCGCGCCACCGCACCGATTAAGTGAACGCCGCGAAAAAGGAGCAATGATGGAAACGCTCGTATCGGCCATTGCGGCGATCTTCACCACAGTGGCCTTCTTCCCGCAGGCCATGCACATCATCCGCTATCGCGAGACGCGTGCTATCTCGCTGCAGATGTATGTGATCTTCACCATCGGCGTCACCTTCTGGCTTCTTTTCGGCTTCATGATCGGGAATTGGCCGATGATTATCGCCAACGCCATTACCTTCGGCCTCTCGGCGACCATCCTGACGATGAAGCTGCGCTACGGCTGAGGTCGATCAAGCTCGCTTGGCCGCCGGCAGACGGAGCAGCACCGAGATGTCGAGATCGCGGGCATGATCCTGGTCGGGACATTCGGTCTCGGCCTGGATGGTCGAGAAATAGAAGCCGAACTTCTCGCGCAGCAGATCGTGGGCTGCCTTGATCACCGGCGACACCTGGTCCGGCGAGTCCGTCAAGATATGGGCGGTGAAGACGTTCTTGTCGGAGGTAAGCGTCCAGGCGTGGACGTGATGCACGCGTACGACATGCGGCAGTTCATCCAGCACCCGCGCCACGGCTTGAAGATCGACGCCAGGCGGCGTGCCTTCCATCAGGATATTGAGCGCGTCGCGGATGATGCTCCACGAGACCCGAAGCAGCACCACGCCGAAAGCCATGCCGAGCAGCGGGTCGACCATGGTGAAACCGGTGAAGTAGATCACCGCGGCGGCAACGAGGATCAGAATGCTGCCGACAAAGGTCTGTACGACATGCCAGAAAGCGCCGCGCATATTGAGGTTGCCCTTCTGGCCGCCGGATAGCAGCCAGAGCGAGATCACTTCGGTGATCAGTCCGCCAATGGCGGCAATCAGCATCGGAGTCGTCGGCAGCTCAATCGGATGCTGCAGGCGCATGGCACCCATCACCAGCACCAGGATCGCCATGGCGGCGAGAAAGACGCCATTCAGGAGCGCACCGATGATCTCGGCGCGATAATGGCCAAAGGTGCGGTCGATATTGGCCGGCCAGCGGGCGATGCGCGACGCGACAAAAGCGAGGACCACACCGCCAACGGCAGAGAAGGTGTGAAAGGCATCTGAGATGACGGCAACCGAGCCGGAATAAAGGCCGAGCGCAAGCTCGATGAGAAAATAAATGCCGGTGAGCCACGCGGAAATTTTGAGCGCCCGCTCGTTGCCCGCCTCTGGTTTCGGCATGGCATGCGCCGAATGATCGACCATGACTCTCCCCCCTGCCCTTCAGGCGCTTTAGCTACCGATCAGCTTCAGCCATTCGTCCTCGGTGAGCACCTTAACGCCAAGTTCCTTGGCATTCTTCAGTTTGGATCCGGCGCCGGGACCAGCCACCACATAATCTGTTTTTTGCGACACGGAGCCCGCGACCTTGGCGCCGAGACGCTCCGCCTTGGCCTTGGCTTCGGAGCGGGTCATCCGCTCGAGTGAGCCGGTGAACACCACGGTCTTGCCGGAGATGGGCGAAGCGTGGTCGATTGCTTCAAGCGGCTGCGGACGAACCTCTTTCAGCAGCGCATCGACCACCTTCACATTATGCGGCTCGGCGAAGAAATCGACGATGGCTTCGGCTACGGTCGGGCCGATGCCTTCGATATTGTTGAGTTCGGCGAAGGCCTCGCTTTGCCGGCTTTTTGCCGTGCGCATCGCTTTCACGAAGTCTTCCGCCGTGCCGTAAGTGCGCGCCAGAAGCCGCGCGGTGATCTCGCCGACATGGGGAATGCCAAGCGCATTGATAAAACGGTCGAGCTTGACAGTCCGGCGCGCCTCAATGGCGTCGAACAAATTGCGAGCGGATAGTTCGCCCCACCCTTCCCGCTCGGCGATCTTCGCGACCTTGTCGCGCTTGGCGAGCGTGAAGATATCGGGCAGCGACTGGATGATACTGTCCTCGTAAAGCTCCTTGATGCGCTTCTCGCCGAGACCCTCGATATCGAAGCTGTCGCGCGATACGAAATGCTTGAGACGTTCCACGCGTTGCGCCGGGCAGATCAGACCGCCGGTGCAGCGCCTGACCGCATCTTCCTTACCGGTATTGGGGTTGACCTCGCGCGTGGCATGACTGCCACAAACGGGGCACTTGGTAGGGAAGACGTATGGCTTGGCGTTCTTTGGCCGCTTCTCCAGAACCACGTCGAGGATTTGCGGGATGACGTCGCCAGCGCGTTGCACTATTAGCGTATCGCCGACGCGGATATCCACGCCATTACGGATCGGTTGGCCATCGCCGCCGATGCCCCGAATGTAATCCTCGTTGTGCAATCCCGCGTTCTGCACCACCACGCCGCCGACAGTCACCGGCTCGAGCTTGGCCACGGGTGTCAGCGCCCCGGTACGCCCCACTTGGATGTCGATGTCACGCAGTTTGGTGATGGCTTTTTCGGCCGGAAATTTATGCGCTACCGCAAAGCGCGGCGAGCGCGACACGAAGCCGAGCCGGCGCTGCAGATCGAGGCGGTCGAGCTTGTAGACGATGCCGTCGATGTCGTAGTCGAGACCTGATCGACCGCTCTCGATGTTACGATAGGTGGCGAGCATCTCCTCGACAGAGTGGGTAAGCTTGATCAACGGGTTGAGGGGAAAGCCCCAGGCGCGCAGAACCTGATAGGCGTCCCATTGTGTCTCGACCGGCAGATCGGCGATTTCGCCCCAGCCATAGGCGAAGAAGCGCAGCGGCCGCTGCGCGGTGATGCTTGAATCGAGCTGGCGGAGCGAGCCGGCGGCGGCATTGCGCGGATTGGCGAACACGCGGTCGCCGCGCTTGACCTGCTCCTCATTGAGGCGCTGGAAGGCTTTGCGGCTCATATAAATTTCGCCGCGCAGCTCGAATGGATCGGGGAAGCCTTTGGTCTTAACCGACTTGGGAATATCGGCAATGGTGCGCACATTGGGGGTGACGTTCTCGCCCTCATAGCCGTCGCCACGTGTGGCGCCCTGCACCAGCACGCCGCGCTCATAGCGGAGCGTTATGGAGAGACCATCGATCTTGGGCTCGGCGGTGAAGGCAAGTTTCTCGCTTGGAGGCAGTCCCAGGAAACGGCGAATGCGGTCGAGGAAATCGCGCAATTCCTCCTCGTCGAACACATTGCTCAGCGACAGCATGGGCACGCGATGCGTGACCTTGCCGAAGGCCTCGACCGGAGCCGCACCAATTCTGAGAGACGGACTGTCGTCGCGCACAAGATGCGGAAAACGCGCTTCGATCGCGTCATTGCGGGTGCGCAGCGCATCGTATTCCGCGTCGCTGATCTCCGGCTCGTCCTGCCGGTAATAAAGCGCGTCGTGATGGGCGATCTCGGCGGCAAGCCGCTTCAGCTCGGCGGCCGCTTCCGCCTCGTCAAGCTCGGCAACGGGCTTGGCTGCCAGAGTCGGTTTCTCGTCGCTCTTCTTTTTCGATCTGCTCTTGTTCATACGTCTTCGTTAGGCGGTGTGAGTCATCAACCGGTCGGCGGCGGCGCGCGCTTCGTCGGTAATGGTCTGGCCGGCAAGCATGCGAGCGATCTCCTCGCGGCGATGCGCGCCTTGCAGTACCGCGACCCGCGTGACCATGGCCTCACCGCCTTTACCGCGCACGGCCTCCTTGGCGATCAGCATATGACCGTCAGCCAGCGCCGCAACCTGCGGAGCGTGGGTCACGGCGAGCACCTGAACCTTGGCGGCAAGCCCCGCCAGGCGCTCGCCAACCGCCGCGGCGGTAGCCCCTCCAACACCCGCATCGGCTTCGTCAAACACAAGTGTCGGGGCCGAGCCGCGGGACGCAAGCACCACTTTGAGGGCGAGTATGAAGCGGGCCAGCTCACCCCCCGACGCCACCTTCATGAGAGGACCGGGCTCGGTGCCAGGATTGGTGCTTACCAGAAAGGAGACGCGGTCGATGCCGTTCGGACCGCCATCGGTGAGTTCCGCGGTGTCGATATGGGTCATGAAGCTCGCTTTATCGAGCTTCAGCGGTGCCAACTCAGCCGCGACCTCTTTGTCGAGGCGCTTGGCAGCATCCTTGCGGCCCTTATTAAGGGCGATGGCTTCCTTCTCATAGATCTCACGAGCCGCTTGCTCTGCCTTTCTGAGCTCTTTCGCACGGTCCTCGCTGTGGTCGAGAGCCGCAAGCTCGGCCTCAAGCCTCTCCACCAAAGTCGGCAACTCGTCGACCTGCACCCGATGCTTGCGGGCAAGCGCCCGGTGGGCAAACAGCCGCTCCTCGACATGTTCGAGCTCTTTCGGCTCGAAGGCAGTAAGTGCCAAGGCTTCTTCCACCTTGGCGCGAGCTGTGTCCGTTTCCGCCAACACGCGTTCGAGCGCCTCGGCAACCTGCCCAAGTACAGGGCCGGTGGCAGCGACCTGCCGCTCGATTCGTCGTAGCGCCGCCGCTAGTCGCGCGCCGTTCGTCCCCTCTCCTTGCAAGGCATCCAGTGCCTCGGCAAGCTCGCCGGCAATCTTCTCCGCGTTCATCATCAACTGGCGTCGGGCGGCAAGCGCCTCCTCCTCGCCGACTTGCGGCGCGAGCGACCGCAGCTCATCGAGCGCATGACTTACATAGTCGGCATTGGCGCGGGTGGCGGCGATATCGCTCTCATGACGCATACGTTCGTCTTCCGCCTGCTTCCAACCCTCGAATGTGTCCTTCACTTTACGCGCCTGACCGGTCAAACCGCCAAAAGCATCGACCAGGTCGCGGTGGCCGCTCGGATCGATCAGCGCCCGCTCATCGTGCTGACCGTGCAACTCGACCAGCGTCTGACCTACCTGCCGTAAGAGCTGCACGCTCACGGCGATATCATCGATGAAGGCTCGGCTGCGTCCATCGGCTCCCTGCACGCGCCGCAGGATCAACGTCTCACCGGCGTTGATGCCATTCTCCGCGAGTAGCGCGAAAACGGGATGGTCCGATGCCAGTTCGAAACTTGCAGTGACCTGACCTTGTGCCGCGCCCTGCCGTACCAGCGCCGCATCACCGCGCGAACCGATGGCGAGCGAGAAGGCATCGAGGAGAATCGATTTGCCGGCGCCCGTTTCGCCAGTGAGCACCGACAAGCCTTGGCCGAATTCGAGATCGAGCCGGTCGATCAGAACGATATCGCGGATCGACAAGGCGGCTAGCATGGCGGGCAGATCAGGCGGGGGTATTGCCCCTGAAGGTGCGGGTGATCCAGGAGCCCTCGTGCCTCTGAGGCTGCACGCCGCTCTTCGCCAAGAGCTTGTAAGCGTGGTTGTACCACTTGCTGTCCGGGAAGTTATGCCCAAGCACGGCTGCCGCCGTCTGGGCTTCGTTGACGATGCCTAACGCCATATAGGCCTCGGTCAATCGCATCAAGGCTTCTTCCACCTGCTCGGTGGTCTGATAGTTCACTATTACGGTACGGAACCGGTTTATGGCGGCGAGATAATTGTTCTTGCGGAGATAATAGCGGCCGACTGTCATTTCACTCGCCGCCAGGAGATCGCGCAGGATACGCTGCCGGTTGGAGGCTTCGGCGGCGTAACGCGAATCGGGGTAGCGCTGGAGCAGCGTGTCGTAGGCAGTGAGCGCCCGTCGGGCATAGGTCTGGTCGCGCTTCGGATCGAGGACCTGATTGTAATAGGACATGCCGATAATGTTCTGGGCGAGATCCGCTTCCTGCGTACCCGGGTGCAGGGTGAGGTAGCGGTCGGCGGCTGATACCGCGTCGTCATACTGGCCGGCCTTGTAATAGGCGTAGGCAGCCATGACGATGGCTCGACGCGCTTCCTGCGAATAAGGGTGGTTGATATCGACCTGCTCGTATTGGCGGGCCGCTTCCTTGAAGTCGCCCTTGTCGACGAGCCGCTCGGCGTTGCCGTAGATGACGTTTGGCGGGTCGTTGTTCTCGATTTCGGCTTTCTTGCCCCAGAGGGAACCGCAGCCTGCGACAATGCCGGCGGCGAGTGCAAGGGCTGCAAAGCCGAGGGGGCGGCAGATGCGGGGCGCGCCTGGATGTTTGGCACCCGATGGCGGGTGAACCGGTGCGGACATGCTTCCCCTCAAATGCGTCCCTTGCGCCAAGCTTTCATTGCAAAATCACGATAATCGCCAAAGCTAGCGCAGACTGCCTGCAACCAACTAGGGGATTATGGTGTTTTTTTGCTCAATTTTGCCGATGTCCCAAGCCTTTAGACGCAAGCCAATGGCCCAGTCAGGCACAGACGCAGGGCAATTCCGACAGATTATAGGCTAGCTGCGCTCGGCGGCGAAATTGGCTGCCGCGAGGCGGTGGCTGAGCTCAGCATGCCGGACTTCGCGGTAACGCGGAGCCTCGATCATGGTCCAAGCCTCGGCATCGGCGAACAGTGCCTTGAGCACCAGCGTGTTCAGCCGATGGCCGCCGCGGTGAGAGCGGAAAGCGCCGAGAATGGGTGCGCCTGCCAGAGCGAGGTCGCCGACGGCATCGAGTGCCTTGTGCCGCACGAACTCATCGGCGAAGCGCAGGCCTTCGCGATTAATGACACGGTCATCGCCAATGGCCACGGTATTCTCGAGCGAAGCGCCAAGCGCAAGACCAGAGGCCCACAGCCGCTCGACATCCTTCATAAAACCGAAGGTGCGGGCTCGTGCCAGCTCCCGGCGGAATGAACCTGGATTGAGGTCGATCTCGATGCGCTGGTTGCCGATCACCGGGGTATCGAACTCGATTTCGATATCGAGATGGAAGCCATTATAGGGGGTCAGTTCCCCGTAGGCGCCGCCATCATCGACACGCACCGGCTTCAGCACTTTGAGAAAGCGACGCGGTGTGTCGAGCTCGGCAAGACCCGCTTCGTCAATTGCCTCGACGAAGTAAGAAGCACTACCGTCCATGATCGGCACTTCGGGGTTGTCCATTTCGACCACGGCATTATCAACGCCGAGGCCGTGCAGGGCCGCGAGCAGATGCTCGACCGTGGCGACGGCGGAGCCATTGCCGTCCCCTAATACGGTGCTCATGGTTACGCCGGTTATCGAACCCTGGTCGGCGGCGATCTCTGTTCCGTCGGAAAGAAGGAAACGAACACCGGTATCTCCATCGGCCGGACAAAGCGCCATGGAAACCGGGGCGCCGCTATGGACACCGGTGCCTTTAAGTGAAATCTCGCTGGCGAGCGTAGTTTGGCGTGCCCCAATAAAACCCTTCATGGCCCCCGTGCCGTCTTATGGTCCCTGCAAAGCCGGGAAAATGTCCCGGACCCCCATCGATCGGCGCTCCCCGCACTTTGACCGTATTAGTTCGTCGGCCTTGTCGTGCTTTATTTGGTCCGTCGATCGATCTGGAGGAACCTTAACGCTCTGACTCAGGGGCGACAAATCACGGTTTCTTTCAATGTATTACGACTTGGATAACCTCCTATCCTTCTAATTTCTTTACGTTTTCTCTCTTTTACAGAGTCTCGAATTGACTTTCCGTTACCTCGTTCAATTGGCCCTTCGGCGCAGGAAAGCCGGGATTTCCAGATCGTCGTCGCCTTCCGATTCGGCGGCCATCAGGTCAGGCTCGGCTGTACGGGCCTGAACCGCGACCGGTTTCGGTTCGGGACGGACCGGAGCCTCGGTGCGTGACCGTTCGATACGGATGCCCCGGGTCGCTATAGCGGTTTCGGGTATTGATGGCTCCAGTCCAAAATCCGGTTCAAGCTTTGCATCCATTTCCTCTTCAGACTCCTTTCGAGCGCGTGCAACACCTGCCAGCCTTTCGAGAAATCCCACTTTCCGTTTTTGGGTTTCGATGCCGGCAGGAGGCGTTTCTTCTGCTTTAGCCTTAATCTCTTTCTGAGCCACGACGGGCAGTTCCTCGATGCTCGGCATGCGACGCACGGGGCGCTTGATCGTGGCGGGTGGTTCGGGTTGGAAGCTCGGTTTTGGGACAGCCGGCTTCTGCTGCGAGCCGATCGGGGGTGTCGGACGTGCCATCTGCGCCGGACGCTTCTCGATGGTCACATTGCCAGGCCCACGCCAGACCGGCGGTTCTTGCACCATCTCACTCGGCGTCAACAAGAGGCTCGGCTCGTCGAGATCGACCGGCATGTCAGGCATACCCGGCAGCGCGGCGAGACCGGCAAGACGCTCAGTAAGTCTGCCTCTTTCCTGACGTGGCATCTGAAGTTGCGGCATGACAGGATGGCCCATCTCGGCGCTTGTTGCGCCAAGCCCTGTGGCCACCACCGAAACGCGGATCGATCCATCGAGCTCATCGTCGAAAGTCGCGCCAACGATAATGTTGGCCTGGGAATCGGCTTCGGCCCTGATACGGCTCGCCGCTTCATCAACCTCGTAGAGGGTGAGATCGTTACCGCCCGTAATGGAGACCAGTAGACCGCTGGCGCCCTTGATCGATACATCGTCGAGCAGCGGATTGGAGATCGCCGCCTCGGCGGCCTCGATCGCACGGCGATCGCCGCTCGATTCGCCGGTGCCCATCATCGCCTTACCCATGTTGGCCATGATGGTCCGTACGTCGGCAAAGTCGAGATTGATCAGGCCTTCCTTCACCATGAGATCGGTGATGCAGGCCACACCCGCGCGTAACACGTCATCGGCCATAGCAAAAGCGTCGGTGAAGGTAGTCTTCTCGTTCGCCACGCGGAATAAATTCTGGTTTGGAATAACCAGTAGCGTGTCGACATGCTTCTGCAGCTCGGCGATACCGGCTTCCGCCGCGTACAGGCGCCGCGAGCCTTCGAACTGGAAAGGTTTGGTGACGACGCCGACGGTGAGAATCCCTTCCTCGCGCGAAGCGCGCGCGATTACCGGAGCGGCACCCGTTCCCGTGCCGCCACCCATGCCGGCAGTGATGAACGCCATATGGCAACCGGCGAGATGAGCCTTGATGTCAGCCATGGCCTCTTCCGCCGCCGCCGCGCCAACCTCAGGCTTTGAGCCTGCACCGAGGCCTTCGGTGATGTTAGCCCCCATCTGAATACGCCGTTCGGCGCTCGTGCTGGTCAAGGCTTGCGCGTCGGTATTGGCGACCACGAACTCAACGCCTCTCAAGCCGCAGGCAATCATGTTGTTGACGGCATTGCCGCCGGCGCCGCCAATACCGAATACGGTGATCCGCGGTTTTAGTTCGGTCAGGTCAGGTACTCTGATGTTGATGGTCATGGCCGCATCCAATCCTTCGATTGCCCTCTGTTCCGCTCCCTTGCGCCGCTTCCCCGTGAGGCACCGCTGGGAGCCTTGGTCCGATCAAAAATTGTCCCTTATCCACTCGCCCACACGGGCAAAATAACCAGTGCCGGTACGCAGGAAACGCTGCTCAACGCGCATGCCGACCTTGTCCTCGCCGCGCGCCCATTGCAGAAGCAGGCCGATCGTGGCGGCGAAATCAGGCGCCGCGCCAACTGCCGGCAAGCCGCTCAATGCACGTGGACGTCCCAGTCGCGCCGGGTGTCCGAACATGTTCGAGGCAAGTTCGGCCAGGCCGGTGAGCTGACTGGCGCCGCCGGTCAAGACCAGATGCTGGGTGACCTCTGCGCCAAGTCCGCTTGCCGCGAGCCGCCGGCGCATGGAGTCGAGAATCTCCTCGATGCGCGGCCTGATAATCACGGCGAGCTGAGCCTTGGTAATCTGGTTCAAATTCCCCCGCGCCATCTCACCGACGCAGGGATAGGTGATGATCTCGCGCTCGTCGGACAGCGTGGCGAAGGCGCTGCCATGAAGCGTCTTGAGCCGCTCGGCGTGTTCAAGGGGCGCGGCGAGCGTGCGGGCGATATCCGTGGTAATGGCGTTACCGCCATGTGCGATGGCGTCGGTGTAGACGAACTGGCCGTCGGCGATTACAGAAAGCGTCGTCGTACCGGCGCCGAAATCGATGCACGCCACACCAAGCTTCGATTCATCAGGCGTAATGACCGCGAGCGCGCTTGCATAAGGCGCGGCCACGAGACTCGCCACATTAAGGTGACATCGCTCGACGCAAAGCATGAGGTTACGCATGGGGGCTTCGTCGGCCGTCACCGCATGCATATCGACCGACAGTCGATCGCCGCACATGCCATGGGGTTCGCTGATCCCGCCATTGTCGTCGAGACGATAACTAGTCGGCAGCGCGTGCAGCACAATACGCTTGTCACGGCCGGCATATTGACGCCCGCCGGCGAGCAGTCGCGCAACGTCATCTTCTCGCACGGCACCCGATGGGATCGCGACGCTCGCAGAGAAGCTTTCGCTTTTAAGCCGGCCGCAGGTCACGGTGACGTTTACGTCCTCGACGATGACGCCGGCCATTCGCTCTGCTGCATCCACCGCAGCGCGAATGCAATGTTCGGCGCTGTCGAGATTTGCGATCATGCCGCCCTTGAGGCCCTCAGCGCGGGTATGATCGAAGCCGATCACTTCGAATTGCACCGATTCGCCTTTACCTGCGAACCAATCCGGAGTGGGCGAGGTCTTGGCGATCAAGCAGCAGATTTTGCTCGTACCGATATCGAGCGCAGCTACGATGCGTTGTCGCTTGCTTCTAATCGTTGTGTTGTAGGCCATCCCCCGATTTCCCAAAGGCCCCCGTTATGTCTTGCCGTCAGTCGGCGTGGGCTTGGTGCTCGCCGTCGGCACGTCCGATGGCGCGATAGCATCAGGCGCTTCCGAAGGCACCGGCTCATGCATGCGCAAAGTGATCCGGTCCATGAGACGCAGATCGACGAAGGCAATGTTTTTATCGAGAAGGTGACGATCCCGGTCGAGCTTGGTCAACGATCTGAGTGCTTCGCCGATATTGTCGTCGGGCAGCATGATCTCAAGCCCGGACACGAGCTTCAAAGTCCAACGACGATCACCAACCCTGAGCGCTGCCAGCACCTTTCCGTTGAGCTCGTCAAAGTCGGCAAGTTCGGCTTGGAGCGCCTTGGCATGCTTGCCAGCACCGTCGCCCACGACGAAAGGAAGTTGCGGATACGCCTCGCGCAGAGCCGGTGTGATTACCGCCCCTTCGCCGTCGACCACATAGGTTTGGCCTTTGCTCTGCCAAATGGCGTAAGGGTCACGCTCCTCGATAACCACTTGCAGGGTCGAGGGCAGCCAACGCGTGACCCTGGCGTGTTTAATCCAGGGCACCTCTTCCAGCCGCGCCTTGGCGGCGTCGGTGTCGAAACCGAGCATCACACTGTCCGGGTCTGCGGCGAGCGCCTTGGTGATCTCTGCGTTGCTTGCGTGGCGGCTGCCTTCAATCGTGACACGCTCGATGCCCAAGCCTCCGGCGACGGCAAGCTGCGCGACACCGTTCGTCAGCGTATTGAAGAGTCGTTCGGTTTGACCACCAATGGTGGCGCCATAACCAATCGCACTCGCAAGGAAAAGGAGACTGAGAGTGAGCCATCTACCTCTGGCCCGCTCACTGGCAAGCCGACCAAGCCAAATTCTTTTAGGTCCGCTTCTGACGAGACGGCGGCCGCCGCTAAGCGCCGGCAGTCGTGAGGATCTGCGCTGAACGGCAATGCCGCGCGCGAGCAAGTCCTCTGACGACCTGATAATCCTGGCTTGCCCTTTTGCGGGGCTTAGCGATTGCACGACGCATCCTCCACGATCCAGCGCACCAGTTCCCCGAACGAGCGGCCGGCATAGGCAGCAAGCTCGGGAACCAGCGATGTCGACGTCATGCCAGGCTGGGTATTGACCTCAAGGCAGATCAGTTCGCCTGGGCCCCCTGGCTGGTCGTCGTAGCGGAAATCGGAGCGACTGACCCCACGGCACCCCAACGCCCGATGAGCCGCTACCGACAGCTTCTGTACTAATTGGTAAACATTTGGTTTAAGCGGCGCCGGAAGCACATGAATTGAGCCCCCCGGGGCATATTTCGCATCGTAATCGTAGAAACTTAGCCCCTCCGCCGGCCTAATCTCGATCACGCCCAGAGCCTCGTCGCCCATGACGGCGCAGGTTAACTCCCGTCCCGGGATAAAACGCTCCACCATGAGCTCCTCTCCGAGAGTCCAGTCGGCCGAGGTCAACTCCTGGGGCGGATGGGCCTGATCCTCACGCACGATGAACACACCGACGCTCGACCCTTCTGCCGGAGGCTTGATCACGTAAGGCGGCTTCATCACATGGGCACGGGCGGCTTTCGCACGCGACACCACGACACTTTCGGCCACGGGAACGCCTGCCTCCTTGAGCACGGCCTTGGCGCGTTCCTTGTGCATGGCAAGGGCAGAAGCGAGTACGCCAGAATGGGTATAGGGAATACCCATGACTTCGAGCAGCCCTTGTATGCAGCCGTCCTCGCCGAAACGTCCGTGCAGCGCGTTAAAACAGATATCTGGCCTGATCTCGGCGAGTTTGGTGGCGACGTCGCGCCGCACATCGAGGCGGGTGACGCGGTAACCTTCAGCTTCCAGGGCATCGGCACAGGCAGCGCCTGAGCGGAGCGAGATCTCCCGCTCGGACGACCATCCGCCCATTAGCACTGCGACATGAGTCTGTGTGTTTGCCATGTGTGCCCCCTGCCATGCGCCAAGGACCGAGCGAGTCGGGGTGTCATAATCGCCGCCAGTGGTTACTGGATTACTTGCATTCGCAGGGAATGGCACGCAAAGCGCCTCAGGCCGGGAGGCCGAGCCGCTTTATTTCCCACTCCAGTTCGACACCGCTTTGTGCCCTGACCCGTTTTCGCACGGTCTCTCCGAGCGCTTCGAGATCGGCTCCCGTAGCGTTGCCCTCATTAATGAGGAAATTGCAGTGCATCTCCGAGACTCTGGCGTCACCGACCGAAAGGCCCCGGCAACCGGCAGCGTCGATCAGCTGCCAGGCCTTGTGACCGGGCGGGTTCTTGAAAGTCGAGCCACCGGTGCGGCTCTTGATCGGTTGCACCTCTTCCCGATAGGCCGCGATATTATCCATTTCGGCGAGGATGGCTTGGGGATCGCCGGGCTCTCCCTGGAACAGCGCTTCGGTAAAGATGAAATCCTCTGGCGCGCCGCAATAGCGGTAGCCGTAATGCATCTCGGCCACTGGTACCACGTGCACTTTACCCAGACGGTCGACGGCGCGTGCTTCGACCAGCACCTCGCAGGTCTCGCGCCCATGTGCGCCACCATTCATGCGCAGCGCCCCGCCGACGCAGCCCGGTATGCCGCGATAGAAGGAGAGACCGGCGATGCCGGCGTCGGCTGCGGCACGCGCAACTTTCACGTCGGGCACAGCAGCGCCAGCACGAAGCCGTGAGCCTTCTTCGATAGTGGTCTCGCCGAAACCTTTGCCTCCTAAGCGGATCACGACGCCTTCGATGCCGCCGTCGCGCACGAGAAGATTGGAGCCGAGGCCGATCACGGTCACGGGAATCTCGGCCGGCAGTTCCTTCAAGAAATAAGCGAGATCGGCTTCGTCGGCCGGCAAATACAGAACCTCGGCGGGGCCGCCGACCCTGAACCAGGTCAGATCCTTGAGCGGGGCGTGCGGCATCAGCCGACCGCGCAAGCCGGGTAGATCCGCGGCTAGCCGGCTCTCGAGGGCGGTATCGTTCACGTCTACCCCCTGCTCCGTTCGAGTCGTCCCGGCAGCGCGTTGATCCAATCGGTGATGGTGCCGGCCCCAAGGCCGACCACCATGTCTCCAGCCTTGACCACGGAGGCGACCGCCTCTGTCATGCTTTCCTCATCGTCGACGGTCATCACACCGGAATGGCCGTGACGGCGGAGACCTGTGGCCAGTTCGTCGCGATCGATGCCGGGTATCGGTGCCTCACCGGCAGAATAGACCGGCGTCACCATGACGATATCGGCGTCGTCGAGACAGGCGGAGAACTCGTTAAATAATGCCTGCAGCCGCGTGTAGCGATGCGGCTGCAGCACTGCGATGACGCGGCCATTTCCTCCGGCACGAGCGGCGCGTAATACAGCGGCAATCTCTGCCGGATGATGCGCGTAGTCGTCATAAACGTTCACGCCCTGCCATTCACCCACATGGGTAAAGCGGCGTTTTACGCCCGAATAGGAAGCGAAGGACGAGCGGATCACCTCGTCGCTCACGCCAGCCTCGGTCGCCGTGGCGAGCGCCGCGAGCGCGTTCATGGCGTTGTAATGGCCAAGCACCGGCAGCATGATGTCTGCAAGCTGGCGCGCACCCCCTTTCACCGCAGGTCCGAGATCGACATCGAAAACGATACGGTCACGCGCCGTGCGCAGATTGCTAAGCTTGACGTCAGCGTCGCGCGAAACACCGTAGGTCAGTGTGCGACGTCCGTTAGCGACACCACCGAGCTTGGCAAGGAGTTCGCGCACCACGGCATGATCGATCCAGGCGACGGCGAGACCGTAGAATGGAATGGCCTCCACGAATTGCTGAAAGGCCTGATGCAACACCTCGAGTGACGGCCAATAGTCCATATGCTCGGGGTCGATACTGGTCACTACGCCGATCTGGGTCGGCAGTTTTAAAAACGTACCGTCGGACTCATCAGCTTCGACCACCATCCACTCGCCCTTACCGATGCGGGCATTGGTGCCCCAGGCATTGATGATACCGCCAGCGATGACGGTCGGATCGAGGCCGCCACTCTTTAGAAGATCGGCGATCAGCGCGGTCGTGGTGGTCTTACCGTGCGTACCGGTGATCGACACGGTGGCACAGGGGCGCATCAATTCAGCCAGCATCTCGGCGCGGCGGATGACGGGAAGGCCGCGCTCACGCGCCGCCTCGAACTCCGGATTTCCGGGCTTCACCGCGCTCGAAATGACGAGATAGGACGCACCTGTGACATTCACGGGATCATGTCCAATCAGGCAATTGATGCCGCGGCGGCGCAGGCGGTCGAGATTAGTGCTGTCCTTGAGATCGCTTCCCTGCACGCGATAACCGCGCGTATGCATGACTTCGGCGATGGCGCTCATGCCGATGCCGCCGATGCCGACAATATGGAACAGGCCGGTCTGGTCAGGCGGGGGCAGATGCATCTTCTACGCCTACTTTCTTGCCTCGCGCGAGTTCCTCGACGAGATCGGCAAGTTTCGCCACCGCGTCGGGCGTCGCCATGGCTTTCGCCTTGGAAGCGGCGGCGGACAAAACATCTGGCGAAGTGAGGAGCCGCTGAAGCTCTGTCGCCAGGCGCTCCGGGGTCAGCTCATTCTGCCTTATGCACCAGCCACCGCCACCTTCCTGAAGGCGAGTTGCATTTTCCAGTTGGTCATTGTCAAGGGCATGTGGCAGCGGCACTAGAATGCAAGGACGGCCTATGGCCATCAATTCGGCCACTGTCGAGGCGCCTGACCTGGAAATAACGAGCTGCGCTGTTGCCATCCGTTCGGGCAGATCGCGGAAAAAAGGGGCAATATGGGCCACGATCTCAGCTTCTTTATAAGTGCGGGTAAGGCGTTCGACATCCTCCTCGCGGGCCTGCTGCACCACGGTGAGCCGCCAGCGTAAAGGCGACGGTAAGGTCATCAGAGCGGTGGGCATGATTTCGGAAAAAAACTGCGCGCCTTGGCTGCCACCGAACACAAGCAGGAGCAGCCGTCCGACCGGATCTGGGGGGGCATAAGCGACATTGCGATAAGCGAGCACGGCATCACGCACCGGTATGCCAGTCAGTGTCGCCCGCGGTTGAGCCTCAGGATCGAGATGTTTGGTCGGCATGAAGGACAGCGCGATGCGATCAGCATAGCGGGATAGGAGCCTGTTTGCCCGGCCCATCACCGCATTCTGTTCCTGGATCACCGTGGGAATTCTCAGAGCTCGCGCCGCGATGATCGGCGGTAGGGTTGGATAGCCGCCAAATCCCACGACCGCCGCCGGGCGCAGCACCATCAACAGACTAAGCGCACGCAAGAACCCGATGCCGAGTGTCGTGAAGGTTCGTGCCAAATCCCACGGCGAGCGGCCGGCGATCGTGGCGGATGGAACCCGGTGTATGGCACGAGCCGGAAAATCTGCGTCATATTTTCCAGCGCGATCATCCGTTGCAAGCTCGACCACATATCCGCGGCGGCCAAGCTCTTGGGCGAGCGCCGTGGCGGGAAAGAGATGCCCGCCAGTACCACCAGCAGCAAGAAGAATGGGACGCTCGCGGGTCAAGCCACCTGCTCTCTGACGTGGGCGCTATCGGTACCGGCTTCGGTCTCGGCGTTGCGCTTGATCTGTCCCGTCATGGGCCGCCTGCGTGTCAGCCCAAGGGCAAAGCCCATGGTCAGCGCCATGGCAAGCAGCGACGAACCGCCATAAGAGACGAAAGGCAGCGTCATGCCTTTGGCCGGCAGGAGGCCGACATTAACCGCCATATTGATTAAGGTCTGAAGGCCGAACAGCATGATCAGTCCCGCTACGGCATGGCGGATGAAGCCGTCAGGCTCTTGCGATGCCTTCGACAAGCCGCGCAATACAATGAAGGCGAACAGAGCGAGCAAAATGAGGCAGGCGATCAATCCGTACTCCTCGGCGGTAACGGCAAAGATAAAGTCGGTATGGGAATCCGGCAGCACATTTTTCACCGTGCCTTCGCCGGGGCCACGCCCGAACCACCCGCCATGCAGGAACGAGTCGATCGACCGATCGGTCTGGTAGGTGTCACCCGACTCTGGGAACAGGAAACGGTCGATACGCGACGCAACATGCGGAGCCATGAAATAGGCAACGACTAGGCCCGTTGCGCCGGCGATAGCCAACGCCAAGATCCAGACCAGGCCGATTCCGGCCATATAGACCAAAGCACCCCAGACCAATGTAACCAGCAGCGCCTGACCGAAATCGGGCTGAAGCACGAGTAGTGCGATGAAGATGAGGTATAGCGCAACGGCGAGTTGGATGCCGGGGATATCGCGCCGCTTCTGACTTTCATTAAACAGCCAAGCGGTCAGTACGACGAAGGCGGGCTTCACGAACTCCGAGGGCTGTAGAGAGACCATGCCGATCTGAAGCCAGCGCTTCGCGCCTTTGATCTCCGGTCCGATAAAGATAACCAAGGCCATCAGAAGGCAGCCGACAATGAAGATGATGAGGCTGGTACGCCTGATTTGTTTTGGCGTCAGTGTCGAAGCCGCGAACAGAATGGCGAGCGCGGGCAAAAGCAGCGCGGCGTGGCGGCGGACGAAATAAAACGGCTCGAGATCATACTTGGCGGCGATCGGCAGGCTCGCCGCAAGCGATAGCACAAGTCCCGTGCCCATCAGCAATAACAGGCCGAAAAACATCACGCGATCGACGGTGAACCACCAATCGGAGAGGATGGAGCGATCGGCACGCGTCAACCTCATGCGACCCTCCCCTCTTCCGGTGTTATACTCTTGGCGCCATCGAGACGCATCACCAGCTCGCGAAACGCATCGCCACGCTTAACGAAATTGTCGAATTGATCGTAGGAGGCGCAAGCTGGCGACAACAGCACGACCGGTTCTTTGGCCGCGGAACGCTCAGCATCGGCAGCAGCCGCTTCGACGGCTCTATCGAGCGTGCCGCAATGAACATGATCGACCGCATCGCCAAGCTGTTGCGCAAAAGCTTCAGCCGCCTCGCCGATCAGATAGGCGCGGGCGATTTTGGTAAAGAAGGACTCAAGTCCGGCAAGCCCTCCTTCCTTCGGCCGGCCGCCAATGATCCAATAGATATCGTTGAAGCTAGCCAACGCCTTGCCGGCGGCATCGGCGTTTGTCGCCTTGGAATCGTTGACGAACAACACCTTGCCGCGCCGTGCCACTTGTTCCATGCGATGAGCGAGTCCGGCGAAGCTCTTGAGTCTTTCCGCGACCGTAGCGGCGGAAAGCCCTTGCGACCGCGCGAGCGCGTAGGCTGCGGCGGCATTCTGCCAATTATGCGCGCCTCGTAGCGAGCGAATGCCGGCGAGGTCGGTATTCGCGACTTCTTTTCCGTCCTCCATTTCATGCAGAACACCGCGCTCCACCCACACGCCTGTCTTGATCTCATGGCCTACCGTAATGCGCTTCACAGCAAACGACCCTTTCAGGTTGTCGGCGATGGCACGGGAGGGCTCATCGTCCACACCGATCACCGCCGTTGCATCAGGGCCTAGATTCGAAAAGATGCGTGACTTGATGCGTGCGTAATTCTTAATCGTGCCGTGACGGTCGAGATGGTCGGGGGTGATATTAAGTAACGCTGCGGCATCAGGCTTGAGCGATGGCGAAAGATCGATCTGGAACGATGAGAGTTCGAGAACATAAGTGAGATCGGCGGCGAACGGCTCAAGATCGAGCACCGCTTTACCGATATTACCGCCGAGCGCCACGCGCTTTCCGCCCGCCGAGAGAAGATGCGCAGTTAGCGCGGTGGTGGTCGACTTGCCGTTGGTACCGGTGATCGCCACCACCTTTCCCGGCGCGCCGGCTTGCGCGCGCGCGCGAAAAAACAACTCGATATCGCCGATCACCTCGATCCCGGCTTCTCGCGCCTTGGCGATGCTCCAATGCGGTATGGGATGGGTCATGGGAATGCCCGGAGCGAGAACCAGCGCGGCGAACCGTGACCAGTCGTAGTTAGAAAGATCCTCAACCAGGAAACCTGCATCGGCGGCTTCCTCCCGCGCCACCTCCGTATCATCCCAGGCAAGGACATTGGCACCTCCCGCCTTGAGCGCCCGCAAGGTGGCGAGGCCGCTCATCCCTAGGCCAAGAACCGCTACATCGCGGCCGGCAAAGATTGTCACGGGAATCATAGTGGAAGGAATTTAACGCAATTTGAGCGTGGCGAGACCAGCCAGCGCAAGGGCCACCGATATGATCCAAAAACGGATTACCACGGTCGATTCGGCCCAGCCTTTCTGCTCGAAATGGTGGTGCAGTGGCGCCATGCGAAACACCCGGACGCCGAACAGCTTATAGGAGGCGACCTGCACGATCACGGAGGCGGCCTCCAGCACGAACAGGCCGCCGACGATGGCCAGGACCAGCTCGTGCTTGGTAGCGACCGCAATAGTCCCGAGCGCTCCGCCAAGCGCCAGCGAGCCCGTGTCGCCCATGAAGATCTGGGCAGGCGGCGCATTGAACCAAAGAAAGCCGAGTCCAGCGCCGACCAGCGCCCCGCAGATCACGGCAAGTTCACCTGTACCTGCGACGAAATGGATTTGCAGATAATCGGCAAAGAGGACGTTGCCAACGAGATAGGAGATGAAGCCGAATGTGGCGGCGGCGATCATCACTGGAACGATGGCGAGGCCATCGAGACCGTCGGTCAGATTCACGGCATTACCAGCGCCGACGATGATGAAGGCGCCGAATGGCACAAAAAACCAACCGAGGTTGATTAGAACACCTTTGAAGAAGGGGATAGCGAGTGAGGTCGCCAGCGGCTCTTGTCCGACATCGACGATAATATAAGTGGCGATGAGCGCGGCGATGGCTTCTATGACAATCTTGATGCGGCCGCGGAAGCCTTCCGCCGATTGTTTCGTCACTTTGAGATAGTCGTCGTAAAGACCGACGGCGCCGTAGACGAGCGTGAGGAGCAGCACGACCCAAACATAGGGATTGCGGAGATTGCCCCACAGCAACACAGCGACCGTCATGCCCGATAGGATCATCAGACCGCCCATGGTGGGGGTGCCCTGCTTTTGCAGAAGATGCCGTTCAGGGCCTTCCTTACGGATCGGTTGTCCTTTGCCCTGGCGCAGACGCAACGATTTGATGATGCGGGGGCCGAACAGGAACACGAACAGGAACGCGGTAAGGACAGCGCCGCCGGTGCGAAAAGTGATGTAACGGAAGAGATTGAGGAAAGCGAAGTCGGTGGTGAGTTCGGTCAACCAGAAGAGCATCGCCTTGTTCCCCAGGTCGGGATCAGCCCGACACACTTTCCGCCGCGAAACGACGCTTTAATGCCTCAACCAAAGGGCCCATGCGGCTGCCGAGGGAGCCCTTGACCATGATCACGTCGCCCGGACCTACCGCTTCGATAAGCCGGGGCGCAAGCTCCTCAGCGGTCTTGGCATAGCCCCCGCGCCGGCTTGCTGGTAACGCTTGATAAAGCGATTCCATTAATTCCCCGCAGGCAAAGACTACATCTACCCCGGCCGCGTCAATGTGCTCGGCAAGGCCTTGATGGAGTCTTTCGCCTTCAGGCCCTAGCTCCAGCATGTCCCCCAATACGGCCACACGACGTTTGAATTCGTTGCGGGGCGTGAGCCCGAGCGTGGCAAGCGCTGCCCGCATCGAAACCGGGTTGGCATTGTAGGATTCATCAATCAGGGCGACTACACCATCCTTAACTGCGATGACCATGCGCGCGCCGCGTCCGGCTTGAGCTTGAAGTTTGGCGAGCGCAGCTGCCGCACGTTGCAGATCTGCGCTCGCGCATTTCACCGCGGCAAGTACCGCCAATGAATTCTGCACGAGATGGAGCCCCGGCACGCCAAGGCGATAGGTTAGGGTCTCACCCAGAATGTCGGCCCTGACTTCCGAACCATCGGGACCAAGCTCAACAGCAAGAGCACGCGCCTCCGCTCCCTTCGCTTCGCCGAAGCTCACGATCTTCGCACCCGCCTCGCGAGCACGCTTGGCGAGCCGTTCAAAATGCGGATTGTCGCGATTGAGGATTGCCGTTCCGTGCGGCTCGATCCCATCGAAGATTTCCGCCTTGGCATCGGCGATCTCCTCGACGGAACGGAAGAAACCAAGATGTACCGGTGCAACGGTGGTGATGATGACGATATGCGGCCGTACCAATTGCGTTAGCGCATGAATTTCGCCCGCATGGTTCATGCCTACTTCGAATATGCCGAAGTCCGTACTGTGCGCCATGTTGGCAAGCGACAGCGGAACGCCCCACTGGTTATTGAAGGATTTGGCGGACGCATGAACCGATCCGCTCGGAGCGAGCGCAAGTTTGAGCGCCTCTTTGGTGCCAGTTTTCCCGGCGCTGCCGGTAACGGCGATGACTTTCGTGTCGGTGGCGCGGGCGCGCGACGCGCGACCGAGGTCGTTCAACGCCTCGAGCGTGTCACCGACGCGCACCAATTTTTCTTCGTCACCTGGGGGATAGTCGCCAGCGACGACGGCACAGGAGGCACCTTTTTCCAAAGCGGCGGCGACGAAGGCGTGGCCGTCGCGGTTGGGGCCGCGGATGGCAACAAAACCCTCGCCCGGGTTAAGGCTGCGTGTATCGATGGAGAAGCCGGTGATGGGTGTTTCGGCCGCGCCTTGGCATTTGCCGCCGGTGGCGGCAACGATCTCGCCAAGCGTCCAGAGCGGTTCAGCCAAGGTTCGCCTCTTGCTTTAGTGCCGCCATCACCGCGTCATGGTCGGAAAAGGGGATTACGGTGGTGCCAATAGTCTGCCCCGTCTCGTGCCCTTTGCCGGCGATGAGCAGGACATCACCAGATTTGAGCTCATGGATCGCCTCGGCGATGGCGGTGGAACGATCGCCGATCTCGATGGCACCGGGAGCTGCCGCCAGGATTTCGTGCCGAATGGCGGCGGGTTCCTCGCTGCGTGGATTGTCGTCGGTGACGATGACGAGATCGGCCTTGGCGGCGGCGATCGCGCCCATCTCGGGACGCTTGCCTTTGTCGCGGTCACCACCGCAACCGAATACCACCAGCAATCGATTACGCACGAAAGGACGGAGAGCATCCAATGCCTTGGCGAGCGCGTCCGGAGTATGTGCGTAGTCAATGAAGATGGGGGAACCGTCCGTAGCGGTACCGGCAAGATCAAGCCTACCCCGCGCGCCATGCAACTCCGCAAGCAATGGCAATACATTTGATGAGCCGGTTGCGAGGCAAACACCGGCGGCCACCAAAGCATTGGAGGCTTGGAAGGCGCCGACTAGTGGCAGTCGCACGCGGGTCTGCCTTCCCCCATGTTCGATGACGAGGTTCTGATCGAAACCGTCGATCTCACAGGAAACGAGACGCAAAGTTTCACCCGCACGCCCGACCGAAATCAGCCTCAACCCTCGCGCCTTAGCTGCTTTGGCAACCTCTTTGCCAGCGTCGCTGTCGACATCGACCACGGCGGCGCCATCCGGCAACAGCTCGGTAAACAGACGGCGTTTCTGCGCGAAATAATCAGCGAAACTCCGATGGTAATCTAAATGATCGCGGGAAATATTCGTGAAAGCGGCTGCTGCGAGCCTGACGCCGTCGATGCGACGCTGCTGCAGTCCATGGCTCGACGCTTCGAGCGCGAGATGGGTGACGCCGTCTTTGGCGAGAGCGGCAAGGATGCGATGCAATGCGATCGGGTCAGGCGTAGTATGTTTAAGGGTCTCGCGTCCTCTCGGGCCCACTACACCGATCGTACCGAGACTTGCCGCAGCAAACCCTTGCGCCGCCCAGAGCTGTCGTACAAACGACACGACCGATGTCTTGCCGTTGGTGCCAGTGACGGCGACCACGGTTTCAGGCTGTTGTCCGAAGAAGCGTGCGGCGATCAGCGCGAGACGCCGGCGAGGATCGGCGTCGGCGATGAACGGGGTGTCATCATTCGGTCCAGTGACCGCCTGTCCGGTCAGGACTGCCACCGCACCTCGCTTCACCGCATCGTCGATGAAGCGCGCCCCGTCATTGCTTGTGCCTGGTAGCGCGGCGAAGAGATAGCCTGGCTTGACCTCACGGCTGTCGGCGGTAAGGCCTTTAACCGGCAGCGCGGCGAGCGGCGCAGGCAAGCTCACCTCAGGCCCCATCAACTCACCCAGAGTCATGTTTCGATATGCGCCTCGAAAAGCGGCTATTCCTTGAAAAGCTCAAGGGCTTGGCCGGCCCCAAACGGGCGCCTTCTAATAGGAGGCGACCACCTTGGCGTCAAATTCGTGCTGGTCGTCCTGAAGCTTCGGTGCGACGCCGAGTATCGGGGCTATCCTAGCGATGATCTTGCCGGCCGTGGGCGCGGCGTTCACGCCGGCCGTTGCGGCGTTATTGCTTGCAGCCACGCGCTGCGGCTCGTCAAGCATTACCAAAACGAGATATTCCGGCGCGTCGGTGGGAAAAGCTGCAACGAAATTAGTGAGCAGCGCCGAACGGCTGTAGCGGCCTCCGACCACCTTTTCCGCCGTACCCGTCTTGCCGCCGACCCGATAACCCTCCGCCTCGGCACGCTTCGCTGTGCCCTTCAGCACATTGAGGCGCATCAGCTGAAGCATCGAAGCGCTCGTTTGCGGTTTAAGCACACGTGGAGCGACGCTCGCCGCATCCTCGCGCGAGCGTCGGAGAAAGGTTGGCGTCACACCCAACCCGCCATTGAAAAGCGGCACGGAGGCGGAGGCCATTTGCAGCGGCGTCACCGACAGGCCATGACCGAAGGCGATGGTTATGGTGTTCAGCTTCTGCCAATTGTGAGGCACGATCGGCGCGGCGCTGTCGCCAAGCTCGGTGGTGGCACGGCCGAGCAGCCCAAGCTTTCTGAGAAAGCCGCGGTATTGGTCAGTGCCCATATGCATCGCCATCTTGGCCGCGCCGATATTCGACGAATAGATGAAGACCTCCGGCACGCTAAGCCGCCGCTTCTTGCCGTGGAAATCGCTGATGGTAAAACGGCCATAGCGGATCGGGCTCGACGCGTCGTAACTTGAATGCATATTGGCGAGACCGGAATCGAGCACGCCCGCGACGGTGAACATCTTGAACACCGAGCCCATCTCGTAAACGCCCGAACCGATACGGTTCACGCGCTCCTTGTCGAGAGCCTGCTCGCGCTTGTGCGGATCGAAATCGGGAAGAGAGACGAGGCCCAACACCTCACCGGAATGAACGTCCATGACGATGCTAGCCGCCGCCTTGGCATGATAGGCGTCCATGGCAGCCTTTAGTTCCTGGCGGAGCACATATTGGACGCCGAGATCGATCGAAAGCGTCACACCCTCGCCGACACCCGCTCCAGCAGCGGCCATGGCGAGCTGGGGATTATCGTCGATGAATTTCTCGATGCCGGCCAATCCCCGATTATCGACATCGACCAGGCCGACGATATGACTCGTCGTGGCGTTCATGGGATAGACCCGGCGATATTCTTCGATGAAACCGAGGCCCGGCTGCCCTAGCGCATAGATCTCGGCCTGCTGCTTCGGCGTGAGCTCGCGCTTGATGCGCACGAAGCGCTTCCCGGCTTTCAGCCTCGCGCGCAGATCGGCCGCGTTGACGTCACGCAAAACGCTCGTGACTTTTTCGATCAACTCATCGGAATCAATGACCCGCTTAGGGTCGGCATAGAGGGTAGCGCCTCGAATATCCGTTGCCAGCAATTGACCGTGACGGTCAAAAATGTCGGGACGATGAACCGTCGTGGAGATGTCCATGAACCCGCGCGAACTTTTCTCATCTTCGGTGAAGCCAAGAGCTACCAAGCGGCCGCCGATCAGGAGAAAGGCCACAGCAAAGCCAAGACAAGCAAGCCGGAAGCGGGTGCGACAACGCGTGTGATAAACGCGTTCGGCCCGATCCCCGGAGATCTCTGGTGTGGCGTTCTTGGTCACTTGGTCACGTCCTATTCGGCTCTGATTGGACCCCTGATCGTCGCGGTATGCCAGGGCAGCGATGCGGCCTTGGCCCAAGGCAGAACCTCGACAGGTTTAGCCGCCACCGCAGGCTGATTGGATTTAGACTTGGGCGTCGCCGTCGCAGGAGAGGTTTCATCCTTGCGGGGCCGTTCGAGATGGCGATCGTTCAATGTACCGAGCGTCACGATCTGCCGTGGTGCCGAAGCTTCGAGGTGGATGTACTTCTTGGCGAGCCGCTCGATGCGATCGGGCCGATTGAGAAGACTCCACTCGGCCCGCAACACCGCGATGGCATCTCGTTCGGCTTCGATCTCCTTGCCGATCGCGATGATTTCCCGGTCGAGAGAGCGCGCCTGGTATTTCACCTGATAGATGATGCAGGCGAGAGCCACGAGGCCGAGGACCAAACTGATATTGATGATACGCAACATGTTACGACCTGAGTGAACCTTCACATGCGATGTGTCATCTGCGGCACACCGAGAGCATCAAAATCGAGAGGATGCGCCGGCGCTTCGGTGCGCTCGCCGGCTCGAAGCCGCGCCGAACGGGCCCGTGGATTCCGCCTGACTTCCTCTTGGCTCGGTTCTAACGGACGCCGGTTAAGAAGACGGAAGCTTGGCGCCCTCCCCCCATCCGAAATTTCAGGTAGATGGCGGGAGGCACGGGGACCTGGAGCGCTCCGGCTGGCAAAAAAGCGCTTGGCAATGCGGTCTTCCAGCGAATGGAAGGTAACCACCACCAGCCTGCCACCGGTCCTGAGGAGTCGTTCGGCAGCGGCAAGTCCCTTGGCCAGGTCTTCAAGCTCTTCGTTCAGATAAAGACGAATCGCCTGGAACGTCCGGGTCGCGGGATGCTTGGTCTCATCGCGCTTACGGCCGATCACCTTGGCAACGATGTCGGCGAGCTCCGACGTCCTCAGGATCGGCTTATCGCCGCGTCGCGCCACGATGGCGCGTGCAATGGCCCGCGCCCGTCGCTCCTCGCCGAACACGGCGATGATCCGGGCCAACTCTTCCTCCGAGAGCGTATTGATGATGTCGCTTGCGGTTTGGCCCTCGACCCCCATGCGCATGTCAAGCGGTCCGTCCTTAGCGAAGGAGAAGCCACGCTCAGACTCATCAAGCTGCATGGAAGAAACGCCAAGATCGAGCATCACGCCGTCAACGGCAGTGAACCCTTCGCTTGCGGCGAACGCTTCCATCTCGCTGAAGCGGCCGAGCACGGCGATCAAGCGTCCGGAATATTTGTCGGCAAGTTGACCGCTCAAGCGAAAGGCTTCTTCATCTCGATCGATAGCGATGATTTTGCAGTCGGCTTGCTTAAGAACGGCTTCGCTGTACCCGCCGGCGCCGAAAGTCCCATCGACGATGATCTCGCCCGACTTAGGCTGAAGTGCCTGGAGCACCTCCGAGAGCATCACGGGAATGTGGCGGGCCGGTCCGCCGACGGCAGCCGTGCTGCCGCGACCCGCCATCATTCCCGTGCTCCCTCTGGCCCGCCGCGATCGCGGCGCCCCGCGCCGAGTAGCTTGCGGAGATCGCGCACTTTCTGGCGCGCTTCCGCTTGATAGGCTTCGAAACGTTTTGGCTCCCAGAGCTGGAATTTCTCGCCGAGGCCGACAAAAGTAATCTGATTGGTAATCCCGGCGTGTTCGCGCAAACGCTCCGGGATGATGGTGCGTCCATCCTGATCGATGGTGAGGATTTCACTGGTGCCGAACAGCGCCGTGGCAAGCTGGTCGCGTTCGTCGGAATAAGGCGCGAGGTCTTCGACGAGGGTGTTGATCTTGTTGAGAAGACGTTGGCCACCGGCGTCGAGCGCAGGCGCATCGAGCGACGGGTAGCAATAAATGCCCTCAAGGCCGTCTTTGGCGAGCACTGTACGGAAGGAAGCCGGAATTGAGACCCGGCCTTTGTTGTCGATCTTGTTGGTGAAAGTCGAGACAAATTGGTCCATCTCCCCCTCGCGCACCTTGAGCCGACGCGGATGACAAACAGCGCTTCGGGTGCAGGCCCCCGCCCGTGAAAAAAATTAGGTGGAAGAGGCGGCGCAGATCCCCCCGTGGCCTCTAAGGAGCGCAGCCAACCTCTCCCACCTCACTCACCGAACGGGCGACTATGGGATAGCATGGGATTTTATGGGCGTCAATGGGAAGAACCGGATTTGCGACGACAATGTCCGGGAAATGCCAACAGGAAGCGGCAAGCTTCTTCATTTTTGGTTAACCGGCTCGATTGCCGCGCACGGGCGAAGCGCATAACAATGAATCCGACGGGGTTTAAGCGCTTCGCCAAACTGATTCGCGGGACCTGATTCCGTGTTCAGGCGGGTGTGTCGCCGGGTTGGAACGAAGGGCAGAGGTCTTGCGGCAGAGTGGATTAAAAGCGGCGATCGGTGTGGCAGCGATGGCGCTCATGCTGGCCGGTTGCGGGCTGAGTGCAGGCGGAGCCATGATGATCGGCTCCTACGCAAGGCTCGGACCGTCAGAAGCGTCCGTTCAGCTCTATTATGAGGATGTGGGGCAAGGTCCGCCCGTCCTTCTCATTCATGGCTTCGGCACGAGCACCTATACGTGGCGGCACATCATGCCGGAGATCGTGCGCAACCATCGTGTTGTCGCCGTCGATCTCAAGGGGTTCGGTCAATCGGACAAACCGCTCGACGAACGCTACTCAGTATCCGATCAAGCCAAACTTCTTGCCCAATTGATCGAGGATCTCGATCTGCGCGACCTCACGGTGGTTGGACATTCCTATGGCGGCGGCATCGCACTTCTGCTCGCTCTCGAGGATGATAATCGGCTCGGCAATCGCATCTCGAAGCTCGCGATACTCGACACCATCGCCTACCCGCAAAACATTCCGGTCTTCTTCCAGATGCTCTCGACGCCGCTCGTCTCGCATCTCGGCGTGCGCATGGTGCCGCCCAACGCCCAAGTGCGGGTCGCACTGCAAATCGCCTACCACGACAACAGCAAGATCGACGACAGCGAGGTCGAAGTCTATGCCGCACCACTGAAGACGGCCGCGGGCAAACACGCCATCATCCATAGCGCGCGCCAGATCGTGCCGGAAGACATCGCGCAAATCTCCGAACGCTATAGGTCTATCAAGCTTCCGACACTGATCCTGTGGTGTGATCACGACCGCATCGTGCCGCTCGAGGTCGGATTGAAGCTCAGGCGCACGCTGCCGAACTCGACTCTACGCATCGTCGAGGATTGCGGGCATATGCCACAGGAAGAACAACCCGAGCAGACGCTTGAACTGCTGCAGGGCTTTCTCAGCGGCAAGATAGCCGGCAGGTAGGTCAATAAGATTAGCTTATCGCAACGATAGCAAATCCGATTTGCCCTTATGCGTCGTTGTCCTCAAGTTTATCCTTGCACCTCATACATCGATGCGATGATGCCAGTGTGCGCGGAGCACGGTTCGCTCACGAATTCTAACCGAATAAGAGAACCCGACCGGAGATGAACAATGGACGCAAAGGTTGATGATGGGGCGGGCAAATGCCCGGTGATACACACCAAATCCAGGTCCAACCACGACTGGTGGCCGGACCAGCTGGATGTGAACGTCCTTCATCGCAACTCTTCGCTCTCGGATCCGCTGGGCGAAGCTTTCGACTACGCCGAGGAATTCAAAGCGCTAGACCTCGATGCGGTGATCAAGGACCTCAATGCCTTGATGACGAAATCACAGGACTGGTGGCCGGCGGACTTCGGCCATTACGGCGGCCTGATGATCCGCATGGCCTGGCACAGCGCCGGTACGTATCGCATCACCGATGGCCGCGGTGGCGCCAGCGCCGGTCAACAACGCTTCGCGCCGCTCAATTCGTGGCCGGATAACGCGAACCTCGACAAAGCGCGTCGCTTGCTGTGGCCGATCAAACAGAAATACGGCCGGAAGATTTCCTGGGCCGATTTGATGGTCCTCGCCGGTAACGTCGCGCTGGAGTCGATGGGCTTCAAGACATTCGGTTTCGCCGGCGGCCGCGCCGACGTTTGGGAGCCAGAAGAGCTTTTCTGGGGTCCGGAGGGTTCGTGGCTTGGCGACGAACGCTATAGCGGCGAACGTCAACTGGCCGAACCGCTCGGCGCCGTACAGATGGGCCTCATTTATGTGAATCCGGAAGGTCCGAACGGCAAACCGGACCCGGTCGCGGCAGCCAAAGACATTCGCGAAACCTTCTTCCGCATGGCGATGAACGACGAAGAGACCGTGGCGCTGATTGCCGGCGGTCATACATTCGGCAAGACACACGGCGCTGGCGATCCGTCCCTGGTGGGTCCGGAGCCGGAAGCTTGCGGCATCGAAACTCAAGGCCTCGGCTGGAACAGCCAGCATGGCACAGGCTGCGGGCCAGACACCATCACAGGCGGCCCGGAAGTCACCTGGTCGCAAACCCCGACCAAATGGAGCAATCATTTCTTCGACAACCTGTTCAAATATGAGTGGGAGCTCGAGAAGAGTCCCGCAGGTGCTTATCAATGGCGGGCGAAAGACGCGGTCGCAAACATCCCTGATGCGCATGACAAGTCGAGGCAGCATGTGCCGACGATGTTGACCACGGACCTCTCGCTGCGATTCGATCCCGTGTACGAAAAGATCTCGCGACGATTCTACGAGAACCCGGACCAGTTCGCAGACGCGTTTGCCCGCGCGTGGTTCAAGCTCACCCATCGCGATATGGGTCCGCGTGCACGCTATCTCGGAGCCCTTGTGCCGAATGAGGTGCTGATCTGGCAGGACCCGATCCCGGCCGTCGGCCACAAGCTGATCGATGAGAAGGACGCGGCCGCTCTCAAGGTCAAGATACTCGCTTCAGGCCTCAAGATTCCCGAACTGGTTTCGACCGCTTGGGCATCGGCATCGACATTCCGCGGCTCCGACAAGCGCGGTGGCGCCAACGGCGCGCGCATTCGCCTTAGCCCGCAGAGGGATTGGGAGGTCAATGAGCCGAGGCAGCTAGCCAAGGTTCTGGCAAAGCTCGAAGAAATTCAGAAGGAGTTCAACTCTTCAGGGTCTGACGGAAAGAAGGTTTCGCTCGCGGACCTCATCGTACTTGGCGGCTGCGCCGCTATCGAAAAGGCTGCGAAGGACGCCAGCATCGACGTGAAGCTACCCTTCAAGCCGGGCCGCATGGATGCATCGCAGGAGCAGACCGACATCGATTCCTTCGCGCCGCTAGAGCCACGTCAGGACGGCTTTCGCAACTACACCAATACCAAGACGATCCAGTTCATGACACCTGAGGAGGCGCTTGTGGACCGGGCGCAGTTGCTGACGCTGACGGGGCCGGAGATGACGGCTCTCGTCGGCGGCCTTCGAGTCCTCGGCGCGAACGCCGGCGGCTCCAAGCACGGCGTCTTCACCAAGACCCCCGGGACCTTGACCAACGACTTCTTCGTCAACCTGCTCGACATGGGCACAATTTGGGAGCCCGCAGATTCCGATGGTGTATACGTGGGCCGGGACCGCAAAACGAAAGCTGCGAAGTGGACGGCGACCCGCGTCGATCTGATCTTCGGTTCGCACTCACAGCTTCGAGCCTTCGCGGAAGTCTATGCCTGCGCCGACTCGAAGGAGAAATTCGTGAAAGATTTCGTGGCGGCCTGGGCCAAGGTGATGAACGCCGATCGCTTCGAACTCGCCCGCAGATAATTGGAGGCCGGCGGGAGGATTTTACCTCCACGCCGGCCGTAATATGCCACCAAGCCTGTAAGCCGGGTTCTGTGTCCTCGTCAGGATGACGAGGCGATGGCCATTCATCTTGGGCGACCGTTGCCGGACGCCTCGTGCAACCAACCCGGGCGACTGGTCTGGAAGGACTGGCGGGTCACCCCGCCGCGCCGCCCCTATTCGGTTTTGCTCCCGGTGGGGTTTGCCGTGCCGTCTCTGTTACCAAAGACGCGGTGCGCTCTTACCGCACCCTTTCACCCTTACCGCGCGCATCCGTCTCCGGTTGAGCGAGGCGGTTTGCTTTCTGTGGCACTTTCCCTGGGGTTACCCCCGCCGGAAATTATCCGGCACCGTGCTTCCATGGAGCCCGGACTTTCCTCTCCGCCTTTGATACCAATGACTTGGCGGAGCGGCCATCCGGCCTGCTGACAGGGGTAATAAGGGGATTTGCGGCCCCGCCGTCAAGAAAACCGTGTCCCTAACGTGCCCCGAATGGGGGAAAACTCGCCGGAATTGCGCGTTTTTGTCAGGAAACCGCGCCGCTCCCGCACCGATCCTGCCGGCCCAAGCGACATAACGGCAAATTGATCGCCGCCCTGCCATTGTTCCCGTATCCTGCCGCACACGCCGCCGCCCTCACCGCCCGACAAGAACCGGCCAGCACGCCATCAGGGACAAACGCCATGACACATCTCTTTGCACACCGGCCCACCCCCGCACTGGCGCGGACGGCCCTCGCCGCCATCGCCGCCGCCATCATCGCCACGACACCCGCGCCGGCCGGCGAGTTCGACGATTCCTGCGCCATGGGTCTCGCCTCGGGTCAGATGGAGAAGACCGATTGCTCGGTCAACTGGACCGACACCGACGGCAAGATCTATTGCTTCGGCAGCGAAAACTCGAAGCAGGCCTTCCTGCAGGATCCCGCCGGCAACGTGCAGAAGGCGCGCGACTTCCTCGCCGGCAAGAAGATGGCGGCCGCCACCACCGGCAAAAAAGATTTCGGCGAAGATGACGTCACCGCGCGGGTCGATGAAATCATCGCCGAGCGCTCCAAGGACGGCGCCTTCGTCTTTCGCGATCCCAAGCTCGACACCGACCTCAACCTGATCTTCGAACAGGTCAAGATCGTGCGCGGCATGACCGGCTATGGCTGGTTCGCCAATGTCATCTTCCACGACAAGGACGAACCCAAGAAGCAATACGCCATCGACTTCTGGTTCAAGCCCGAAGGCGACGAACTCCAACTGATGGACATCCGCGTGCAGAAAGGCCCGAAGCGCGACGGCGAGGGCTGGACCATGGTGACGCGCCTGCCCGTCGCCTGGTGGTGGCTCCCCGTCTCGGAGCATCCGGGCGACATGGAGGTGGTGCGCGGCTGGCACATCATGAGCGCGATCCACAATTACATCGCCGCCAACAAGAACAAGGATGGCGCGCTCGACATCAAGGACGAGGAGACCGGCGAGACCATCCCGATGGAATTCGTCGAGATGCATCAGCCGATCCGGCGGCTGAAGAAGGACGGACAATATTTCGCCTGCACCGATTTCCGCAAAGTCGGCAGCAAGGACGAGTATTACGACGTCGATTTCTGGGTCGACGACAAGACCGGCAAGCTCAAGGTCGGCGCCGTCAAGCTGCACAAAGTGCCGGTCAACGAGGACGGTATCTGGAGCCAGGTGCCCCGTTACAAGTTCGAGGACACCGAGGTCGACGTCACGAATTGATCGCGCAATCGTGATTTGAGGTTCCACAACTTCGCCCTGCCGTCGCCGTACAAGGAAGCTGTCAGGTAAGGAACCTGTCAGGCGATCCGGCGTTAGTCGCTCGCCATCCCACCGACCCGAAAAGGAGAGAGTTATGAGGGCTTCTTATATTGCTTCAGCCATCGCCGGCACGATGTTGCTGGCGACCGGTGCACTCGCCGCCACCGGCGAATACGACAATATGTGCACGATGGGCCTGGCCCTGGGCAAGGAGGTCAAGACCGATTGCAGCATTAGCGGTCAGATCGGCGGCAAGACCTACTGCTTCGGCAGCGAGGAAGCCATGACGGCGTTCATGAAGGACCCTGAAGGCAATCTCGCCAAGGCGAACGCCTACATGTCGAAGAAGAATATGTAGGGGTTCACAGTTCTCGCAGGAGAGAAAGGTCCGCTTGCATAGTGCAAGCGGGCCTTCTTCATGTGAGCGCTTGAGTTTTCCGCGCATGGTATTGCCGACGGTGAGACGAGGCAGCAAATTTGTCCATTGACCGGCCGCTTGAGTTTTTGCATCCATGCCGCCCGACGAACGGGCTTCAATCAAACCAGGAGAGTAAACGACCATGATCAGGGTTACTGTTGTTTCCGCGCTGGCCGGCGCCGCGATGCTCGGCTTCTCGACCGGCGCCATCGCCGCCGTCGCCGGCGAGTTCGGCAATTATTGCGCCATGGGTCTCGTCGGCGGCCAGAAGAAGATCACCGACTGCTCGATCAGCGAGAAGATCGGCAAGAAGACCTATTGCTTCGGCAATGCCGCCGCCAAGGCCGAGTTCATGAAGGACCCCGAGGCCAACATCATGAAGGCGCAAGAGACCTTCTCCACTCCGGCGCAATAGAATTTACTTAAAGGACATCGACAGGGGCCCGCGCCGTTCAGGCTGCGGGCCTTTTCGTTGAACGGCGACGGCAAAGCCGATTTCGAGATCAGGGTCGACATCAACACTCTGGTGAAGGGCGACTTCATCCTGTGAACCCTCGTCGGTTTGACTTCAGGCCAGGCGCATGTCCCGCCGCGCGGCGAGCAGCCGCGCCAGAGTTTCACGGGTCGAGGCATCGGCGCGGCCGGTTATCAGCGCGGGGCGAAAATGGCGCTGGAAGGCTTCGACCACCTGCTCGAGCCCGCGCCCATAGGTGGACGTCACCTCGATTCCGTAGCCGTATTCGAGCAGCGCCTGCTGCAGCTCGGCGACATTTGCCCCTTCGTCGCCCGGGCCCAAGCCCTCGTCGCCACGGAGCTCGGCAGGCGCGACCCACAGGCCGATGCCGGCGCGCGCGAGCCGTCCCCAATCGAATTTCTCGCCGGGATCGCGCTTCCGCCCCGGCGCGATATCGGAATGTGCGAGCACGCAGTGCGGCGGAATGGCATGGCGGCTGAAAATATCGAGGCATAAGGCCTCGACCGCCCGCATCTGCGCCTCGGTGAAATCGGGATAATCGAAGTCGTGACCGGGATTATGGATCTCGATGCCGATCGAGCAGGAATTGAGGTCCGTCTCGCCGGCCCAATGACTTTGGCCGGCATGCCAGGCCCGTTCAGCCTCGGCCACGATCTGCGCGATGCGGCCTTCCTCGTCGACAAGATAATGTGCCGAGACCTTGGACTCCTCGCGCGTCAGCCAGTCGAGCGCCGCTTCCGCACATTCCATGCCGGTGTAATGCAGGATCAGCATATCGGGGGAGCAATCGCCGGCACGCGCCTCGCGATTGGGCGACGGGCACCACAAGGTGGCGAGCTTGGAATCAGGCGCGACGGTCATTCTTGCTTTCATACCTCATGCTGAGGAGCGGACGAAGTCCGCGTATCGAAGCATGAGGCCCCATCCTTCGAGACGGCCGCGTTACGCGGCCTCCTCAGGATGAGGGGGAATGCTTGCGCCAACCCTAAAGCCTAGAGACCGCGCTCCCGGGCGATGGAGTCATAGGCCTCGTTGATGGTGGCGACCTTCTCGGTGGCGATGGCGATGAACTCCGGCGGCACGCCGCGGGCGATCAGCTTGTCCGGATGATTGTCGGCCACGAGCTTGCGGTATTGGGTCTTGATCTCATCATTGCTGACCGCCGGATTGATGCCGAGCACGTCGTACGGATTGCGCTTGGAGACAACGACGTGACGCGCCTTGATGTAGGCGAATTCGGTGTCGGTGAGGCCGAAGCGCTTGGCGACCTGCGCTAGGAACTGTTCCTCGGCCTTGTGCAGCGCGTCGTCGGCCTTGGCGATGTGGAACAGGCCTTCGAGCACGTCCTCGAGCAGCTTGCGGTTATCCTTGAACATGGTCGCGAGCTGTTCGGCATAGGCCTCGTAGCCGGCCACGTCCTGCTTGGCGAGGTTGAACACGCGCGCGACGTTCTTCATCTCGCCGTCGGGGACCTTGAACACTTCCTTGAAGGCCGAAACCTCGTCCATGGTGACGACGCCGTCCGCCTTGGCCATCTTGGCGCCGAGCGCGATCACGCCGACCGTGAAGGCCACCTGGTTCTCCGCGGCGCCTTCCTCTTCCTTGTCGCGATCGATGACATAGTGCCCGGCCACGCCGCCGAGCAGCGCGCCGATCGGCCCACCGATCGCAAGCCCTGCCGCCGCACCTGCGAGCTTACCCCAAACCGACATGACGAGACTCCCCCAAAGGACGTTGCTTGCTAGAGAGCATAAGGACTTTTTGCTCGGGCTGCATGCGGATTAATATGACAGCCTGCGTGCCAAGACCCTCCGCTACCCGCGAAAATTGGCCAGGATCGAGAGCTTGGGCTCATCCACTTCGAGCCCCGCCGCGAGCCGCCTCTCGACATGCCAGGAGCGGGCGAAGGTCCAGATAAAAAGCCAAAGCACGAGGAATGCGTTAGCGGCGCTCGCCGCCCAAATGAGGGATGAACCAAACCCCATAAGATTGGCGAGAGCGATAATGAAGGCCTGAATGATGATACCGAAGCCGCCGGCCACGACGATGGCCGCGCTGAAAGAGGTGATGAAAACCACCAGCGGATTGCCGCTTCCCCTTGGGCGACGGTCAGAAATTTCGGTATCCATGACAGCGTTCGGCGTTTCGGGAATAATTCAGGAAGGCGACCCTCATAGCCCGAGGGGCTGGGGGTTACAAGGCTCAAAAAAGCGCCAAATCAAGCGAAAATCAGCTTGAGCAGGAAGGCAAAGGCGACGATCGCAACGGCTGCGTTGATCTGGCTCACGCGGCCGGTCAGTGCTTTCAGCGCCACGTAGACGATGAAGCCGAGGCCGATGCCCGTGGCGATGGAATAGGTGAGCGGCATGAGAAAGGCGATGGTGAGCGCCGGAATGTACTCGGTCGCATCTTCCCAGACGATGGCGCCGAGACTCGCCGCCATGAGGCAGGCGACGAACAGGAGCGCCGGCGCCGTGGCATAGACCGGCACGGTGTGCGCAAGCGGCGCGAGGAATAGCGCCAGCACGAACAGCGCCGCGACGAAGACCGCGGTCAGCCCCGTGCGGCCGCCCTCCTTCACGCCGGCGGTGCTTTCGATATAGGCGGTGGTGGTCGAGGTTCCGAGCGCCGCACCGATCATCGCGCCGGTCGAATCGGCAAGGAATGCCTGGCGGATGCGCGGCAAGCGTCCCTCGGCATCGAGGAAGCCGGCCTGATGCGCCACTCCGATCAGTGTGCCTGCCGTGTCGAGGATCATCACGAGCAGCAGCGTGAATACGATGATGACGAGTCCGAGCTGAAACACGCCCATGACATCCATCTGGAGGAAAGTCGGCGCGATGGAGGGCGGCGGCGCGGCAAAACCCTGCCACGGATCGAGGCCTAGAAGGACGGCGGCGGCGGTCACGACCAGTACGCCGATAATGATGGCGCCCGTCACGTTGCGTACCGACAATGCGGCAATGAGAAAGAAGCCGGCCACGGCTAGCATGGCTTGCGGCTTGCCGAGATCGCCGAGCGTGACCAGTGTCACCGGGTCGGCGGCGACGATGCCGGCATTCTGCAGGCCGATAAGCGCGAGGAACAGGCCGATGCCGGCGGCGATGCCGAGCTTCAAATTCATGGGAATGGCGTCGATCAGCCAGGCGCGCAGCGGTGACAGCGATAGCAGGAAGAACAGCACACCGGAGATGAACACGGCGCCGAGCGCGAGTTGCCAATTGCCGCCAAGCTCGGGCACGACGGTGAAGGCGAAATAGGCGTTGAGCCCCATTCCCGGCGCGAGAGCGATGGGGTAGTTGGCATAAAGCCCCATAAGGAGAGAGCCCACGGCGGCAGCGAGACAGGTGGCAACGAACACCGCGCCGTGATCCATGCCGGCCTGCTGCAGGATCGCCGGGTTGACGAACATGATATAGGCCATGGTGAGGAAGGTGGCGATGCCGGCGCGGAGCTCTGTGAGGACGCTCGTCCCCTGCGCCGTGAGACCGAAGAAACGGTCCAGCATTCTGCCCTCCCCTTGGCCTCACCCTTCGAGCATGAGGCCCCGTCAGTGATTACTGGATTCCCGCCGGCACGGGAATGACAATAGAGAAGAGGGAATGACATGGCGATCTATGCGCTCGACGGCGAGAGCCCGGAACTACCGGCTGACGGCCTTTACTGGGTGGCCGAGACCGCCGTGGTCGTCGGCCGCGTGCGGCTCCATTCCGATGTGAGCATCTGGTACGGCTCGGTGCTGCGCGGCGACAATGAATGGATCGATATCGGCGCGCGCTCGCAAATCCAGGACAATTGCACCTTGCATACCGATCCCGGCTTCCCGCTCAACATCGGACAGGACTGCGTGATCGGACATAATGTCGTGCTGCATGGCTGCACCATCGGCGATAAGAGCCTGCTCGGCATGGGCGCGATCGTGCTGAACGGCGCCAAGATCGGCGCGAACTGTCTGGTCGGCGCCGGCGCGCTGATCACCGAGGGCAAGGAATTTCCCGACGGGGCGGTGATCCTCGGCGCTCCGGCCAAGGCGGTGCGCGAGACCGACGAGAAGGCCCGCGCCATGATCGCTCGCGCCGCCGACATATATGTCAAGCGCTGGAAGCGTTACCAAGCGGGGCTCAAGCGCCTCGATTGAGCCCGCGTCTTTTATTGGTGCCTTGACTCGCGTGCGTCTTTGTCGACGCCGTCTATGCATTCAGGCGCATCGAGTACGCTGTCACAGTCGTCGCGTTTGCGTGAAGCCTGTTTCGTTCTCTTCTGGCCCGGTACACCTTCGATGTATTCGGGGCCGTCAAGCACGCTGTGGCCTTGGTCGCCGTCTGGCCGCGTGCGTTTCTCATGCTTGGCCATTAGGCTTCTCCTTCGTTAGAGCCTACTGAGAGGGGAATGCTTCCGCGAGGGGTAAGGTTCCGTCCGGATTTTAGAGAGTTTGATGAATTCACACGGAAAATGGCAGTTCTTCATCGATCGCGGCGGCACGTTCACCGACATCGTGGGGCGCGCGCCCGATGGCCGTCTGCTCACCCGCAAGCTGCTGTCGGAAAATCCGGAAGCCTACGAAGATGCGGCGATCGCGGGCATCGCCGATCTCATGGGTGTGAAGCGTGGGCGGAAATTACCGTGCGAGCTGATCGAGAGTGTGCGGATGGGCACCACCGTCGCCACCAACGCTCTGCTCGAGCGCAAGGGCGATCCAGTGCTGCTCATCGTCGGCGAGGGATTTCGCGATGCGCTGGAGATCGGCTATCAGGCGCGTCCCAAGATCTTCGCCCGCCACATCGTAAAGCCGTCGATGCTTTATGCGCGCGTCATCGAGGTGCCCGAGCGCGTGCGGGCCGACGGCTCGATTGAGATTCCCCTCGACCGCGACGCCGTGCGCGCGGCAATGCAGGCGGCGCGCAGCGATGGCATTTCAGCGGTGGCCATTGTCTTCATGCATGCTTACGCGCATCCGGCGCATGAGCGTGAGGCGGCTGATCTCGCCCGTGAAGCCGGCTTCACGCAAGTCTCGGCGAGCCATGAGGTTTCCCCGCTGGTCAAGTTCGTGGCCCGCGGCGACACAACCGTCGTCGACGCCTATCTCTCCCCCCTCCTCCGCCGTTATGTCGACCGCGTCGCCGCGGCTCTCTCCACCCAACCGCGCCTATTGTTCATGCAGTCGTCGGGCGGACTGACCTCGGCGCATCTCTTCCGGGGCAAGGATGCCATTCTGTCCGGGCCCGCGGGCGGCGTAGTCGGCGCGGTCGAGACGGCGCGTCAGGCGGGCTTCGGCAAGACCATCGGCTTCGACATGGGCGGCACCTCGACCGATGTCTGTCACTATGACGGTGCCTATGAGCGCACGTTCGAGAGCGTGGTCGCAGGTGCGCGTGTTCGCGCGCCGATGATGCTGATCCATACCGTGGCGGCAGGCGGCGGTTCGATCCTGCACTATGACGGCACCCGCTTCCGTGTCGGACCGGATTCTGCCGGTGCCGATCCCGGCCCTCTCGCTTACCGGCGCGGCGGTCCGCTCACCGTCACCGACGCCAATGTGATGACGGGCAAGCTGAAGCCAGAGTTCTTTCCGCATATCTTCGGGCCTGGTCAAGATCAGCCTCTCGATGGCGGCGCCGTGCGCAAAGCATTCAAGACGCTGGCGCGTAAACTCGGCGACGGACATACGCCGGAAGAAATCGCCGACGGCTTCATCAAGATCGCGGTCGAGAACATGGCGAACGCCATCAAGACCATCTCGGTGCAGCGCGGTTATGACGTCACCGACTATGTGCTGAACTCCTTCGGGGGCGCCGGCGGCCAGCATGCTTGTCTCGTCGCCGATGCGCTCGGCATCGAGCGCGTGCTGATCAATCCCTTTTCCGGCCTGCTTTCCGCCTATGGCATCGGCCTTGCCTCGCTGCACGCCACGCGCACCCACGCCGTCCTGCAAAAATTCGACAAGAATGGACTGGCTGCGCTCGCCAAGATCCGCGCTCCGCTCGAAGCGGAAGTGACGCAAGAGCTGATGCACCAGGGTGTGAAAGCAAAGGCAATCAAGATTACAGTGCGGGCGCATCTGCGATATGCCGGCACTGACAGCGCGCTACCCATCCAGGTGCGTAGTCTGAAATCCATGCGGGCGCATTTCGAGAAGGCGCATCGCCAGCGCTTCGGCTTCATCAGCCCGGAGAAGGAGATCGAGATCGAGGCGGTGGAGGTCGAAGCGGCCGGCGGCAGTGAAAGGCGCGGTGTCAGGGCCCCGCGAAGCAACAAGAAGAGCGCGGCAAAGCCGAGGCCACACGCCAGGACAGAGATTTTCACCGGCGGGGCCTGGCATCACGCCCCGATTTTTCTGCGCGGCGACCTTAAGCCCGGTCAGCGTATGCCAGGACCGGCGCTGATCATCGAGGACCACCAGACGGTGATGGTGGAGCCCGGCTGGCAGGCCGAACTTACGATAAGGGACGACCTTCTGCTCACCCGCATCGCGAAACGGCATGCGGCGCGAGTGAGCCGCAAGGCCGACCCGGTGATGCTTGAAGTGTTCAACAATCTCTTCGTGTCCGTGGCCGAGCAGATGGGCTACGTGCTGCAGAACACGGCGCGGTCGGTGAATATCCGCGAGCGGCTCGATTTCTCCTGCGCCATCTTCGATGCGCGCGGACGGTTGATCGCCAACGCGCCGCATATCCCCGTGCATCTCGGCTCGATGGATAAGAGCGTCGAGACGGTGCTGCGCGAAACCGGCGCGAGCCTCAAACCCGGCGAAGTCTATATGCTGAACGCACCTTATAATGGCGGCACGCATCTCCCCGACATCACCGTGGTGACGCCGGTGTTCGGCGCCAAGCGCAATCTGTTGTTCTTCGTCGCCGCGCGCGGGCATCACGCCGATATCGGGGGCATCGCGCCGGGGTCGATGAGCCCCCTCGCCAGGACGATCGAGGAGGAAGGCGTCTATATCGATCCGTTCAAGCTTGTCGCCCGTGGCCGCTTTCGCGAGCATGAAGCGTTCAAGCTCCTGACCGAAGCCCCCTACCCGGCGCGCAATCCGGACCAGAACATCGCCGACCTGAAAGCCCAGGTCGCGGCCAACGAGACGGGCGTCGCCGAGCTCCTCAAGATGGTGCGCTATTACGGACTCGCTACCGTGCAAGCCTATATGCGCCACGTGCAGGACAATGCAGCGGCCTCGGTGCGGCGTGTCATCGCAACCCTGAAAGATTCGCGCTTCACGGTGGAGACCGATCAGGGCAGTCGCATAAAGGTTGCCATCAGGATCGACCGCAAGCGCAACCGGGCGACCGTCGATTTCACCGGCACCAGCGCGCAAGCCGCCGACACTTTTAACGCGCCCGAGCCGATCACGCGGGCTTGCGTGCTTTACACGTTCCGCACCCTGGTCGACGACGACATCCCGCTAAACGCGGGTTGTCTGCGCCACATCAAGATCGTGGTGCCCAAGGGCTCGCTGCTCAAGCCGCGCTATCCCGCAGCCGTGGCCGGCGGCAACGTGGAGACCAGCCAAACCATCGTGAATTGCCTGTTCGGCGCGCTTGGCGCGCTCGGCTCGGCGCAAGGCACGATGAACAATCTCACCTTCGGCAATGCGAGCTATCAATATTACGAAACGATCTGCTCGGGTGCGCCGGCAGGACCCGGCTTCGATGGTGCGCCGGCCGTGCAAACGCATATGACCAATTCTAGGCTTACCGATCCCGAGGTGCTCGAGCTGCGTTACCCCGTTCTGCTCGAACGCTTCGAGATCGTGCGTGGCTCCGGCGGCAAAGGTGAATTCAACGCCGGCGACGGGACGCTTCGCGTCATTCGTTTCCTGGAGCGGATGGATTGCGCGATCCTGTCAGGTTTCCGCAAGGTGCATCCCTTCGGACTGTTCGGCGGCGAACCGGGTGAGGCCGGCGAGAACAGCGTCAGACGCAAGAACGGCAGGATGGAACTTTTGAAAGGCTCCGATCAGACGGTGCTCGAAACAGGCGAAGCCATCTATATCAAGACACCAACTGGCGGCGGCTACGGCAAGCCACGCAAGCGATCCCGTTAGTCACTAAAAGCAGAGGGCGCGGGATCGAAATCCCGCGCCCTCGTTACTCGTTGCCTCTCTACGCGTCGCTCGTCCGCAGGGACGTCCGAGCTTAACCGGTCACGCCGCTCCGGCGCTCGGCCATGAACTGATCGAACTCAGCCTTGTCCTTCGCGTGACGGAGACGCTGCAGGAAGGCCTGAAACTCTTTGGCCTCTTCCTCCAGGCGGTTCAGGGTCTCTTCACGATACGCGTCGAAGGCGCGATTGCCGGTCGACCGGAACGTGCCGAGGCCACTGCCAAAACGCTGCACTTCGGAATTGAAATAGTCGCGCCAAGCCACTCGATTTCCGCATCCCATGCGTCCACTCCAGATCAGATAAGCCAAAACACCAAGGCCAATGGGCCACCAAGCCAGAAAGCCGACGATCATGGCGATGATCCATGCCGGCTTGCCGTAGTCGTCCAGGGTCGCAACCAAGTTCATCGGGGGGTCCTTCCTCCGGTGTGAATGTTATTCACATTTACATAGATGCAGGGCCTTGGCAAGAAGGTCAAGGGTGCCGCGCAAAAATAGTATGTGGATGACCGTATTCAATGAGGGGAGCCCAGAAAGGCCGTCCCGAGCCAAGGATTCTTAACCGTCGCTACGCCAAATTCCCCAGATTCAGGGTCCGGCTGGGGGCGAGGATTTGGGCAAGTTCATTTCAATGGCAATTTACCGCCGCATCAGCCTTGCCGTAGCGGCGGGACTGCTCCTGACCTGCGCGGGTCTGGACGTCGCCCAATCGCGGAGCTTGCGCGATCACAAGCCCCATCACGGGGTCAAGGCCGCCCATGCCATGCCCGTGCAAGGCATCGATGTGTCCTACTACCAAGGCGAGATCGACTGGCAGACGGTCAAAAGCGCCGGCATCCGCTTCGCCTTTATCAAGGCGACTGAAGGCGGCGATCACCTCGATCCGAAATTTCTCGAAAACTGGGAAGCGGCGAAGCGTGCCGGCGTCGCGCGCGGCGCTTATCATTTCGTGTATTGGTGCCGCCCGGCGCACGAGCAGGCATTGTGGTTCATGCTGAACGTGCCGCAAGACCCCGACGCGCTGCCGCCGGTGCTCGACGTGGAATGGAACGGCCACTCCAAGACCTGTCCCCGCCGGGTGTCGCGCGAGACGGCGCTCACCAAGATGAAGATCATGCTCGACGCGATGCAGGCGCATACCGGCAAGCGCCCGATCATCTACACCGATCCGGCATTTTATCGCGACGTGCTCAAAGGCGAGTTCGCCGAATATCATTTCTGGCTGCGTTCGGTCGCGGCGCCGCCGTCCAAGATCTACGGCGATCGTAAATGGGCCTTCTGGCAGTTCACCCAGACCGGTCATGTGCCGGGGGTGAAAGGCAAGGTCGATCGCAACGCCTTCAACGGCACGGAAAGCGATTGGAACCGTGTGCTGAACTGGTTGACGTCGAGCCGCTAAATTGACTTAGGCGTCTCGTTCCCGCCGGGGAGGATGCCGAGACCTTGCAGATAAATGAGGACGGCGCTTTCGAGGATCTCCTCGGATTTAAGCGGCGCTTTGCCCGCGGCCAGACCGCCTTGCGCAAACAACGTGGCGACGCCGTGCGAGATCGCCCAGAGATGCAGACTCATCAGTTTGACCGGCGGGCGTTCGGACTCCGGGAGCTGACGGCAAAGTGCCGCGGCGGCCTTTTGCAGAATATCGAAGGCGCGTTCGGCGGCGGGAATGGTCTCGCCTTCGGTGCCTGGCCTCAGTCCCGTCTCGAACATCACCGTGTAGCTCGCAGGTTCTTCGCGCGCGAAGGCGAGATAGGCGCGGCCGAGATTCTCGAAAGCGGTGAGCGGTGTCGGCACGCCGTTGTTCCACGCCATGTCGAGCCGCGCGGCGAAGCGCTCGAAGCCTGCGCGCGCCACTTCCGCCAGCAGCGCTTCACGATCGCGGAAATGACGATAGGGCGCGGCAGGACTGACACCGGCCAGCCGCGCCGCTTCGGTCAGGCTGAAGCCCGTGGGTCCATATTGCTCGATCAGTTTGCGCGCCGCCTCGAGCAGCACCTCTTTGAGGTTGCCGTGGTGATAGGACTGAGGGCGGCGCCAGCCCCGTTCGGATCGATTCATGTGAAGGGCTTTTACATCAAGCCGTCCTCGACCGCCAGGAGCAGCAAAGCACTTAGTTTACGGACGACCTGGTGGCGATCTTCAACCCTTAGGGCCGCGTAATGCGGGGACGTAGGTGCTACGGGTACGGACAAGGCCATTTCGGCCATAAAGCACTGCCTCGGTGCGTTCCTTGCGGGCTATGGCCTTGGCCCGCTCCCAGGCCTCGCTCTGGGTCCTGAATACGGCGCTCGGCGTCTGGGATCCCTCCGGCCTGACGGCCCAGCCAACCCCATGACTGACCACGTGCTGATTTTTGCCCATGGCTCCACCCGTAGCCTTTGGGCACTATAGTCGAGGCCGGTTCAGCCTAGAAGCAAAGCCGCCGCTTTTGCACTGTGCTACATCAAGTGACCCGAGGTCCGGACACCACCGGAACATCTATGGAAGCACGATTCTCAAAGGGACAGATCAAGGTCGGCTGGCGCGAATGGGCCGGACTCCCCGATCTTGGCGTTGGCGCCATCAAAGCGAAAATCGATACCGGCGCCCGAACCAGCGCATTGCATGCCTATCGAATCGAGCCGTTTCGGCGTGCCGGTGCCTTATGGCTGAGATTCGAACTCAACCCGATCCAGCGCAGCCACGCCATGCAGGTGCGTTGTGAGGCACCCGCCGTCGGAGAACGCACGGTACGCAACACAGGCGGCGGTATCGAGCGCCGCTTCATCATCAGCACTCTGCTCAAGCTCGGCGAGGCTGCCTGGACCATCGAGCTGGCGCTCACCAACCGCGACCATATGGGCTTCCGCATGCTGCTCGGCCGCACCGCGCTTGAAGGCCGGGTGCTGATCGAGCCGGGCCGTTCCTTCCTTCTCGGCAGGACGCCCACGAGACTTCGCGGCAAGGGGCGCCTTCTCTCATCTCGCACAGGTCAATCGCTCCAATAAGTTCCCTCTAAAAGAGAATGAGCATGAAAATCGCGTTGCTTGCGCGCAATCCCCGTCTCTACAGTCACCGCCGCATCGTCGAAGCCGCACGCGCGCGCGGCCATGAGATCGAAGTGATCAATACGCTGCGCGTCTCCATCAACATCACCTCGAAGCGCCCGTCGCTCTACTACCGCAAGCGCCAGCTCGAAGACTTCGATGCCGTCATTCCTCGCATCGGCGCTTCCATCACTTTTTACGGACTTGCCGTGCTGCGGCAATTCGAGGTGATGGGGGTCTATCCTTTGAACGAGTCGGTCGCGATCGGCCGTAGCCGCGACAAGCTACGCTGCCTGCAGCTTTTGGCACGTCGTGGCATCGGGCTACCCGTCACCGCCTTCACCAACGACCCGAAACAGGCCGAGGATGTGGTCGATCTCGTCGGCGGGGCTCCTGTCGTCGTCAAGCTGCTCGAAGGGACGCAAGGCATCGGCGTGATGCTCGGCGAGACCATGAAATCTGCCAAGTCGGTGATCGAGGCGTTTCAGGGCGCCAATGTCAACATTCTGGTGCAGGAGTTCATCAAAGAGGCTGGTGCGACCGATATCCGCGCGCTGGTGATCGGCGACAAGGTCGTGGCGGCGATGAAGCGGCAAGGGCCTTATGGCGAGTTTCGCTCCAATCTGCATCGCGGCGGACTCGGCGAGAAAGTGAAGATCACCCCACTCGAACGCGCCACAGCCGTTAGAGCCGCACGCACGCTCGGACTCAATGTCTGCGGCGTGGACATGCTCCGCTCCAAAAGCGGGCCTCTGGTGCTGGAGCTCAATTCCTCGCCCGGCATCGAAGGTCTGGAAAAGGCCACCGGCGTGGACGTCGCCGGCTTGATGGTCGATTTTCTCGAACGAAATGCTTCTCTCGGCAACACCCGCACCAAGGGAAAAGGGTAGGCAAAAATGGCCAGACATTTACTTCTGCCTGTTGCCACGACCCGTGCGTTTCGGGCTAATGTCTGTCCATCGGAAGTTTTGGGAGCCATAAGCAATGGCCTTGCATAGCCATGAGTTTCATCGTGCCGCATGGACTTCCTGCCTGGTCAGCTTTGCCTTGGCCGTATCTCTCGTTTTGCCGCTACCCGGCTTTGCGGCCGAGGACCAGAAAGCCGGGCCCTGCACCGATGATGCCATGATCGTGTTCGATGCCTCGGGTTCCATGTCGGGCAATCAGACGCTTGGCATCCCCAATTCCAAACCGCGCATCGACGAGGTGCGTTGGGCGCTGGCGCAGGTCCTGCCAAGCGCCACCAAGTTTCGCCGCGTCGGTCTTATTACCTACGGACCCGGACCCTACAATCAATGCAACGTCCAGCTCGATCTCAAGCCGACAGCGAACGCCGGCAAGAAGATCATGAATGCCGTCAATGCATTGGTTCCCGCCGGCAAGACACCCCTAACCTCCGCGGTTGAGCAGGCGGCAGAAGTGCTCGATTTCCGCAACAGACCCGGCGTGATCGTCGCCGTAACGGATGGTGAAGAAACATGTGGACGGAAACCGTGCGAACTTGCCAAGCAGCTGCACGACGCTGCCGAACATCTCACGGTGCATGTTATCGCCTTCCGCTATGCAGGCTATTCATGGACCGGCGAGTCCAGCATCGTGGATCTTATGTGTCTCGCCGATCAGAATAACGGCCTCTACATCAAAGCGAATAGCGAGCAGGAATTGGTCGAGGCGCTGGAGAAGACTCTCGACTGCCCGATGGTCTCGGAGCTTTCGCCCCTTCCTTAGACCTCACAGGCCCATGGCCTTGTGCGCCTCCATCATGTACTTCATGCATTCGTCCTTGTTGCCGGCCTTCATCGCCGCCTTGGACTGATCGAGCGCGGCGGTGGCTTCCTTCTGTTTGCCGGCATCGGTCATCTTGGCGATCATGCCGTCCATCTGTTGCATATGTGCGTCGTTGCAGAGGTCCTTGGCGGCATAGGCCGGCGACATGGCCATAACGGCCAGAATGGTCGCCGCGAGCGAAGTCTTGAGCATAACGTCCTCCTTTTGCTGATGAATAGCGGATCAAGCAAAGCCTAAACTCACAACCAGGCGAATTGGTGAGGGGTTTGAGAAAATTTTTCACCCGCCCAAACGGCGGTTGACGCGAGCGTCCGAAAGCCTGTCTCATATAGGGGGAAACGGGGGACGGCAGAGTGATCAGGCACGGTGTCATGGCTGCCTTGGCCCTTGCCGCCTGCGGCTTTTCTGCAGCCTTTGCCGAGGAGCAGAGCCAGATCGAACGCTGCTGGACACAAGAGGCTCTAGCTCACACGGACAAGGAATTGGGGCCTTCCCGGGGCGTCCGATTCGATCTCGCCGCACTGAAACAGGAAACACTTGACCCCGCTGTACCAGTGGCGCCGGGGCTGCGCGGCTCGATCAGAAGCGTCGAGTTGCCTGCCGGAGAGAAACTGATCGCACTTACCTTCGACCTCTGTGAAAGCGGCGTGAGCGTCGCCGGGTACGACGGCCGCATCATCGACCTTCTCCGCAAGGAAAGCATCAAGGCCACCTTCTTCGTCTCCGGCAAATGGCTCGAGACGCATCCGGAACGCGCGCAGCAACTCATCGCGGATAGAAATTTCGAGATCGGCGCGCACGGCCTGCGGCATCTGGATTTTTCGGCGATCAGCGATCGCGCTCTTCATGAGGAGATCGTCCTTCCTGAAGCCGCCTTCACGCGGTCGCGTAACGCACTCATGGCGAGACCCTGCATGAGCGGTGTACCGGAAGCCGAGATCCCGCCTTTATGGATGACCTTGATGCGCTTTCCCTACGGACGCTGCAATGCCAAGTCGCTTGCAGCCGTCGCTGAGGCCGGACAACTCGCTATCCAATGGGACGTGATCAGCGGCGACCCCGATCCGCATATCAGCGCCAAAGGCATCGCCAACAACATCCTCACCCGCGCGCATCCCGGCGCTATCGTCGTGGCGCATGCCAATGGCCGTGGACGAAAAACGGCCGACGCGCTTGCCATCGTTCTGCCCAAGCTGAAAGAACAAGGCTATAGCTTCGTCACCGTGAGCGAGCTCCTGGCGGCCGGCAAGCCCGTCATCACCACCAAATGCTATATCAACAACCCCGGTGACGTGACACGCGTCGCCCGCAAGAGCCGCAAGCGCAACAATGACGCTGCCTTTTTCCGCCGCAAGCGCTGATCTCGGCGAAATAAGCCTCGATCCACTTCGATCGGAGGACTGCGCGAGGCTGGCGCAAAGCATCGTCGCCATGGCGCCATGGTCGGTGATGAACTATCCGGCAGACGACATGCGGAGCTTCCTTGAAGCAACGAGTGATACGGTCATCCGATACCGGTTGGAACGGCGAGGCGAAGATGGCGGGATCGTCTCGATACGTTATCCCTGGCTGAAGGGTCCCTATCTCGAGCTGCTGGCGCTTTTGCCAAATTTCCAAGGAAAGGGACTAGGGACACGCATCCTCCGCTGGCTCGAGCGAGAGACCGTGCGGTTGGAGGCCCGCAATTTGTGGGTGTGTGCCTCGTCGTTCAACCACGACGCGCTACGTCTTTATGAGCGCCACGGATTTCAACGCGTGGCCACGCTGCCCGGGCTGGTGGTCGATGGCTATGATGAAATTCTGCTGCGTAAATTCCCGCTAAACGCCCAATCCTGACGTCTTTTTCGTTCCGGCCTGAACCAATCGCCGGAACGGGCGTTGAGAGGCCTGGCAATCCTCCGATCGGAAAGGAGCGCTTCCGATGGACTTTTCAGCCACAATCACCACGATCATGACCATCGCTTCGTTCGGCCTTCTTGCCGTAATTATCCTGGGGATGGTCTAGGGCCTTAGGCCGCGGCCTCGGCGATCAGCTTCGGGTCGTAGTTCAAGATGGGCGCGAGCCAGCGCTCGGCCTCCTCGATGACCCAGCCTTTGCGGACGGCATAGTCTTCGACCTGATCGCGTCCGATCTTGCCAATGCCGAAATAGGCCGAGTCGGGATGCGAGAAATAAAGTCCCGACACCGCGGCGGCAGGCCACATCGCGTAGCTCTCGGTCAATTTCACGCCGGTGGCCTTCTCCGCATCGAGCAGGCGGAACAGGGTGCCCTTCTCGGTATGATCCGGCTGCGCGGGGTAGCCGGGTGCCGGCCTGATGCCCGCATAGGTCTCCGCGATCAGCTCCTCGTTGCCGAGCTTCTCATCGGGAGCATAGGCCCAAAGCTCGCGGCGCACTTTTTCGTGCAAAGCTTCGGCGAAGGCCTCGGCCAACCGGTCGGCGAGCGCCTTGACCATGATCTTGGAATAATCGTCATTGGCACGCTCGAACCGTCGCGCCACGTCCTCCTCGCCAATGCCGGCGGTCACAGCGAAGCCCCCGACATAGTCGGCAAGCCCTGAGTCCTTTGGCGCAATAAAATCGGCAAGCGCGAGATTGGCGCGGCCCCCGTCGCGCGCCATCTGCTGGCGCAACGTATGCAGGGTGGCGATCGCCTTCTTTCGGCTTTCGTCGGCATAGAGCTCGATATCGTCGCCAACGCTGTTCGCCGGCCAGAAACCCACCACCGCGTTCGCGGTCAGCCATTTCTCCTTGATGAGCTGGGAGAGCATGGCTTGAGCATCCTCGAAGAGTTGCCGTGAAGCCTCGCCATATTTGTCGTCCTCAAGGATGCGCGGATAGGTTCCCTTCAGCTCCCAGGCGTGGAAGAACGGCGTCCAGTCGATGTAGCGCGATAGCTCGGCAAGATCGTAAGCGCGGAAGGTGCGCGTGCCGAGGAATGTCGGCTTGGGCGGTGTGTAATTCGCCCAATCGAATTTGAGCTTGTTGGCCCGCGCATCGGCAATCGCCGTGCGCGCCTTCTCCGCCTGACCGCGCGCGTAAGACTCGGCCATGCTGCGATATTCCTCGCGCACTTTGGCGATCGCCTTGGGGCGCTCCTGCGGCGACATCAGGCCTGACACCACGCCCACGGCACGGCTTGCGTCGGTGACGTAGATCGCCTGGCTACGATGATAATTCGGGCTGATCTTCACGGCCGTGTGCACGCGGCTCGTGGTGGCGCCACCGATGAGAAGCGGCAGATCGAAGCCCTCGCGCTCCATCTCGGCCGCGACATGACACATTTCGTCGAGAGACGGCGTGATCAGGCCAGACAGGCCGATAATATCGACCTTCTTCTCGCGCGCGGTGTCGAGGATCTTCTGCGCCGGCACCATGACGCCGAGATCGGTGACCTCGTAATTGTTGCATTGGAGCACGACGCCGACAATGTTCTTGCCGATGTCGTGCACGTCACCCTTGACCGTGGCGAGCAGAATCTTGCCGGCGGGCTCGCCTTGCGTGAGTCCGAGCTCCTCCTTCTCCTTCTCCATGAAGGGCATGAGATAGGCGACCGCCTGTTTCATCACCCGCGCCGATTTCACCACCTGCGGCAGGAACATCTTGCCCGAGCCGAACAGATCGCCGACCACGTTCATGCCGTCCATGAGCGGGCCTTCGATCACATGCAGCGGACGTTCGGCGGCGGCACGCGCTTCTTCGGTGTCTGCTTCGATGTAGGTGCCGATGCCATGCACGAGTGCATGGACCAGCCGTTCCCTGACCGGCTTCTCACGCCAGGAAAGATCGGCCTCCTTCTTCTGCGCTCCCCCGCCGCGATAGCGCTCGGCAGCTTCGAGCAGCCGGTCGGTGGCATCGGGACGGCGGTTAAGGATCACGTCCTCGACCAGCTCGCGGAGTTCAGGCTCGATATCATCATAGAGCGTGAGCTGGCCGGCATTGACGATGCCCATATCCATGCCAGCCTGGATCGCGTGATAGAGGAACACCGAATGCATGGCCTCGCGCACACGCTCATTGCCGCGGAAGGCGAAAGAGAGGTTCGACACGCCGCCCGACACATGTACGTAGGGTAACTCGGCCTTGATGCGCCGCGTGGCCTCGATATAGGCGCGGCCGTAATCATTATGCTCCTCGATGCCGGTGGCGACCGCGAAGATGTTCGGGTCGAAAATGACGTCCTCGGGCGGGAAGCCGACCTTCTCCGTCAGCAACTTGTAGGCGCGCCGGCAGATGTCGAATTTGCGCTCGACAGTCTCGGCCTGACCCTTTTCGTCGAAGGCCATCACCACCACGGCCGCGCCATAACGGCGGACCTTGCGGGCGTGATCGAGGAATGGCTCCTCGCCTTCCTTCAAGCTGATCGAGTTGACGACCGCCTTGCCTTGCACGCATTTCAGCCCCGCCTCGATCACCGACCATTTCGAGCTATCGATCATGACCGGCACGCGCGAGATGTCCGGCTCAGCGGCGAGCAAATTGAGGAAAGTGGTCATCGCCTGCTCTGAATCGAGCATGCCCTCGTCCATGTTGACGTCGAGCATGTTGGCGCCCGACTCGACCTGCTGACGCGCGACTTCGAGTGCGGCGGCGTAGTCGTCCGCCTCGATCAGTTTGCGGAAGCGCGCGGAGCCGGTGACGTTGGTCCGCTCACCCACCATGACGAAATTCTGCGCGGCGTTGGTCATTACGCGTTACTTATCCATGAACGAAGGGCTCGAGGCCCGATAGCCGAAGCTTGTGCTCCACCTTGGGCAATTTGCGCGGCTTATATTTCGCGACCGCCGCGGCGATGGCGCGGATGTGGTCTGGTGTCGTGCCGCAACAGCCGCCGACAATGTTGATGAGACCGTTCTTGGCCCAGTCTTCGAGGAGACCCGCCATGAACTCGGGGCTCTCGTCATATTCGCCCATCTCGTTGGGCAGTCCGGCATTCGGATAGACACTGACATAAGTGCCGGCGACTCGTGCGATCTCATCGACCGAGGGCCTCAGCTGCTCGGCGCCGAAGGAGCAATTAAGCCCGATGGAAAAGGGCTCAAGATGCTGCATCGAGTACCAGAAGGCTTCCGGCGTTTGGCCCGAGAGATTGCGGCCCGAGAGATCGGTTATGGTGCCCGAGATCATGATCGGCAGGTGCACGCCGAGTTCATCGAAGACCTGCTCGACGGCATAGCCCGCCGCCTTGGCGTTCAGAGTGTCGAACACCGTTTCGATCAGGATGATGTCAACGCCCCCTTCGATCAAACCGCGCGCCTGGGTCGAATAGGCCTCGACCAGCGCATCGAAGCTCACATTGCGGAAGCCGGGATTGTTGACGTCGGGCGAGATCGACGCGGTACGGTTGGTCGGCCCGATCGCGCCCGCGACGAAGCGGGGCTTGTCGGGCGTCTTAGTCGTCCAGGCGTCAGCGGCTTCGCGGGCGAGCTTTGCCGCCGCGACATTCATCTCGTAAGCGATGTCTTCAAGTCCATAGTCGGCCTGGGAGATGGCTTGCGCGTTGAAGGTGTTGGTCTCGGCGATGTCGGCGCCGGCCTCGAAATAGGCGTTGTGGATCTCGCTGATGATCTTGGGCTGCGACAGCACCAGCAGATCGTTGTTGCCCTTCAGGTCATGCGAATGATCCTTGAATCTTTCGCCGCGATAGCCGGACTCATCAAGCTTGTAGCGCTGGATCATGGTGCCCATGGCGCCGTCGAGGATGAGGATGCGCTCCTTCGCGGCCTTCTTGAGGGCTTCGATGCGTTCTTCGCGGGTCATGACGCGGCCTTCTCTTTTGCGGTGAAGGCCTTTGCCGGACGCAAGCCCAGCAGATGGCAGATGGCATAAACGAGGTCAGCGCGGTTCAGCGTGTAGAAGTGAAACTCGGTGATGCTCTGATCCACGAGACCGAGCACTTGTTCGGCGGCAACGGCCGCCGCCACGAGATGACGCGTCTCTTGATCGTCATCGAGGCCCTCGAAGCGATGACCGAGCCAGTCCGGCACGCTCGCGCCGGATTTCGCGGCAAAGCCCGAGACCTGCTTGAAATTGTGGATCGGGATGAGCCCTGGAACGATGGGAATGTCGATGCCCTTCGCCCGCACGCGGTCGAGATAACGGAAGAACGCCTCATTATCGAAGAAGAACTGAGTGATGGCGGTCGTCGCACCCGCGTCGATCTTCGCCTTCAGCATGTCGATATCGGCGTCGATATTCGGCGACTCCGGGTGCTTCTCGGGATAGCAGGCGACGGAAATCTCGAACGGCGCGATGCGCTTAATGCCGGTGCAAAGATCGGCGGCGTTGATATAACCACCTTGCGTGGGCTCGTAGCGCTCGCCCACTCCCCCCGGTGGATCGCCGCGCAGCGCCACGATATGGCGCACGCCGAGATCCCAATAGTCACGGATCAGGTTGTCCAATTCTTCCTTGGTCGCCGAGACGCAGGTGAGATGCGCCGCAGGCTTCAGCGTGGTCTCACGCAGAATGCGGGCCAGCGTCGCGTGGGTGCGCTCGCGCGTCGACCCGCCGGCGCCATAGGTCACCGAGACATATTTGGGGCGCAGCGGCTCGAGCCGGCGGATCGAGCGCCACAGCGTCTCCTCCATCGCCGCGGTCTTGGGCGGGAAGAACTCGAACGACACGTCGATGTCGCCGCGGCCGAGTAAGCGGCTCTTATGGTCGGTTGATGCAAGCATTATGCGGCGACCTCTACTCTCGTGTTCGGCTTACGTTTCCTGCCTGCCATTTCGGGCTTCACGCCAAGCCAGAGCGAGACGGTGAGTTTGCCGCCGGACGGTTGCGGCTTGAGCTCGCGGAAACGTTCGAGCTTCAGCCCGGCGTCTTCGAGCCAACGGCCCAGCTGATCGCGCGCGAAACCAAGCCGGCGATGCGCCGACTGCTCGCGCAGAAACTCAAGCTCATGCGGCGCAAAATCGACGATGAGCAACTTACCGCCCGGCGCCAGCAGTCGCGCCGCCTCGGCGATGGCCGCACCAGGATCGTCGAGGAAATGCAGGACCTGATGCAGCACCACGGCGTCGGCCGCTTCGTCTGGCAGCGGCACGTTATAGAGATCGGCATGACGCACCTGAGCGTGGGCGTGCCCCGCGCGTTCAAGCTTCATGCGTGCATAGGCCAGCATGGCGTGATTTAGGTCGAAGCCGAGCGCGCGATCGGCGCGGCCGCCGAACAATTCGAGGATGCGGCCTGTGCCGGTGCCGAGATCGACGAACAGGTGGAAAGGCCCCTGCCCCAGCGCCTCGTCCATGGCGGTCTCGACCTCTTTCTCCGCGACATGCAGCGTGCGGATCTTGTCCCACTCGGCGGCATGCGACTTGAAATAGGCTTGCGCCGCTTCGGCGCGCGCCTTCTGCACGGCGACGGCGCGAGCGCGGTCGCGCGCGATAGTCAGGTCGCTCGCATCGAGACTGTCGACGATGGCGCGAGCGAGCGCGCCCTCCGCGCCTTGATCGGCAAGCCGGAAAAATACCCAGCTTCCCTCACGAAAGCGGGTGATGAGACCCGCCTCGACCATCAGCTTGAGGTGACGGCTGATGCGCGGCTGGCTCTGGCCGAGAATCTGGGTGAGGTCCTTGACGTTCAGCTCGGCGCCCGCAAGCAGCGCGAGAATGCGCAGGCGCGTGGCCTCGCCAGCGCCGCGCAGCGCCGCCAGCACCCCGGCACGGGATAAACCTGGCGTCTGAGCCTTAGTCCTTGCGTCACCTGACATAAAGATATGTTTATATCTTCTGTAAGCGCAATGCAAGGGCCGGAGCTAAGCCCGGGCGAATTTCTTGTATTTGATGCGCTTGGGCAGCACCGAATCCTCACCCAGGCGGCGCTTCTTGTCTTCCTCGTAGTCGGCGAAATTGCCCTCGAACCACTCCACATGGCTGTCGCCCTCGAACGCCAGAATGTGGGTGGCGATGCGGTCGAGAAAGAAGCGGTCGTGGCTGATGATCACGGCGCAGCCGGGAAAGTCTTCGAGCGCGGCTTCGAGCGAGGATAGCGTTTCGACATCGAGATCGTTGGTCGGCTCGTCGAGCAGGATCAGGTTGGCGCCGGATTTGAGCATCTTGGCGAGATGCACGCGATTGCGCTCGCCGCCGGATAACTGACCGACCTTCTTTTGCTGGTCAGACCCCTTGAAATTGAACCAGCCGACATAGGCTCGCGACGGCACGTCACGTTGACCAAGCTTGATCACCTCGTTACCGCCGGAAATCTCCTCGTAAACCGACTTCTTGGCATCGAGCGCGTCGCGCGACTGGTCGACATAGCCGAGCTTCACCGTGTCGCCGACACGGATCGCGCCATCGTCCGGCTTCTCCTCGCCGACGATCATGCGGAATAGCGTAGTCTTGCCGGCGCCGTTCGGCCCGATCACCCCGACAATGCCGCCGGGCGGCAGCTTGAAGGACAGGCCGTCGATGAGCAGCGTCTCGCCGAAGCCCTTGTTGAGACCTTCCGCATCGATCACCACCTCGCCGAGGCGCGGGCCCGGCGGAATGGTGATCTGCGCTTTGCCGGTCTTGTCGCGCCCGGCCTCGGCCAGAAGCTCCTCATAGGCACGGATGCGTGCCTTGGACTTGGCCTGGCGGGCCTTGGGGCTCGCCCTGATCCAGTCGAGCTCGCGCGTCAAGGTGCGCTGCTTGGCCTCCTCCTGCTTGCCCTCGACTTCGAGGCGTTTTGCTTTCTGCTCGAGCCATGAGGAATAGCTGCCCTTGTAGGGAATGCCGGCGCCGCGATCGAGCTCGAGCGTCCATTCGGTGATGTTGTCGAGGAAATAGCGGTCATGCGTGACCATGATCACCGTGCCCGGGTAGTCGCGCAAATGATGCTCGAGCCAAGCGACGCTCTCGGCGTCGAGATGGTTGGTCGGCTCGTCGAGCAGGAGAATGTCCGGCTTCGACAGCAGCAGCTTGCACAGCGCCACGCGGCGCCGCTCGCCGCCCGAGAGCGTCTTGACGTCAGTGTCACCCGGCGGGCAGCGCAGCGCGTCCATGGCCTGCTCGACTTGGGCTTCAAGGTCCCACAGATTCTGCGCGTCGATCAGGTCTTGCAGTTGCGCCATCTCGTCGGCGGTCTCGTCGGAGTAATTCACGGCCAGCTCGTTATAACGGTCAAGCTTCGCCTTCTTTTCAGCCACGCCCTCCATGACGTTGCCGGTCACATCCTTGGTTTCATCGAGCCGCGGTTCCTGCGACAGGTAGCCGACGGAGACGCCATCGGCGGCCCAGGCCTCACCGACGAATTCCTTTTCGTCACCCGCCATGATCCGCAGAAGCGTCGACTTGCCCGCGCCGTTCACGCCGACCACGCCGATCTTGGCGCCCGGCAGGAAGGCCAAGGTCACGTCCTTCAAGACCTGCTTGCCGCCCGGATAGGTCTTCGACAGGCGGTTCATGACATAGACATATTGCGGGCTGGCCATTGGGACCCTTCGGCAGGTTGGGCGTTGCTGGAAATGCGTCCGCGCTTTTAGCCAATCCCGGCTCTGGACTCAATCCAGTCAGAAAAGCTGGGGAAGGCGCTCTTTCAGCTTGCGAGCTAGCGCATCGAGCGGATTTTCCTCGATCGGCTCGATCTCGGCGAGGGCCGCGGCGAAGCTCTCCGGGGTGAGGTCCGCGATCGGCAGCACGCGGCACCAATCGTTGCGGACCAGGAAGCCACGATACTCGGCTTCCTCATCGGTGAAATGGTGCTTCGCCGGCGCGACCCCCACCACCGGCAGCCTTGCCGATACCGCCTCGGAGATCATGGTGCTCGAATCCTCGGTGCAGACGATCACCTCTGCCTTGGCGAAGATTTCGGGTAGCGTGCCTGGTCCCTCGGTGCGGTAGTCGACGAAACGGGCGACGATGTTATCGTGCTTGGCCAGTTCGGCGACATGATCAGCGACCCAATCCGGTGTGCGGCGCGAGGTGGAGACGAGCCAGGTGGTACCCCAGGCCTTGGAAACCTGCGAGATAAAGGTGAAAAGCCGCGCCCAGTCCTTGCGGCCATAGCGGAAAGTGCCGGCATTGCCCCCGATCAGAAGCGCGGCGATGGCCGGGTATCGCTGAGGTCCATAACGCGGCACCTCGGTGGGACGACCAAGCGCGTCGGGATCGATTGAGGACGGCTTGAGCACAACGAGATGGCGGTCGCTGCCCGCATCACGATCGTAGGACGACACGATCAGGCTGAAATTTTCCGGCCCAAGACCGCGCAGCAGGGAGCCGCAGAAGATGCTGGGTATGTTTTGCAGCCGGCTTACGCAGATATTCGGCATATGCGTCTCGCCGCCGGCAGAGACCACTAAATCGGCCTTGGGCAGCGCCTCGGCGTCGATGCGATAGGCCATGCGCAACATGCGCGGCGGCCAGAAGCTCTTGGCCTTGATGCGCCGGCGCAACCACCTGGTCGGCACGATCCATTTGCGCTTGACCTCGATGCGCGTGACCTCGACGGGACGCAGGCGCGCGATAGCGGCGATCACCCCTTGCGCAAGGTGGTAATGGCCGGGCCGCGTATCGGCGAGAAAAATGACCTTGAGAGGGGTCACCTCTTGTCCTTCTTAAGCTGCGCGCCTCGCCTCATAGCCTTGTTTCAGGCGGCTTGGCAAAGGGCCCGCGTCCCAGCACAATCGAATCTGAGTGTATCCAGGGAGACCGGGGTGACAGACAACCGAGGGACCGAAACAGACTGGATTCTCAAGGCCATGGTCGCGGTGGCAGGCTCCGATCGCGAACTCGATGGCCGCGAGATCCGCCTTATTCAGCAAGTCTATCAGGACCGCACGGGACATCCCCTGAGCGAGGAGGAGATCACCCGCACCGCCGATGCCAACGCCAAAGGCGATTTGCTGGCTCAATTCGGCACGGCAGGCAAAACCCTCGGCGTTCCAGCCAAGGAAGAGATTATCCGTTCTGCCTATCTCGTCCTGCTCGCCGACAACCGCATCGCCGGCGAGGAACGCAAGAAGCTTCAGGATATCTCGGCCGCGCTGCAAATCCCCGAGATCCATTTCGGCGCCATCCTCGAGGATCTCACCATTTGGCTCGCGGGACAGAAAACTGAGCGCGGCAGGCCATAGAATCCCCTCTCGCTTCCCATTAGCGAAGCGTCGTAAAACTCCCAATCTCGGCCCATACCGGCGGGCGGTAATGATCGTTTCTCACCAGCACAAATTCATCTTCCTCAAGACCAAGAAGACGGCGGGGACCAGCATCGAACTGGCGCTGAGCCGGCTCTGCGGGCCTGACGATGTCATCACGCCACTCACTAAAATCGACGAGGCGCAACGCTCGGGCGGGCGTGGTGCGCAGAACTGGCGGCTGCATGGCTGGTGGCAGAGCCCACGCCCCTTCTGGAAGCGCCGCTTTTGGAAATTCACGGCCGAGGATTACGGCTTTTACAATCACATGCCGGCGGGAGAGGCCAAGGCGCTGCTCAATGACGACAAGGCCTGGCGGAGCTATTTCAAATTTGCCTTCGATCGCAATCCGTGGGACCGGCAGGTCTCCTTCTATCATCACCGCTACCGGCGGGAATCCACCCCACCGCCTTTCGCCGATTTCATTCATTCGGACCGGCGGGCCCGCATCAACAATTATGAGATCTATTCCATCGACGGCGCGCTGGCAGTCGATTTCGTCGGCCGCTTCGAGACGCTTGACGCCGATTTCAAGCACGCGCTCGAGCAAGTGGGCCTGTCGCTGAATGGCGAAATGCCGCGCGCCAAGACCACATTTCGCCGGGACGAGCGGCCCTATCGCGATTATTACGACCCCACGACACGCGACATCGTCGGGGACTGGTATCGGCGGGAGATCGATCTTCTCGGCTACACATTTTAGAGTGATGCTGCCCTTCCTATGATCATCTCGCACCAGCATAAATTCATTTTCCTCAAGACCAAGAAGACGGCTGGCACGGCCATTGAGGCGGCGCTGTCTGAGCTATGCGGTCCCTCGGACGTGATCACGCCCTATCGCGAGGAGAGCGAGGAGGACCGCAAAGGTCGGGGTCCGCAGAATTACCGCATCGAGCACCCGCTCAAACCGCAGCGCCCGCTATGGCGGAAACTGCTCGGACGGCCTGAGCGCTATTACCATCCGACCGTCGGCTTCTACGAACATATGCCGGCATCGCGGGTGCGCGACTATGTCGGCGAAGAGGTGTGGCGAAGCTATTTCAAATTCGCCTTCGACCGCAATCCGTGGGACCGGCAGGTTTCCTGGTATCTCTACAAGACCAAGTCGAAAATCTATCGTCCAAGCTTCGAGCGTTTCATGCAGGACCGCCGCCGCGCCTTCGTCACCAATTTTGCCATCTACACGATCGACGAAGCGCTCGCCGTCGACTTCGTTGGCCGCTACGAGTCGCTTCAGGACGATCTGGCCAAGGCGCTCGCAATGGCCGGCGTGGCACAGACACCTGACGTCCCGCGCACCAATGTCACCCCCGACAAGGACGAAGCCAGCGACTATCGGAGCTATTACTCCGATGCCACCCGGGAGCGCGTGGCCGAGTGGTACGCGCCGGAAATCAGACTGCTGAATTACGAGTTTTAAGGGACAGGAAAATCAAGTTCAGCTGCTCTCAGTCTCTGCATCTGCCTTTGGATACTCGTCAACTCTCCTAGACGAGGTCTCAGGGTTGCTAAAGAACCCAAGCTCTTCCTTGATACGAACTACCTGTTGCTCATCAGCATCCGTCCATTCGGCCTGTTCCAGTAGGAGAAGATCGAAGGAAAGACCCGGCTTACGGTCGTCTCCCCGCTCGGAGGCGATGCCGACCACGGTTATTGCATCCCTAAACTGGCCGCGAGCAACCTTACAGCGTAGTCCAAGTTCTGCAATTCGATATTGCCGATCCTCGCCTCTCGGAAGACCTAAAAACACGTAAACTACCCCTGACATCGATTGAACCATACGCGAACGCACTCGCCCCCCAAGAAGCACCTCGCTAAGCGACTCGCCCAAGAACCGTCGACAAAGTCGATCCTCTCGCGCCATGACCCGCAAGACTCTCTCAGCCTCATCTGGTGGGTCAGCATAGAGAAGGTCGCCTTTTTGTAGGTCCTTCGTTACATATTCGATCACGTTATCCCAGGCATAGCTGGCGCGATCCGCTTCACGGCGTGCTTTGTATTCCCGGCTATCCGTGAACGCTCGCCAAAAATCCTCGTCGACAAAGAGAACATCACCCGGCGGCAGGGCCCGATTGCCACTTAGGTATAGCGCAAGGAGGTTTTCCTCTCCGCTGAAGAAGACTCGTCGGTTGGCCTCGATGAGCGCGGCCTTGTGAGTAAGATACGCTGATAGGTCGCTGATAGTATCCAACTCGCGCAATAGAGTAGGAAAGCTGCGCTCTTCCATGATGTGAACAAAACCATGGCCAAAGTCTCCCATCGCCAACGGCACGTGGCCGCCACTACCAAAGGCAACAGCGATACGATGTAATTGCCTTTTTTGAGATGCTGGTAAATTGATTACGCGGCCTCGCCTGTCTTTAACGCGGTCAAGGCAGGCCAGTGCGCGCTCTGCGCCGTAGATTTGTTTGAGGGAGTTATCTACCGCCTTCCGCAACCATCGCTCAACGCCATGTGGCTCGGCCTTAGGGGTGAGTCCGACCTCCTTCACCGAGAAGATGATGACATCAGGGTCGCAGACCACGATATAGTCGCAAAGTTCTTTCCCTGGATCATCCCCAAAGGGATTTGCCATACCCCAGAGTGAAAGGAAGGTGCGGTCGCAATGTGCGGTCACAAATTCTTCTGCTTTGTTAGTTCCATTAGCCATCTTCAAGACCATACGTTGACCATGCCTGACCCCATCTGCGGCGTGGCAGTCTTCGCTACGTAAGAGAGGGGTGGTGGGCCCGGGAGGGCTCGAACCTCCAACCAGACGGTTATGAGCCGTCGGCTCTAACCAATTGAGCTACGGGCCCCGCTTTCCCCACAAATCCGCCTCTTAGCAGACTTAGTGACGGGCGCACACTACCGGAAGTTAAGTTGTGCTTATCATGACGCCGCGCAATGCTTCACGTGGGCTGGCTAATTCGGGAAACACCATGACAATGAAATCACGAAATTTCTTTTTGACCCTGGCCGTGGTGGCTTTGGCGAGCACGATAGTGCCTGCAAACGCCCATGAGCACGGCCCGCAGAAACGGACCATCTCGCTTGCCGCCACCGGCACGGTCAAGGCGGAGCCCGACAAGGTCGATATCACCACCGGCGTGACCAGCGAGGCTTTGACCGCCCGCGACGCGCTCGACAAGAATTCGAGAGCCATGGCCAAGGTGGTCGAGGCGCTTAAGGGGGAAGGTATCGAGGCCAAGGACATTCAGACCACCAATTTCTCGGTATACCCCGTCTATGAAGAGCGCAAAGAGGGCAAGGCGCCATTTATCTCCGGCTATCGCGTGGTCAACTCCGTTCACATCGGTCTCCGCGACACCAAGAAACTCGGTGCCATTCTCGACAAGGTGGTGAGCCTTGGCGCCAATACCATCGATTCCATCGAGTTCAGCGTGGCCGAGCCCGAAGCGCTCAAGGACGACGCCCGCAAGCGCGCCATGGAGAACGCGATTGCCAATGCCGAGCTTTATGCGGAAGCCGCGGACGTCAAGCTCGGTTCGGTGCTGACGATCGTCGAAGAGGACGCTTTCATCCCCCCCTACGGCCGGGCCGCAAAGGCACGCATGGAGATGGCCGCCCCTGACGTTCCCATCGAGGCGGGCACGACAGCCATCGAGGTGCGGGTCAGGGTGACCTGGGAATTGGAGTAACCCAACCCCGGGCTGATCCAGATCAAGGCTGAACCACCCGGCCGTCATGGTAGTTTTGCTGCCATGACGGCGCTAGACGCCATCCCCGAGACAGGCAATCAGCACGCACGAAACCGCGCCATCATGGTGTCGCGGCATCTCGCGGCGCGCGGTATCGCCGACCCGCTGGTGCTGGGGGCGATGGGCAAGGTACCGCGCGAGGCCTTCGTGGCGGATTACCTCAAGGAATTCGCCTACGAGGACTCCGCCCTTCCCATCGAGGCCGGCCAGACCATCTCGCAGCCTTATATCGTCGCCCGCATGATCGAGCTCCTGGAACTTAAGCCCGGCGACAACGTGCTCGAAGTGGGCGCGGGATCCGGCTACGCCGCTTCGGTGCTGAGCCGTATTGCGCGCGAGGTCCATGCCATCGAACGGCATGAGGAGCTGGCCGCCCTCGCCAAAGCGCGCCTCGCAAAGCTCGGCTACGACAATGCCGAGATCGTCTACGCCGACGGCACCAAGGGCCTGCCCGACCATGCGCCGTATGACGCCATCCTGGTATCGGCCGGCGGCCCGAAAATACCTGAGACTTTAAAGCGGCAATTGGCCATCGGTGGGCGTCTGGTCATCCCGGTCGGCCGCGACGTCCATCAGACTTTGCTGCGCGTCCGCCGTACCGGCGAGGCCACTTTCGAGGAAGAGGATTTCGGCGCCGTCACCTTCGTGCCGCTGATCGGCGAGGAAGGCTGGGGCGCGCCGGAGACGGCAAAGAAAGAGACCAAGATCGACGCGGAAACCTCGGGCTTTGCCAATGGACTGCTCGTACCGGCGCGCCGTGCCAAGGTCATTCGTACCAATCTCAGCCATCTGATCGCGGAAGCCGCCGAGCCGTTTGGCGATCTCGATGAACTCGCGGGACTTGCCGAGCGCTTCGCTCATAAGCGGGTCGTGCTGCTCGGCGAGGCGACGCACGGCACAGCCGAGTTCTACGACGCGCGCGCCCGCATCACCGAACTTCTGGTGAGGAAGCACGGTTACAATATCGTGGCGGTCGAGGCCGATTGGCCCGATGCGCGAGTCTACGACGCCTATGTGCGCGGCTTGCCACGTCCGAAAGTGCCTAAGGCCGCCTTCGTCCGTTTCCCGACCTGGATGTGGCGTAACGGTCAGGTTGGCGATTTCCTTACCCGTCTGAAAGCCATCAACGAGACAATTCCCGACCCGGAACGTAAGGCCGGTTTCTATGGGTTAGACATTTACAGCCTCAGCGCCTCCATAGAGGCGGTGCTCGTCTATCTCGACAAGGTCGATCCGGGTGCCGCGCGGATCGCACGTGAGCGTTATGGCTGTCTCACGCCTTGGCGCGCGGAGCCCTCACGCTACGGCCACATGGCGCTGTCGCGGGGTTATGCGCTTTGTGAGAAGGCCGTCACCGCGGCATTGGTCGATCTTCTGGAAAAACGGCTCGATTACTTCATCAAGAACGGCGAATCGTTCTTCGATGCCGAGCAGAACGCGCGCATCGTTGCCGGCGCTGAGCAATATTATCGAGTCATGTATTACGGCAATGCCGAGTCCTGGAATCTGCGCGATCAGCATATGTTCGACACACTCGAACGCGTGCTGACGGAGCGCGGCCCAGGCTCGAAGGCCGTGGTGTGGGCGCACAACTCCCATGTTGGCGATGCTTCATTCACCGAGATGGGCGAGGTCCGCGGCGAGCATAACATCGGCCAGCTCGCGCGCGACCGCTTCGGCGAAGACTGCGCGCTGATCGGCTTCGGTACCGATCGCGGCACGGTTGCCGCCGCGTCGGACTGGGATGGCCCGATGGAGATCAAGCGCGTGCGCCCTGCCCGTGATGATTCCTATGAAGGACGTTCACGTGATGCCGGCATTGACGCTTTCTTCCTCGAAACCGGTCCTGGCCAGAAGGCGAGCGTACGTGACGCACTGGCCGAGCCGCTACTCGAACGCGCCATCGGTGTGATCTACCGGCCGGAGACCGAGTTGCTGTCGCATTATTTTCAGGCCGTGCTGTCCCGGCAATTCGATGCCTGGATCTGGTTCACCGAAACCGAGGCAGTCGCCGCCGGGCCTGTCTCGGCCTATGCCGCCGGTCCCGAAGAGACCTATCCCCTCGGTCTTTAACCCCTTGTTTACCCTTTCTGTCAGCGGGCACCGTTCAGGCGCCGTTCAGGTCTTTGCGGTCATTCACATCCTTGCCGTTTTGTAACGGTCTGATCTTGCGGGTTCGTGGTAAGAGCAGGAATCCCAGGGAAAGCGGGCGGAAGCATGGGTCTTCGTTGGCTGCTGATCTTGCTCGTCGTGGGCGTCGCGGGCGCGGCTGGCTACTATTATTGGCAGCAACGCCAGGCGACCACACTCGACATTCAGACGGTCGCCGCCACACGCGGCGACGTGCGCCGCACGGTGTCGACCTCGGGTACGGTCCGAGCGCTCGGCACGGTGGAGATCGGTTCGCAGCTCTCCGGCAATATCGGCGAAGTCAATGTCGATTTCACCTCTGAGGTAAAGTTGGGAGAGGTCCTGGCCCGGATCGAGCCCTCGACCTTTGAGACGCGCGTGCGCGAGGAAGAAGCCGGCGTCGCCGTCGCCAAAGCCAATGTCGCGCTCCAGGAAGCGAGCGTCAATCGCGCCGAGGCCAATCTGCATAAGGCCAATCTCGATCATCAGCGCGCGGATGAACTGGTGAGGAAAGGTGTCGGCGCTCAAGCCGCTCTCGATACGGCGATAGCCGCCCAGCAGAGCGCCACGGCCGATCTCGCCATCGCCAAGGCCAATGTCGAGAACGCGAAAGCCACGCTGGCGCAGCGCGAGGCGACGCGGGATAGCGCCCGCATCGATCTCGAACGCACCTATATCCGTTCGCCCATTGACGGGGTGGTGATCGAACGGCTCGCCGAGCCGGGCCAGACCGTGGCCGCCAGCATGACGGCACCAAAGCTCTTCACCATCGCCCAGGATCTGTCCAAGGTGGAGATCGACGCTCAGGTCGACGAGGCCGATATCGGTCAAGTCACGCGCGAAAATTCCGTTTCTTTCACGGTCGATGCTTATCCCGACACGACGTTCAAGGGTGTCGTCGAGCAAATCAGGCTCGCACCCGTTTCGTTGACGAACGTTGTCACCTACACGGTCGTGATCTCCGCCGATAATTTGCACGGACATCTTCTGCCCGGCATGACCGCCAATGTGGAGATCATCACCGGCGAGCATAAGCAGGTAGTCGTGGTACCCAACGAAGCGTTGCGCTATCAGCCGCGCGGCGCGGCTCAAGCCGCGCTCGTTCGCGATAGCTGGGCGAGCGGCGTCAACCCGCTCGGCAGTGATCGCCGGGCGCGCTTCCTGGCAAGAATTAAAGAACAACTCGAGCTCGGCGAGGATGAACTGCGCAAGATCAATGACGGGCTCGAAGCCGAATTTGCTGCCATCCGTAACGCGGCAAGCGCAGCAGGGACTGCTACGGCTCAGGAAGACATGCGCCAGCAGGCGCAGCTTCGTATCGCCAAGGTGCTCCGGTCCGTGCTCACGACGGAGAAATACAAGCGCTTTGAAGAGTTACAGCGGCAAAGATCGACTGGCCCGCGCCGGGCGACGCTCTGGACCTATGAAGGCGGCACACTCGTTCCCTATGAGGTTCGTCTTGGTCTTGCCGATCCCTATTTGACGGAAATCACCGACGGCTTGGCCGAAGGCGCCCAGGTCGTGGTCCGCGTGCGCGAGCTTCCCCAGTGATGACCACCACTTCCCCCCAGATCGTGGCTCGCGATCTGGTCAAGACTTACCGGCTCGGCGGCAGTGTGATCGGAGCCCTTCAGGGCATCAACGTCGAGATCGAGAGCGGCGAATATCTTGCCGTCACCGGCGCATCCGGCTCCGGCAAATCGACTTTCATGAATCTCATCGGTGCATTGGACACCCCGACCAGCGGCTCGCTTCAATTCGAGGGGCGCGAGCTTGGCAGGCTGGGGCCGGATCAGCTTGCGGCCTACCGCAATGAAAAAATCGGCTTCGTGTTCCAGACCTTCAATCTGCTGGCCCGGACGAGCGCGCTCGACAATGTCGCCCTCCCCCTCCTCTATGCGCGTAACGGCCACGCCGATGCGCGTGAAAAGGCTAGAGCCCACCTCAGCCAGGTCGGTCTTGCCGACCGCCAACAGCATCAACCCTCCGAACTCTCAGGTGGCCAGCAACAGCGCGTGGCCATCGCCCGGGCGCTCGTCAACGATCCGCATATCCTACTCGCCGACGAGCCGACCGGCGCGCTCGACAGCCATACCACGGACGAGATCATCGGCCTGTTCGAGGAACTGAATGCGACCGGCATCACCGTGATCATCGTCACGCACGAGCCGGATATTGCCAGGCGTGCACACCGGCGTATCACCTTCCGCGATGGCCAGATCGTGGAGGACACACCGTGAACCCGTTCGCCTCCCTCAGGGCTGCTCTCACCGCGCTTCAAGCGCATGCACTAAGAAGTTTTCTCGCCATGCTAGGCGTCATTATCGGCGTGGCCTCGGTGATCGTCATGGTATCGATAGCAAGCGGCGCGAGCCAGGCCATAGAACAGCGCATCGCCGCGCTCGGCACCAATCTGCTGATGATCTCGCCGGGATCGTTCACCTCCGGTGGCAGGCGTGCCGGGGAAGGTACGGCAACAGCGCTCTCCGACCGCGACCTCGAAGCCATCCGCGCCAAAGTTCCCGGCATCGCGGCGATCGCCGGCGTGGTCCAGGGTTCGGCCCCGCTGGTGGCCGGATCGAGCAACTGGACCACCCAGGTCAATGGCGTGAATGATGAGTTCCTCATCGCCCGCGACTGGGCGCTAGCCGAGGGCCGCAATTTCACCGACACAGAGCTTCGCTCCGGCGCCAAGGTGGTAATCCTCGGCGCCACGGCGGCGCGTGAGCTGTTCGGCAACGATCCTGTGATGGGCGAGCAGCTCCGCATCATGAACGTGCCCTTCACCGTGATCGGACTTCTGACCATGAAAGGCCAGTCAGGCTGGGGCAGCGATCAGGACGACGTGGCGCTCGTGCCGCTGACCACCGCGCGTCGCCGCCTATTCGGTGCCGAAGAAACCGTGCCGGACAATCTCCGCACCATCATGGTGGCGATGTCCACACCTGAGGCGATGAGTGACGCGCAAGTCGAGATTGAAACCCTGCTCAGGGATCGGCGGCGCGTGCGCAGCGGCGCGCCTGACGATTTCCGCGTGCGCGACATGGCGGAGTTCATCCGTACCCGCGCCGAGACGCTCAGCATCTTGAGTCTGCTGCTCGGTGCCACAGCCGTCATCTCGCTGATCGTCGGTGGCATAGGTATTATGAATATCATGCTGGTGTCGGTGACGGAGCGCACCAAAGAAATCGGCCTGCGTATGGCGGTCGGCGCGCGCCGCAAGGATATCTTGAGTCAGTTTTTGATCGAGGCCGTGACGCTCTGCATAGCCGGCGGCCTGATCGGACTTCTGATCGGCGGCAGTGCCGCGCTCGCCATGTCCATCTGGGGCGATTGGCCGATCGCTCTCTCGCCCGATCTTGTCCTCATCGCGCTTGTCTCGGCGGGACTTGTCGGTGTGTTCTTCGGCTATTATCCGGCGCGGCGCGCTTCGCTGCTCAATCCGATCGACGCACTAAGATATGAGTAGGCGCACCCTTGACGGTGGTGTCGCCCGAACCGCGCGGCGCCTCTATGGCATAGGTGGTGGAGCGCCTGTCGGTTCCACCCCTGGATGAACGGGATTGGCTTTCGCCATATGGCGAGGACGAGGTCGCCTCTCCAAGGAAAAAGAGCCTAAAGGGGGATTTGCGGTTAGAACTGGATGGCATAGGCTCCTGCCCTATCAGGGAAAGGGGACAAAGACCCCTCCCCGCCAAGTCGAGTGGATTCAGTGATGTCGAGCGCCCGGAAAGCCTCTGAGACCGTCGCTGGCGCAATTTTGCGCCTGTTGGGCGCCGATCCCAAGTCGGTCGATGCCGAGGGGATTGCCTCCATCGTCGAGCAGGCGCTGGCCGAAGCGTCCCAAGCCCAGGAGAAGAAGGACCTCCGCCGCATCGCCGACGTTCAGGCCTCGGCGCATGAGCATCTCGGTCGTCTGCTCAACGCCTCGCCCGCAGTGATCTATTGCCGCGAGGCGCATGGCGACTACACGCCGACCTTCGTGAGCGACAGCGTCACCAAGCTGTTCGGCTGCACCCCACGGCAGTATCTCGACAATCCGTATCTATGGCGCGACCGCGTGCACCCCGATGACGTTAAAGGTATCAACGACTGGGTCGATCGCATGTTCGAGGCCAATCGGGGCTCTATCGAATACCGCATCCGCCGCGATGACGGCTCCTATTTCTGGGTGCACGACCGGCAGCAAGTGGTCCGCGACGGCGAAGGCAAGCCAATCGAGATCGTCGGCTCCTGGACCGATATCACCCAACGCAAGGAGGCCGAGGCCTCACGCGAAAGAGCGCGGGCTCGACTTGATGTGCTGCTCGGCGCGGCGCCCGTGGTGGTCTACAGCTTCGCTGCCACCGGCGATTTTGCCCCGACCTTCGTCAGCGCCAGTATCGAGCCGCTGCTCGGCTTTCGTCCCGAGGAATATATGCGTGATGCCGATTTCTGGCGCAGCCATGTACATCCTGACGATCTGCCCGAGGTCGAGGCCAAGCAGGTCGAGCTGTTCCGCAGCGGCGAGAACCGTACCGAGTACCGCTTCAGCAAGAAGGACGGCAGTTATGTCTGGGTGAGCGACGAGCAGCATCTGATCCGAGATGCCGAAGGTCGCCCGGTTGAAGTGGTCGGTTCCTGGAACGACATCACCGAACGCAAGGAGGCTGAGCTCGCGTTCGAAGCGGCGCAGGCCGAGCTGGAAAAAGCTACGCAGGCCGCACTCGAAGCCAACGAAGCCAAGAGCATCTTCCTCGCCAATATGAGCCACGAGATCAGGACACCGATGAACGCGGTGATCGGGCTCTCACATCTTGCACTCAAGACCGACCTCACTCCGCGCCAGCGCGATTATGTGCAGAAGATCAAGAGTTCGGGTCAGCATCTGCTCGGCATCATCAACGACATTCTCGATTTTTCGAAGATCGAGGCAGGAAAGCTCTCGATCGAAAACATCGACTTCGATCTCGACAAGGTGCTGGAGAATGTCGGGAATCTGATGTCGGAAAAAGCCTCGGCAAAGGGGCTCGAACTGATATTCGAAGTGGCACCAAATGTTTCGACCCATTTCCGCGGCGATCCGTTAAGGCTCGGGCAGATTCTCATCAATTTCTGCAATAATGCGGTGAAGTTCACCGAGACCGGCGAGATCCTGGTGCAAGTGTGCGTGCTGGAGGACGCATCTGACAGCCAACTCGTGGAATTCTCGGTCCAGGACACCGGCATCGGCATGACCGAGGCTCAGATCGGCCGCCTGTTCCAGGCCTTCGAGCAGGCCGATGCCTCGACCACGCGCAAATATGGCGGCACGGGACTTGGGCTCGCCATCTCCAAGCAGCTTACCGAGCTGATGGGCGGCGAGGTAACGGTGGAAAGCGAACCAGGCAAAGGCTCGGTCTTTCGCTTCACCGCCCGGCTCGGCAGGGGGACGGCCATCGTGCGTCCCCGCCTCCTGCAGTCGGATTTGCGCGGCAGACGCGTGCTGATCATCGACGACAATCCGCATGCTCGCGCCGTGCTCGCCAATATGCTCACCAACATGACCTTCATCGCCGACGAAGCAGCCTCCGGCGAAGAGGCAATCGACATGGTGCGCCAAGCCGCCATGCTCGGCGAGCCCTACGAGATCGCCTTCATAGATTGGCAGATGCCGGGGCTGAATGGCGTTGAGACCGGCAAGCGCCTTCTCGAATTGGAGGAGACCCCGCCCCATCTCGTCATGGTCACCGCTTACGGCCGCGAGGAGGTGCTGAAGCAGGCGGAAGAAAGCGGTTTTGAGAATGTGCTGATCAAGCCGGTGACCTCCTCGATCCTGTTCGACACGGCGGTGACGGCGCTCGGCGCCGACCGCGAAATCACAGAGCCCACACAGGCGCGACCCTCCTTCGATATCGACCGGATGCGCGGTGCGCGCGTGCTGCTGGTCGAGGACAACGAGATCAACCAGGAAGTGGCCATAGGTCAGCTAGAGGATGCCGAGGTGTTCGTCGATCTGGCCGAGAACGGCGAGATTGCCCTACAGATGATCAAGGACAACGATTACGATGTTGTGCTGATGGATATGCAGATGCCGGTGATGGACGGCATCGAGGCGACGCGCGCGCTCCGCGCCAATCCCCACTATACGGGACTGCCCATCATCGCCATGACCGCCAACGCCATGGCGTCGGATCGCGAGGCCTGTCTCGAAGCCGGCATGAACGACCATATCGCCAAGCCGATCGATCCCGACCAGCTATTCGGCGTGCTCCTGCGCTGGATCAGGCGCAAGGACGGCCGTATCGAGGTGAAACGCGCGGACACCGGTGGCGGCAAGGCGGCTGCAGCCGCGGCTGAGGCGGCAGTACTCGACATCCCCGGCATCGATGTGCGGTCGGGTCTAACGCGCACCGGAGGAAATCGCGGCCGCTACGAGACGCTGCTGCGCAAATTTGCCGAGCAGCAGGAATACATCATCGATACCATGCAGAACGCGCTGAAAATCGGCGACGCGGCGAGCGCCGAACGCGCCGCGCATTCATTGAAGGGCGCGGCCGGCACGCTTGGGGCCACCTCGCTGGCGGAGGCGGCCGCGGAAGCCGAAACGGCGATTAGAACAGGCAATGGCATCGACGGGGCGATCGCGGCGCTGAAACAATCGCTCGACCCGGTCCTTGTATCGATCCGCACGGCGCTGCCCGAAGACGCCGGCGGTAACGGCGCTGGCGACGGCCAAGGCGATCCGGCCCAGGTCTTGGCACCCCTCGCCCGTCTCAAGGAGCTGCTCGAAAATGACGACGGCGAGGCGGCCGACTTCATCATTGACGCGGGCGCCCATTTCGCGGGCGTGCTCACCCCGGCCGAGATCAAGACGCTCAGCGACCGCGTCGGCAAGTTCGAATTCGAGGCGGCGCTGAAATGTCTCACAGGCATCGCCGACCGCCTCCAGCTTAATCTCGAAGAGACTAGTCTCGAAGGCAAGTAATGGCGGGATCCGAACGCAAGCTCGTTCTCATCGTCGACGATACGCCGACCAATGTTTCGGTGGTCTCGGGCGTGCTGAAGGACAATTTCCGCACCAAGGTGGCTACCAACGGCGAGAAGGCGCTGGCCATCGCCACCGGGCCCGAGAAGCCCGATCTCATCCTGCTCGACGTTATGATGCCCGGCATGGACGGTTACGAGGTCTGCCGCAGGCTGAAAGCTGATCCCAAGACGCACGATGTCCCGGTGATCTTCCTCACCGCCAAGACCGACTCCATCGACGAGGAGAAGGGCTTCGAGGTCGGCGCCGTCG